>Ga0055476_10000260_pt1 | contig 13455 bp, 9 predicted proteins | sample Muzzi_CordC_D2_FD_57682 | JGI IMG/M metagenome (GOLD analysis project Ga0055476, IMG submission 57682) | Wetland microbial communities from San Francisco Bay, California, USA, that impact long-term carbon sequestration - Muzzi_CordC_D2 | ecosystem: Environmental > Aquatic > Marine > Wetlands ... | reverse complement strand
GACCTGCCGGCGGTGACACTGGATGGATTCACCGTTGACCTCATGGCCAATGTCGGCCTTTTATCCGATCTGAAATTCATGGAATACTACGGCGCTGACGGGATTGGCCTGTACCGGACGGAACTGCCCTTCATGGCCCGCTCGATACTGCCAACCGAGGATGAACAGTACAGGATATACCGGAGCATGGTTGAGGGAGCGAAAGGGAGGATGGTCAACATCAGGGCCCTGGACGTCGGGGGCGACAAGAATATTCCCTATCTGAATTTCCCTGTGGAGGATAACCCTTTTCTTGGATGGAGATCCATCCGGATGTTTCTCGAAAAAGCGGATATCTTCAAGACCCAGATACGGGCGATCATGCGGGCGGCCCGCCACGGGTCGGTCAGCCTGCTCATCCCCATGGTGTCCACCCTCGAAGAGGTCATGGGGATTCGAAGGCTCATGGAGGAATCCGAAAGGGAACTGAAATCCTCAAAAATCCCCCACGACAATTCCATCCGGGTCGGCCTCATGATCGAAGTGCCTTCGGCAGCCCTTCTGGCGGGGAAACTCGCCAGGCATGTGGATTTCCTTTCCATCGGCACCAACGACCTCACCCAGTACACCCTCGCTGTAGACCGTAACAATAAACGGGTCGCTCACATGTACGATCCCATGAACCCGGCAATCTTGAACCTCATTTCCATGACCGCGAGAGCCGCAAGAGAGGCGGGCATCCCTGTCGCTGTCTGTGGAGAGATCGCTGCCGATCCTTTCTGGACACCACTGCTCATCGGTCTGGGCATATCGGGGCTTTCCATGAATGCCTCCTCCATACCTCTTATCAAACGCTCCATACGCCTGATACGGCACTCTGACTGCCAGCGTGCGGCTCGCCGCGCTCTTAAGGCCGGGACATCTGCCGATGTGCGCAGGATCCTGTCGAGGTTCGAGAAGATGATCCAGGCAGAGGTGGTATTTCATCCTACTGAGCTCCATTAAGAAGACTCGCCAGACCACATCATCTACTTCGTACTCCTTCACCACCGATCCTCGAAATATGTCATCATGTACGTCTCCGGTCGTTATTTCAGTCGGGTCGTGTCTCTGACGCACCCTGACGAGTCTTTAAACCCTTGAAGGTCATCTTAATTGGGAATCTGAAATCCATGTCCGCTGAAGCTGGTCGATCGACGCTAACGGTGGCGGATGGAATCTGGAACCTGGGTTTTTTTCCAATAGAAAACCCGGAGTATTTCTACTCCGGGTCCCCCCCTGAAGAGAAGCGCCCTTCCCTTCAATGTGAATTAATACACAACCAGGGGGCGGGTGTCAATTCAAAATTGCGGCCCAAGACAATCCGCGCGCTTTCTACGTTTGTAACTGCTTAGAACAAGATCAGATCCTAGAGGATGGCGTGAACCGGGCCGTCACGGCGAAGCCACAAGCCCGGGGCACTCCCTGCAGTGTTCCACCCGGCACGCAGCCGTTTTACATCTCTCATTGCAATACAGCACCGTTGTCACATACCGGTCTCCCCTGTCCGGCAGCAGCGTCACGATGGTTCCCGACTCGAGTTGGGCAGCCAGGTCAAGGGCCGCCCTGATCGAAGCTCCGCTGGACATGCCCGCAAATATCCCCTCCCTGGATGCCAGTCTCTTTGACGCTTCATAGGCGTCCTCATCCTTGACGACGACCTTCCTGTCCAGTTCTCTCGGTACATAGATCCCCGGCACGATGGCTTCTGACATATTTTTCAGCCCCTGGACCTTGTGTCCCATCACCGGCTCCACCCCCACGATGGAAACGGAAGGGTCCTTGCTCTTGAGAAACCTGGAAACACCCATGAGCGTGCCTGTCGTTCCCATGCCCGCCACAAAATAATCCACATCACCGTCCGTCTGCTCCCATATCTCGGGACCGGTACCCGTGTAGTGAGCCCGTATATTATCAGGGTTATTGAACTGGTCAGGCATGTAGTAGGCCTCCGGATCCTCCTCATGCAATCGTCTTGCTTCCATGATGGCTCCGTCGGTGCCATGGTTCTCCGGCGTCAGAATGATCTCCGCGCCCAGGGCGGAAAGGACCCTTCTGCGTTCAATACTCACCCCCTCGGACATGGTCAGAACATTCCTGTAGCCCTTGCAGGCAGCAACCAGGGAGATCCCGATACCCGTATTCCCGGAAGTCGCCTCAAGGATGGTCATTCCGGGTCTCAACTCCCCCCTCGCCTCGGCTCCCTCGATCATGGAAAGGGCAATGCGGTCCTTGACAGAGCCTCCGGGATTGTTCCCTTCCAGTTTTACCAGCACTCTGACCTTTGGATTGGGGTTCATGTGCAGTATCTCAACCATCGGCGTGTTGCCGATGGTATCTAAAATCGTCTTGCGTCCCACTTTCGGTATCCTCCCTTGACTTTTATCATGCAGAGCTTCCATCCATATTTTAGAGTAACCGGTTCATGGAGACCGCACGCCCGAACATCTAACCTGCGACCGGCTAAAACCGCTCTAATATACAGGAGACGACAGATTTGAGCCATAGCCGCTGTCGGTATTTCGGGAGATATTGACCCCGGACGGCAAGCGGACTATGATCCTTCCTTATGGAACCGGGTATCGAAAACTTTGCCGGAGTCATCATTGAAAATGAAAAGGGTGAGATCCTGCTCGTGCGCAAGGTCGAACACTATGCCTATGCCATCCCGTGGTGCCGGGTTATCCCCGGCAAAAGCCTTCAGCAATGTTTGATGGACCGGGTCATGGATCTGACGGGGTTTACCATCCAACCTGTATTTCTTGGTCCAAACGAGCACATCCTTGAAAACAACCACTTCATCTCTTTCGACCATACCGCCAGGATCGAAACCGGGGAGCATCATTTTGTGAGGGAAGGGCTGGACTACCTCTGGGCCGGAGTGAGCGAACTTAAAACGATACCGCTGGTTGCCCTGACCCGTCAGATCCTTGAAAAATTTTTCCGGGATCGGGGCTCAGAGCCTGAGCTGAGCTCCGAGCCGAAAGATTTTTCATCCTGACAGGAAACCTGGCATTTTCACCGTCTCCTGGGCATTGAGATCCTCATCTTCGCCAAATGCCTGGTACAGACCACAGCCCCCCCTGCCGGACCGGGTCTCCAGCGGCAGGCCGCCCGCGTTAGCCCATATCCGGGATTTCGGGATCGATCAGTGAAATACACTTGCAAGTGTATTGTCTGACCTGTTTGATGGCCGGGTTTCTATTGAAGGCCGATTCCATTGCGCACGTAGTTTTCTTCCAGGATATCCGCGATGATCTGGGAAGAATGTCCTAAATTGAAAAACGCTTTGTTGTTGAGTGCATTAATCCTGTTTACAGCCGATTGAAAGTGAAGATCATCTGTGATCAGCCTCAGGGCTTCCCTTTGAAACTCCTCGAAGGTGGAAGCATGCTCCGTAAGGCCCCATTTCCAGAACTGGACACTGGTTGGTAATTTTTCAGGGACAGCCTGGATGGCCGGGACCTCCATTACGAGCGACTCGTAGATCGCTGTAGAACCATGGGAAATGGCGATCCTCGCATCCAGGAGGTGGTCAAAAAGGTTCCCCCCTTCCACCGTAACCCTGGAACTGTCTTGCTTGAATAAACCTTTGTAGGCGTGGATATTTTCGAAAGGATGGATTTTGAATATGAATGCGTATCCCTCAGTGCCATCGAGGATCGACAGCCGGGAAAACCACTTGCAGATCTCAAGATATTCCGGTCTGTATTCCTGGGTGAAAAAGCGCAGCATGGATGAAACAAAGATGATCTTTTTCCGCTCTTCAAAAGGCCTTTTACGCTGAAGATATTTCTCCCTGATCCCATCGTATTTGGGTGATCCGGTCAGGAAATAACCCTTATCACTGCACCCCAGGGAACCGGTAAACTGGGCCTCCTCGATCTCCCCCCAAAGCAGGTACTTCTTCGTCAGGGGGGGGCTGTACGCCGCGCTGAGAACCCCGTGCTGCAGGATGTAAGTGCCAATGTTGAGATCCTGAGCGCATTGGTAGTAGATCGACTCCCAGAGAAAATAGTCGTTCATCGCCACCATATTCCGCGAGACCGCCAGCAGATCTGTGCAACCCCCGGAAAACAAGTGTTGAAGGAATGACCAGACAAAGAAGTGGGGGCCTATGAGCCGGTTCGAGGGCAGGCCTGATTTCAGGAAAAGGTGGAGATCTTTCCATGCTCTGACCATGCCGAAGGCGTATTCCCGCAGGCTCTTCAATCTGCCCACGGTGGACAACGCCCTCTCGAAGGAGATCAAATCCATGCCAGTTCCCTCTGAGACACCGTAAAGCTCCGTCACCTGTTTCTTTCGTCGGCGGCTGTAGATAAAAACACAGCTGTGTTTCCTTTTTTCAAGTTCATCGATCACGGGCGCAAGGTTGGCATGGTAATTTGCCGCTGTGCTGAGCAGGACGAGAGTTCTTCCGGCCGGGAACCGGGCGCGGCGTGCAAAAATGGAAAAGAACATGCATTTGCCTAAAAAATAAACCACATAGGCCATATCGCCCAGGATCTTGAACATCCTCCTGATCGGCTTCGACGTTTTCCTGTCCAACAACAGATAATAGGACCACAAACGGAAGCGCCCGATCCACGGGATCTCACGGCCCAACGCCTCGAAAAAACTGTTATGTTCCTCCCAGGATGTCTTTCTGTTTGCCTGATTCATACCATCACCAATCCCGCCGAGACGGTCCTCCCTGTTCAACGTCCCTGTTTAAGCGGCAAGAGAGCCTTGAAACGGTTGATGACAAGACCGCAGCTGTTGAGTTTGAAAATGGGATCTGTCGCTATTGTCAGAGCGGTGTAGACGATCACGCCGAGAAAGACAAGCGCGAGCAGGTTGACCAGGCCTGTTTCCATCAACCTGGCCGACTTCCACCAGGACAGACAAAGAAACATTAGAAAGGAGTTTGCCAATGGGACCACGAGATACTTGAAAAAGCGAAGCGGGTTTATGCCTAACAGTTTAGAGGCAAAATAGATTCTGACCGGCGCGAAGAAAAAAGAGGTGGCAAGCAGGGCCGCCGGGATAAAAAGAGGCCCGATTCCAAGGGAGAAGGGGAGGAGAAGAGCGAATGCCGTCAGCTCGACAGCGCTTATCTTAGCACTGATGTGGGGGACTCCCTTCGACTGAAACAGGATGCCGCATGGGGCGGATACGATGCCAAGCAATCCATAAAAGGACATGATCTTGATATATGGGACGATCCTGATCCACCTCTCGGTGAGCAATACCAGCGTAAATTCCCCGGAGATGGCAAACAACCCAAGGGCCATTGGAAAGGAGAAAAGACAGGCCAGGTGAAAGGCCTTTATGAAAATGTCCCGGAGCATTTCGTGCTCGTCCTGGATGTGGGACAGGAGGGGGAAACCGAGCCTCCACATGAGGGTTGCCGTCTGTTTAAAGAGCAGCGTGGAAAAGACCAACCCCCTGTCGTAGATGCCCAGGACGACGGTACCAAAGAACTTCCCCATGAACATGACTGTTCCCTGCTCCCTCAACATGGAGATGATCCCGATCCCGAACACCCACTTTCCGAAGTGGACCAGATCTCTGGCGGAGTGAAAGCGGAACCTGAACCGGGGCCTGAACGGGTGGATGATGTACGACAGGGTGAAGAGGATCACGTTTCTTGCCAGCAGGCCGAACGCCAGTGCCCAGACACTGCGAATTACGAACGCCAGTACGATGGCTACCAGGGAGTAAATGAGCGAAGGTACGGATTCGAGCACGGCCTGCTTTCTGAAGTCCAGTTCCTTCCTGACCAGATGAACCCCGATGTTCTGGAATCCGATAAAGGGGAGTGAGACGGCCAGCAATCTCAGTATGGGAACAGTACCAGGCGCCTCGAAAACCAGAGCGAACAGGGGTGCCGCAAAGTACAGGAGGAGGGCGATGAGACAGTATCTCAATATCTCCAGGGTCCAGGCTGTATCCAGGAGTTCCTTGTAGTTCTTCTTTTGAATTAACGCCGCATCGAATCCGGTGGTTGTGGCCGATTGCGTGAGGGCGATTATGGAAAGTGCCAGAGCCATGAGCCCGAAGTCTTCAGGGGCCAGGAGCCTTGCCAGGATGACGGCTGTGGCCAGGCTGAGCAATCGTGTGAAAAGGGCCGCAGATGTAAGGATGGCCGCTCCGGAACTGACCTTTCTGGAAAGTTCCCTTTTGTTCATGTTCGGCTTTGGGACCGGTGTGACTGTGAGCTTTTCAGTTTCCACTTCAAGCGAGACCTATGGGGATGACAAGCGGACGTTGAAAGAAAGGTTGGCGGGAAGTGTATCCTTGGCACGGCGCGTCTCATCCAACTCTCCGGCGGAAAAAGATATGCGATAGAAATATTTCTCCCCCATCTCCCGATAGGTGACGAGTCCGATCACGGCAAGTTCTCCCTTGCTCAATTCGACGTGCAGGCGGGTTCCGGCATCCCCGACATCAAGCTGCCCTTCTGTTATACCTAATCCTGATTGGGCCGAAACGAGGAAAGATACAGGCGTTTCATGTTCAACCCGATGTCCGCACAGCAGAAAATCTTCGGCTTCAAATCCGCCGTTATGAGTTTGCAAAAAAAGAGATCCCCTTTCGAAGGCCTCGGGGTTGAGCGTTATATAACCAAGCCGCAGGGCACCTGTGGGTGCGGTCTCCCAACTGATTTGATATTCCAAGGCAACGGAAGGTTCAGGAAGGGATACGATCACGGTCTTTTGCACCGGTCCCAAAAGTGTCGCCACCGTTCCTTTAACGCGGACCTCATTTTCACTTTGATGGATCTCCGGTTCCGTGGGATTCAGGTCGGTGACCTTGGACTGCCCCGGACCCTCGTGGACCAGGTGCCCCGTATACCAGTCCGCTCCCAGGGAGATGTCATCAAAGTAGCCGTGGGGCAGGGTGACCACCTGGGGAATGGGACCGGCATTTTTGAAATGGAGCTTGTCCACGGTCAACCCGCGGGACCGGTTGAGGGAAATTGACAGGCTGTCCGTGTCGACGCGAAGGAAACGCCCTTCTTCCCGGATCAAAGGTGGTGTGGTTGCAGCCTTATTGCTTTTAGAACCTTTACCTGCGCTCCTGGATGGCCTTTTCTCCCATTTTTTCGAAAAAGAGTGCAGCCGCTCCAGGTATCCTTCCCAGCGTTTTTGCGTGATATGGGTTCGAAAATCACTGCTCCAAAGGTAGCAAAGTTCCTTCCAGTCCTCCTCTGTTGACTGGGGATCATCCTTCAGGACGTCATAGAGGGAGTGACATATTGTGTTGATCCTGAGGTCGTCGCGACCTGTGACGGCCCAGCGGGTGACGTTGTACTTCCCCTGTTTTTTCACCGGTATGGGCTGTTCGGGAGATCCCAGGTCCAGGCGGTTCCCGGCCCCCGGCTGATCCAGAAGAGACAGGGCCCGGGCCGGTGCGATCAACTGAAACCTCTCATCGGAGCCAAGGGCTTCGAAAAGAGTGCCGATTTTCGCCCATTCACCTGCCCCCCGCAATCGTGCCTCCGTCTGGTATCGGCCCGGACGGAAATCGAACACCTCGGCGTCATTGCCATACAGTGACATGGTCCTGGGGCTGTGAGAGATGTGCGATGCCACATATTGAAGGTACTCGTTAAGCTCGGTGTCTCCATGGGCATAGCGCTGGAATTTCTGGAAGGCGATGGACTTATTCCAGAGCAGACCGATCTCCTCCCCATGCCGGCCGCAGGCGACCTGGGGCAGATAGCGCCAATCGGGGTCCCATGCAGGGTGGAACCGAAAAGGGTTGTCCCATTCCATGACAACGGCCCGGTATCCCGCATCGAGGTAATGTCGGATCAGCCCCGCGGAATAGGCCTGCTCGTTTACCAGGGCCGTCCGGGGTTCAAGACCGATCAGTTCCCTGTAAACCTGGTTTCCCAGGCGCAGGTTTACCGCGTTCACCCCGGCCGGGACCAGGGGTCCGATAATCTGGGCATAGCCGGATCCGACAAACTCACAGACACCTTCCAGCACCAGCGACCGCATCTCATTGATCCATTCAGGATCGATCCTCGCGATCTCCCTCAGCGTGCAACCTGTCGCTTCAATGCCAAAAGGAAGATGGTGTTCTCTCGCCAGGTCCAGCAGGGGCCAGTAGCACTTTTCGATCACCTCCGGACTCTGCTCTTCCTCGATGGAAGAGTACATGAGGTTCAGGTGAAAGACGGTAAAAAGGTTGAGTCGGGCCATCGTTTATTGTCTTGTGTCAGCTGGTAAACCGGTACGCCTCGGGACGCCCTGTTTTTTCCACGCCGTCGATGATGAAGGTCACCTTGTCATAAACGTAATCGATCATTTTTTTTGCCCCATCCCTGTTTTGAGCAGTGACGATAAATACGCCGGCGCGCTGCCCATGGTTTGTCATAACCGGGATCCGGTCACCGGGTTTGTAGGCCATTTCCAGTTTCACCACATTTTCCAGGGAACGGCACTCCTCAACACCCAAGACCCTTTCAAGCCTTCCCGGCGGCGGGAAAAAATATCGGTTTGCCACCGTCACGTTTCTCGTGGGCTTCAAAAGTTCAAGGTCCGGATCCCCTCCCATAGCAATTTCAATAACGGTCCGCACATAGTTCACACCGGTTCCCAGGGGAACCAGGCTTTCGCAGAAATCACCCCCGCTTAACCTCGCGGCCATTTCAATGATGACAGGCCCCCTTTCCGGGCACAGGACTACATCACCCTTGGCCGGACCGCGGTCGATCCCGATAGCCCCAGCCGCTCCCTCGACGAGTTCGCAGATCGATCGATGCATCTCCGGGCTCAGTTCGCTGGGGATCCACCCGCCATTTTCCATAATATTCGGGTGAAAGGATTGCATGTCTTTATAAACCCTGTCCGCAAAGCCGGGTGTGATCGCTCGGCCTTTGAAAAGAATGGATTCGGTGCTGTACTGGTTCCCGGCAACAAACTCTTCTATCATGATCTGCCCGTTCCCGGAAAAAGAACGGGCATAGTGAAGGGCGTCCCCGACCTGATCCGGGTCGGAGATCATCCTTACCCCGCGGGATCCGGCTTTGTCCGTGGGTTTGATGACCAGGCTGCGGCAGCCCCACTCTTCCCAGCATTCAAGGATATTGGAAGGTTTTTCAACCTGAGCGAAGGCCGGTATGGGTATCCCTGCGTTTTGGAAGCGCTCTTTCATCTTCATTTTGTCCGTCGCCAGCCTCGCTGACTCCGAACTCGGACCGACCCAGCCAAAATGGGAGGCCACCTTCGACACAAGGTGGGGAACGTCGCTTCCCATAGTGCTCACGCCTGAAACATCCACGCCCCGATCCTTCAGGTATTGCACATAGGAAATGACTTCCTGAACCCTGCTGAAGTCGATGGAACTTGAATACGTGGCCTGTGCAAGACCCGGGGCTGATGGGTTGGCATCGACCGCGACCGTCTCGTATCCCATCTCGCTGGCCGTGTGGATCATAAATAGCTGGTCGCTCCCGGCGCCGAGAACGAGGAGGCTGCGGGTCATGTCAAAGATCCCAGCGTTGAGCAAGCTGATTAAAGACTGATTCAGCGTCTATCCCGGTTAACCGACTTAAAAAGTCCTTGTCTCCGGCCGGGACGAAGCCATCATCGATAGCGCTGCAAAAAAGATCTGCAGACAACCGCTGGGCGCAGATGATTTCATTGACAGCGGATCCGAATCCGGCGGATCTGACGTTTTCCTCGAGGGTCACGATCCGGGGGGCTCGTTTCATGATCCGGGTCAGCTGACCGACGGGCAACGGACTGATCCATCGGATATTAAGGACCCCGAAATCCAGGTTCCGCTGCGCGATCAATTCCCTGAGCTTAAAGGCCGCGGGCAGTCTGTTCCCGGTGGAGAAGATAAAACCGTCCTTCCCGTCGAAGGCGACGGATGCTTTGCTCAGATCGTCATCAGCCGGGAAGGATCCATCACCTTCTTCCCAGATATTCTCATACGGGTGAAGAATGACAAGGGGGCCCCCAGTGGGCCGGCTGTGGCGCTGCCAGAGGATCCTCCTGAGATCCGGCGAAGTTCCGGCGTAGAAGATCTGCAGGTTGGGGATGGCCCTGAGGTAGGACAGATCGTAGATCCCATGGTGGGTCGGGCTGTCAAACCCCGAAAAACCGGACCTCGCGGCAATGATGGTTATGGTCAGGTCCATGTAACAGGCGTCATGAAATATCTGATCCAGGGATCTTTGCAGAAAGGTCGACTGGAAGCAGGCAAAGACCTTTTTCCCTTTCAGCGCCAGCCCCGTGGCCATCCCGACACAATGTTGCTCTGCCATGCCTACGTCATAGGCCCTTTCGGGAAAGTCCTCCAGGCATTTTTCGATCCCTGAAGCGTAAGGGGTCGCCGGTGTGAGAACGACGGTGTCTTCATCTTCGGCCAGGAAGCGGTACAGCGTTTCCCCCACGATCCGGGAATAGGACATACCCGGCGGTACCGGGGAGGAACCGCTTCCGGTATGCGGATCAAAGGGCATGGAAAAGTGCATCTTGTAGGGATGATCCCTGGCTATGGCAAGCCCTTTTCCTTTTTCAGTCTTGACATGAACAACGACCCCTCCGGTGCGGACCCTTTCCTGAGCCGACCGCAACGTCTCAACGAGGGATGGTATGTCGTGTCCGTCAGGTACGGCCAGATATTCGTACCCGAACCCCCGGAAAAAACTCCCGGACCTTTCCTCCCAACCGCCGTGTTCGAAAAGGTTGTTGATACCGCCGATATTCCTCGGGATGGACATCCCGTTATCGTTAATGATGATGATGAGAGGTATTCCTCTTTCAGCGGCAAAATTGAGGCCTTCAAAGGACATACCCTCCACCAGAGCACCGTCCCCCACAACCGCGACAACGATGGATTCGGATCTGTCCATCTGTCTGGCATATGCCATCCCCGTTGCAATGGACAGGGATGTGCCAGCATGGCTGGCGTCCAGTTCGTCGAATCGGCTTTCATTCCTGCTGATGAACCGTGACATTCCGCCGAATGTGTTCAGGGTCGGGAACAGTTCCTTGCGGCCTGTTAAAAGCTTGTGTGTGTATCCCTGGTGTCCCACATCAAAAAGAATAGAATCATTGGGAGCGTCGAAAACATAGTGGACAGCGAGTGTCAGTTCGACGACTCCGAGGTTGGCGCCTATGTGACCTCCTGTCCTCGAGATGGACTCGATGAGAAACTCGCGGACCTCTCCTGCCAGCTGTTCGAGTTCGGCGATGGAAAGCCCCTTAAGGTCCCGGGGTTGGGTGATCTTATCGAGCATGCTCTCAGCCCTCATCCAAAATAGAGACCGCCGTTAACATTGAGACAATGACCCGTTATGTAGGAAGCCGCCTCCGACAGAAGGAACAGGACCGGCCTTGCGACCTCCTCCGGGCTCCCGATCCTGCCCAGAGGAATCACATCCTTCGCCTTCCCCTTGAGCCGGGAAAGCTGGTCTTCGGAAAAGATGGGCGTCTCGATCCAGCCGGGTGCAACGGCGTTGACCCTGACACCATAACGGCTCCCGATCCTGGCAAGGGATCTCGTAAGACTGACAAGACCCGCCTTGGAGGCCGCATAATCCGGCGCCTTGTCACCCCCGACCTGTCCCCCGACAGATGAGATATTTACGATCGAACCGGACGGTGCCATGCCTCTCATGGTTTCCTGACACAGGATAAAAGGACCCATGAGGTTACTGCGCATGGTCGTTTCCCACTGGTCGTCCGTCAGGTCGAAAAAATCCCCCTGCGTCAGGATCCCGGCGTTATTGACGACATAGGTAACAGGTGCGTGCCAGTGATCCCGGATCCTGTCGAGCAGGCTTCTTGTGCTCTTCCTGTCAGACACGTCTGACCTGAGGAGGAGATAATCCAGGCCTGACTCACCTTTAAACGCCGATTGGGCCCGGATGGCGCTATCCTCATCCTTGAGATAAGTAACAGCAACCTTCGCCCCGCTCTTCATTAAAGCTTCCGCGATGGAAAAACCGATCCCCTTCGTGCCACCGGTTACGATGGCCACCTTTTTCTCAAAACCGGATCGCGTCATGTTGTGGCCTTTCTATTCTGGAGAATTTGAAGTCATTTACTCAAATATTACCTTTAAACGAGCTTCGGCCGCTCTTAATCGTTCGTCCACCCTCTCGGCACGGTCACCGCTGACAAAGATGAAACCGCACACGGAAGTATTATCCCTGATGAGTTCCACAAGAGATCCCTTTTGCTTCAGTACAAGGATCTCCCTGACACCGCTCAAGGCGAGCGCGGAGTCGATCCCCTGGATCGATCCGAACACACCGGCCGTCGCCGGGAATATAGCCCTCCAGCCGGCACAGGTGCGGGCCGGCCCAGGAACAGGATACTCTATTTCAGTCATACCGGTAAGATAGGTGAACCAGGTTCGGATAGGGTTCAGTCCGGTCGCGGGCGGGGTGACAAAAGCGGTCGACACATCTCCGTGAAAGCGCGGCGCGATCTCGAGAAGGACCGGTCCCTTTTCCGTGAAAATAACATCGCCTTTGACGGGACCATCATCGATCCCGAGAACCCTCGCCGCCTGCTGGACGAGTTCATAGACCCGTTTTTCCTCCGCCTCCGCGAGAGAGGACGGCTGGCACCCCCACACAGGATAGTGATAGGGCGGGTCACTGAAAAATCTGTCAAGCGTGCCGCACGGATGAAACGCCTTGTCTAAAAAAAGACCATTGACGTCTATATGGCGCCCTATTAACAGCTCTTCTACGAGCACAACCTCGGAATAACTTTTGGCGTTTTGAAAGGACTCTTTGATCTCGGTTCCGCTCCGAGCCGAGCTCACGCCCCGGCTGCCGCTGCTATCTGGAGGCTTGATGATCACGGGAAGGTCGATACAGGCGACCAGATCGTTCAGTTCCTCCAGCGTTTGAACCTGCCACCCCCGCGGTATCGGCAGCCCCTTCCTTTCCCAGAGCTCCCTCGCCCTGGTCTTGTCCAGGGCGTCGCGGACTGCCGCAATGGTGGGTCCAGGCAAAGAGAAAAGTTCCGAGATCGCCGCAGCCGCAGGCAGGCCGAAGTCGTTGCTGCAGTAGGCGCCGGCGAGATCGTATTTCTTCCTGACATCCCTTGCCAGCTGAAGGAGGGCATCAACATCCGTCCCGCTGACCTTTTCGAAACGATCAGCAAGGGCGCGACCCGGGCAGCGGGGGTTCACGTCTGTCAGCACAACATGTAATCCGGCTTCCTTCGCCCAGCGGAGGGATCGCAGCTGAAGCTTGCCGCCGCCGATATGAATAATGGCCCTGGGACCTTTCATGAAGAAGTCCCCCTCCCGCCTGTGTGCCTCAGCAGCCATTGGAGGTGCCCCGGGTCAACAGCAATATCAGCACGCCCGGTCCTGATGATCTCGCCCAGGGAGGCAAGGTTCGTTGCCGGTGTGCCCTCCTGGATCAGATGGTGATCCCGGACCGGATCTCCATCTGCGCCTCTATAGTAAAGG
>Ga0055476_10000259_pt1 | contig 13459 bp, 15 predicted proteins | sample Muzzi_CordC_D2_FD_57682 | JGI IMG/M metagenome (GOLD analysis project Ga0055476, IMG submission 57682) | Wetland microbial communities from San Francisco Bay, California, USA, that impact long-term carbon sequestration - Muzzi_CordC_D2 | ecosystem: Environmental > Aquatic > Marine > Wetlands ... | reverse complement strand
TCCTGCTGGTCCTCGGCGTGTCCGCGTGGTGGCTGTTGGCACCGCCTCCCGGCGTCAGGCCGGACATGACGATCGAAGGCACGGTGCAGCTCATCCGATCGTGGGGAGGGTGGGGCGTTGCCGTATCGATCGCATTGATGGTAATGCACTCGTTCGTGCTGTTTCCGGCGGAGATCCTCGCCTGCGCCAATGGCATGATTTACGGCCCGGTGTGGGGCACGGTGATCACTTGGATCGGCGCGATGCTGGGGGCGTCGGTGGCGTTCGCACTGGTGCGCACGCTCGGCCGTCCGTTCATTCACCGGATGCTCAAGGAAGCACAGCGCGAACGACTCGCGCTCTGGTCACGGGACCGTGGAGGCGTTGCCTTGCTGACGGCGCGACTCATACCGGTTATCGCATTCAATCTCATCAACTATGCGGCCGCGCTGACCGAAATCTCGTGGTGGACCTTCCTATGGGCAACCGGGATTGGGATACTCCCCCTGACCGCACTGTCCGCCATCCTGGGCAGCCGTATGCTGAGAATGCCGCTATGGGGCTGGCTGTTACTGGGTGCCGCGGTGCTGCTCACGTGGTTCTGGCTCGAGCGCCGCTGGCGCATTGCGCAGCGCCCGCTTCCGTAGAGCGCTGGGAGTCATGCACAACAGCATCATGGTGAGTTACCGCAAGACATTGTTGAACGGCGAAATCCGATCCACTGCCGCCAGTTGCCGTCACCGCTATCCTCTCATCCATTCGCCGGGCAGCGGACATTTGGCGCCAGCGCTGAGATAGCAGCAGGTAGGCTCGAGCCGACGCGCTTGAAACGCAAGATTTGTGGCATTTCGCCCCCGTCGGGCTAATATTGCGCTTGGCGCAATTCGAGACGTTACGGAGTACTGATGATATTCGTTAGAACAGCAGTCGCGGTGATCTGTCTTTTGACTTTTTCGCCTCTCAGCCATGCGGCAGGCGAACCGGTGACAAAGCAATTCGGGAAAGTAATAACTGTATACAAATCCCCGAGTTGCGGGTGCTGTGCAGGGTGGGCGCAGCATCTGCGTCAAAATGGCTTTAGCGTGGCGATTGTGGACCAGTATGACTTGAGCGAAATCAAAGCTCAGCACGGCATTGGACCCGAACTGCAATCCTGCCATACCGCACTCGTCGATGGTTATGCTATTGAGGGTCACGTGCCCGCAGATGACATCTGGCGGTTGCTCGCGGAGAAGCCCGATGCATCGGGTCTGGCCGCGCCGGGCATGCCGACGATGTCACCTGGCATGGGTAGTGTTCAGCCTAAGGGCTACGACGTGCTTCTCTTTGGTCCAGACTCGAGGCCGTCAGTGTATTCGAGATATTGACTGTCAAATTTATTCACCGTTGGCAATGGCAGAACCTAGCTCCGCTCCAGTTCTTGCGTGCGCGTCGACGGAATCAAGCTAGTCAATCAAGGCAATCAAGGGGTCAATCAAGGGGTCAGATCCCTTGATTCGCATTCTCAAGCAATCAAGGGGTCAGATCCCTTGATTCGCATTCTCAAGAGGCTCCCAGTTGCCATATTTTTTTCAAGGGTTCTGACCCCTTGATACGCCTTGATACGGACGAATAACGCGCGCAAACGCTTGGCCCACGCTACGTTATGCCCCGCTCGTCGAGCACTTCCTTGGCGATGCGAAAGCACTCCAAGCCCACGGGCATGCCGCAATAAAGCGCAGCCTGAAGCAATACCTCACTCAACTCTTCGGATGTTGCGCCGTTATTGAGTGCGCCACGAATGTGCGTGCGCAGCTCGTCGTGCTTACCCAGCGCCGCGAGAAAGGCGATGCTCATGAAACTGCGCGTCTTCAATGGCAGCCCGGGGCGATTCCACACCTGCCCCCAACCGAACTCCACGGTCATCTGCTGAATCGGTTGCAGGAAGGGATGGTCCAGGGCGGTTGCCATGGAGCGCTCCACGTGCTCTTCACCCAGAACGCGCTTGCGAAGCGCAAGACCGGCAAGAAAGCGTTCATTTTCTTCGAATCCGTTGTCCGGCATGGGATCACCTCCGCGTGGATTTAGCCGTACCACCACCGCCTGCCTCTTATTGCCGATGTTCGACGGTGGGCTCTAGAGAACACCGCACCGGGCCGACGCGATTCGCTGTCAATTTACTCCGGCGGTGCGTCGCTGACTGCAAGCAGCGCGGTCAACGCATCGTTCAGTGGCGTGGGGATTCCGTGCCGGCGCCCGATCTCTCCGACGACGGCGTTTCTCGCCTGCCACTCCATGGGGCGCCCATCGCGCCGGTCGACGGCAATCGACGTCCAGTGCTCGCCGGTGGGCCCTCGATAATTGTCGAGCGTCTTGTCGATGAAATTATCCGGAAAACACGCGCCTTCGGCTTCGCCGACGCGCATGATCTCCGCCATCAGGCGCGTGGCAAGCTCGCGTACTTCCGGAGCGGCGACCGATTTCAACGGCCTTATGGCCAACGCGCAAATCGCACCACCGACCGCGTTCGATACAAGCTTTGACCACACGGTTGAAACAAAACCCGCGGTGAGCACGATTCTTATGGCCGGCTGGTTGCCGAACAACTCGGCCAATGCCTGCCCGATCTCGCCTTCCGGCACCTGAACTCTTCCCGCACGGGCCTGTTCTACGACGCCAGGCGCTTCGAGCTTGGATGGGAGAAAAATGATACATGGCACCACGCGCTCCGGGGACACATAAGCGGAAACCCGCTCGATGTGATCGACGCCGTTTTGCATGACCGCGACCCGGGTGTGGGGGCCGATCAGGCAATGAAGCCAATCCGCCGCGCCCTCGATCTGGTGCGCCTTGGTGCACAGTACAACCCAATCCGCCGGTCGAAGCTCTCCCGGACTGGTGCAGACGCGATGGGTGTACGTGCGGGTCTCACCGTCGAAGCGCCGTGACAGCCGCTCGAATGGCGTACGCACGCACAGCAGCGGCTGGTGTCCGGCATCTCCGAGCGCGGCGGCCATTGCACCGCCGATGGCGCCGACACCAACTACCGCGATGGAAGGCTTATCGGTCATGGCCGACGACTCTGCTCTGGTGCGGGCACGTTAACGCTCCAGGTCCCGCGCAAAGCCCTTCGCGGAAGCGGCCATTTCGGAGGCTCGGGCTTGAAGCGCCATTGCTTCGCGGCGAAGGTCGGCCCACTTGGACTTCAGCGCGTGCTCGCGGGTAGCGAGCTCACGCTCGCGCAGGTCAAGCGCCTCGGATCGGGCCTCGTGCGCAGCCCTTTGCTTTTCCAGCGCTACCTGCGCCTCGGCCTGCTTTCTCATCGACCGGTCGGATTCGGCGCGAGCAGCGTCGGCGGCCGCGGTCGCTTGTTGTGCATCCGCCGCGGCAGCCCGATATTGCGCAGCGCCGGCTGCGAGCTTCTCCAGTTGCTTGCCGAGCGAGCGGTGGTCATCGAGCATTTCGAGCAGCTGACGGGCTTCTGAAAGCGCCGCCAGGCTCGGCGGAGCGTTTGCCATTCCTCCAATCATCTAATCCCCCCTTCAAAATCGAATCCCACAGGCGACAAAACAGGCGCCAGACAGCACAGGCGCCGATCGCCGAAGCGGGCGCGGCCGATGAGCGCACCCTGCGCGTCACTTACCCAACCAGGTAGGTGCAGGTCGCCGACGCTATCAGCTCTTCGCTGTCATTATGCAACTCGGCAAAGATGACGGCGATGCGATTTCCGGAACGGATGACACGGGCGGTAGCAACAAAGTGCTCGCCGGCGCCCGGGCGCAGATAGTCGACGCGCATATCGATTGTACCGAGACGCGAAAAGCGTTCCATTTTCTCCGCCAGGCTGCCGCTTCGGATCCGCCTGGCTACTCCAAGAAAGGCCATTAGCCCGGCGGTAACATCCAATGTTGCCGAAATCACACCGCCGTGCAGGATATTGCGCGTGTAGTTTCCGACCAACTCGTTGCGCATGGAAAAACGCAAGCGTGCATGGTCGTCGCCAATCTCTTCGATTTCGAGGCCGAGCAGTTTATTGAAAGGGATCTTGCTGAAAAGATCGCGCACGACGCGGTGAACATCGCCGTGGTCCTTATCCGTCATGGTGGATGCCAGTACCCCTGAGATGGGGCATCAGGCCCCGATCATGAGGGACTTGAGATTGGCGGCGGCCAGAAGGCCAACCAGAATGATCACCGTGGATACGACTAGAACCGATAGCCCCAGCACCACGACGGAACTCATGGTACGCGGCACGCGGTCGAAAACGATGCCCTTGTTAACCCAGGTGAGCACCGCCACCAGCAGCGGAATCGACAGCAGGAACAGGCTGCCAATGACAATATTCCATCCCAACGCGACCTCCGCCACGACCAGCGCCAGGCAGCTTCCCCAGAACACGGTGGCCACCGACAAATTCTGCCGGTAGCTGCGCAGGATGGGATAGGTGCTGATCATTTTCGGATTCCAGCCATAACTCTAGATGACCGCGCCCGGCCGGGCAATCGGCCTCGCCATGAACCTGGCAATCCACCCGGCAATCCACCTGGCGGGCGCTTGCATGACGCCAATCCGCCGCTATATTGACGGGCCCGGGGAGCGCGATCCCGGCATCACAGATGGAGGCTTCGATGCAACCCGTATCGCTCACGCCCGAGAAGGCCTGGAAGCTGCTGCACGAGGATCCGCGGGCGGTCCTGGTGGACATCCGCTCGACCATGGAGTTCCTGTTCGTTGGCCACCCGGCGAGTGCTCTGCACGTGGCCTGGATAGACGAACCCGAGTGGACGGTGAACCCGCATTTCGTCACCGACGTGCGCAAGGTCATGCTCGGAGGCGCCACCGCCCATGGCGACATCACCGGCGCGCCGGTCATTCTTATTTGCCGCAGCGGCAAGCGTTCCATCGATGCCGGCAAGGCCTTGCTGGAGAACGGATTCAGCAATGTTTACAACGTCGATGAAGGCTTCGAAGGCGAGCTCGACGAGCACCATCACCGCGGCAGCATTGGCGGGTGGCGGTTTCATGGGTTGCCGTGGGAGCAGTGCTAGCCCACTGAGCAAGGCGGAACAGCCTTGGCCCTGGGAGCAGCCTTGCTCGCGAATGAGGCGCTGAACCGACGAGCCGGCGTGTTGGACTTCGCTGCGCTCAGCCCAACCTACGGGGTCCGGGGCCACAGCCAGGCGGCGCCGCGTACACCGCTGGAATCACCGTGGGTCGGTGGCAGTAAACGTGTATCCACGCGATCGGAAAAGACGAACTCTCCCCATAGCTGCGGCACATTGCCGTAAAGACGCGCGATCTTGGAAAGACCACCGCCGAGCACGATGACATCGGGATCAAGGATATTGATGACGTGGGCCAGGCCTCTTGCAAGGCGGTGCTCGAAACGCGCCAGACAAGCTTCGGCCCTTGCTTCTCCGGCTTCGGCGCGTGCAGCAACTATCTCGGCCGTCAACAGCGTCTCCGAATGGGCCCGGTAGTCATTGGCAAGGCCCGGCCCCGATAAAAAGGTTTCGATGCAACCGCGCCGCCCACAATAGCAAGAAGGTCCGGGTAACTCGCCGCTGCTCGGCCAGGGCAGTGGATTGTGCCCCCACTCGCCGGCGATGGCCTGGCAGCCGGTGAGCACCTGACCATCGATGACGATGCCGCCGCCGACGCCGGTGCCGAGGATGACACCGAACACCACGCGCGCGCCTTGCGCGGCGCCATCCACGGACTCCGACAGCGCAAAGCAGTTGGCATCGTTGGCGATGCGAACCTGGCGATTCAATGCCTCGGACAAATCCACATCCAGGCGCTCGCCGTTGAGCTGAGTGGAATTGGCATTCTTGATGCGCCCGTCGTGGCGTGACAGTGCGCCGGGCGTCGCGACTCCGACCGATGCGCGCTCGCCGAGTGCATCTTCGAGCTGGCGCACCATATCGACGACGGCTTGCAAGCTTTCGGTGTAAAACCCGGTGGGGGTGGCGCAACGCCGCCGGATGACCACCTCGCCGGCGTCGCCCAGGGCCACCGCCTCGATCTTGGTGCCGCCGAGATCAACGCCGATACGCATCAGAGCCCCCCCCGACGTTGAGTCTGCCGCCCATGCAGTCCAGAATCGGACAAGATGTTGAGTTGGTTTTCATCCGCGCGGGCACTCGTCCAACCATTTGTTCAGATATGTCTTCTGCGGCAAGGGCCCCAAGATCTGCCCACCTCAGGCATTCTACTGGGCATCACTCTGGGCGCGCACACGCTCATGTCCATGGTGCTGGCCAACATCTCCCTGGGCGCTTTCAGCGCGATGTTTTCCGGCCTGTTGGACTCGGTGCTGCTGGTGGGACTGACCGGTACGCTGCTCTACATCCAACGGCGTAACACACGCCTGGTTCAGACGCTGACGGCGCTGGCCGGTACTGGTTCCATCATCACCTTCCTGGCCATACCGCTGTCCGGCATGCTGCATGGCGCCGATCAAGGCGCCGGCGGCGGTGGACTCGCGTTGCTGCTGCTGTTGGTCCTGACGGGCTGGAGCCTGGCCATCGCCGCGCATATTTTCCGCCACGCGCTGTCGGTGCCCTACTTCGTCGGGCTGGTGCTGGCGGTGGTGTTCTACTGGATCTCCATCTCGGTTTTTCGCGCGCTGTTCCCGGTGGCCGCCTGAGCCGCCCGCCACCATGCACATACACATACTCGGGATCTGCGGCACCTTCATGGCCGGCATCGCGCGCCTGGCCGCCGGGCTCGGCATGAAAGTGACGGGCTCCGATGCCAACGCCTACCCGCCCATGAGCGAGCAGCTGGCGGCGCTCGGCATCGATGTGGCCAGCGGCTACCACCCCGCGCAGCTGGATCCGGCACCGGACTGCGTGGTGATCGGCAACGCCATGACGCGCGGCAATCCCGCCGTCGAGTACATACTCGATCGGGGCTTACGCTTCACTTCCGGACCCGCCTGGCTCGCCGATCAGGTACTGCACAATCGCTGGGTGCTGGCGGTTTCAGGCACCCACGGAAAGACCACCACCACCAGCATGCTCGCCTGGATCCTCGAGTGTGCCGGCATGGAGCCGGGCTTTCTGGTGGGCGGGGTGCCGGAGAACTTCGGCCAGTCCGCGCGCATGGGGAAAGACTACTTCGTTGTCGAGGCCGACGAGTACGATAGCGCCTTCTTCGATAAGCGCTCGAAGTTCGTCCACTACCTGCCAAGAACCCTCGTCATCAACAATCTGGAATTCGACCACGCGGACATCTTCGACGATCTGGCCGCCATACGCCGCCAGTTCCATCACTTGGTGAGAACCATCCCGGCGAGCGGGCGTATTCTGCGGCCCAGTCCCGACGCCGAGATCGATCGCCTCATGGACATGGGTTGCTGGACGCCGGTTCAAACCCTGAGCACCGACGATGCCGGCGCCGACTGGCAGGCGATCATGAACGAGGCCGACGGCACGCATTTCGACGTGAGGCAGGCGGGCACGACGGCCGGCTCGGTGCACTGGCAGCTGTTGGGCCGGCACAACGTGAGCAATGCCCTCGCGGCCGTAGCGGCGGCCGAGCACGTGGGCATTGCGCCCTCGCAAGCCTGTGCCGCGCTGGAATCGTTCCGCAATGTCAGACGGCGCCTGGAGGTGCGCGGACGCGTCGGCGCCATAACGGTTTATGACGATTTCGCCCATCATCCAACGGCGATCCGCGCAACCCTGGATGCGATGCGCGCCCATGTCGGCGGACAACGCATCATCGCCGTGCTCGATCCGGCGTCCAACACCATGCGCAGTGGCGTGCACAGCAATACCCTGGCCGATGCCCTGAGCCCGGCCGACGCCGCCTGGGTGCATCGCTCGCCGGCCATCGAGTGGGATATCGGCGCGCTGGAGAAAAGCGCGGCAACCCGGCTTCGCGTTATCGACGACATGGATGCCTTAATAGCCGCTATATGCGAACAGGCCAAGGGAGACGATCACGTGGTCATCATGAGTAACAGCGGCTTCGGCGGATTCCACCAACGCCTGCTGGATGCGCTGCGCGCAAAAGCGCCATGAATGCCATGCACGCCGAGGTCGACATCCGCACCGCGGCGCTGTTTCCACTGCACACGGTATTGTTTCCCGAAGGCCCGTTGGCGCTGCGCATTTTCGAGCCGCGTTATCTGGATTTGGTGAGCGAGTGCCTGCGCAACGACCAGCCCTTTGGCGTGTGCCTCATTCAGAGCGGTCAGGAAGCCGGTGGGGCGGCGAAGCCACACCTCACGGGCACCTTCGCGCGCATCGTCGACTGGCAGCGCGGCGGCGACGGGCTGCTGTCCATCGTCGCCCATGGAGAGCAACGATTTCACGTCCAGGACACGCACGTCGAAGCCAATCAGTTGCTACGCGGTACCGTGCAAGTGCTGGCCCCGGAGCCCGCGGCAGCCCTTCCCGAGCAGTGGCACTATATGACCGAAGTGCTCGATCAACTCTATGAACATGCTGGCGACATCTACGCCAATCTGCCCAAGCGCGCCGGGGACGCGTCCTGGGTGGGGTACCGCCTGGCGGAAGCCCTGGCCCTGCCGCTGGTGCGCCGACAGTATTTTCTCGAGCTCGAAGACCCGCTGCTGCGTCTGTCCCAGCTCGATGAGATCCTGCGGGCCATGTCGGAAAGCAGCGGCGAGGAGTAGTCAGCCGGCGCGGAGCCTACGCCATTTAGCACCGCATCTGTTAAGCTCCGCGCTGGGTTTCCGCTTGGTTTTTTCGCCTGGGCCCTTCGGTCCAGATCCTTTTTCGCCGGGCTTTGCCTCGCCAGGACGCTACCGAGTGAGCAACGAAAAACGCCGCCACAACGCTCTGCCCGATGGCTACAAGCTTCACTGGTACGAAATCCACGCGATCCTCGGGCGCGGTGGCTTCGGCATAACCTACCTGGCCCTCGATACCAACCTCAATCACGAGGTCGCCATCAAGGAATTCCTGCCCACCGAACTGGCCATGCGGGCATCGGACAGCTCCATCCACCCAATTTCCGACGACCACACCGACACCTTCGGCTGGGGTTTGAACCGCTTCATCACCGAGGCCCAGACCCTGGCTCAGTTCCGCCACCCCAATATCGTGCTGGTGCACAGCGTGTTCGAAGCCAACGGTACGGCCTACATGGTCATGGAGTATGAAAAGGGCGAGAGCCTCGATGAGGCCTTCAAGTTGAACCGCCTCACTACCGAGGATGATCTACTCGGCATTCTTTATCCGCTCATGGACGGCTTGGAGCGCATCCACGCATCGGGCTTCGTGCACCGCGATATCAAACCGAAAAATATCTACTTAAGGGACGACGGCAGGCCGGTACTGCTGGATTTCGGTTCCGCCCGGCAAGCGCTGGGCGTGGAAACACGCACGCTGACGACGCTGGTGTCGCCGGGCTTTGCCCCTTTCGAGCAATACAACGCGACGCGAGAGAGTGACAAACAAGGTCCCTGGACCGACATTTACGCCCTCGGCGCCACCATTTATCGAGGCATGTCCGGCAAGGCTCCAGTCGATGCGCTGGCCCGGGCGAACTCCAAGCTGGAGGGCACCAAGGACATTCTCGAACCGGCCGTCGAGCTCGGTAAGGGTAAATTCTCACAAAAATTCCTCGAGGCCATCGACAAGGCACTGTGCTTTGCACCCGAAGAACGGCCCCAGTCCATTGCCGCATGGAAGGCAATTCTTCCCGAGTGGGAAGACTCCGCCGGCGCCGCCCCGGGTGGCGCCGGCAGCCGGAGCCCGCGGCCCGGGCGCATCGATCAGGACGCGCCCACACTAGTCAGCCCGGATACGGCGCCGGAGAAAAGCTTCACCGATGAAGGCACACTCATCGTCGGCTCTCCGTCCGCGGCGCCCGCGCAAAGCGCGCCGCGCAAGCCGTCATCCAAATCCACGTTGGCAATACTCGTCGCGGTTGTTGCTCTCCTTGGCATCGGCATCGGCGTTTGGCAAATGCAATCCAAAGCGCCCCCGGCGACGAGCGATGGGACCACGCCCGCAGTGCCGGCAACACCATCGAAAAGCAACGAATCGGCCGCTGTCGCAAAGGTCACCACTCAGATGGCAGCGCAGGCCAAGCCCTCCATCGGTGCGATCACCGAACTGATGGCGGGCATTCCATGCTCGGTTCTACAGGCGTCGGTTAACGACCGCAGCCTGATGGTGCGAGGCTTCGCCGCCGGTACCAAGGCCATGGAGCAAATCGAAGAAAGCCTTGGCAAAATCGCAGGCATTTCCGAGATCAAAAACGAAATCCACCGCCTGCCCCAGGTGTACTGCCAAACCTTGGAGCTTTATGCACCTTACTGGAGAGCAAATCGCGACTCCGGCTTTGGCACCGCAATCGGTACGCTAAAAAGCGACAATGTCTTCATCGCGGGCGAGCGCCTGGTTCTCGATATCGGTACGCCCACCTACCACTCGTCGCTGTACGTTGACTACTTCGACCATGAAGGCAACGTGGTGCACATGATGCCGAGTCCCGGCGAAGAATATAACCAGGGCGACCCGCGCGAATCCTTCCAGCTCGGCGAAGCGGGCGACATCGGGTTGTGGGAGGTGGCGCCGCCCTTCGGGACCGACATGATCGTGTTGCTTGCGACTTCGGCGCCGCTTTTCGAGGGAGCGCGTGGACAGTTCGAAGAGGCGGACACTTACCGTGCCGCAGTGAGAAAACGCTTAAAGTCGCTGGACTCGAGTCAGGCGAAGATTTCCGCTGACTTCGTCGTCATAACGACCAGGCAGGCGCCTTAGTTCATGTCGCGCACGACACGGAAACCGTTCAGTACGTAGCGCACATCATTGTCGTAGTTGAAACGGGCCGCCGAACGCGCATAGCTCGCATCGTTGCGCCACGAACCACCGCGCAATACACGCGACTGACAGTTCTTTTCATTATGCGCGCTGCCATCAGTAGGCGCGCCATTGTACGAAGCGATCCAGCAGTCGGCAACCCACTCCCAAACACTGCCGTTCATACCCTGCAAGCCGAACGCGTTAGCATCGAATGTGTCCACGGCCGCCGGTCTTTTTCTGTTCCATTCGCCGCCGCAGTTCTTGCAGTTGGCCATGCCCTTACCCACCGCGTCACCCCACCAGTATTCAGTCTTGGTGCCGCCGCGTGCTGCATACTCCCACTCGGCTTCGGAAGGCAGCCGATACTTCTTGCCTGTTTTCTTGCTCAACCATTTCACATATTTTTGTGTGTCGACCCAGCTCAAATTATAAACAGGTGAGGTCGCGGTCATTCCTTTCCGATCTGGCAGGTAGTCGCAACCGCCCTCGGCGTGACAAAGCTTCCACTCGGCCACCGACACTTCGAAGCGGCTGATGGCGAACGGATAAGCAATAGTGACCGCGTGGGCCGGGTGCTCGCTGGGATCTCCGCCCTTGCTGCCCATGATAAAGCGTCCCGGAGGCAATTCGATCATTTCCGGACAGCCATCGCAGTCCTTGAATGTTTTGACCGCCGAAGCCGTGGTGCCGGCCACTTTGGCATTGGCTGCCTTGCGCGCGGCTTCGGCCGCTGCCGAGGCGGCCGCCGCCTGTTCTGCCTCCTTGCGCGCTTGCTCCGCGGCCGCTGCATGCTCTTCCGCCTTTCGACGCGCCGCCAGCGCCGCGGCCTCGCGCGCCGCTTTCTCGGCGGCTGCTTCCTCGGCCGCCTGACGCGCGGCCCGCTCCGCCGCCGCCTTCTCCGCCGCCGCCCGCTCGGCCTCCGCCGCGGCAGCCCTCTCTTGTGCCTCTCGAGCCGCGGTAGCCGCGGCAGCAGCCGCGGCGGCTTTTTCAGCGGCAGACTTGTCGGCCGCGGCTTTTTCCGCCGCCGCCTGATCGCCGCCGCGCCGGACTTCTTCGATCAGGGTGCCGAAGACGAAACCGCTCTTGCCGTCCATGGTCTCGATACGAAACCAGTCACTGTCGACGACTTTACCGGTAACGATGATGCGGGAATCCTGACTCAACGTGCCGAGATTTTCACTGGATGCATCGGGTTGCTCACGCAAGCGCGCGTTCTTGAGGACTTTGAACTCGGCGTCCATATCCTCGATTTCCGGTCCGGTGGTGGTCTGGCGTTGTTTCGCTTGTTGATCCCGCAAGCTTTTGGCGCGTGCTTTTGCCAGCGGCGCGAATCGGCCTTGTGGATACGCTTCGAGATAGGCGTCGTAATCCGCCGCGTTATCGCTGTCTTTGATGGAGTCCCAGAAGATGAGCTCGAAGCGTTCCGGACTTTCCTTGGGCACGATGCCGGCGTAGGCCGGATCGGGGAGCGCAACGGTACCGCCAATGAGCGCGAGCGCCGATAGTGCAAGAATGAGTGCGCGCATAGTCATTGGAGTTCACTGAAGAGGCGGCGGGCAGAAGACATCGCCCCCCCTATGCAATGCTTGGCTCGGACATGGTCACGTAAAGGTCTGATTATAGCCCCTTTGGGACGCCTCGCAACGCACAACCCTGGCGTCGGCGGAACCCAATCGCGCCTGCGAACGCGGGATCCCCGGGGCTCGGGCGCTTGCCTGGTGATGACTTCGGAGTATGCTACGGTCTCGCGCAATACAATCAGACGACAGGGAGTGGAGGGGGACATGAAAAAATGCATCATGGTCGCGGCCATGCTGACGGCGTTGATACCCGGCTTGGCGAGTGCCGGCGAAACGCCCGCGCCCGAGGGCGCCAAGGTCTATTTCATCTGGCCGAAGGATGGCGCCACCATCAAGGGCGGCAAATTCTGGGTGCGCTTTGGTCTGCGCGATATGGGGGTTGCGCCGGCGGGCGTCGACAAGAAATTCACCGGACACCACCACTTGATCATCGACGATGATCTCCCGCCATTCGATGAGGAGATCCCGGCGGACAACAATCACGTGCACTATGGCAAGGGCTATTCCGAGGGCCGCGTGTCGCTGCCACCCGGCAAGCACACGCTGCAGCTATTGTTCGCGGACAAAAACCACGTGCCGCACAATCCGCCCATGTTCTCGGAGAAAATCACCATCTACGTCCCCGCCAATTAACGGGGAAGGGCCACGTCAGGATGAAAACGATGAAAATTCTAAAAGCTTCAATCGCGCTTGCGGCTCTGATCGTCGCTGGTGGCGCCGTGGCGGGAGATTCGCCGGCGCCGAAGAACGCTTATTTGTACATCGGTTGGCCGAATAATGGCGAAGTTATTCACAGCAATAATTTCCGGGTGTGGTTCGGGCTGCGCAATATGGGGGTGGCTCCGGCCGGCGTCGACAAGAAGTTTACCGGCCATCATCACTTGATCATCGACGCGCCGCTTCCGCCAATGGACGAGGAGATCCCGGCCGACAACAACCATGTCCACTTCGGCAAGGGCCAGACGGAAACCAGAATTACGCTGCCACCCGGCACGCACACACTGCAGCTACTGTTGGCGGACAAGAATCACGTGCCGCACAACCCGCCCGTGGTGTCGGAGAAAATAACAATAACCGTGGAGTGAAGCTGCGCAAGGCCTCAGGGGCGGCGGTGTTCGCCGCCCGATGCACCCT
>Ga0055476_10000258_pt1 | contig 13459 bp, 12 predicted proteins | sample Muzzi_CordC_D2_FD_57682 | JGI IMG/M metagenome (GOLD analysis project Ga0055476, IMG submission 57682) | Wetland microbial communities from San Francisco Bay, California, USA, that impact long-term carbon sequestration - Muzzi_CordC_D2 | ecosystem: Environmental > Aquatic > Marine > Wetlands ... | reverse complement strand
CGCGGGGAACCCATCGAGGACAGTGCCCGGGTACTTTCCCGCATGACAGACGCCGTCATGATCCGCACCTTCGAGCACGAAAAAGTCGAGCGTTTTGCCAAGTATTCGGCTTCACCTGTCATCAATGCCTTAACTGATCAATACCATCCCTGCCAGCTACTCGCCGACATGCAGACCTGGTTTGAACATCGAGGCGATATCCGTGGCGCCAATGTTACTTTTATCGGCGATGGTAACAACATGTGCCATTCTTATATCAACGCCGCCAGACAGTTCGATTTTCAGCTGCGTATTGCAACACCGGCAAGCTACAGGCCAGACGCTGATATTATCGCCAGGGCCGGGGAACGGGTCACCCTGTTTGAGCACCCGATTGAAGCTGCCGAAGGCTCAGACCTGATAGTCACCGACGTGTGGGCCAGCATGGGCCAGGAAAAGGAACAACGCGAACGCGAAAAGGTTTTCGCCAGATTCCAGGTCAACGCTGAGTTGATGGCCAGTACAAACAAGGATGCAATCTTCATGCACTGCCTGCCAGCTCACCGCGGCGAGGAGGTGACTGCCGATGTTATCGACGGGCCACAGAGCGTGGTCTGGGAGGAAGCGGAAAACCGTCTTCACGCCCAGAAGGCGCTGCTGGAATTCCTGATCGCTTAGACATCACTCCGGCCAGACCCGGAGAACATGGGAGTAAACAGACCGTCATGTGTCGAATTGCCGCTTATCTGGGAGAACCGATTGCGCTCGGCAAATTGCTCATCGATCCACCACACAGCCTGCAGGTCCAGGGCTGGGCACCCAGGGAACTGAAATACGCCAGTCTCAACGCAGACGGTTACGGTTTTGGCTGGTATGCGGAGGATGAGCAGCCGGCGGTCTATGTCAACCCCGGCCCGATCTGGACTGATCCTAACCTGCCCCACCTCGCACGTACGCTGGTCAGTGATTTATGGATTGCCAGTGTGCGCAGTGCCAGCGAGGGTAATCCGGTCAATCATGCCAACACCCAGCCGTTTGCCGACAAAGCGTTTCTGTTTGATCATAACGGCTTGATCGATGAGTTCCACAGCCAGGTTCGACCCAGGCTTGTTGCCGATCTCGACCCGCTGTTCCTGCCATCAATACGCGGAAATACCGAATCCGAGTACCTGTTTGCCGCACTGCGTCAGATTCTGGCAGATGATCCAGACCTTGCCGTGGAGTCCGCACTGGCTGAACTGATGCAACGCATCGAACGCTGGGTCGACGGTTGCCGATCTCTAGTCACCATTGTGGTGAGCGACGGCGAACGTCTGTACGCGGTACGCCATGCACTCGGTGACGGATGTCCCACGCTGTATTACACGACCGACGACGAGGCGTTCCCGAACGCGCAGCTGATGGCCTCGGAACGAATGACCGATTCCTCATTCTGGCAGATCGTGCCGGAACATCAGATTCTGATACTCGATCCAGAGAACCCGCCGGAATTACTACCTTTGTGAATACGGGTGCACTGATTAGCGAACTGGAGCAGGCACAGTCGCTGTTGCTGGCGCTGGTCGAAGAGGTTGACGACGCCACCCTTCGCAGGCAGTATCATTTTGATATTAGCCCGTTGGGCTGGCATCTCGGGCATTGTGTATTTATCGAATGCCTGTGGCTGCACGAGAAACTTCGTGGCGATAACAGAGTCACCCAGCCTATCACGGATTTTTACACCCCCCCACACACACCCAAAAGCGAACGCGGCAAGCTGCTGCCACCGAAAGACACCCTGCTGGCCTGGGCGCGGGAACTGCATGCTTTCAATCTCCACACGCTGCGCAATCTGCGCACCGAATGGCGCGCGCATCCCCTGCTCAAGGACGACTATATCATTCACTTCCTCATCCAGCACAACAGTCAGCATTACGAAACCATGCTGATGATACTGACTCAGAAAGCACTCACAGAATTCAGACCTGACGGCAGCTCACACCAGGCATTGCGGGCGATGACACCCAGGCGTGAAGCGGTCGACATCCCTGCCGGCCACTACCGGGTTGGCGGAACCCCCCCCACCGCCTGTGACAATGAAGTACCGCCACAACGGGCTGAACTGGGCCCGTTTGCAATCAGCAAACATCCGGTGAGCAACGCTGAATACCTTGCTTTCATGGAAGACGGCGGTTACCGACGCAAGGACTTCTGGGAAAAAGCCGGCTGGAACTGGTGCCAACAACACAACATTGCTCACCCGGACCAATGGCGACAGAGTGAAGAGGGTGACTGGTATGCGGTCGGCATGCGCGGTGGATACGCGCTGGCGGGTACTGAACCCGTGTCCGGTATCAGCCACTATGAAGCCAGGGCCTTTGCGCGCTGGGCGGATGGTCGCCTGCCGCATGAATACCAGTGGGAAGCCGCCTGCCGGATAGGTGTTCTGGAGCAGACCGGGCGAGTCTGGGAATGGTGTGGCAATACCTTTCATCCTTATGAGGGGTTTTCAGCCTTCCCCTACAGCGAATACTCACAGCCCTGGTTTGACGGGCAGCACTACAGCCTGCGCGGTGGCAGCCTGCACACACGGCCGTCGATCAAACGCCCCAGCTTCAGGAATTTCTTTGAAGCCGACAAACGCCATATCCGCGCGGGTTTACGCCTGGCGTACCAGAATCCTTGAGCAAGCACCCGCTCTACAGATGAGCCGGACCTCATTCACCAGGAAAACACGCATAAAAATCGGGGATAATCACATTCCTTCATGATTGGGTGTGGTTCCGCGCCTGGTTCCCGCTGGTCTGGGGCCTGGCCTGAGCGGAAATAATGTCTAGCCGACATCCATGCCGAGTTCGTTTACAATCACCCCATGGCCGAATCAAACAAACACAATACGCGCCGCATCGGCAAAGGCATGACCTTTGTAGCATGGATCATCGCCCTGTCATTGTTTGCCTTTTTCTTTGAAAACAGACTGGCCAAGCAACGCAACCCCAACCAGGCCGTCTACAGCCGCATCAACGCTGCCGGGATTCAGGAAGTCGTTTTGAAGCGCAATCATGTTGGACACTATGTGACCACGGGCACCGTCAACGGCTACGCCGTTGAGTTTCTGCTCGATACTGGCGCCAGTGACGTTGCCATCCCCGCTGAGCTTGCCGATAAACTTGGCCTGAGACGAGGGATGCCAGTGCAATACCAGACTGCCAATGGTGTTGTGACCGCTTACCAAACAATGATCGACAGTATTTCGATTGGACCCATGGTTGTTGAAAATGTACCGGCCAGCATCAACCCCGGCTTCCGCGATATGGAAATCCTGCTCGGTATGAGTGTTCTCAAACACATCGAATTTGCCCAGCGCGGGGATACCCTGATCCTTCGACCGTATGAGTGACCTTGTTGGAAAGCTGACGGTCTGGAGCGGCGACCTGGCGGGTTTATTGTGGGGTAACGGACTGACACTGACCATTCTGCTGGGTATGGGACTGTACCTCACCATCCGCCTGGGACTGGTTCAGATTCGTGGCTTCCGGCATTCCATCGCCCTGATTTCCGGCGCCTATCATTGCCCGGAGCATGAAGGTCAGATCACCCATTTTCAGGCACTGTCCACCGCCTTATCCGCCACAGTCGGCACCGGCAATATCGCTGGTGTGGCAACGGCAATTTCCCTTGGCGGTCCCGGCGCACTGTTCTGGATGTGGATGACTGCGTTTTTTGGTATGGCCACCAAGTTCACCGAGTGCACGCTGGCATTGAAGTTCCGCCAGATAGACAAGCATGGCGAAATATCCGGTGGCCCGATGTATACGCTACTCCATGGCTTGCGGATGAAGCGTATGGCCATGCTGTTTGCGAGCTTTGCACTGATTGCATCATTCGGGATCGGCAACATGGTCCAGGCCAACTCGGTTGTAGACGGCCTCGGCTACCTGTTTCCGGAAGTCCGGGACAACGCCTGGCTGGTGGGTGGTATGCTGGCCTTTCTGGTCGGCATGGTGATACTGGGCGGCGTGCAACGCATTGCCCGCGTTGCCAGCGCCATTGTACCTTTCATGGCCTTGCTTTATGTCGGTGCCGCAATACTGGTACTGATTAACCATGCCGGGCAGATAACGTCTGCGCTGGCAACAATTTTCAATCATGCGCTGAATCCCTGGGCCGTTGGTGGCGCCGCAGTCGGCGAAGCCATACGCTGGGGTGTAGCACGCGGCCTGTTTTCCAACGAGGCCGGCCTGGGCTCCTCACCCATGGCACACGCGGCAGCAAAAACCAATGAACCGGTCCGCGAAGGCCTGGTCGCCATGATGGAGCCCTTTATCGACACCCTGGTAATCTGCACCATGACCGGTCTGGTCATTGTGGTTACCGGCGCCTACACAGTGCAGCAGGATGATCTGGTCGGCGCCGCACTGACGGCACACGCCTTTCAAAGTTCGCTTGGTGTGGCTGGTGCCGGCGTGGTCGGTATCGGACTCAGTCTGTTTGCCTTTTCCACCATTATTGCATGGTCTTACTATGGTGATCGTTCAGCATGCTTTTTATTTGGCGAACGCGCGGTACAACCCTACCGCCTGCTGTTTACCTTTCTTGTCATGATCGGTGCAGCTGTACCCCTCAAGCTGGTGTGGAACCTCGCGGATGTGACTAATATTCTTATGGCCTTGCCCAACCTGTTGAGCCTCGCCCTGCTGGCAGGACTGGCGCAAAGACTGAAAAATGAGTATTTTGCCCGTTCGTTTACCGTTGAACAGAAACAGGTGGGGTCATGAGCGAGACAAGCACTGAGAGCGGACTGAAATACGAGGATATCACCATCGGCGCCGGCAGCTTGTGCAAAGGCCGCGGCCAGACCGCCATTGTGCACTACACCGGCTGGCTGGAAGATGGCAACAAATTCGACTCCAGCAGGGACCGTAACGATCCGTTCAGTTTCCCCATTGATTGCGGCTATGTGATTCCTGGCTGGGATGAAGGTGTCGTCGGCATGCAGGTCGGTGGTGTGCGAAAACTGACCATCCCACCACAACTTGCATACGGAAAAAACGGTGCGGGCGGTGTCATCCCGCCCGACGCCACACTGGTGTTCGAAATCGAGCTGCTGGAAATCTCCGAATAAATGCTACTCGAAGCGCTGCAAGCCCAGATTGACCAGGATGTCCGGCGCGCGCTGGACGAGGACCTCGGCAACGGTGATATCACCGCCCAGCTGATTCCAGAAGGGCGTATCGGGAAGGCCACTGTGTACACGTCCGAACCGGCAGTACTCTGTGGACGAAACTGGTTTGACGCCGTATTCAAACAACTCGACGACAAAGTCGACATACGCTGGTATGCCGCCGACGGCGAAGCCATTGTCCCGCACCAGGTGGTATGCACCCTGCATGGACCGGCCCGTTGCCTGTTAAGCGGTGAACGGACAGCGCTGAATTTCCTGCAGACCCTTTCCGGCACAGCCACCCTGGCCAACACCTACGCCAAACAGGTTGAAGACCTGAACATCCGGATTCTGGACACCCGTAAAACCATTCCGGGCTTGCGCCATGCGCAAAAATACGCCGTACGCTGCGGCGGTTGCCATAATCACCGCATGGGGCTCTACGATGCCTTTCTGATCAAGGAGAACCACATCTCGGCAGCGGGCTCGATCAAAAGCGCCATTAGCAAAGCCCGCGCCTTGAACACAGAACTTACGGTCGAAGTCGAAGTGGAAAACAGACAAGAACTTGAACAGGCCTTGCGGGCCGGTGCAGACCGCATCCTGCTGGACAACTTTACAACCGACGAGATTCGGCAAGCCGTAGCGCTGACCGGGAAGCGTGTTGAACTTGAGGCATCCGGCGGCATCACCCTCAACACCTTACGTCAATACGCTGAAACAGGCGTCGATTACGTCTCGATTGGCACCTTAACCAAGGATGTTCACGCTATCGATCTTTCCATGCGGTTTGACTAAAGCTTTGTGCCTTCCTCCTGGCGATTATGCGCAAGGCTGCTCCCTTGCCTGAGTGAGTTGGGTACGATGCGAACCAACCGCAAAGGAAGCGGTGGAGGCAATCCTTTCGAACATGACAATGTTTACAGTCATGATAACAAAACGTTCCTAACTTTCCGTGCCTGGCGACCTTCCCGGTTAATCCTTGTTTCAATTCAGTGTCTCGTGACTCAACGCTGCCCCTTCTGCTAGGCTTGAATACCATGACACAGCAAAATCCACACATACTCGTTGTTGATGATGACCCCGATCTGCATGCACTGCTGGGACGTTATCTTTCAGAGCAGGGGTTCGACGTCACCGCTGTCGAGGATGGCGCTGCCATGGACAGATTTCTGGCCACCCGAACAACAGACCTGATCATCCTGGATCTTATGCTGCCGGTTGAAGACGGTCTCAGCATTGCCAAACGCCTGCGTAGTGACAGGGACACACCGATCATTATGCTGTCAGCACGTGGTGAAGAAGTGGACCGCATTGTCGGCCTGGAAGTCGGTGCAGATGACTACCTGCCGAAACCGTTCAGCCCGAGAGAACTGCTTGCCCGGATTCGAGCCGTGCTCAGACGCCCAACAGTGCCATCGAACCCGGAATCAGTTAATACACAACATCAGACTTTCAGCTTCGGGCCGTTTCGACTTGACCCTGTTACACGGGAGCTGACGCGCGATGACGAAAAAGTATCGTTAACCAGCGGCGAGTTTGCACTACTCAAGATTTTTGTGGAGCACCCTAACCGGGTACTGAGCCGCGATACCCTTGTCGATATGCTCAAGGGTTTTGAACGCTCGCCTTACGACCGTAGCATCGATGTACGGGTCACGCGTTTGCGCCGTAAGATCGAGAGCGATCCGAGCTCACCGGTATACATTCATACCGTCTGGGGCGAAGGCTACCGTTTCTCTCCCGGCAACGAGACGCGGCCGGCACACACATGAGCAAGCCGCTTACCCTGTTTACCAGAACAGGGATCACCTTAACCGTCGCACTGCTGGTGTTTGTCGTGTTCTGTATCAGTGCGATGGTGATCTACATCGCGATTCCGCTTGCCAGACAGGGCTCCGATGATCTTGCTGCCCTGATGATACTGTCGGCGAGAACCTGGATCGAACGTCCACCGGCAGCACGTCCCTTTCTTGAAGAAGAACTTATGTCTGAGTATGCGTTGAAGGTCTCCCTGGCAGAAGAACCCCTGCCTTGTTCAAGTACACCTCTGCCCTATATCATATTCCTCGAAGATGCTCTCGAAAAACGAGTCGGTACCCAGGTGGCCGTCGGCAAAGGCAAACAACCCGCTCCCTGGTTCTGCGCGGACATACCCATGGGAGGACAATTCATTCGCGTCAGCTTCCCCTGGTCACGCATCGGTGCACAGCCACCATTTGCACTGATACTTATTATCACAGTCGGAGCGATTGTCATCCTGCTGACTTCATTGCTGCTGGTTCGCCGTATCACCCGGCCTCTGGCACGCCTGTCAGAGGCAACGTCACACATTGGCCATGGTGAAATACTCGAGCCCTTGCCGGAAACCGGTCCCAGGGAGCTAGTCGACTTGACCCACAATTTCAACAGCATGGCGGGACAGTTGACCGAACTGCTTGCGAACCGCACCACCCTGCTCGCCGGCATTTCCCACGACCTTCGCACCCCCCTCACCCATATGCGCCTGGCGCTGGAAATGCTGGTGCCGGACAAAGCCGATGCGGCGCTGATTGAAAGATTGCGGCGAGATACAGAGCAGATGGATCAACTCATTGGTTATACGCTGGAACTGGCTCGGGGTCTGGAAACTCACGAGGCCGAGGAAGTGGACCTGCGGGAATTCATCGATGGAATCATCACAAACTACCGGCAATTGGACACCGTCATCGACTGGGAGCCACAAAGTTACTGCCCGGTTTCAATCGATACCATGGCGATGCAACGCGTACTTGTTAACCTGCTTGACAATGCTATCCGCTACGGTGGCAACAAACCGCTGACCGTGCGTTGCCACCGCGACAGAGAAGCTGCCATTATCCAGGTACTGGACCGTGGAAAAGGCATCCCGGCATCGGAACGCGAAGCGGTATTTCAACCATTTCACCGCCTGGAAACTTCACGCAGCCGAAAAACCGGCGGCAGTGGACTGGGTCTTGCCATTGCACGACAGCTGTGTGATGCCCGTGGCTGGACAATAGAACTCCTGCCGCGCGTGGGCGGCGGCACCGAGGCACGGCTCGAAATTCCGGTTGCTTCGATAATCCCCTGAGCACGCAGCCTGCAGATGGACTAGCGATGAACAAGACAAAGCACCACAAGGCAACGGTGTTCCAACAGGTCATAGGTGTCGTTCCCATGGCGGGCCGTGCGGCACGTCTTGCCGGGCTACCCTGCAGCAAGGAGATTTATCCGATTGCACCCCGGGACACAGACGATGCCAGCCAACACCCGCGTGTGGTCTGTGAGTACCTGCTTGGAAAAATGCACACTGCGGGCGTAAGCAGGATTTATGTCATCCTGCGCGACGGCAAATGGGACATACCCGCCTATCTCGGCAACGGATCAAAAGCAGGCTTACAGCTGGCATATCTGATGATGGGACTGCCCTACGGGACGCCTTACAGCGTCGATCAAGCCTACCCCTTTGTACGGCAGTCCACCGTCGCCCTAGGCTTCCCGGACATGATATTCGGGCCGGAGGATATTTTCACAACTCTCCTTGCGCATCAGCAAACGTCTGGTGCCGATGTTGTCCTCGGTCTCTTTCCCGCCGATCGGCCAGAGAAGATGGACATGGTGGAACTCGACGATGACGCGAACGTGAAACAGATCATCATAAAACCACGTCACACAGACCTGCACAACACGTGGGGGGTAGCCGTATGGGCGCCGACATTTACAGATTTCATTCACGAGTTTCTGGCCTTGCATCAGGAAACAGCCGCTGGAAAAGCCGAGCTTTTTATCGGCGATGTCGTGCAGGCGGCTATCAAAAATGGTCTGCGTGTCCACGGCGTTCAGGTATCAGAACAGCCTTTTCTGGATATCGGCACCTGGGATGATCTGAGAAGATCGATGAGCCTCAGACTCGACAAATAAGAAGGCAACGCCGACACCCGGGCGCCCCGGATTCTGAAATAAGCCTGTCTGAGCGTCACTCATTGGAGACGGTTTGCACATGATTACGATCTGCATGCGCAGATCAAACCATTCAACCATATGTTTTTTAAAATAAATATGAAAGCGGTATAAAATTTGCTGTTGTAGACACGTATCCGCTGGCGGGGCAGGCATAAAAGCCTGCCCTTTACTTAATGATTCAGGAGAAACGAGATGAAAATAAAATCCCTCTTTGCAGTAATGACCGCGATATTGTCTGCCACCGCTTTCGCGGCGAATGATCAAGCTCCCATGAGCCTCGGTTACGCTCAACAAGCATCCGGCAAGTCCATTGCAGAAGTCAAAGCAGCCGATGTCAATGATGACAAACACATCGACTCAGCTGAGTTCGGAGCATTAACCGTACCAACTAAAGGAGCACGTACAGCAGCCAATGACTAAGTTATTAGACTTGGCAAGTTAACCGACAAGTTAGGAGCAGCTGCCTGGCCGCGATATGGAACCGGAGGACGGCGCTCCCGCGGCGGGTATTCATTACCGGTTTAATAACCTGTAAAAAGTCCTGCGAGATTCCCAGTATTCAACAGAATCTCTATGGCAGGGAAATTGTGTACCACAGGTGATTACTTTCAGTACATTACCTGCTGTTCACTGTCGTATAACGAAAGCGGCAGACCCAAAGTCGCTGTTCAGCATAACATCCTGAATGTCTTATAACTGACATCGGACCTTCGAATATGTATAACAATTAAGCAAACGCACAGCAGCCGACTGCGACAATTGGACAAGCAGAAATATCTTCGATTGACAGGAAATGAGCTATTGACCAACTAACTCGTCGGAACTGGGCGGCCACCAGGTCGGCGTTATCTTTCGTCGCTGTACAGCAAGTTGTCAGCAGCAACCCCAATTAAAAACACGATGTGAAAAACAGGCTGTGATCTGGTGTCAGTGTTAGTCGAAGTTTGAGCACCTGTTACCATGAGGCATAAACAATGCAAATGGATGTTTAAGTTAGCTGCGGTCGCCTTGTCATTAAATAAGCAAAATCCTGGCACATGTAAAGAATACAAGAATGGATACCGGAAACATTAACACTTTCATGATTAGTATAAATACCAATCTGTATTAATAACCCACGATATCACAATGAAAAATAAATTTTGGCGTATAAATTGCCTTTCGTGCATAGTGATTATGTTATCCGATGGAAGTCTATGTCCACAATAAAAATGTATCTGGGTATATCGGTGAAAATATATAGAACATGGCGATCGCGGATGTACTCTGGTGGACCTGCGCAATGTAGTGATGAAAAAGGTCGATTTGCTAAATAGGTTGGTACTCTCAATACAGAAGCGCAAACGTCAACAAGTCGACGATGGTTAGAAACTATGGCGTTATCAATCGATACAAGAATATTTCACGCATATCCCGGGTTGACTAAAACTCTTAATCTTGCAAAGGACTAATACAATGATATACAGAGGAGCAGATGTACAACTAACGAGCGACAAATTATTGATTGCCGTTATTCTCGCCAGTTTTCTGGGTGCTCTCCACCTTGTTCCTAGCTACGCACAGGGGAACGGGATTACAGGGCAGCGCAGTAAAATTGCAAATATCATCGAGCAGGTTGCCATCCAGGTTACCGGCAAGATTTCGCAATCTCAATCAATGACAACAAGTAGCGAGGAAACCCTGAGTACCACTCCTGAGGACTTATCCTCGCTATCCAACGAGATTGTACATGTAAATGCAAATGGTGAGATTGAATTACTGTTGCACAGCGCTACAGAAATTGGCGCAAAGCAAGAAGCAGAAATAGCTGCGCTTGGAGCCAGGGTCGTTGTGCGTATTGCGCTACCGAATCTTGCAGGCTCGGTGGGAGCGTGGATGATCCAAGCTTGGATCCCTGCCGACAAAATTGATGAGGCTGCAGCGCTGCCCTGGGTCGTTGCGGTCACTCCCCCAGATTATGGAGAGGTTGATCCTCATCCTGTCAATCCAATTAACAGCGAGGGCGTTGGCCTACACAACGCGGATCTTGCCCAGACGCAAGGGATTAATGGTGCGGGAGTAACTGTGGGTGCGATTTCCGATGGTGTCAGTAATCTGGCGGCAGCACAGGCGCTTAACGAATTACCAGCTGTCAACGTTCTAGCCACAGGCTCTGGCGACGAGGGTACAGCGATGTTAGAGATCATCCATGATATGGCGCCCGGCGCTGCCCTGATGTTCAGTGGTACAGGAGGGGGCGTGGCCAACCACGTCAATGCACAAAATAATTTGGCAGCAGCAGGAGCAAATATCATTGCAGAAGATATTGCCTTTGACGCCGAACCAGCATTCCAGCAGGGCATTGCGGCTTCTAATGGCGATGCATTAGCGGCTGCAGGTGTCGCGATGCATTCCTCAGCTGGCAACCGAGGAGCTAATCATGCTGCCAGGGTTACTGCGGTGGGTACAGGTGGTGGTCCGGATGGCAATGGTGGGCCCTTTACAGGTTGCGCCGTTAACCCACTAAACGTTATTCCAATAGCACCGGGAGGAGACACTACATTCGACGTTGTACTGGGCAACCAGGGTACCAGATTCACACTGCAATGGAGCGAGCCGCGGGCGGTTTTCCCGACGGCCGGACAAGGTGGCTTCACCAATCTGGACCTATTTGTCATGGATCAGACTGGCACAGTCTGCTTGGGCCAGTCTGTTGGCGTTCAGGGGAACGGCATTGGTGATACCATTGAGCAGGTTGCCCTGCCTGGCACCATGGTAGGAACTGCCGTGAAAGTGGTTGTCAACGTTACTGGTGTAACTAGTGCGGCAGCTGTGCCAGTGGTCGATCTTCGCTGGCGTGGTACCCAGTCGCAGACCGACAATCCAACGCGCGCGAGCAGTCTCAATCCCGACTCCAACTACACCGGCCTTGCTGCCAGTGCGGCCGCCGTCAATGGCATTAATGGACTGATCGAGGGATTCAGTAGTGGCGGCCCGGTTCAACTCGGCCTGACAACTGTCTGGGCTGGTTCCGGTGTTGTTGGAAATCCCGGGCCAGGCGTTACAAACACACCCGCACCTGCCTGGGCAGCCGCAGATGGTGTAGCAGTGAGCGGCGTGGGCGGCTTTGGAAATGGCACATGTCCGGCAGTCAACCCCGGCGACTGCCGTTTTTTCGGCACGTCGGCTTCGGCGCCTCATGCCGCTGGCTGTGATGCCTTGATCAGACAGCTTCTGGGAGCCGGGGCGCCTGTGGCGCAAGTGAACGCACGACTAACAAGTACAGCAACAGATATTGGTGCAATTGGACCTGATAACGTTAGCGGTGCCGGTATCCTGAACTGTTTCGCCGCGCTTGGGCCACCCGAGGCTGTCTGCCAGAATGTCAGTGTGCCGACTGACCCCGGTGTCTGTGTAGCTGGTAGTGCCTCGGTAGATAATGGTTCGTCGGATCCGTTCGGTCAGGCCATTAGCTTGAGTCAGGCGCCGACGGCCCCCTACGCCCTGGGAAATACGGCGGTTACGCTGACCGTCACCGATACAGACAATTTATTTGATACTTGCAGTGCAACTGTGACAGTGCTGGACCAGGAGGATCCAAATATCACTGCTCCATCTGATCGTAACGCTGAATGCTCCTCTCACACTGGCACGCCGGTGGCGATTGGCACGGCAACAGCAAGTGATAACTGCGATGTCAGCCCTGATATCAATAACGATGCACCTGCTCTGTTTACATTGGGCATGACGACCGTAACCTGGACAGCCACCGATGATAGTGGTAACACCGATACTGATACGCAGAAAGTTACAGTGGTTGACACTACTCCCCCTGACCTCACGCTGTCGGTCTTACCAACGACACTCTGGCCCCCGAATCATAAGCTGGTCACAATTGTCCCGACAGCAGTAGCCAGCGATATCTGTGATCCTGACCCGGTTGTCACGCTGGTTTCCATTACCAGCAACGAACCCGCTAACGGTCTCGGTGATGGAAACACAGATAGCGATATCGTGATAATAGACGACTTTAATTTCAAATTGCATGCCGAACGGTCAGGTAAAGGTGTCGGTCGCGAATACACCATCACCTATCAGGCGGAAGATTCGAGCGGGAATACGACGACAGCGCAGGCTGTCGTTTCTGTGGCGCATAATCAGTGATAGCAATCAGTTATGCGCCGAGCGGTACTCATCGTTTCATTTGGCCAGGCTTCTCAGCCTATTAGCCGTACTTATTCCAGACACATCATATAGCGAACGGCGGCCTTCAGTCTGAGGGCCGTCGTTTTTTTCCACGCTGCCAACGATCCCATATTTCTGACTTCTGTGCTGGGTATTGTCAAGTTAATGATATCCAAACGGCTCAACCGATCGACGGTTCCATCCCTTTAC
>Ga0055476_10000257_pt1 | contig 13460 bp, 12 predicted proteins | sample Muzzi_CordC_D2_FD_57682 | JGI IMG/M metagenome (GOLD analysis project Ga0055476, IMG submission 57682) | Wetland microbial communities from San Francisco Bay, California, USA, that impact long-term carbon sequestration - Muzzi_CordC_D2 | ecosystem: Environmental > Aquatic > Marine > Wetlands ... | reverse complement strand
TATACTAATATTTCTGCTTTGTCTTATATGCGGCTGTGGGACGACAAATGAAATCCAGTATGTTCTTGCAAACGATGCTTACCGCTGTGAGGAATTTGATGTTACCAAAGAAAAAATGCTCGTTCTTATCAACCGCGCCCGCAGGTCGAGCAGAAATTGCGGTTACAAGATATTCATACCTGCCGGTAAAGTGACCTGGAACCCCACACTGGCAAGGGCCGCTCTAAATCATTCCGTAGATATGGCTACAAAGAATTATGTAAGTCATACAGCGCCGGATGGAGGTGAGGTCTCACAGAGAGTTGAGGTTGTGGGGTATGACTGGATAACGGTAGGGGAGAATATATCCGCCGGGCGGGAAAATTCAGAGGAAGTGGTATCCGCATGGCTTCAGAGCCCAGTGCATTGTGAAAATATTATGAGACAAAGCTATACAGAAATTGGGGCTGCATGTTTTCACAATAAAGACAGTAAATATAAAACTTTCTGGACAGTTGTTTTCGGTTCACCTGTAAATAAGGGAAAAACCGCTACTCTTCAACAATAGCTATCGGTCTTACCCATCCCGCGCTCGCATTTGCAATTTTGATTGGCGGGCAAACTACTTTAAATCCAAACGGCGGCAATAGATCAAGATTGGTTAATTTCTCAATCTGACAATATTCTTTTTCAATTCCGGCGAAGTGCGCGCCCCATATCACGCTCTTGTCCCCTGTTTCTTTAAATTCCTCAACCATTGCCCAAAAAGGCCTGTCCCAGCCTGCGGAGTCAGTCCCTACAACTTTTACCCCTTGCTCGCAAAGCCATAGAGTCGATTCCCTTGAGAGTCCCGGAAATTCAGTCCAGTAGTCTTTTGTTCCCCAAAGCTCATCCGCACCGGTCATAATAAGCACAATGTCATAGGGGTTTATTTCGTATTTTATTTGATGGAGCGCTTTATTTAAGTCCCAGCTTGTTATCAGCTCGCCCGGTCTTTTGTGTCTCATATCTATAACCACACCGTCGCCGTAGAACCATTCAACCGGGAGCTCGTCTATTGTTTTTGCTTTTTTCCCTTCAGATATTGGATGGTAGTGCCAGGGCGCATCCATGTGTGTGCCAACATGTGTGCCCAGTGTGACATATTCATTTGCCCACCCGAGCCCTCCGGGGAGATCATTCTTCTCACATTCAAACCGCATCATCATGTACTCTGCGGTATCCTCATGTTTTTCATATTCTATTTTTAACTTTTGGTGTTCAGGGCCGGGCGCGGGTTCGATATTTATGCTAAGGTCTATAATACGAATTTCTTCAGACATAAGTCTATTATATTTGAAAAGGTAATATTTATAAAGTGAGAGCTTCGATATGAATTTGAATAATTTGAGAAGGTTGGGCGATTCAGACATTATGGTTTCTCCCATAGGACTGGGATGTCTTCAGTTTAGCCGGGGTAGGGGGATATCCGGGATTATGTGGCCGAGATTGAGCCGGAATGAAATAAATGATATCGTGCGGACATCGGTCAAATCAGGCGTTAACTGGTTTGATACCGCGGAACTATACGGATGGGGAGAATCCGAAAGAGCGCTCTCCCGGTCGCTGAACGATCTCAATATCCCAAGAAATGAAATAGTAATAGCAACAAAATGGTGGCCGGTATTGAGAACGGCAAAATCAATCAGCTCATCTCTCGATAGAAGTCTCACGGCTTTGGAGACGGATAAGATAGACCTCTACCAGATTCATAATTCTTTCTCATTTTCTTCTATTGGGACAGAAATGAAGGAAATGGCAAATCTTGTTGAAACCGGAAAAATTCGATATGTGGGCGTTAGCAATTTTTCCGCAAAAGCTATGAGGAAAGCTCATTCAGAGCTCTTAAACTACGGGCTCGAACTTATATCAAACCAGGTCAACTATAGTCTTCTAAAACGGGATATTGAGAGAAACGGCATATTGGATACCGCAAATGAACTCGGCATTTCTTTAATTGCCTACTCACCATTGGGAAGGGGGCTATTGACCGGTAAATTTCACGATAATCCAGATCTCATAAATAAGAGGCATTTCGTAAGAAGATATTACGCCTCATTGAATAAGGCCAAACTTAAAAAAAGCTCGATAGTAATAGAATCCCTTAAAAGTATAGCGCTTAAATATCAGGTGAGTCCGTCACAGGTTGCTCTTAACTGGGTTATCAATGCGAACGGTCAAACCGTTTTTGCGATTCCCGGAGCCACTAAGGCAGGTCACGCTCTTGACAATGGTGGTGCAATGAAGTTTGAACTTTCTGAGGATGACATCGATTATTTAAATGAGGTTTCAAGAGCTTTTTGAATTGAGAACCTCAACCACAGCTGATATTACAAGATCATGTAGTTGTCCATTGGTGCCTACAACACCTTTGTTTTGAGACAAAGTTCTGCCTTTGGAAAAATCCAAATCCTTACCTGTAACATCTGATACCCGCCCGCCCGCTTCTTTAACTACTATATAACCGGCGGCATGATCCCATATTTTCTCAGTATAGTCTTTGCTGGTTGGAAGCCTGAGGTAAATGGAGGCGTCTCCTCTGGCAAGAACAGCGTACTTGCACTGGCTGTCAATTCTGATAGGTTCTGCGGTTACACCGAGAACGCTTGCAATTTGCTCTGAATCGGAATGTGATGAGTGTCCCGATTCCACAGACTCGCAGAATGGGGCAAGCGTAGGATTATCAATATCTGAAACTTCTATACTGCTGCTATCGTTTTCGTTCATTGACCGCACCGAAGCGCCTTCACCCTTAACGGCGGAGAATATCAAACCCCTGTTGCTTCTCGGATTTCTTGTATCCTCTAACAGATTCGGACAGCCAAGGACTCCCAGTACAACCTCGCCGTTTTCAATCAGCGCAAGAGCTACGGCGTATTGCTCTCCGCGAAGGAACCCTTTTGTGCCGTCGATCGGATCAAGAGTCCAGAACCTTCCTTTGGGCCCCCCTTCATAATCTCCACTATCTATAGTTGAATGGATTTCATTTTCTTTGAAATCAGGCAGCACTTCTGATACATATTCAAAAATTTTCTGACTAAGTATCTGTCCTTCATCTGTTTTAAGGTCTGCTGAATCTTCTTCGGCAACAATCAGGTCATTTGGAAATGTTTTTTTTATTTCGTGACAAATCACAGCCTGAGCGCCAAAGTCGGCCACTGTGACAGGAGACTTGTCTTTTTTTGTTAATGTTTCTTCAGAAACAAGTGAGGATTGAACGGTACTGCATAAACTGCAGGCTTTTTTTACAGCATCTATGGCAATTTTAAGTTCGGCGTCATATTTCATATACTTCTCCCGGATGTATTAGTGGGGATACATTTTACCATCAATACAGAATGTCTAAACCCCGGTTATATAATTACCGGTAATGACAAGACCGAAATTTGATGGTGTTAATATTCTACTTGGATGGTTCTAAGTGGGTTGTGCCGCCTGATTTGGAAAATCTTTCCGATACGTATGTCTTCGCATCCAGTACAAGGCTGAAAATAGCGGGCACCAATATTAAAGTGAATATTGTAGAAACAGTTAGTCCTCCCACTACAACGCTACCCAATCCGCGGTAAAACTCTGACCCTGAACCGGGAAGTAAAATAAGTGGAAGCATGCCGAACACACTTGTTGTTGTGCTCATAAATATAGGCCTGATTCTTGACCTTACAGACTCTACAATAGCTTCCCTATGTTCCATGCCCTGATCTTTCATATTGTTCAGGGCCTGATGAACTATCAGGATGGCGTTGTTTACAACAATACCGATTAATATGATGAACCCTAGCATGGTAAGCACATTGAGCGGCATGTATATAAAGAAATTCAGAATGAATAATCCCAGAAATCCTCCGAATGAAGCAAGAGGAACGCTGAACATAATAACCAGTGGATACAGAAAGCTCTCAAATAATGATGCCATCAGTAGAAAGGCAATTACTCCCGCCAGTAAGAAGTTCCACTGAAGCGCTTCTCTAGTTTTGGTAAGGTCGTCAGCGGACCCTGTTAAAATTGCGTCATATGCTCCCGACAATTCCCCGCTTTGCTTAAGCGGAGTAAGTATTTCGTTGTTTATTAACTCGATTGCGGATTCAAGTGGCATTGTTTCAGGCGGAATAACAGATATGGCTATAGTTCTCTGCCGCTCGTAGTGGTTAATTTGCTCGGGGCCTGTCGTAACATTAACATCCGCTATTGAGCCGACTGTGAGCATCTTTCCGCTATCAGTGTTAATCATAAGATCTTCAATGTCATGCGTTCTGCTCGCGTATTGGTCTTCACCCCTTAGTGTTAGATCGATTTCATCGCCGTTTATTTGATAGTCACTGACTATTGCGCCGTCCACAAGAGCGTTGAGCATAAAGCCCAGCTCCTGGTTTGTGATGCCTACATCTGATGCCCTTTCCCTGTTCAGTACAAGCTGGACTTCGGGGTTCCCCAGATCAAGACTCGGAATAGGTCTGACCTGTGCGCCTGGAATTTTTTGTATGGCTGTGAAAAATACTTTTTGCGCTATTCCAACTAATTTTTCAAGCTCAGGCCCAGTGATTTGAATATTGATTGATCGTCCTTCGCCTATTCCTCTCTGGAAAATGCTTGATTGGGTCACAATAGATATCATCCCGGGAATTTTGCCTAGAGTCTGCTGCATTGGTGGCATAATGCCTTTTACTTTATCCGCTTCTTTTGCCCGGGCTCCCATGAAAGCCTGACGTCCTGTTGCAACATAGAAAAAGTGCTCGATTGGAGGCGAGCCGAGTGCTTTGGCCTCAGGTGAATCTACTTCGGCTTCCCAGTATGGGCGCATATCACTTTCTATTTCTTCGCCAATGCTTGTAAATTCACCAATGTTGTACCCTGGCGGTGGAATCAGTATGCCAAATATCAGGTTGCGGTTTCCCTCCGGCAGGTATTCGGTTTTGGGCATCATTATCCAGCTTAAAAATATAGACCCAATAGTGAATCCGCAGACTACAGCTAGGCGCAGCGTTGTTTTTGAGAGTATGCGGCTTACCAGATTTGCTATGCCATTTGATATCCTTTCGGCTGTCTCGGCGAATCCCCATAAATTTGAAAAATTCAGACCCGGCTTTGGCTTTACCACACCCAGAATTTTGGCGGAAATAGTAGGTATGACCGTAATTGAAACAATAAGACTCAATATTACAGAGACGCTTATTGCGATAGCGATATCACGGAAAAGCTGACCTGCCTGATCCTGGACGAATATCACAGGGATAAATACGGCTGCCGTTGTGAGGGTACTAGCCAGTACTGCGCCCCAGACCTCGGCTGTTCCTTCATAAGCCGCCTGAACGCGTGACTTACCCATCTGCATATGTCTGTAGATGTTTTCAAGCACAACAATCGAGTTGTCTATAACCATACCGACGGCAAACGCCATACCGGCAAGACTTATAACATTAATAGTTCTTCCTAACGCCGACATGACCACAAATGTTCCGATTATGCTTATTGGAATTGCTGCGGCCACGATAAGAGTACTGCTTGCGCTTCTTAAAAAGAACAGTAGGACCAGTACAGCAAGGAGTCCACCTATGATTAGGTTCTGTTGTACAAGGTCAATCGCGCTTATTATATAGCTTGTTTCTTCATAGACATTAAAAAGGTGGAGATTCAGCTTCTCAAGATCGTTATTGTTTAATTCCTCAACAGCTTCTATTAGCCCGTCCATTACTTCAATAGTATTCGCGCCACTTTCTTTAACTGCGTTAATGGCGATTGCGGGCTCACCGTTTTGACGCACAGCGTATTCCGCGTCTTTATATCCCAGATTCACGCTGGCAACGTCTCTTACGTAAACAGGGGCGCCGTTTTTTCGGGTAATAATTACATTTTCTATGTCTTCTGGGGATTGATATTCGCCTACAGTCCTGACGACATATCTTCTTTTTCCTTCATCAAAATCACCAGCGCTGTAATTGTCATTTTCACTGCTTAAAGCCTGTGCCATCTCAGACAGAGTAATCCCGCGAACGGCTAATGCGTTAGGGTCTACTATGACCTGCATCTCGCGCTCATAGCCGCCGAACACGTTTGATGACCCCACTCCGGACACTCTTTCGAACCTCGGTTTTATATAATCCTCGGCATAGTCGTGGAACTGATAGATATCTACATTATTTCCTTCCTTGGGTTTCAAAATGAACCAGGCCATGGCATTTCCGCGCACGTCTGTTGTGCTTATTACCGGTTGGTCTACATCATCAGGATATTCTTCAACCTGATTGAGTTTATTTGAAACGTCAACAACCGCAGCGTCTATGTCTGTACCTATCGCGTACTCCAGGACAATGCTGCCGTTCGAATCCTGGCTCTCACTCGTCATTTCAACGAGATTGCTCAAGGTTTTGAGCTCATCTTCCTGCTCGCGTACTATTTCGGTTTCTACTTCCTGGGGGCTTGCGCCTTGCCAGAATGTACTTACCGTGATGGTGGGTTTGTCCACATCGGGAGTTAATTGAACGGGGATCTTGAACAGGGAAATAAATCCGAAGAGGATTATAAATATTACTCCGACCGCTACACTTACAGGCTTTTTAATGGATGTATCAATTAATTTCATCTAAATCCTCTTGTCTTCTCTGTGCTAATTAACTTTATTAACGTTTTCGATATCTTGGTTCAGAATTTTTACCGGCTGGTTTGGCATTAATCTCTCGTTGCCTTTAACGACTACTTTTAGACCTTTTTCTACCTGGCCTATTACCTGTATCTTGTCTTGATACGCCATGCCGGTAGTAACCGGTAGTGGCTGAGCTGAGCCTTCGTTAACAATGTAGATAAAGTTAGAATTGTTCTGAGTAACGATAGCGTCTTTTGGAACAAGCATAACGGTTGAGGGCTCCCCAATGGGAAAAGATACACGGGCTACCATTCCGCTTTTTATTGTCCCGTCCTGGTTGTCGATATTTATTTTGACAGGAAAAGTTCTGGATTCTCTGTCTGCCTGGGGTACCAGGGATGTTAATTCGCCCTCAAAATCCTGTCCTGGCAAAGCGTCCATTGTTACGTGTACTTTCAAGCCTTCTTTAACTTTGCTTATATAACGCTCAGGCATGTCTATGTTAATTTCGGCGACTTCAATGTTTATCAGCTCAACGACAGGGCCGCCCTTCTGAATCCACTGACCAACCTCTGTAAATTCTTCAGTAACATAGCCGCTAAAAGGTGCGGTTATTGTTGATTTTTCTATATCATACTCATATCCGTCAATATGTGCCTGGGTTTGAGATATGCGGGCTCCCCATGCGGATTTTTCAGATTCGGCATTTTGTAGCTGCTGTGTTGAAGCTACGCCTTTTCTCTCAAGTTCCTGAAAACGGTCCAGATTTTTCTTGGCTAAGCTGTATCTCGCCTGGGATTCACTTTTGTTTGCTTTGGCTTCGTTTAAATCAATTTCAAGGTTTCTAGTGTTAAATTTGGCAATTACGTCGCCTTTGTTAACGAAAGAACCTTCTTTTGCCGGCATATTTTCGACAAGGCCCTCAATTTCGCTTGCTATTATACTTCTCATGTCTGGCTCAACCTCCCCAACTAGAGAGACCGGTTTTTGAATGGTTTCTTCCTGTATTGTGTCCACTTCAACCGGAGCTGCCGGTGGAGCCTGGGAGTGGGACTGTATTGATAATGAAAAAAATAATATGAGTGTGACTGTGATACTGAGAAAAGCTGCTTTAATAGGTTTCATCGAATTTCCTCTAAGATAATAATTAAAAGCTTCAGGAATGTGTTGTTAACTATATTTCAGATAACCTCTGGTTTCATCCATGCCGGTTAGGTTTTGATTCCGTCCAGAAAGACAGTAACAAATGTATCAACCAGTTCTTCGTTTGTCGTTTTACTTCTTTTCTTTTCGCCAAAAAGTTCTTTTACTATGATGTGATTCACGATCATTCCAATGAACGCCTGTGATGCACTTAACGCATGTACTTTTTTAAATGCCCCGTCGGTAATTCTGGTTTCAATGTAATCACAGAGAAGCATATCAACATATTCAACGTAGGTGCTGAAAAACATATCAGACAACTCATGGCCCTCCAGTGCGCTAAAATGAAGAAGCCTGATAAAGCTGGAGTCATTACCACATTTGTTGAGCATTCTTTCCGCAATGGATTTAAAGATCAGGTGGTCATCTTTGGTATCTTTATATGTTTGGATAGGGTGCTCAATACCTGGTTCTTCATCAATCTTCTTTTCAATTATTGCACCGTACAAATCTCTTTTTGTTGAAAAATGTCTGAATATTAAAGATTCATTAACATCAGCCGCTTCAGCTATCTCTTTTGTTGTAGTACCGTTAAATCCTTTTTCAGCGAAAAGCTCGATTGCTGTCTCAAGTATCTTGTCTCTGGTATTTATTTTTTCCGGCTGAGTTGTATTTGCAGTTTCCGCTGCTTTTTCTGTTGACATTTTTCTATATCTCTGTAGGCTGTAAGTAAGTAATTACTTACAAGCTACCAGTTGCGGTACTTTGTGTCAAGATAAATCTCGGAATTAGAAAATCAGAATGAAAAAAGTGAGCCCAATTATTCAATAGAAGAGGATAGATATAGAGAATGGACTACATTTTGAAAAGCCCGAATAAATCATATATATATTGCACGATAACGGAAGCTTATTTACCAGAAGTTTTCCCTGCCGGAGGCCGAAATGATTAAGACACTTTTGTTATTTTTATCTATGACAGCCACAGCCGGAGCTATGGATTTATCCCTTAAAGACGCTATCACTATCGCGCTTGAAAATAACCGTGATATACAGATTGAAAAGGAAAATGTGGTTGTTTCAGAAGGAGAAGTTACTTACCAGAAAGGGTTTTTTGACCCTGTTTTGAATATTAGCTCATATTACAATGACGGTGAATTTCCTTCCGCGAGCACGTTTATACCCAGCGGGACAATTAACCAGCAGGATTTTAATGTCTCGGGAAGCGTGTTGGGTAAGTTCTCGACCGGAACATATTATGACGTGCTAAACTTTGAATCGACCAGAACTGAAACGGATTCTCCTATTGAGGATCTGAGTCCAAGCTGGTTTAACAATCTTTCCTTCTCAATAGGGCAGGAGCTCCTTCGAAACTTTGGAGTGGATGTTAATAATGCTTTTGTGATCACGGCAAGAAGGTCCAACCAGATATCAATGAAGGAATTTGAAAATGTGGTTACCAATGTAATTCTTGAGGTTGAGAGAAGATACTGGCTACTTGTTGCAGCGCGCCAGAATCTTGAGCTTGAGCGAAAAGCCTATGAGCTTGCGCTTGATCTTCAGAAAAGAAACGAGATACAGGTTGAAGTCGGCGTGCTACCTCCTGTATCGGTAACACAGGCTAAATCTGAAGTAGCCGCAAGAGAGGTGGATGTGATTAGGGCGGAAAATACGCTTCAGGCAACCGAAGACGATTTGAAAAATCTGCTTGCTATGGACTTGTCTCTTGATATTCAAGCAACAGACGAGCCCACTACCGAGGTATTTCAATTCAGTGAGACGGAGTCTTTAGACGAGGCTTACAGGGAACGTCCTGAGATAGAACAGGCCAAGTTAAACATCGAAAATAAAAAGACTTTAAAGCATTACTACTCAAATCAAAGGCTTCCAAGACTGTCTGTTGAAGGAAGCGTGCAGCTTCAGGGGTTGGGAGGAGATGAGAACCCCGACAGGCTGAGTTTTGATGAAGAGCCTGAGCCGATTCCGTCAAGGTTTTTGGGGGCGGGTGAGGCATTTAGTCAGATAGTTGGAGGAGACTTTACAACATGGCAGATACTTGGCGTATTTAGCTTTCCTATATTCAACCGTTCCGCAAAAGGAGAATATGTTAAAGCAAGCGCAGAGCTTGATCGGAGCGAGATAACGCTTAAAAAAACCGAAGACGATGTGGCGCTTGATGTAAAAAGCGCAATCAGGGAGATAGAGAACAGCTTAAGAGCGATAGACGCTGCCCAGATTTCAGTCGAGCTTGCCAAGGAAGTGGTAATAAACGAACAGGAAAGGTTGAATGTCGGAATTGGTACCACTCGAGAAGTGCTTGAAGCCCAAAGGGATTTAGTAGATGCCGGGGTGAGAGAAATTACAGCTATAGCGAATTACAACATTGCTCTTGCTGAGCTTGAGAAAGCAAAAGGAACGCTTCTTGACAGAGACGGGATAATAATTGAGGAATAATCTGTTAAAATTTTGGGTTTTTAACTATTAATACTTGGTTAAATAATGTGACATACATATCATTTCAGATATAATATCAATCAACTTTCATCTAAGGAGAATTTAATGGCTAGTGAAGCAATAGTTGAAGTAAGTGATTCCAATTTTGAATCAGAAGTTGTAAACAGTGATGTTCCGGTATTGATTGATTTCTGGGCCCCATGGTGCGGTCCCTGTAGGGCAATTGCCCCAATTGTTGAAGAGATCTCTTCAACATATGAAGGCAAAATCAAAGTCGGGAAAATGAACGTAGATGAAAACCAGGCAACTACGATGAAGTTTGGCATAAGAAGTATACCTACCTTAATTATGTTCAAAGGCGGCGAAGCTATTGATCAAATTATCGGTGCAGTACCTAAAGGTGAAATAGAAAGAGTGGTTGAAAAGTCTTTGGCTTAAGGAATCCGGATCAGCCTATAGAGGTTAAGATTCCACTTTCAAGAGTTTGCTCTCCAAGTTCTTAATCTTAGTGTCAAGCGTGTTTATTTCGCGACTTTTTGATAGCATAAGTTCTTTGTAACCGGCATCCTTATCTTTCTTGTATGGTTGTGCTTTATTATTGTTGCTTACCTTGTTCAGGGCAGAAATCGTTTTAAGCTTGTTAAATTCATACACCGTTTCCCGTTCACGATTAATTCTCTTGGAATATTTTCTTGAAGTAATTCCAAATTTTGCGATTACACGACCCAGCCACTGCAAGTTCTGCTCCTTCTTCTCGGATTTGGGTAAAGATTTCTCTACTTCTGCAGATAGTGATTTGGCCGTAATCTTAAATTCATTTTCTGTGTTTTCAAAAAGAATTTTATCCATCTTTCCTTCACAAATAGATTTTAAAACAGTTAACACGACCTGCTCCCATTTGTCGGGATTAATATCCGTTGAACTTGCGGTTAAGACGGATTTGTCTACCAGTTTATCAACTGCTTGCTTTGATGACTCAAGTATTAGATGAGCTAACTTGCCAAGGTCGAGTAACAATATTTTTTTCTTGGATTCCAGTTCTGAAATTTGTAGTTTAATTTTCTGCTTTTCAATAAGCTTTTTTGATTCTACATTTACTTTAGAAATTCCTTTGTCTATTTTGCCTTTGATTTTTCCAATTAGGTCTGACATTTCTCTACACCCCCTATCTAAATAATATACTCAAATCACTTATGATGTAAGAGTCTAGTATTCTGGAAATTTTAGTAAGATTTCCTTCCCTTAGAAACTTTATATGAGTTTTGAACTTAAATAGATGCGGGCAGTGCCGAGCGGCCTGAATTGATTTTTATGATCTCACTTGGAAAAAAGCTTAGAAATTGATATATTTTCTTGCTTAGAATTACTCCAACATGAGGTGAAGTATGTGGAAAAAAGGATTAACTGTGCGTTTGACACAAACGATTGAAGGCAAGAAAGACAGTTTTAACGAAGGTATCCGAGGCACAATTGTAGAAACATTTGATCTAGCTCACGGGAAATCATTCAGAGTGCAGTTTCAGGACGGGAGAGTTGCCCGTTTTCCTGAAGCGCTGATGGACGAGGCAGTCGAAGTTGTTGAGTAAGTCATAATTCGTTAAACCTTTCGGATCAAGGCTCTGCATGGAGCTCCGTCAGCTCCGGAGAGTTTAATAGGAAGACAGTTAAGCTCGTAGTCGCCTGGCACAATCCTGGAAAGATTGAGTCCTTCAATAACCCAGATGCCAGCCTTTAAGATAATATTATGAACCTCTATGACATTCCCGTCGTAACCGCCTATTGATAAATAATCTATCCCAATTGTTTGGACTTTGCGTTCAGAAAGATACAATGCGGCTTCGGTTGAGAGATGTACAAACTTTTTCATAAACGCCTTGTTGTCCCACCTTTTGTTTGAATTTTTAGTTTTAAATAAGATTCTTTCTCCTATACGGATTCGATACGGGCGAATTTCATCCACCGTTATAAATTCTTTATCCCTGATCTCAATAACCCGGGCTTTTCCTATAGCGGCGGAAAGCGGCATTTTATCTATCGGTTTACCCGATTTTCTGAAATGCAATGGGGCATCCATGTGAGTTCCGGTATGTGCGCACATGGAAATATGAGTGAGATTGTCGTCATCTCCTCTATCCATATCATTAATACGTGTTATTCGAATTTCAGGGTCGCCTGGCCAGCGCGCCATCCCACTTTTGAGAGGTACCGAGATATCAATCCAGCCGCTGTCCTGAGATTGGTGTTTTTTGCTCTTATTAGGGGCCATGGGGATTTAGGATTGTGAATTTAGAAGAGCAAGTATTTCATCAGCTGCTTGCTCGAGGGACAGGTTGTCAGTTAGTACTATGATGTCCGCCTTTTCATACATAGATGCTCTCTTGTTTAGAAGCTCTCTTGCTGTTTCAACCGGGTTTTCAACCTGAAGGAGAGGCCGTGTGGTATCGTCTTTAATCCGTTCCCAGATAGTCTCAATGCTCGCTTTTAGATAAACTGTAATACCATTATTCTTCATAGCGTTCCAGTTGCGATCTCTTTGAACTACTCCGCCTCCGGTCGCGATTACTTGATTCTCTTTTTTTGCCATCTCCTCTGTGGCGTTTGATTCAAGATCTCTGAAATAGGGCTCTCCATGCTCTGCGAATATTTGCGTGATAGTGGTTCCGGCTTGTTCCTCTATATATTGATCCGCGTCATAGAATGAGTAGCCGGTTTTCTCAGCCAGTATTTTGCCGACAGTCGATTTCCCTGCTCCCATGAAGCCAACAAGGAAAATGTTTTTTTGTTTCAGTTTGATTTCATTCATTTATTAAATTGATAGATAGAATCCTTAATTTTTTTGCCTGTAAGAAATTTTTCTACATATTTTCCTATAATATCACATTCTATATTAACCGTGCTTCCCTTTCTAAGGCTGCCGAAGGTGGTTGCTTTTTGCGTAAATGGGATGATGTTCACGATGAAATCATTCCCTTTGACAGAGTTTACGGTAAGGCTTACACCGTCAATCGCCACTGAGCCTTTTTCAACTATATATTTGGATAGATTTTTAGGCGCTGTGAAGGTGAATTCAAAGGAATCTCCTTTTTTAGCTTTGGATTTAACCTTCCCCACGCCATCTATATGACCGTTGACTATATGTCCGCCTAATTTATCTCCGGCTTTAAGCGCACGTTCCAAATTAACAGTTTTGTCAACTTTAAGTTTACCGAGGTTGGTTTTTGCCAGTGTCTCGTGGGATGCATCCACGGTGAAGGTTTTCTTTCTGA
>Ga0055476_10000255_pt1 | contig 13580 bp, 26 predicted proteins | sample Muzzi_CordC_D2_FD_57682 | JGI IMG/M metagenome (GOLD analysis project Ga0055476, IMG submission 57682) | Wetland microbial communities from San Francisco Bay, California, USA, that impact long-term carbon sequestration - Muzzi_CordC_D2 | ecosystem: Environmental > Aquatic > Marine > Wetlands ... | reverse complement strand
GCGATTCGTGAGGGTGGCCGTACCGTTGGTGCCGGCGTGGTGTCGAAGATTATCGAGTAATTATGGAAATCGCGGGGGCGGATCGCATGTCGCCCCTGTTCTTTTGAGGTAAACATGGCAAATCAAAGAATTCGTATCCGGTTGAAAGCTTACGATTATCGTCTTATCGATCAATCGGCGCGTGAAATAGTGGAAACGGCACGCCGTACCGGTGCGCAGGTGCGCGGTCCGATTCCGTTACCGACAAAAAAGGAGCGGTTCACCATATTGATTTCGCCGCACGTCAACAAGGACGCGCGCGATCAGTATGAAATCCGCACCCACAAACGTCTTATGGATATTGTGGACCCCACAGATAAAACCGTTGATGCGCTCATGAAGCTCGACCTTGCGGCCGGCGTTGACGTGCAAATTAAACTGAACTGAGGCAGGAATCGCTAGCGTTTACGCTTTGCCGAGGAAACGAAAATGGCAGTCGGAATGATTGGTAAAAAAGCAGGTATGACGCGCATCTTCACCGATGAGGGCGTCTCTATTCCTGTCACTGTGCTGGAAGTCGAGCCGAATCGTGTCACCCAGCTAAGAACCCGGGAAGCCGACGGATATCGTGCTTTCCAGGTGACGACGGGTGTGCGCCGCGCCTCACGGGTCACCAAGGGGATGGCCGGACACTATGCCAAAGCCGGAACCGAAGCCGGTCGCGGACTGTGGGAATTCCGCCTTGCAGATGGTGAAGGCGATGATATTGAAGTCGGCAAACAGATCGGCGTGGACATTTTCGAAGCCGGTCAAAAAGTCGATATTGCCGGTACCACCATCGGTAAAGGTTTTGCCGGTGGGGTCAAGAGGCACAATTTTCATATGCAGGATGCCACGCACGGTAACTCGGTCTCACACCGCGCACCCGGCTCGATTGGACAGTGCCAGACACCTGGTCGTGTGTTAAAGGGTAAGAAAATGGCCGGGCATATGGGAAGCGTGCGTCGCACTGTCCAGAATCTCGAGGTTGTTCGGGTAGACGCTGAACGCAATCTGTTGCTGGTCAAGGGCGCTGTTCCCGGAGCCCGCGGTGGGGACGTGATCGTCACGCCCGCGGTCAAGGCTTGATAGGGGAGTCGGACATGAACATTAATATGCATGGTGGTTCAAGCATGGATGTTGCCGATGCCGTGTTCGGACAGGATTTTAACGAATCGCTAGTCCATCAGGTCGTTGTCGCTTTCATGGCAGCCGGACGTGCCGGTACCCACGCGCAGAAGAATCGTGCCGCGGTTCGTGGCGGTGGCACAAAACCCTGGCGTCAAAAGGGGACGGGGCGTGCAAGAGCTGGTACAATCCGCAGCCCGATCTGGCGGGGCGGCGGTAGAGCCTTTGCTGCGACCACTCGCGATTATTCGCAAAAGGTCAACAAGAAAGCGTACCGGGCAGCCATTCGCTCGATTCTATCCGAGCTGGTTCGTCAGGATCGCCTGCTGGTGGTAGAGGGGTTTGCCGTGCCAGATCCGAAAACCAGAGGGCTGCTTGGCAGTTTGAAAGCGCTGGATCTGGATAATGTCCTGATCGTGCATGACGATCCGGACGAGAATCTGTACCTGGCGGCGCGCAACCTGAATAAGGTGGATGTGGTTGATACCGCTATCGCAAACCCTGTCAGCCTGCTTGCTTTCGATAAAGTACTGATCACTGTTGCCGCACTACGCCAGTTTGAGGAGAAGCTCGCATGAACAACGAGCGATTGAGCAGAATACTGATCAGCCCGGTGGTCTCCGAAAAGAGTACGCGCCTTGCCGATCAGAGCAAGCAGATGGTGTTCAAGGTTTTGCCGGATGCCAGCAAGCCCGAGATTCGCAAGGCAGTTGAGAAAATGTTTGACGTTACCGTTACCCAGGTTCAGGTCAGTAATGTCAAAGGTAAGATTAAACGTTTCGGTCAAACCGTCGGTCGTCGATCCGACTGGAAAAAGGCATACATCACGCTGGCCGAAGGTTCTGATATAGATTTTGTGGGCGCAGATTAATGGCTATTGTTAAGTCCAAACCAACTTCTCCCGGGCGTCGTTTCGTCGTCACGGTTGTAGGAGCTGAGTTGCACAAAGGTGATCCCTATGCACCGTTGGTCGAGAAAAAGACCAAAAATGGCGGGCGTAACAATAAGGGTCGCATTACTACCCGTCACCGTGGCGGCGGTCATCGCCAGCGCTACCGTGTAATTGATTTCAAACGCGATAAAGACGGTGTGCCAGGTCGTGTAGAACACCTTGAATACGATCCGAATCGCAGTGCACACATTGCGCTGATTTTGTACGCAGACGGTGAACGCCGTTACATACTGGCCCCTCGTGGCGTCGCTGCGGGTGTTGAAATACATAACGGCAGCGAAGCACCGATCAAATCTGGTAATGCTCTGCCGCTGCGTAACATCCCGCTGGGTACAGTGGTTCATAATATAGAACTGAAGCCGGGTAAAGGTGGGCAGATCGCCCGTAGTGCCGGCTGTGGTGTGCAGCTGGTCGCTCGCGAGGGTACGCATGCAACACTGCGTCTTCGCTCCGGTGAAATGCGTAAAGTCCCGGTGGATTGCCGGGCCACGATCGGAGAGGTGGGTAACTCCGAGCATAATCTGCGTTCTTTAGGTAAAGCGGGTGCGACACGTTGGCGCGGTGTACGTCCGACGGTGCGCGGTGTCGCTATGAACCCGGTTGACCATCCGCATGGTGGTGGTGAAGGCCGTACCTCCGGTGGCCGTCATCCGGTATCACCCTGGGGTGTTCCAACCAAGGGCTACAAGACCCGTAAGAACAAGCGCACTGATAGCATGATTGTGCGTCGTCGCAACCAGAAATAACGATAGAGGTTAGAGACCGTGCCACGTTCTGTTAAAAAAGGACCCTTTATTGATCTTCATCTGATGAAGAAGGTTGATGAGGCAGTGAGCATCAACAGCCGTAAGCCGATCAAAACCTGGTCACGCCGTTCCATGGTGTTGCCGGACATGGTTGGCCTGACCATCGCTGTGCACAATGGCCGCCAGCATGTGCCGATTTTGATCAACGAGAATATGGTCGGTCACAAACTGGGTGAATTCGCCGTGACCCGCACGTTTAAGGGGCACGCGGCGGACAGGAAATCCAAGTAAAGGTATCGACGTATGCAAGCGAATGCCAAATTGAGACAAGCGCACATTTCCGCGCAAAAATGCCGCCTGGTCGCTGATCAGGTTCGGGGTTTGCCGGTGGAGCGTGCGCTGGAAGTATTGACCTTCAGTCAGACGAAGTCGGCCCAGATAGTCCGCAAGGTGCTGGAGTCAGCGATTGCCAATGCTGAGCACAACGAAGGTGCAGACGTCGATGAGCTGAAAGTATCTGTCATTTGTGTGAACGAGGGTCCGACCCTCAAGCGCTGGAATGCACGAGCCAAAGGCCGAGCCAACCAGATTCTGAAGCGCACGAGTCATATCCACGTTACTGTTGCTGAACAGTAAACCAAGCGTAGAGAGAAAGAGAGTACGGCATGGGCCAGAAAGTACATCCAATAGGTATCCGCCTCGGCATCGTCAAAGACTGGACGTCGACCTGGTATGCGGGATCGGACCAGTATGCAGATTTTCTAAACCTGGATCTGCAAACCCGGGACTTCCTCAAGAAGAAATTGAAGCATGCGTCTGTCAGCCGTATCACTATTGAACGGCCGGCAAACAACGCAGCGATTACCATCCATACTGCGCGGCCTGGTATAGTGATCGGAAAAAAGGGTGAGGATATCGAACGTTTGCGTGCCGAAGTGTCGCGTAAGATGGGCATGCCGGTGCACATCAATATCGAGGAAATTCGCAAGCCGGAAATCGACGCACAACTGGTTGCGGAAAGTGTCGCTCAGCAGCTGGAACGCCGTATTATGTTCCGCCGTGCCATGAAGCGTGCCGTCGGCAACGCCATGCGCCTGGGCGCGCAGGGTATAAAGATCATGGTTGCCGGACGTCTGAACGGCGCAGAGATAGCCCGCAGTGAATGGTACCGGGAAGGCCGTGTGCCGCTGCATACCCTGCGCGCTGATATTGATTACGGGTTTACTGAAGCCAGTACAACCTACGGGGTGATCGGTGTAAAGGTCTGGGTATTCAAAGGTGAAATCCTGGGCCGCGACGAACAGAATGTAGAGCCAGAGGCTGCCAAGAAACCAGCTGCCGGTAAATAAGGGAATCGCGAGTCATGTTACAGCCCAAGAGAACCAAATTCCGCAAACAGCAGAAAGGCCGCAACCGTGGTCTGGCGCTTAGCGGCAACAAAGTCAGCTTCGGTGAGTTTGCGCTTAAATCAACCATGCGTGGTCAGATAACGGCGCGACAGATAGAGGCCGCACGGCGTGCGATTACACGTAGTGTGAAGCGTGGTGGTAAATTGTGGATTCGTGTGTTCCCGGATGTACCTGTCACCAAGAAGCCGATCGAGGTTCGTCAGGGTAAAGGTAAGGGTAATGTCGAATACTGGGTGGCTAAGATCCAGCCCGGTCGTGTCATCTATGAGATAGAAGGTGTATCGGAGGAGCTGGCACGTGAAGCATTCAAGCTCGCGGCAGCCAAACTTCCGGTGCAAACCGCATTCATAACACGGACGGTGATGTGATGAGCGCAAATGATCTTCGCCAGAAAGCGGCTGCCGAACTTGAGCTCGAGCTGGATACCCTGCTGCGTGAGCAGTTCAACCTGCGCATGCAGAAAGGCACGGGTCAATTGAGCCGGCCGGACCAGGTCAAGAAAGTCCGTCGCAATATTGCCCGCATAAAAACCATACTGAATGAAAAGGCGAAAGCAGGGGAAGCGGCATGAGCGAAGAGAGCAAACTGGTCCGTACCCTCACCGGACAGGTCGTCAGCGACAAAATGGACAAGAGCGCAGTCGTGATGGTTGAACGTAAAGTTCGCCATCCCCTGTACGGGAAATACATCCGTCGTTCTACCAGGATGCACGTGCATGATGCAAACAATGAATGCAGGCAGGGTGATACGGTGACTATTCAGCAATGCCGACCAATATCCAAGACCAAGTCCTGGACCCTGCTGGAAGTTGTCGAACGGCCTGCGGGCTGATTGAACACAAGAGTTGCGTGAACAGGAATTAAGTCATGATCCAGATGCAATCAAAGTTAGATGTCGCGGACAACAGTGGCGCACGCCGGCTGCAGTGCATCAAGGTGCTGGGTGGCTCACACCGCCGCTACGCGAATATCGGCGACATTATCAAGGTCAGCGTGAAAGAAGCGATTCCGCGCGGCAAGGTTAAGAAGGGCGAGGTCTATAATGCAGTGGTCGTTCGTACCGCCAAGGGTGTACGCCGCCCCGACGGTTCCTTGATACGTTTTGATGGTAATGCAGCAGTGCTGCTGAATACCAAACTGGAACCCATCGGTACCCGTATTTTCGGGCCGGTCACGCGAGAACTTCGCACTGAACGCTTTATGAAGATTATTTCTCTGGCGCCGGAAGTGCTCTAGGCAGGAGTCAGGATTATGAACAAGATCACTAAAGGTGACGATGTTGTCGTCAAAGTCGGCAAAGACAGCGGCAAACGAGGTACGGTTCTGCGGGTGCTGCCCGAAGCGGGAAGGCTGGTCGTGGAAAACGTGAATATCGTCAAGAAGCATACCAAGCCGAACCCGCAGGCCGGGATCAGCGGTGGCATTATTGAAAAGGAGATGCCCATCGACGTTTCCAATGTCATGCTGTACAACCCGCAGACCAAGAAGGGTGACCGCGTAGGATTCAAGATTCTGGAGGATGGTCGCAAGGTGCGTGTCTTCAAGTCTACCAAAGAAGTTGTGGACGTATGAGAGTGAGTGTCTGAGATGTCCAGGTTACAAAAACAGTATCATGAAACAGTTGTCAAAAAGCTCCAGGAGCAGTTTGACTATAAAAACGTGATGGAAGTGCCGCGTATTACCAAGATCACCCTTAATATGGGTGTCGGCGAAGCGATCGGCGACCGTAAGGTGATGGATAACGCTGTCAGCGATATGGAAAAAATCGCAGGCCAGAAAGCGATCGTCCGCAAAGCCCGCAAGTCTGTTGCCGGTTTCAAAGTTCGCGAAGGATGGCCTATCGGCTGCAAAGTGACGCTACGCCGGGAGCGCATGTACGAGTTTCTGGATCGCCTCGTCAATATCGCGATACCGCGAATTCGTGACTTCCGTGGCATGAGTCCAAAGGCCTTTGATGGTCGCGGCAATTACAACATGGGTATCCACGAACAGATCATTTTCCCGGAAGTGGATTACGACAAGATTGATGTGTTACGTGGTATGGATATCAATATTACCACCAGCGCCAAGACTGATGAGGAAGGACGCGCATTGTTGGCCGCGTTTAACTTCCCGTTCAAGAACTGAGGACCGGAATACCATGGCAAAGACTTCCATGATCCAGCGTGAAATCAAGCGCGCCAAAACGGTAAAGAAGTACACGAAGAAGCGTGCAGAGTTGAAGGCGATCATCGGCGATGTGAATAAGTCGGATGAAGAGCGCTACAATGCACAGTTGAAGTTACAGGCGCTGCCGCGAAATGCCAGTCCATGCCGTCAGCGCAATCGTTGTCGACTGACCGGGCGTCCGCACGGTTATTACCGCAAGTTTGGTCTGTCCCGCAACAAGTTGCGCGAGCATGCCATGCAGGGTGACGTTCCGGGTCTGGTCATGGCCAGCTGGTAGCAGCACAGATAGAATTAGAGGTACGTAAACTATGATGACGGATCCTATCGCCGATATGCTGACCCGAATCCGCAATGGGCAGCGTGCGGGCAAGATTTCGGTGTCCATGCCGGCTTCGAAACTGAAGCAGTCCATCGCGCAGGTACTGAAGGACGAAGGTTATATTGCTGGTTTTCTGGTCAGCGACGAAGCAGGTAAACCACTTATGAATGTTGATCTCAAGTACTATCAAGGTCAGCCGGTCATTGACAATCTCAAGCGTGTCAGTCGCCCTGGTTTGCGTATCTATAAAGCGAATGATGAACTACCGAAAGTGCAGGGTGGCCTGGGAGTTGCGATTGTATCGACTTCCAAGGGTGTTATGAGCGATCGCGCTGCACGCGCTGCCGGCGAAGGTGGCGAAGTGTTGTGCTGCGTCTATTGATGAGTACAGGTCATGTCCAGAGTAGCGAAACAAGCGGTTGAATTGCCATCTGGCGTCGAAATAAAAATCGATGGTCAAGAGGTAACAGTCAAAGGCAGTAAAGGCTCATTGCAGCGCGATATCCACAGGTCTGTGGATATCAGGCAGGATGACAAGGTTCTGCGCTTTGCGCCTAAAGACGGTTCCAAAATCTCCATGGCCCTGGCGGGAACGATGCGTGCCCTGGTGAGCAATATGGTTAGAGGTGTCAGTGAGGGGTTTGAGAAGAATCTCCAACTGGTCGGCGTGGGATACCGTGCGCAGGCCCAGGGCCAGAAATTGAATCTGACCCTGGGATTTTCCCACCCTGTAGATTATCCGGTGCCCGAGGGTATCACCGTTGAGACTCCCAGCCAGACTGAAGTCGTTGTCAAGGGTATGGATAAACAAAGGGTAGGGCAGGTTGCTGCTGAAATCCGCGCCTTTCGTCCACCGGAACCCTACAAAGGTAAGGGTGTGAAGTACGCCGACGAAGTCATAATGCGTAAAGAAGCCAAAAAGAAATAGGCGTAATGGAGGCGGAATTCTGTTCCGTCGCCGAACAGAGTTTAATTCGAAGGTATCGGTATGGACAAGAAGGCATCACGACAGCGGCGCGCGAAAAAGACCCGCGCCAGGATACACGCATTGGGCAGACCTCGCCTGTGTATCCATCGAACGCCGCGTCATATTTATGCGCAGCTTATCGATGGCGCCGGGGACAAGGTGCTGGCGAGCGCATCAACACTCGACACCGAGCTGCGCAAGGACATAAAGGTTACCGGGAATGTGGCCGCAGCCGCTGCTGTCGGAAGGGCTGTTGCTGAGCGTGCCAGGGCTGTTGGCGTTACTGCCGTGGCTTTCGACCGTTCCGGTTTCAAATATCACGGCCGTGTTAAGGCGCTGGCAGATGCCGCGCGTGAAACCGGTCTGGAATTCTAATTAAGGGTTTGCACTATGGCGCATGTCGATAACCAGATGAATTCGGACGGTCTGCAGGAAAAGCTGATAGGTATTAACCGTGTTGCCAAGGTGGTAAAGGGTGGTCGCCAATTCGGCTTTGCAGCACTGACTGTGGTGGGCGATGGAGAGGGCAGGGTCGGCTTTGGACGCGGAAAAGCGCGCGAAGTGCCGGTTGCAATCCAGAAAGCAATGGAAAATGCGCGCAAGAATATGAAGCAGGTGGCCTTGAAGGAGGGTACTCTGCAGTACCCGATTACTGCTCGCTTCGGTGCCGCCAAGGTGTACATGCAACCCGCTTCTGAAGGTACCGGCATCATTGCCGGTGGTGCCATGCGCGCCGTGTTTGAAGTGGTCGGTGTTCGCGACGTGCTGGCCAAATGCATCGGCACCAACAACCCGATTAATGTGGTGCGGGCAACCATGGCGGGGCTGGCTTCAATGAGTTCACCGGAAACGGTTGCCGCCAAGCGCGGTAAAAAGGTTGAAGAGATCCTGGAGTAAATCATGGCTGACAAGAAAGTAAGACTGGTTCTGCTCAAAAGCACCAGCGGTCGACTGAAATCGCACCAGGCCTGTGTGCTTGGTCTGGGGCTGCGCCGTATCGGTCACAGTGTTGAAGTGATCGATACACCGGAAAACCGCGGCATGATCAACAAAGTATCCTACATGCTCCAGGTAGAGGAAGCATAACATGCGACTGAATACATTACGCCCGACAGAGGGCAGCAGGCCGTCGGCCAAGCGCCGTGGGCGTGGCATTGGTTCGGGCCTGGGCAAGACCGGCGGGCGTGGCCATAAAGGCCAGAAATCCCGTTCCGGCGGTTTTCACAAGGTCGGTTTTGAAGGTGGTCAGATGCCCTTGCAGCGTCGACTCCCAAAGGTCGGTTTTACGTCGCGCAAATCCCGCGTGAGCGAGGAGGTGCGCCTGAGCGAATTGCAGCTGGTTGAGGGTGATACCGTTGATCTGGCTACCCTGAAGGCGGCGGGTATCATTAAACAGCGCACCTTGCATGCCAAGGTGGTGGTATCGGGTGGAGTCAGCAAGGCCGTGACTGTTCGTGGCGTTGGCGTAAGCAAAGGTGCACGCATGGCGATTGAAGCGGCCGGCGGCCAGGTCGAGGAATAAGCGGGTGTCCAACTAATGGCTGGTGCAGGTCTAACCGGAGGCCTCGGTGATCTGGGCAAACTGTCGGAGTTGCGTCATCGCATCCTGTTTGTGCTGGGCGCGATCCTTGTTTTTCGCATAGGGTCTTTTATCCCGCTGCCCGGCATCGATCCCCACGTTCTGGAGGTGTTGGTCGAACAACAGAAAGGAACCATTCTGGACATGTTCAATATGTTCTCGGGTGGTTCGCTGAAGCGGCTGTCACTGTTTGCCCTGGGCATTATGCCGTACATTTCGGCGTCGATTATCATGCAGTTGCTGTCCTATACCGTGCCGGCGCTGGAGCAGATCAAGAAGGAAGGCGAAGCCGGAAGACACAGGATTACCCAGTACACGCGTTACGCTACCGTGGTATTGGCGACCTTCCAGGCGATTGGTATTTCGACGGCCCTGCAGGGCCAGGTGGTGGGTGCGCAGCCGCTGGTGGTTTTACACGGCCTGCCGTTTGTGATTTCGTCGGTCGCCTGTCTGGTAACGGGAACCCTGTTCCTGATGTGGCTGGGTGAGCAGGTAACCGAGCGCGGTGTCGGTAACGGTATTTCGATTATCATCTTCTCGGGTATCGTGGCCGGTCTGCCGGCAGCCGTTGGTGGTTCACTGGAACTGGTGCGCACCGGGGAGATGAACACGCTGAGTATCCTGTTCCTGTTTGCGCTGGTGATGGCAGTAACCGCATTTGTCGTTTTTGTTGAGCGTGGTCAGCGGCGAATCACGGTGAACTATGCCAAGCGGCAGCAGGGTCGCAAGATGTACGCCGCTCAGAGTACCCATTTGCCGCTGAAGCTGAACATGGCCGGAGTTATTCCGCCGATTTTCGCTTCCAGTATTATTCTGTTTCCGGCGACGGCAGGGCAGTGGTTTGGCAGTAACGAGGGCATGGGCTGGTTGAAGGATATCTCTTCCACCCTGTCTCCGGGGCAGCCTTTGTATATACTGTTTTATGCGCTGGCGATTATATTCTTCTGTTTTTTTTATACCGCTATTGTCTTCAATTCAAAGGAGACGGCGGACAATCTGAAAAAATCGGGTGCCTTTATCCCGGGTATCCGGCCCGGTGAACAGACCGCACGTTATATTGACAGTGTGATGACGCGTCTCACGCTGGCGGGTGCTATTTACATTACCGCAGTCTGTTTGTTGCCTGAATTCTTGATTTTGTACTGGAATGTGCCTTTCTATTTTGGTGGCACGTCCTTGTTGATTATCGTGGTGGTGGTCATGGACTTTATGGCCCAGGTGCAGTCGCTGATGATGTCGCACCAGTATGAGGGCCTGATGAAAAAGGCCAATCTCAAAGGCCACGGACGCGCCGGTCTGCTGCGATAGACCAGAATATATAGGTGAAACCATGAAAGTACGTGCCTCTGTAAAACGCATTTGTCGTAATTGCAAAATTGTCCGTCGCAAGGGCGTGATCCGTGTTATCTGCAAGGATGGTCGGCACAAGCAGCGACAGGGCTGATCGGCTGCAAATACCAGTTTTGAATTGAAATAAAGGGCTGAGTCCGGTATTGTTGCGGGTTTCGTGAACCGCAACCGGTTAGTCCCGATGAGGAGATAGGATTCATGGCTCGAATAGCCGGGATTAACGTTCCACCACAGAAGCACGCGGTCATCGCGCTGACGTCCATTTACGGAATAGGCAGTACGACGGCGCGGAAAATTTGCGACGCCTGTGGTGTCAAGCCGGATGCGAAGATCAAAGATCTCTCCGAGTCCGAAGTTGAAACCATTCGTGGTGAGGTCGCCAAGTACACGGTGGAAGGCGATTTGCGACGCACGCTGTCCATGAATATCAAACGTCTCATGGATCTGGGTTGTTACCGTGGTATGCGCCACCGTCGCGGATTACCGTTGCGTGGTCAGCGTACCCGCACCAATGCACGCACCCGAAAGGGTCCACGTCGCCCGATTCGTCGATGAACAAGTTGCTGGTAACAGGTATTTAACATGGCTAAACCGTCAACAAGCCGTACGCGCAAGAAGGTTAAGGTTAAAAGGAATGTGGTCGATGGAATCGCCCATATTCATGCGTCATTCAACAACACCATTGTGACTATCACCGATCGTCAGGGCAATGCCCTGGGATGGGCGACTTCCGGTGGTTCCGGTTTCCGTGGTTCGCGCAAGAGTACGCCGTTCGCGGCACAGGTTGCGGCCGAGCGTGCTGGAGAGATGGTTAAGGAATATGGATTGAAAAATCTGGAAGTTGAAGTCAAGGGGCCGGGTCCGGGACGCGAATCTGCGGTGCGGGCACTGAATAACTCCGGCTTCCATATTACAAATATTACCGATGTGACCCCCATTCCGCACAACGGTTGCCGTCCGCCCAAGAAGCGGCGCGTTTAGGGCGGAGGAGACTAAATGGCTAAATATGTTGGACCCAAGTGTCGCCAGTGCCGTCGGGAAGGCACCAAGTTATTTTTGAAAGGCGAAAAATGTTACACCTCCAAGTGTTCTGTGGAAAACCGTGCGTTCCCACCGGGGCAACACGGTCAACGCCGCGGGCGTCTTTCCGACTACGCAGCACAGCTGCGCGAAAAGCAGAAAATGCGCCGTATCTATGGTGTGCTGGAACGTCAGTTTCGTAACTATTACCAGAGCGCTGCCCAGCGTAAGGGATCTACAGGTGAGAACCTGCTGCAGTTGCTGGAAAGTCGTCTCGATAATGTTGTATACAGGATGGGTTTCGCAGCCTCCCGCGCGGAAGCGCGTCAGCTGGTGCGCCATAGGGCAGTCACGGTTAATGGGCAGCGTGTCACTGTGCCATCCTATCAGGTTCAGCCGAATGACAACCTCATGATTGCTGAGAAATCGCGTAATCAGCTGCGCGTCCAGTCTGCGCTGGAAGTCGCCGAGCAGCGTGGCTTTGTCGATTGGATCGAGGTCGATGCGAAGAAAATGCAAGGTGTGTTCAAAACGCGTCCCGAGCGTTCGGATCTCCCCGCCGAGATCAATGAACATCTGGTCGTCGAGTTGTATTCCAAGTAAAGCACAATAGCTTATTAAGAGGGCGTTTCATGCAGGGCAAGGTTACCGAGTTCCTCAAGCCACGTATCGTTGATGTTCAGGCTATCAATGATCGTGCCGCAAAGGTTGTCCTGGAGCCGCTGGAACGTGGTTTCGGTCACACGCTGGGTAATGCCCTGCGTCGTATTCTCCTGTCATCCTTACCGGGTTGTGCAGTTACCGCCGTGGAAATTGAAGGTGTCCTGCACGAGTACTCCGCGATTGAAGGTGTTCAGGAAGATGTCATGGAAATCATGCTCAACCTGAAAGGGCTCGCGCTTCAAATGCACAACCGTGAAGAAGCGACGCTGAGGCTGAGTAAGAAAGGGCCCGGGCAGGTTACAGCGGGAGATATCACCCTGGATCATGACGTCGAAGTGATAAATCCGGATTATGTAATCGCCAACCTGACCAAGGATGGCGAACTGAACATGACACTGAAGGTTGAAATGGGCCGTGGCTATGAACCGGCAACGCTGCGTGCTACCAAGGAAGAAGAAAACAAGATGATTGGTTCGTTGCAACTGGACGCCAGTTTCACGCCGGTTTACCGCGTCGCCTACATTGTCGATGCTGCCCGTGTCGAACAGCGCACCGATCTGGACAAGCTGATTATAGAGATCGAAACCAATGGTACCCTGGACCCGGAAGAAGCCATTCGCCGCGCGGCTACCATTCTTCAGGACCAGTTGTCGGTATTTGTCGATCTGCAAGGCAAGGAAGAAATCGAACAGGAAAGACCGGAAGCCGACATTGATCCGATCCTGTTGCGTCCGGTCGATGATCTGGAACTGACTGTACGATCGGCGAATTGCCTGAAAGCAGAAAGTATTTACTTCATCGGTGATCTGATTCAACGCACCGAAGTTGAACTGCTCAAGACGCCTAACCTCGGCAAGAAGTCGCTTACCGAAATCAAGGATGTGCTGGCATCGCGTGGTCTGTCGCTGGGTATGCGCCTGGAAAACTGGCCTCCGGCAGGGCTCAAAAGTAGCGAAAGGCAATCCGCCGAAGCATTTAATGTAGGGTAGAATTATGCGTCACCATCAAAGTGGACGAAAACTGAACCGTAACAGCAGCCATCGTAAGGCGATGTTCAGCAACATGGCCGCCTCGCTGATGCGCCATGAAATCATCACCACGACCTTGCCCAAGGCCAAGGAGCTGCGCCGTGTTGCCGAGCCGCTGATCACCATGGCCAAGAGCGACAGCGTCCACAGAAGGCGCCTGGCTTTCTCCCGTCTGCGGGATCGAGAAGTGGTGACCAAGCTGTTCAACGAACTGGGTCCGCGCTATCAGAATC
>Ga0055476_10000254_pt1 | contig 13625 bp, 8 predicted proteins | sample Muzzi_CordC_D2_FD_57682 | JGI IMG/M metagenome (GOLD analysis project Ga0055476, IMG submission 57682) | Wetland microbial communities from San Francisco Bay, California, USA, that impact long-term carbon sequestration - Muzzi_CordC_D2 | ecosystem: Environmental > Aquatic > Marine > Wetlands ... | reverse complement strand
GATGTCTTCGCTACCGGTCAAACGCCAGCGAGTACCGGAGGACAGGTTGTCGATGAACTGGATGTCAGTATTCTCACCGTCGCTGTCGTAAACAGCAGCGCGGTTGATCTGACCAGAGAGCTTGTACTTTACCGCATGGGCCGCCATTGGCGCGGCCAGTGCGCTGGATACAGCTACTGCCAATACCTTCTTATTCATAATGGTTAATCCCCTAACTTAGGCTCGAAAATCCCCGGTCTTTGCCGGGGCGCTTCGTGACGCCCTCCGGTTTGAGTGGAGGACGGCGAAATTATGGCAAAGCCGTGGCCAAAAAGACAACAAACTTAGGCAAAAAGGCAACAATCGGACTGGAAGTGTGGTGTTTTCGCAACAATGTCGACGCGGGCACTAGGAATTTTGAGTGTCACGGGTAATCCAGGCGTTAAAGGCCACCACGATGCGTTCCGCGCTGCCCAGGTAGGGCAGGACTTCGTGCATCAGCCAGGAGGGGAATATCACCAGCTGGCCGGCTCTGTGCTGGAGATAAACAGGGGTTGCGGTGTAACGGGGCTCGAGGCGCTCATTGCCCGGATCCACGTGCATGAAGACCGGGCCGCGGGGATCGTAGAACTTCACCTGGCCGCTTTCCGGCCGGCCGTCCACGGGCCCGCCAACCTGTACGGCGTAAATCCCCGACCAGGAGGCCCTGGGATGATAGTGAATGGATTGGTAGCCCCCCGTGCGGGTGATGTGGAACCAGGAGTCGTAGAAGAAGGTGAAGCCCGACATCTCCTCGGGCCGGTAGCTGTTCATGCGCCCCACCAGGTGAAACAGGACATTGTGCACTTCCTCGGCCAGGCGTTGCACCGGTGCATCGGGCCATTCGAAGAGATCGAAGCGGCTTTCGAATAACGCCCCCACCTGGGTCGGGATGCGCATTTCGTGGCGAAAAAGCTCACCCGCCCTTTCCCTTTCCAGAAATAGCGGCACCAACTCCCGATTGAGTTGTTCGGCGCCAGGAATATTCGCCGAGGCAATCGGGGTGGCGAACCAGCTGACAATTTCTGCATCGACGCTGGTCAAGAGCTGCTCCTGATGTTGGACTACGATGGGCCGCATTGGCCAAGGGCGCACCGTGCCAGTGGCGCCGATGAAGCCGCCTCCGGCTTGGAATTGCGGCCCGGAATTCAGCGGCGATCCGCGAGTGGAGTATAACCACCGTCCCGGGGCCCCGGTAGGCCGCCGAAGCGTGGCGCGGCCGGCGGGCGGAATTCGTGACATGGGATTGCCCGGCGCACTACCATGGTGCCTGGAGTTGGCTCCATCCGGGGAGGGAAATGCCATGTTCCGTCAGACGTCCGAATTCAGGGGGCTGATCGAAGAGGTGCTCGGCCAGGTGCACGCCCAAGTGCCTGGTGCACAGCGCGGGGTCGTCGAAGCGTTCGTCGCTCAGTATTACGCCGGCACGGCCTTCGAGGATCTGGCGGAAAACGAGATCGCCAACCTGTACGGAGCGGCGCTGGCGCATTGGAATTTTCTGCGCACCCGTACGCCGGGAACGTCGAAGTTGCGGGTATACAACCCACAGCTGGAACAGCACGGCTGGCAGTCCACCCATACCATCGTCGAGCTGGCCACCGACGATATGCCCTTTCTGGTGGATTCCGTGCGCATGGCACTCAACCGCCGCGGCCTTACGACCCACCTGGTCATTCACCCGGTGATGCGATTTCGCCGTGACGACGGTGGCCGTGTCGTGGAGGTTCTCGACAGCGGCGCCGGCGGGGACGGCGCCCTGACCGAAGCGGTCATGCATCTGGAGGTGGACCGGCAGACCGATCAACAAACCCTCGACAGCATACTCGCCAACATCGAAGACGTGCTGCGCGACGTCGCTGCGGCCGTTGAGGATTGGCCGGCGATGCGCGAGAAGTTCGGCGCGATCATTGCCGAGATCAAGGCCAACCCGCCGCCGGTCGATGCCGAGCCGCTCGCCCACGATCTCGCCTTCCTGGAGTGGCTGGGCGCGGATCACTTCACTTTCCTCGGATACCGCGAGTACGAGCTGGTCGAGATCGACAGCGAGGTGCAGCTGCGCGCGATCGCAAAGTCGACTCTCGGTGTGCAACGGGACAAGTCCGCGGGCGAGGTCTCGAAGACCTTCGCCAGCCTGCCGCCGGAAATTCGCGAGCGGGCGCGGGAACCCCGTCTGCTTTTGATCACCAAAGCCAACTCTCGGGCCACCGTGCATCGGCCCGGCTACCTGGATCACATCGGAATCAAACGCTTCGATGCCGAGGGTAAGGTGATCGGAGAGCGGCGGTTCCTGGGGCTTTATACATCGGCCGCCTACAATCGCAGTGCGCGCGAGATCCCGCTGCTCGGCGACAAGATCGCGCGCGTCATATCACACGCGGGCTATCCTCGAAGCAGTCACGCCGCCAAGGCGTTGGTCAATATTCTGGAAACATTTCCCCGTGATTTGTTGTTCCAGATCTCCGATGAGGAGCTCTATGCCACGGCCATGGGCATCCTGCATCTGCAGGAACGTCAGCGCATTCGCCTTTTTGTTCACCGGGATTCCTTCGAGCGGTCATATTCGTGCATCGTGTACGTGCCGCGCGATCGTTTCACCACGGAGATCCGTCTTGCAATCCAGGCTCTGCTGATGGAGTCCCTGGGCGGCGAGGATGTCGAGTTCGACGTCTACCTTTCGGAATCCGTGCTTGCGCGCCTATTTTTCATCGTTCGCGTGCCTCCGGGTACCCGGGCGGATTTCGATGTATCGGAAATCGAGGCGCGTTTGCGCGATATCACGCGCAGCTGGGCGGATGATCTTCGCAATGCGCTATTGGATCACTTTGGTGAGGCGCGGGGGTTGAGTCTTTACCGGGTCTACGGCGATGCCTTTCGTGCCGATTATCGCGAACACTACGTTCCACGAATCGCCGTATACGATATCGAGCACATGGAGACCCTGGGTGACGATGCCCACCCCCTGGCAATGAGCCTGTATCGGACGCTGGAAGCGCCCGACGGGCTTTTACAGTTCAAGTTGTTTCACGCCGCGGGTCCGATATCGCTCTCCGATGCGTTGCCAATGTTGGAGAACATGGGACTCAAGGTGGAGGAGGAGAGGCCGAGCGAGATTCATCGTGCGGATGGCACCTGCGTGTGGATGCACGACTTCACTATGAAGTACACCGGCAAGCAGGAGCTGGACCTGGATGAGATTCGGGATAAGTTTCAACAGACCTTCGCGCGGGCATGGCGCCGTGATGTGGAGAACGATGGTTTTAATCGGCTGGTGTTGCGTGCAAAGCTCGCCTGGCGCGAAATCGTCATCCTCCGAGCCTATTGCAAGTACCTGCGCCAGGCGGGCTGGACATTCAGCCAGCGCTACGTTCAGCGCGCGCTGTCGTTCAATCCAAAAATCGCCGCTTTGATGGTGCAGCTGTTTCATACGCGTTTCGACCCGAACCAGAAAGCGAACGCAGAGCAGCAGGCTGAGCAGCTGATTGCTGATATTCATACCGCGCTGGATGATGTCGTGCACCTCGACGAGGATCGCATTCTGCGCAGCCTGCTCGGCGCAATTTTGGCGACGCTGAGAACCAACTACTACCAGACGGGCGACAATGGTGAACCGAAGTCTTATTTGTCTTTGAAGTTCGATCCGAAAAAAGTTCTCGAACTGCCCGAACCGAGACCGATGTTCGAAATATTCGTTTACTCGCCCCGTGTGGAGGGCGTGCATCTGCGTGGTGGGCCGGTGGCTCGCGGCGGACTGCGCTGGTCGGATCGGCGTGAAGACTTTCGCACCGAGGTGCTGGGACTGGTCAAGGCACAGATGGTCAAGAATGCGGTCATCGTTCCGGTGGGATCGAAGGGCGGATTCGTTCCCAAGATGCTGCCCACGGGCGGCGATCGAGAAGCCATTCAGGCCGAGGGCATTGCCTGCTACAAAATTTTCATATGCGGACTTCTGGATATTACCGACAACCTGGTCGCGGGGAGTGTCGTCCCTCCCGCTAAAGTTGTTCGCCGCGACGGCGATGATCCGTACTTGGTGGTTGCCGCCGACAAGGGTACGGCGACTTTCTCCGACATCGCCAACGCGATCTCCAAAGAATACGGCTTCTGGCTCGGCGACGCCTTCGCCTCCGGCGGATCCCAGGGCTACGATCACAAAGCCATGGGGATCACGGCGCGAGGCGCCTGGGAGTCGGTGAAACGGCATTTTCGCGAACTCGGCGTCGATACTCAACGTACCGACTTCAGCGTTATCGGTATCGGTGACATGTCGGGCGATGTCTTTGGGAACGGCATGTTGCTGTCAAGGCACATTAAGCTGGTCGGCGCCTTTAATCATATGCACATATTACTGGATCCCGATCCGGATCCGGAAGCGAGCTTCGAGGAACGTCAGCGTTTGTTTGCGTTGCCCCGGTCGAGCTGGGAGGACTATGAGCAGAAGCTCATATCCAAAGGCGGCGGTGTGTTCCCGCGCTCGGCGAAGTCCATTCCGATCTCCGAACAAGTGGGCAGCCTGCTGGACGTCGAAGCTGCCAGTTTGCCGCCGAACGACCTCATCAAGGCTATGTTGCGAGCCAATGTCGACCTGCTCTGGAACGGTGGTATTGGGACTTACGTGAAGTCGAAGAATGAACACAACGATGCTATCGGCGACCGGGCCAACGATGGCTTACGCATCAGTGCGACGGAGTTGCGGTGCAAGGTCGTTGGCGAGGGCGGCAACCTGGGATTTTCGCAGCTGGGCAGAATCGAGTTCGCCGCTGGTGGAGGCCATATATACACCGACGCCATTGACAACTCTGCCGGTGTGGATACCTCGGACCATGAGGTCAATATCAAGATTCTGCTCGATGAAGTCATTCAAAACGGCGACATGACGGACAAGCAGCGCAATAAATTGCTCGCCGAGATGACTGACGAGGTGGGGATCCTCGTGTTGCGCAATAATTACGTGCAAACCCAGGCGCTTAGCCTCGCGCTTGCCCAGGCGCCACAGATGCTGGAGGTGCATGCCCGGTTGATGCGCCGGCTCGAGCGCGACGGCGATCTTCACCGGGACGTGGAATTCCTCCCGGGCAAGGAAGACATCGACGAGCGCATTGTGGTTGGCCGCGGTTTAACAGCACCTGAGCTTTCGGTGCTTCTGGCCTACGTCAAGATTCGTCTGTTCAAGCAACTGCTCGAATCCGACTTGCCCGCCGACTGTCTGAGTGGCGAAGAGTTGACCGAATACTTCCCCATGGCCTTGCAGAAACGTTTTGCTGAACTCATGCCCACGCATCGCTTGGCCCGCGACATCATCAGCACGGAACTCGCCAACGAAATCGTCAATCGGGCTGGCATGACATTTATTTTTCGCTTACGCGAAGAGACCGGGGCCGATTCGGCGGACATCTCCCGCGCGTATATGATCGCCCGGCAGGTCTTCGACATGCCGAGGGTGTGGTCGGAAGTTGAAGCTCTCGACAATGTTGTCGCAGCGAAGATTCAGGCGGAGCTGTTGCTCGAGGGCCGCAAGCTGGTTGAGCGGGCGGCACGTTGGTTGCTTCGAAATCGGCCGCAACCCCTCGATGTGGATGCCAACGTTGCTTATTTCTCGGACGGTGTCAGTGCCGTCGCCGGCGTAATATCTGATCTGATTCCGGAGCAAGCACGTGCAAAACTCGACAGTGATATCACTCGCTTGGTCGGCGCCAAGGTTCCGCATGAGCTCGCCGGGCGCGTGACGATTTACAATGAGCTGTTTTCCGCTTTGGATATTGTCGAAGTAGCGAGTTCGGAAAAAATCGTCGTCGAAGAGGTATCTGCGGTCTACTATTCTCTCGGCCAAGAGTTGGATCTGCATTGGATGAGGGATCAGATTGTCGATCTGCCTAGAGAAAATCGCTGGCAAGCCCTAGCAAGAACGGCATTGCGTGATGACTTGCAATCCCAGGAGCGGCTTTTGACTCGTGACGTATTGCGTCAGAAATCGAGCAACTCGGACGCGGGCTCGCGCATTGCCGCGTGGATTGTCCGCAACAGTGCGGTGGTAAATCGTTGTCGTCAGGTTTTGGCGGACCTTAAAGGTGGCGCCAGTGCAGACTTTGCCATGCTGTCGGTGGCCATGCGCGAGATTCGCAGCATGCATGAGAGCGATAGCGGACCGGCCGATTCGCAGCCTGGCGCGGCCGCGCCGGAGGCAAAATCGGCGAAGCCGAAAGCGAAGGCCAAATCAAAGGCTAAGGCTAAGGCGAAGGCAAAGGGCAAAGCGGCATAGAACGCCGGTCACGCGACCGGAATTACCGAACCAGGTAGCGGGTAGGCATTTATTACAGCTCCCGCGCCGCGAAGTCGGCAAGTCGCGAGCGTTCGCCACGCTGCAGTGTGATATGCCCGCTGTGGCGCCAGGACTTGAACCCGTCGACGACGTATGTGAGACCGGAGGTTGTTTCGGAAAGATAGGGTGTGTCGATCTGGGCGATATTTCCGAGGCAGACGATTTTCGTACCAGGTCCGGCGCGCGTAATCAGCGTCGTCATTTGCTTGCGCGTGAGATTTTGCGCCTCGTCTATGATCACATAACGATTGAGAAAGGTACGTCCCCGCATGTAGTTCAGGGAACGAATCTTGATGCGGCTGTGAAGCAGGTCGTTGGTGGCGGCACGTCCCCATTCACCGCCGAGATCGGAATCGGTGAGCACCTCGAGGTTGTCCATTAGCGCGCCCATCCACGGCGCCATTTTTTCCTCCTCGGTACCTGGCAAGAACCCAATGTCGTCACCAACGGGCACGGTGACCCGTGTCATGACGATCTCTCTAAATCGCTTGTCTTCGAGTGTTTGGGTGAGTCCGGCGGCGAGGGCAAGCAATGTTTTTCCGGTACCGGCGGTTCCGAGAAGAGATACAAAATCCAGATCGGGATCCATGAGCAAATTAAGAGCGAAGTTTTGCTCGCGGTTTCGAGCGTGCACTCCCCACACGGTACTTCCCTTTTCGGTGAAGTCCCGAACGGGTTCGAGTGCCGCGCCCCGCTCGGCCATGTCGCGGTATATCGTATCGAAGTCCATTGAGCCAGCGGCATACAGACACTGATTGGGGTGCCACGATGGCGTCTGCGCGGGGTCGGCTGTGTAGAAAGTTCTGCCATCCTGTTGCCAACGCGTCGCCGCTGTCGAGAACAGATCCAGAGCCTTTTGCGGTAACTGCGACAATCCGTTGTAGAGGAGGGTGGCATCGTCCAGAACCATGTCGTCGCGATAATCTTCGGCGCGAATACCGAGTACACGCGCCTTGATGCGAAGATTGATGTCCTTCGACACGACAACGGTACTGGAGTCTGGATGTTTTTCCTGCAGGGAAATCGCCATGCTCAGCAGATTGTTGTCGGAACTGCCACCTGGCAGCGAAGCCGGCAAAGCGCGGCTGGTGTCATCTGTTTGGAAAAATATCCGGCCTGGTTTGCCCTTGTCTCCCACACTCGGTAATGGAAGGCCCGCGCGTATGCTGTCTTGTCCGGCCTCACCGATGAGACCATCCAGCAGGCGGCTCGCATGTCTCGCGTTTCTTGCCACCTCGGATGATCCCTTTTTCGCGGCGTCGAGTTCCTCGAGCACGACCATGGGCACGAAAATATCATTGTCGTGAAAGCGGAAGATCGCCGAAGGATCATGCATCAATACGTTCGTGTCGAGAACAAACAGATGTCGATCGGGTGATTTGGATCTGGGCATCGCCGTAGAAAGACAAAAAGCTCTTGCGGCTATTTCACGGGCGCCATCATGGCGTCGAGGTTTAAATCGTCACAAAAATCCATGAAATCACCGCGCACCGATGCAATTGCCGCGTCGCTGGGGATGCCGATGGTCATATGCAGAGCAAACATGGAGGCACCGGTGTGCGGCGCCGGATAGCAACTGGTGTACAAGTCTTCGATGTTGATACCGCGTCTGGAGAAAAAGTTGGCAACCTCGTGGACGATACCGGGATGATCGATAGAGACGACTTCGATTCCATAGGGAATGAGGTTCTCCGTTCCGGCGCGAGAGTCCGATCGCTTACTGATGATCTTGATATCGAGGCTCTCCTCGAGCTTCGACAGCTGACCCTCGAGCTTGGCGATGGCATTCCAGTGCCCGGAAAGCGCCATCATGATGGCGAGTTCGCTTCCCAGAACCGCCATTCGACTATCACCGATATTACAACCGCAATCCAGGATGGTGCGGGAGAGTTCGTCTATCAAGCCGGGTCGGTTGTGTCCGATAGCTGAGATGACGAGGTGCGTGTCCATGACTCTCCGGTGGGCTTGCTATTTTCAGTCTCCAGCCGGTGTCAGCCCGGCCCGCGGGAGAGGGTGCCGGCCCCCTCGGGAGACGGTTGAAGTATAACCCACGGCCCGGCCGACAGTGGATGCGGCCGACGGCGGCCATACGCGCGGTCACAGGGCGAACATTGCCTTGGCGGGCGCGGCGAAGTAGCATGTTACATTGATCTGGAAGCGCGGAGCAGGGGATGTTTCAAGGCAGCATTGTGGCCATGGTAACGCCCATGAACCGCAACGGTGACGTGGACGAGGCGGCGCTCGCCGGCTTGGTCGAGTTCCATGTGGACAACGGCACCGATGCCATCGTCGCGGTTGGTACCACCGGCGAATCCGCCACCCTGGACCCCGAGGAGCACGGGCATGTCATCCGCCGCATCGTGGCGCTTGTCGATGCTCGCCTGCCCGTCATCGGTGGCACCGGCGCGAACTCCACCCGCGAGGCAATCCACTTGACCACCATGGCGAAGCAGGCCGGCGTTGACGCGTGTCTTCTCGTCACGCCTTACTACAACAAGCCCACCCAGCATGGCCTGTATCAGCATTTCAAAGCCGTCGCCGAAGCCGTGGATATTCCACAGATTCTGTACAACGTGCCCGGGCGCACGGCCTGCGACATGATGCCCGATGTCGTCGAGCAACTATCACACATCGACAATATTGTCGGCATCAAGGAGGCGAGCGGCGAGGTGGAACGCTTTGCGGAATTGGTTTCTCGTTGTGGTCCGGACTTCGACGTGCTCAGCGGAGAGGATCATCTTGCGCTGCAAGCCATGAGTGCCGGGGCACGGGGTGTGATTTCAGTTACCGCTAATGTTGCGCCCGCGGCTATGCACGAGATGTGCGCGCTGGCATTGAGTGGCGATTTGGAAGGCGCGGGTCGCGTCGACGCGAGGCTGCGGGATCTTCATGCGGCGATGTTTTTCGAATCCAATCCGATTCCCGCGAAATGGGCATTGCAGGATATGGGGATGATCCCCCAAGGCATCCGCTTGCCCTTGACGCCCTTATCCGCGATTTATCATGAGCGCGTGCGCAGCGCGGTTCAGAAAGCTGAACGCGTTTCCGCGTAGCGCGGGTGTTGGGATCATGAGCGACAAGTGTTCACTGCGATCTCTACCGTCGGCCGTGGGGTGTTTATTTGCCTTGGCCTTGGTGGGCTGTAGCGGCACCGCCGATGAGTTGCTCGACCCGATTCTTCCTGAGAAAGATGCGGCTTATAAGTCGAGCAAGAGCGCTCCGCCGCTCGAAGTGCCTCCGGATCTCAGCAGCGCGACGCTCAACGACAAAATGGTCGTGCCGTCTCTCGCCAAGGGCACCGCCACCTATTCCAGCTACGCCAACGGCACCCAGGTGGCCTCGGTGGGAGCGAGTGGCGTGTTACCGAATTTGAAGGGCGTGCGGGTCGAGCGCGCCGGAAGCGAGCGCTGGCTGGTCGTCGACGTGCCGCCCGGGGTCGTGTGGCCCAAAACACGGGATTTCTGGATTTCTCAAGGCTTTCTCATCGAGATGGAAGACCCCAGCATCGGCATCATGGAAACCGACTGGGCGGAAAAGCGCACACAGTTCGACGGCGGCGCAATCTCCAACTTGCTGAGCAAGTTGTCCAGCGAGCTCTATGGTGCCACCACCCGGGACAAATACCGCACGCGCCTCGAGCATGGCAACGTCCCCGGTACCACCGAGATATATGTGTCCCACCGTGGCGCGGAGTATGTGTCCACCGGCAACGTATCCCGCTCGGTGGATGTTACCAGCGGCGCAAGCGAATATGTCTGGCAGCCCAGACCGTCGGACCCTGAACTCGAAGCGGAGATGCTCAATCGGCTCATGGTCACCTTTGGGATTAAGAAGGAGACCGCCACGAGCTTGGTTGAGAACGCCGCCGATCGGCCGGCGCGCGCGAAGCTCGTACGCGACGACCAGGGCGCGAATGTCCTCGACCTGAAGGATAACTTCTCCCGGGCCTGGCGCCGTACGGGGCTGGCGCTGGATCGGGTTGGATTTACCGTGGAGGATCGCGACCGATCCCGCGGGATCTACTATGTGCGCTACATCGACACCGACAAGACGGAGTTGACCAAGGATGAGAGCTTCTTCGGCTCATTGAAGTTCTGGGGCGACGAGGAGCCCACCGACCAGAACGAGTTCCTCGTCAGCCTCGTCGGCAAGCAGTCGACGACCCAAATTGTCATTCTCGATGTCAAGGGTAAGCGCGAGAACAGCGAAACCGCCGATCGGATCCTGAGCCTGCTGCACGAACAGCTGAAATAGCCCGCCCGGGCGCGCCCGTCGCTACCGGGTGAATACGCTTACTTTCGCTTGACGTGTTTTATCAGACGTTTGCGGCGCCGCTGTTGACGTGGGGTTATGACGTTTCTGCGACCCTTGTAGGGATTCTCCCCGCTTTTGAATTCGAGACGGATGGGTGTGCCGTGCAGGCGCAGACTTTCGCGAAAGATGCGCGCAAGAAAACGCCGGTAGTTGTCCGGCACCCGATCGGTTTGATTTCCATGTATTACGATAAGCGGGGGGCTGGATCCCCCCTGGTGCGCGTAGCGAAGCTTGATGCGCCGCCCGCGAACCACGGGTGGTGGGTTGCGAAGCACCGCGTTTTCCAACACTTCGTTGAGCTCCGAAGTGGCCATTTTGCGCGACGCGGAGCGCCACGCCTGATCGATGGACACGAACAGCCGACGCAGGCCGGTGCCCTTTAACGCCGAGGTGTAGTGCACCGTCGCGTAGTCGAGGAAGGTGAGTTTGCGCCCCACGTGACTTCGCGCCAGGCGCTTGTCCGATGCAGCCATGCAATCCCATTTGTTCACGGCGATGGTTAGTGCACGGCCCGCATCGAGGACCAATCCCAATAACCCGGCATCCTGATCTGTGACACCCTCGTTGGCATCTACCACGACAACCACCACATCGGCGGCAGCGATGGCCTGCAGTGATTTGATCACACTGAATTTTTCGACTTTCTCCGATACCCGGCCGCGGCGGCGGATGCCGGCAGTATCGATGAGTGTGTATTCCTTGCCCGCGTGGCGAAAGGGCACGGCCACACTGTCACGGGTTGTGCCTGGGGTGTCGTGGGCCACCAGTCTGTCTTCGCCGAGCAATTGATTGATGAGTGTCGATTTTCCCACGTTGGGCCGGCCGACGATGGCGACTCTCACCGCGTCGTTCTCCGTCTCGGGCGCTTTGGGCGGCGGCGGGATGTGGGCCAGTACCGCGTCCATGAGGCTTTGGATGCCGCCCTGGTGGGCGGCCGAAATCGCGCACGGCCCGGAGAGCCCCAAGGCGTGAAACTCGGCCAGGGCAATGTCGGCGTCGAGACCTTCGGTCTTGTTGACCGCCACAGTGACAAGCTTGCCCGTGCCGCGCAGCTGCCTGGCGATGTCGTGGTCGGCGGCCGTCAGGCCCTGCCGACCATCCACCATGAAAATGATGGCATCGGACTCATCCACGGCGCGCAGTGCCTGGCTGGATATGGCCTGCGCCATGCTGTCAGTCTCGTCGGTGAGCCCGCCGGTATCGACGACCACATAAGCACCAAAATTGCTCGCCCCCCATGCGATGCCGTACTGGCGGTCCCTGGTAAGACCGGGTTCGTCGGCGACCAGCGCATCGCGGGAACGCGTCAGGCAGTTGAAGAGCGTCGACTTGCCGACGTTGGGACGTCCAACAATGGCGACGACGGGGAGCAATATCTGGCGGTCGGGACCTTGTCGCATGGGAACATCAGTCGGCGATCAAGAATAGCCAATGTTGCGGGTTGCCGGCGCAGGCGGGCGCCAACGCGTGGCTACGGAACCACCTGAAGAGCCGCGAGCTCTCCGCCGCTTCCATAGACGTAGACGGCAAAGGCGGTCGCTACCGGCGCTGCAACAATTCTGCCGCTGTCGACCTTAACACGCGCCGCGAACTGGCCGTCTTCCTTGCGCAACCAGTGTACATAGCCCTCCAGGTCGCCCACGACGACGAATTGTCCAAACACCGTCGGCGGAGACACACGGCGGGCTTCCAGTTTCGACTGGCGCCACATGGAGGCGTTGTTCGACCGCTTCAGCGCCCAAACGTGGCTGGAGTCGTCGGTTACGTAGACATTATCCGGTCCTACGCCAAGGCCAGCGTGAGACGACATGTCGCGGCGCCAGATCACTTCACCACTGAATAGCTTCAATGCTGCCACCTGCCCTTGATAGGTCACGGCATAAACGGTCTTGTCCATGATGATGGGGTCGGCGTCGATGTCGATCATGCGTTCCAGTTCCGTGCGGCCTCTGGGCACGGCAACCCGTGTTTCCCACAAGGCCTGTCCGTTGCTCAAGGCGACCGCGACCATTTGACCACCGTCAAAGCCGGCGATAGCCGCGCCTTCGGCCAATGCGGGCGAGCTCGTGCCCCTGAGCGTCAGAACGGGGGTCGTTCGGTCATAAACCCACAACCGCACGCCGTCATCGGTGTTCAAGCCGAAGAGTTTTCCGTCGATTGTGCGCGCTACCGCAATTCCTCCTTGCGCGGCCGGAGCGGACAACACTTCGCTCGAGACGCGCGTGCGCCACTTCAGCGTGCCGTCCTTTTCGTCGAGGGCGAGCACCTCGCCGTCGCTGGTGCCGAGTAGCACCAGGCCATCGCCGGTTCCAGGGCCGCCGGACAAGGGGCTGTCGGTGTCCGTATCCCAGAGCGACTCACCCGTTCTGGCATCGAAAGCACGCACGTGTCCGTCACGGGTCGCCGCGTAAACACGCTCGCCGTCGATTGCCGGGCGCAATTTGAGATAAAACTCGCTGGCTCCCGAACCGACGCTGCGCTGCCATACAGTGCGGACATTAATGGTGGGTTCGAAGTCCACCAGTTCAGACGGCTCAGCGGTGTTGTCCGGGTTGTCGACGAGATTGCTGATCGCGGTGCAGCCATTTACCAGCACCAGCGCTGAAAGCAGCAAGCACGTCTTGACGACCTTCATCCGGAGGCACATTCGGCTCACTGCGCTTTGTCGGTGCCTACTGGACGGCCGAGATCATCGAGCTTCATTTCCACCCGGGCGCGCATACCGGCGGTGATGGAGGTGCTTGCGAGCGCCGATTCGTAGGCCTTCGCCGCCGCTTCGCCTTGCTGGTCATCGACGAGAATATCGCCACGCAGCTCATCCACGCGGGCCGCAAAGGCCGGCGTTTTAACCTCGGTGAGCATTGCCAGCGCGTCGGGGCGTTTGCCATCGGCAAGAAGTAAATGCGCGCTCCGGATCCGTGCCAGGTCGCGGAGCTCCGAACGGGCGGCTTTTTCGCTAACCCAACCAAGCAGGCGG
>Ga0055476_10000253_pt1 | contig 13686 bp, 10 predicted proteins | sample Muzzi_CordC_D2_FD_57682 | JGI IMG/M metagenome (GOLD analysis project Ga0055476, IMG submission 57682) | Wetland microbial communities from San Francisco Bay, California, USA, that impact long-term carbon sequestration - Muzzi_CordC_D2 | ecosystem: Environmental > Aquatic > Marine > Wetlands ... | reverse complement strand
GATCTACTTCGCCACCGGAACCCGCAACCCGACGCCGTTCGAGGGCGTGCTGCCGGGGCTGCGCGACTGGGAGGAGCCCATCATTCTCGAAGCACTCGAGTCCGTTCGCTTCGTGGTGATGAGCGACATCGACCAGCCGATCTACACCTACTACAGCGACGAACTTCCGGCGGTGTGGAGCTATCTCGAGCGGCATTTTCGCGTGCCTCCCGGCTACCCGATGGACGACTACAACTGGATCATGGTGTTCGCGCGCGGCCCCGATCGCGGCGCGACCGCGGTCGACCTCGTCGCCGAGCGCACTCGCGCGAAGCACTGGATACGCGACGAATCCGGCCAAATCGCCGACGCACCCGAGATCCCACCGCGGCTCGCATCGAAGCTGCTGAAGCGACCACTCCCGATCGCGCTCGGCGCCCGCGGCGGCGGCATCGACTTCGAGGTCGACATCCCGGCGAAGGCGGTCTTCCAGTCCGCGGTCGGCTACCGCGGACTGGTCTCGGTCGATCATCAGTACATCCATCCGCCCGGAACGACCCTCGAAGTCTCGGTCCGCGACGACGCCGACTTCGAGCCGCTGGCATCGGTTCGGATCGACGACCGCCGGCGCGCGGGTCGCAGCTGGACGCCCCTCCAGGCCGACCTCGGCGCGTTCGCGAACCGACGTGTCACACTCAGGCTCGAGGTGAGAGCCGAGATTCCGCCGGCACCCGGCGACCTCTGCTGGTTCGGAAGCCCGCGCATCGCGCTCCGACCCGAATTGCGGCCTTCGACCGCGCCGCCGAGTTCGCAATGAGCGCGTTCCCGTCGCGAATCACCGCCATTGGAATCGCGGTCGTGGCGCTGCTCTTCGGAGTCGCGCTCGGCAGCCGCTTCCATTCCTCTTCCGCCGGACCGCCCAGCCCCGCGCCCGCCGACGCAGCGGATCGGATCGCAGAGCTGACTCGGAAGCTCGACCGCGAGCGCGAGCTGCGCGGCGCACTCGAGCTCGAGCTTTCGTTGCTGCGCCAGGAGATCGAGCCGGATCCGGGCACGGACTCGCCCACGGCGCCGACGGCCGCAGCAACGCGTGTGGAAGACACCGTCACCGCCGCCAAGCAAACGAGCGAGAACGCAGAGACGCCCGGTGAGAAGACCACGCGCGATGAGTGGTTCGATGCGAGCCGGCTGACCGATCTGGGAATGGACGAGCGCCACGCGGAATGGCTGCACGAACGCTTCGAATCGCTTCAGATGGAGGAGCTCTACCTGCGCGACCAGGCGACGCGCGAACGCTGGGTGAACAAGCCGCGGTACGCGCAAGAGCTGCGCGCGCTGCGCGATGAGACGCGCGCTGCGATCGGAGACGAAGACTACGATGCCATGCTGTATGCATCGGGGCGCCACAACCGCGTCCTGCTCAGCGACGTGCTGCAGAACTCACCGGCTGCTTCCGCGGGCATCGAGGCCGGCGACGTGCTGCTGAGATACGACGATCGCCCGATCTACGACGTACGCGACCTGCTCGCGGAGACCGCGAGCGGCGAGTTCGGCGAAACCGCCTCAATCGACGTCGAACGGAACGGCGAAAGGCTGCGGCTCTACGTCGCACGCGGCCCGCTCGGCGCCCGGATCCAGTCCCTGCGCCGCGCGCCGTCCGTCGAACCTTGACGCAATGGCCATAACTCGCTGAAAAGAGTAGGCTATTTCGATTCACAGGAGCGTGGATGGAACGCTGTATCGCCGTCATCCCGACCTACAACGAGGCCGAGAATCTGCCGTTGCTGGTGCCGCGCGTGCTCGCGCAGGCGCCGCAGCTGGAGCTGTTGATCGTCGACGACGACTCGCCGGACGGCACCGGCAAGATCGCCGATGAACTCGCGGAATCGAATCCTCGCGTCCACGTGCTGCACCGAGACGTCAAGCAGGGCCTCGGCCCGGCCTACCGCGCGGGCCTCGCGCGTGCGTTGGAGCTCGGCGCCGACGTGATCGTCCAGATGGACGCCGACTTCTCGCATCCGCCCGAGGCATTGCCGCGGATGTTCCGCGAGCTCGAAGAATACGACGTAGTGATGGGCTCGCGCTACGTGAACGGCATCACCGTCGTGAACTGGCCGATCGAGCGGATCCTGCTCAGCTACTTCGGAAACTGGTACGTGCGAAAGGTGACCGGGCTCGCGATCACCGACGTCACGGGCGGATTTCGCTGCATGCGTCGCAGCGCGCTCGAAAAGATCGGCGCGAACCGCATTCGTGCCAACGGCTACGCGTTCCAGATGGAACTCAACTATCGGCTCGCGAAGAGCGGAGCAACGATAAAGGAGATCGAGTTCTTCTTCCTCGACCGGACTCGCGGAGCGTCGAAGCTCACCATGCACACCGGCTTCGAGACCCTCTGGCTGGCGTGGTGGCTGCGGATCTCCGACTTGCTGGGTCGACTCTGAGCCCATGTCTCCGGCGCCGAGAGTCCTGGTCCTGAATGAGCGCGATCTCGAACACCCGAATGCCGGCGGCGCGGAGGTGCACGTCGACGAGATCTTCGGGCGGTTGGCTGCGCGTGGGTTCGAGATCACCCTGGCGTCGACCTCCTTCCCCGGCGGTGCGGACGACAGCGAGCGCGGCGGCATGCGGATTCGGCGCTTCGGCCGAATCCGCTACTACTATTTCCGGGCGGCCTGGCACTGCGCGCGGGAGACGCGACGCGGGCGTTACGATGTCGTCGTCGACTGCATGAACAAGCTGCCCTTCCAGTCACCGCTCTACTCCGCGGCGCCGGTGCTCGCGATCGCACACCACCTGTTCGGAAAGTCCGCCTTCCTCCAGGTTTCGTGGCCGGTGGCGATGACCGTCTACGCGATGGAGCAGATGATTCCGCGGATCTACCGCGACGTCCCGTTCGTAGCGATCTCGGAGAGCACCCGAACGGACCTGATCGAGCGTGGGATCGCCGGCGATCACATCGAAGTCCATCATTGCGGTATCCGGAGGCCATCCTTCCGACCCGCAGCGGGCAAGGTGCGCGGCCTGCGAATCGCCTACCTCGGTCGGCTCGCACGCTACAAACAGATCGACGTGTTGATGCGCGCCACCGCGAAGCTCGTCGAACGATTTCCCGGGCTCCAGCTCGACATCATCGGAAAGGGCCCGGACAGCGAGTATCTCGCGAATGTCGCCCGCGACGAGGGCATCGCAGACCGCACCCATTTTCACGGCTTCGTCGATGACGAAGAACGCGATCGATTGATCGCAACGACACGCGTATGCGTCTGCCCATCGACGAAGGAGGGCTGGGGGCTGACCGTGATCGAATCCAATGCCCTGGGCACACCGGTCGTCGCGACCGACGCACCCGGCCTGCGCGACTCGGTCGAAGATGGACGGACGGGCTTTCTCGTGACCGACCGTGACGTCGATGCGTTCGCGGATCGCATCGGACGGCTGCTCGACGACGATGGACTGTGGCAACGGATGTCGGATGCGGCGCTCGAGTGGTCGCGGCGCTTCGACTGGGACGTCGCTGCGGAGCAGATGGGGCGATCCCTCGAAGCAGCACGGAGCGCGAGTTGAAATCGCTGTTCTCCGGGCGACAAGGCGCGATCGCTCTGGCGCTCGCGATTGCGGCCATCGCGGTCCGTCTCTGGAACGTGCTCCACTATCCTCCCGACTGGGGTTTCGATTCGGCTGCGAACTGGCGGTACATCTACAGGATGGCGCACGACTGGGCGCTCCCGGATCCGAGCGCTGGCTGGTCGACCGCCGATCCACCGCTGTTCTTCGCCGCCGCAGCCGCTCTCATGGACGCGTCGAATTTCGCGATCCTGCTCGTCCCGCTGTTCAATACCGTGGTCGGGCTCGGCGTCGTCGCGTTGGCGGTGCGGCTGGTGCGAGAACTCGACCCCGAACGCCCGCGGCGCGCATTGCTGGCCGGCGGACTGGTGTTGTTCCTGCCCGCTCACATCTACATGAGCGCAATGGTGAGCGAGGAAATGCTGGTCGCATTCTTCACTTCGTTGTGCGTGTTCCTGCTCGCCCGACGCGCGGCCAGGCAAGCCGTTGCGTCCAACGTAGACGGCGACCTGCGAAGCGCCGCTGCGGTCGGGGTGGCGGCCGGGCTCGCGCTGCTTTCGAAGCTCACGGGCGCGCTGGCGATATCGACCGCAGTTGCAACCTACGCGTTCGAAGGGCTTCGGCTGCGCGCCTGGCGCCCGGCGTTCGCGCGCATTCTCGTGGCTGCACTGCTCGCGCTGCTCGTCGGCGGCTGGTATTTCGCGCGCAATCGCGTCATCCATGGATATTTCCAGCCCTTCGGCCTGCCCGCCCATCAGCAGATGTTCGAGATGCCGCCGGGCGAGCGCGCCTGGCTCGACTATTTCCGGATTCCGCTCGCGACCTGGACCGACCCCCAACTGTTGCACCCCGACCTGTTGCATTCCGTCTGGGGCAGCACCTTCGCCACGACCTGGTTCGACGGGCACCGCTTCTTCCTTCCCCGGGATTCCGCCGGAGTGGGCGTTCTCGGCGGAATCACCCTGCTCTTCGCGTTGTTGCCGACCATCGCGTTCGGGGTCGGACTCGGCGGCGGCGCGAGGCGCGCACGCGCCTCGCCCGGCGGCTCCGACACCCCGCTGCTGCTGCTGGTCGCGCTCACACTGGCGGGTTATACGATCTACACCTGGCAGAATCCGTGGTTCGCGGTGATCAAGGGCACCTCGCTGCTCGGCCTGTCGGTCCCCTTCGCCTATTATGCAAGTGACGCACTCGAGCATTGGACCGGCAACGAACGACGCTCGGCTCCGCTCGTCTGGCTGATCATGGCGGGACTGGCGGTGACGGTCATCCTCTCCAGTACCTTCAACCTCGCCTTCGAAAAGACCGAAGTATCGGGTCTACAGTGGCAGGAGTCGCAAGAACGATGAGCCGTTGGAAGATGCTGGTCCAGCGCGTACTACCGGTGGTGGTCAGCCTCGGCGTGCTCGCATTCCTGTTCCAGTCGGTCGACTTCGGCCGCGTCGTAGCCGCCCTCGACTGGCAGGTCGTCGGCTACCTGGTACCCGCGCTGCTCGTATACGGGGCCGTCACGCTCGCCCTCGAAGCCGCATCGATCACGCTGCTCATCGCCGTGAAGCCCGAGGGTTTCGGGCTGTGGACGGCCGCCCGAATCAAGTGCGCGAGCTATCTGATCGGAATCGTCAATTTCGCGTTGGGTGCGGGAGCGCTCACGATCCTGCTGCGCCGCCGCGCGAATCTCAACCTGGCCGAGTCGGCCAGCGTGGTCATCACGATCACCTCCGTCGATCTCGTGATCCTGATGATGATGGCCGGGGCCGGAGCCCTCACCGATGCGGGCCCGACGGGAACGAACGCGGGACTCTTCGCGATCCTCGTGATCGCCTTCGTCATCGGCATGACGGTACTGCGAGCGCCGGCGAACCTCGGCCCGATCGAGCGTCTGCGGTCACTCACGATCTTCCAGGCGCTACGCGTCACGCCATTGCCGCTGCTCGGCCGCCTGGCGATGCTGCGCGTACTCTTCACGACTTCCTTCATCGCGCTCGGCGGGGCCACATTCTCCGCATTCGACATCGCAATTCCGATCTCCGACCTGACCGTCGGCATGGTGTTCGTCGGAGTCGTCAGCGCGCTGCCCATCGCGATCGCGGGACTCGGCACGGGTCAGGTCGCCGTCGTCGCCGTCTTCGGTCATCTCGCCGACCGCGAGACCCTCCTCGCGCTGTCGTTGGTTCTCACGGCCGGAATGCTCGCCCTGCGCACGAGCATGGGACTCGTGATGGCGCGCGAGTTCACGCGCGAGGCCCTCGAGGAATCGCGAGTCGCGGAAGCATGAAGGACGTGAGCTTCACCGGCGAGCGTCTCCACGCAGGAGACGAACGCTTTGTCCTCGACATTGCCCGCCACAGGGCGGCGTACGAGATCGCACGGGATCGTGCCGGGAACGGCAACACGATCGACGTCGGCTGCGGCTCGGGCTACGGCACCGCGATGCTCGCGGAATCGGACGGACGGGTCTTCGGAATCGATCGCGTGCTTCCCGACCGCATCCAACGCGGGCGAAACGCCTGCTTCCTCGTCGGTGATCTCCGTGCGTTGCCGCTGCGACCCGGACGCTTCGACCTCGTGGTGAGCTTCCAGGTGATCGAGCATCTGGAGGATCCGGCGTTCTACGTCGACGCACTCGCCGGCCTGTGCAGTGCCGACGGACTCGTGCTGGTCACGACGCCGAACATCCTCACTTCGGACGGCGTCAACCCCTACCACGTCCACGAGTACACGGCCGACGAACTCGCAAAGACGCTCGGCAGGCGCTTCGAGCAGGTCGAAGTGCACGGCATCCGTGCCTCCGAGCGCGCGCAGCGCGAGCTCGAGCAGCGTTCACGGCGGATTCGGCGTGTGATGCGACTCGATCCGCTGCGACTGCGCGATCGATTGCCGCGGCCGCTCGTCGAATGGCTGTTCGCGCGGTTCGCGTTGCTCGTGCGGCGCCCGAATCCGGCCTCGAACAGCGACGAACCGGAGCTGGACTTTCGCGACTTTCCGGCCGGCGAGGCGACCGACGATTGCCTGGACCTGCTCGCAATGTGCCGGAAACCCCGATGAGGCCACCATGGAACGGCGCTTCGCAGAGATCGACGCGCTGAAATCCGTCGGCATCCTCACCGTGGTCCTGATCCACAGCGTCCGCGCACCGTTCGACCCCGGGATCTCGACCTTCGAGGTCTGGCTCGGCCATCTGACGCGATTCGCGGTGCCGGCATTCCTGATTTCGTCGGGCTTCCTCTACGCGGGCGTTCCTGCCACATCGACACGCACCTTTCGGCGCTTGCGGAGAATCGGCATCCCGTACTTCGCGGCATCGCTGCTCGGCCAGATCTTCTGGGCGGCGCGCGGCGAACGGACGGAAACCGGGCACTGGGCGAGCGACCTGCTGTTCGGCAGCTCGATGGGCCCGTACTACTACGTCTTCGTGATCTTCGGGCTCGTGCTCGTCACCCCACTGTTCGCGCGGCTCGGGCGACGCGCGCAGGTCGGCGTGCTGTGCGCGCTCGTGGCGGCGCAGTGGTGGGTCGACGCCGCCAGCGGAATGCTGACCTCCTTCTTCTGGCACCTCCGGAATCCGCTCTTGTGGTGGGCGTATTTTGCGGCGGGTTGGATGCTCCGATGCGTCTACGTGCCACTCCAGGGCCTTCTGAGATCGCGGCGCGCCCTCGTATGCGCGATCTGCATCGCAGCGATCGCGCTGCTCTCGGCCGTATCCGGGCTCGCAGAGTCTCGACTGATCGTGCGCACCGCCGCCTGGTTGAACATCTACGCGATCTGCGCGGTGATCTTCGTCGGCGCATCCGGCTGCGAAGGTATTCCGAGCGCGCTGCGTGCCCTCAGCGACGCGAGCTATCCGATCTACCTGCTGCACATGTTCTTCGTTCTGGCCGCGGCCGAGTTGTTTCCGTTGCCCCCCCGTAGCTTCGCCCCCCTCCCGGTTATGCTGACGTGGGCAGCCGGCATTCTCGGGTCGATCTCGATCATCGCCGCGCTGAAGTCGATGCTCGGCGACCGTTCGAAGGATTGGATCGGTGCCTGAGTCCCGCGTGAAGAATCCGGATCGTTCAGGTCCCGGCTCCCGGTTCGTGCGCTGGTCTCCGTTCATCGTCGCGATCGTCGCGGCCCTGATGCAGTGGCCGTTCTTCGACCGGACGCTCAGCGTGATGGACGAAGGGCACATCCTGATGTTCGCCGACATCGTTGCGAACGGCGGCGAACTCTACCGCGACGCCACATTGCTGCCGTTGCCGGGCGCGTTCTATTTCCTATCGCTTGCATTCCAGATCTTCGGCCCCTCGATACTGGTCGCGCGCTGGATCGCGCTGATCGAATTTGCGTTGCTGTGTACGCTCACCTTCGCGGTGGTCCGCCGGCTGGCGTCACCGGGCTTCGCCTGGGGCGCCGTGCTCGGAATGTTCGTATACCGCGTCTGGGCATTCCCCCACTGGCACATGTACAGCTACTCCACGATGTCGCTGCTGCTGCTTGCGGTCGGCCTCTTCGCGATGATCCGCTACCTCGAATCGGGGACCTTCCGCTGGCTCGCTGCCGCCGGAGCCAGCGGCGGATTCGCGGTGTTGTGCAAACAGGACTACGGCGTAGCCGGACTCATCGCCATGAACGTCGTGTTGATCGCGGAGCGATTCTCGCTTCCCGGCGCGCTGCGGACGGGAACGTTTCGACGGATCGCCTGGTACAACGCGCCGGCCGTCGCGATCGGCGCCGCCACCGCGCTGCATTTCCTGCGGCAGGGCCTGTTCATGGAAATGCTGCAGCAGACGCTGTTCAACCACCTGATCGGAATCGCGAGCTTCGAATACTCCTCGCTGCCGCCGATCTTCCCTCTCTTCGAGCAGAACGCCCTGCTTCGCGGCCCGTACGGGATCGGCGCCTACGTGCCCGGCATCCTGTTCATGGTCGACTGGAACAGGCTCACCGCGAGCGCATTCTACAACCGCACCTTTCTCTGGGACATCGCGATAAAGGCCTTCTTCTACGCCCCCTACCTGATCGTCGCGTTCGGAGGCGCGAGGCTGTGGGCGATCCGGGGCCGCTTCCGCAGCACCGAAGGCCGCAGAGCCGCGTTGCAGGAGTTCGCGCTCTACGCGCTGGCCGCCATGCTGATCGCAATCCTCAACAAGCCCGTCGACTTCGTTCACGTAGCGGTGCTCTATTGGCCGCTGCTGTGGTTGCTCGTCGTCTACGGCCATGCGCTCTCAGTGAGGCGCCCGCGGCTCGCGCGGAGCCTGGCTGCGATCGCGGTTCTTCCGGCATTGCTGCTCGTCGGCTACTCGGCCTGGATGATGACGGAACTCGCAGCGAAGAACTCGGCGCTGCTGCGCGGTGAACGCGCAGGAGTCCGTGTTCTCCCCAACGAAGCAATGGTGATCGGAGAGGCCGTCGACTACATCGCGACGCGAACCACTCCCGAGCAACCGGTCGCAGTCTTGCCGTATTACCCGCTGGTGTCCTTCCTCGCCGATCGCCGCGCGCCGCATCGCGCCACGTATACGCTGTGGCCGATCGAATACATTCCGAATCGAGAACAACAGATCATCGACGCGATCGAAGCCAGCAATACCCGCCACATGATCTATCACTTCACGCAGTTCACGCAGTTCCCGCGCATGCGCGAATACGCACCAAAGCTGTTCGCCTACCTCGTCGACGCCTGGGAAATCGACCGCGTGATGAGCGACCCCGGCTGGGGCATGATGGTCGCGGGTCTCGAACGAAGCGACGGACCTCCCGCCGGGCTGCCGATGATCGATGCCGACGGAACCAACGTCGCAGTCGAGATCGAACTCGCCGACGGTACGCGGCAGCCCGTCCCCGACGATCGCCGCGCGGAAGTCCTGGTGCTCGCCGACTGGCCGTTCCGACCGGCGGCCGGATTGCGGCCGCTCACGGGCGGCCGCCGTAGCGTGATGTCGATTCCGCTCGAGGTTCCGCCCCATGCCCGCCTCGAGACCGCGGTCTCGGTTCACCCGGAACGCTGGTTCAAGTTTCCGCCGGCCCACGTGACATTCGAGATCTGGGCCGTCGATGCCGGCGAACGTTCGTTGCTCTCGACACGCACCATCAACCCGCAGGGGAACGCAGCCGATCGGCGCTGGTTCGAAATCAGCGTGCCGCTCGGCTCCTGGGCCGGCCGGAAGATCGAGATCGAGTTCACGACCGCAACCGACCGGTCCCACGCCGAGGTTCCGGAAATGGGAGGCTTCGCGATCCCGAGAGTCGTGATCGAGCCTTAACGGCCGGATTCACGCAGCTCGCGCCCGCGCCGGCTTTCGCGCCACGATTCGCTGATTCGAAGTCTGCAAGCCGAGCTTCGAGCGAAGTGAATCGAGGAGTACGAAGATGCCGAGCAGCAGTGGATTCTTGAAGTGGAAGAAGCGTACGAAGGAATCCGGGTAGCCGCGCTCCAGGAAGTAGTTGTGGAGCGAGATCGTCCAGGCCGAAGTGCTGATCAGATACTCGCATCGCTCTATTTCGAAGCCGCGTTCCTCGAGCAGCCGACGGATCGCGTCGGTCGAAAACAGGTTCCAGTGGCGCGGGAAGTGGTAGTGCCCCCACCAACGCCTGCGGAAGAGCCGGTAATCGATCCCGGCGAGGTTCGGCGTCTCGATGATGAAGCAGCCTCCCGGCCGCAGCAGGCGAAACACCCGCTCGCAGATCCGCGCGGGGTCGTCGACGTGTTCGATCAGCTGCAACATGATCACTCCGTCGAAGGTGGCGTCTCCGTCTCGAAAGTCCTCGACCCGCGTCACATGGGTCTCGAATCCGCGCGCGGCGCACTCGGCCGCAGCAGCGGCGTCGAAGTCCGTTCCGACCAGCACCCAGCCATCCGGGCCGAAATCGCGCAGCAATTCGAGGAATCGCCCGTTGCCGCAGCCGACGTCGAGCAGGCGCCGCGGCCCCTCCCCGACCAGTCCGCGATAGAGCCGCACCTTTCCGCCTTCCCAGCGACGACGCAGCCGCGACACCAAGCCGCCGGAATCGCTCTCGTAGGCGTAATAGTTCTCGGGATAGATCACGCCGAGATCGTCGCTGTGGGGACGCGGATTCAGGTAGAGGTGGTCGCAGGCACGACACCGGACGAAGCGAAACTCGTTCGCCACGGTTGCATACTCGTAATCCCTGCCGGTCGCCTCTTCGCTGAAGTCGTCGGCCCCGCAGAGGCCGCACTCGACCTCAACCAGAGAGAGTATCCGGGCGGGCGATCTCGTGTTCTTCGGGGTGGGCGAAGGTGAGTCGGGGTTCGATCGGGACTCCATGATCCCTCAAATAGTCGCGCTTCTGCACGAATGTAGCCCGGTATCGGTGCCACGGAATCGACGGCCACAAATGGTGGATGGCGTGGTAGTTGTGGCCCAGCAGCGCAAACGTCAACCACGGGGCATCGATGATGCGGGTCCCGCGAAATCGGTGCGGCGGCAGTCCGACGTGCGGCAGGTAGTTGATGTACCAGTCCATCACGAGCTTGCCGACGACGACCGGAACGAGCCAGAGTGCCGCCAGGGCCCAGAAGATTCCCAGCCACCATGCAAGCGCGTAACAACCCACGACCGTGACGACGGCGACTCGATCGAAAAGAACTTGTCTCGAGCTGCGCGGATCGTCGCACATTCGCGCGCGTGCGTACCGGAGCACGCGCGGATAGCGCAACGGCAGGGCCCAGAACGGACCATCGGTGTAGATGTAGTTCGGATCCGACGGTTGGTTGAGCAGTGCGTGGTGCTGGAGGTGGAACCACTTCTCGACGTAGAACGGCGCCATATAGGGAAACACACCGAGAATGCCGGCCGCATCGTTCACGAAGCGATGAGGCGAAATATTGCAGTGGACGGCCTCGTGCCAGATCGTGAAGGCGAGGTGGATTGCGATGACCGAAACCACGATGTGGACGAACAGCGGAAGCGGCGCGACCAGGTAGACCGCCATGTTGCCGATCAACGCAACGTACATCGACGCCAGCAGCGCGAGCGTTGCCCAATCGGTCTTGCGACGGCTCACCAAGGCATTCTCCGGGTCCTGCGGCCGGGCGCCTCGGCACGGTCCGGCTGCGCGGGCCCCGAACACGCTGCCGCTTCACTGCCACGCACTCAGCAGGGTGATAAATTACACGATTTCAGTAAGTTACGTCAATTCCCACGACGCCCCCGCAGGCTGCAACGGCCATCACAGGACGCAACGTGAACCCTCCCCGCCAGAATCGCGAGCGAAGCTCACGCACGCCCCGCGGAGCGGAGCCGCGCGAGCGAAGCCCGTCGTCCACGATGGCTTCGCGAATCGACCGCCTCGCCCCGCTCGCAGTCGGCGCGGTCGCCCTGGCCTTCCAGCTACCGTTCTTCGATCGCTGGTTCAGCGTGATGGACGAAGGCCACATGCTCCAGTTCGCGGATTTGATCGCGAGCGGCGGCATGATCTACCGCGACGCCACCAGCTACCCGCTGCCGGGGGCGTTCTACCTGCTGGCGCTCTTGTTTCACTGGTTCGAACCATCGATCCTGCTGTCGCGCTGGGTCGTCGCGATCGAGTTCGCCCTGTTCGTGGCGCTCGTCTTCGCGGTCGTTCGGCGTCTGGTTCCGCTCCGCTCGGCACTGTTGGCAGTCGGCGTGCTGCTGCTGTATCGGGCCTGGGCCTTCCCCCACTGGCAGATGTACAACTACTCGACGACCGCAATGCTCGTGCTCACCGCGTCGTGGGTCGCGCTCGTCCGGTTCCTCGCGAGCGAGAACAAGCGCTGGCTCGCACTTTCCGGGCTGCTGTTCGGCCTCGGCGTCTTCTGCAAACAGGACTACGGCGCAGCAATGCTGCTGGCAACGGGCGCGACGCTCGTCGTCTACGCCCGCACCGGACCGGCCGGAACACACGAATCCCTGACGCGACTGCTCGCGACATTCCTGCTGCCGGGCGTCGCCGTCGGCGCGGCCGCCGGGCTCCACTTCTGGCTCCAGGGCCAACTCGCCTTCGTCATCCAGTTGACGGTGTTGAATCATTTCGTCGGGCTCGCGAGCTACGACTACCAGTCATTCCCGTCGTTACTGCCGCTGTTCCAGCAGGATCCGGCGCTGCGTTCGGCAGCGGGCTTGTACAACAATTTCCCGGCCTTGATTTCCACCGCACTCGGCACAGCGGCCTTCGACAGCACGCTCATGAAGGAGACCGCCCTCTACGACACCGCGATGAAGGCGTTCATCTACCTGCCCAATCTGCTGATTCCAGCCGGTGCGTTGCGGCTTTGGCGCATCCGCGGAGAGTTCTCCGCCCCGTCCACCCGAACGCGCGCACTCACCGAGTCCGCGCTCTTCTTCGTCTCCGCAGCGTTCGTCGCCTTGATTCGACTCTATAGACCTCAGGACTACGTGCACCTGGCCGTTCTATATTGGCCGCTGCTGTGCCTCGGCGTCGTATACGCAGATGCGATGCTGGCGAATCGCCGCGGCATACGCCGTGGACTCGCATGGATCCTGCTGCTCGCATTGCTGTGCCTCTCGGCCTGCACGGTGCAACTACTCGCAAGCCTTCGCAGCACGTTCTCCGAACCGGTGCCCGGAACGCGCGCGGGCATCTTCGCGAAGCCGACCGAGGCGCGGCTGCTCGGCGAGATCGTCGACTACATCCGGAGCCACTCCGAGCCGGACGAGACCGTGGCCGCGATACCCTATTTCCCGATCGTGTTGTTCCTCGCCGACCGTGACGCGCCGCATGCAGCCAGCTACATCGTCTGGCCGTTTCCCGAGTATCCGGATCGCGAGCAGCGCATCATCGACGCGATGGAGGCGCGCGGCACCGGTGTCGTGTTGTACAACTTCAGCCAGTTCCCGAACTTCCCACCGATACCGGAATACGTGCCGGACCTCTACCGCTACCTCGTCGAACACTACGAAGAGGACCGGGTCTTCAACGATGTCGCCTTCGGGTACAAGCTCGCCGCGCTGCGCCGCGACGAATCTCGCGATCGCGGCAGCCCGCTGTTCACAGCCGGCGCGACGGACGAACTCCGCAGCGAGAGCGCTTCCGGTGCCGTCCGCCCGCTACCGGTCGGCGAGCGGGCCGAATGGCTCGCATTCGCAGACTGGCCCTTTCGACCGACACTCGCCCTGCGGCCGACCGCGGGCGGCCGAACCGTGCTTTCGCGGGAGC
>Ga0055476_10000251_pt1 | contig 13692 bp, 10 predicted proteins | sample Muzzi_CordC_D2_FD_57682 | JGI IMG/M metagenome (GOLD analysis project Ga0055476, IMG submission 57682) | Wetland microbial communities from San Francisco Bay, California, USA, that impact long-term carbon sequestration - Muzzi_CordC_D2 | ecosystem: Environmental > Aquatic > Marine > Wetlands ... | reverse complement strand
CATCGATGACCAGTGACAGCAACGACACCGACACCACGGGCACGCCGATGCCGAGGATGCCTTTCACGGTACCCGCCATGAGCAACGCAAAGGCGCACCAAATCAAAACCCCGGTGCCGAACTCCATCATGGACTAGAGGCTTGCGCCGCGGTCCACGACTATTCGACGTCGCCGGTGGTAAGCAAAAGCTTGCCGCGCGTTCCGCCCCGCTCCATCAGCCGGTGCGCTTCACCGGCCTCGAACAGCGGGAACTGACGGTCGATGCGAACCTTGATGTCACCCTGAAGCGCAAATCTGAACATATCGCCGGCGCGCCACGCGATCTCTTCACTGCTCGCCATGTAGTCGGCCATGTGCGGGCGAGTGAAGAACAGCGACCCTGCTTCGGCAAGGTCCAACGGCGTTACCGATTCCACCGCGCCGGATGCCCCGCCGTACAATGCCAACGTTCCACGGGTGCGCAGACTGCGAAGACTTCCGGAAAAGGTCGAGCGCCCGACGCCATCGTAAACCACATCCACACCGCGCCCGTTGGTAGCCTCCAACACGGCATCGTCGAACTTCTGCTCGTGGTATCGAATGACCGGATCGGCGCCCAGGTCCTTGGCAATGGTGGCTTTCTCCTCGCTTCCCACCGTGGCGATGGCGCGCGCGCCACGCAGGCGCGCGAGTTGTAATAACAACTGACCAACACCCCCGGCAGCGGCGTGCACGAGACAAGTCTGACCGCTTTCCAGGGCGAACAGAGAATGAGTGAGGTAGTGCGCCGTGCATCCCTGCAGCATGAGACTGACGGCAACCATCGGATCCAGGTCCTCGGGGACCCTGACCAGCCTCCACGCCGGCACCACGGCATACTCGGCATAGGCCCCGAGGCTCAGACAATAGGCAACGCGCTCACCGGGTACCACGTTGTCGACGCCCTCGCCAACGGCGTCCACGATTCCTGTGGCCTCCATGCCGGGCACGAAAGGTGGTTGATTGCGGTAGGTTTGCGAGTGACGGTAAACCCCCTGGCGGGTGTAAATATCGGTGAAGTTCACGCCGGCATGGCTGATGCGCACCAGCGCCTCACCCGGCCCGGGTTCCGGCGCACCGAGCTCCCACTCCACGAGTTCCTCCGGACCGCCGTAACGCCTGACCTGAATGGCTCTCATCTATTCCCGCGGCTCCCGCGACCTTTGGATTGGCTCGTGCAAACGGAGCACTGTAGGTTGGGCTGAGCGCAGCGACGCCCAACGCGCCGAATTGTTGGGCTTCGCTGCGCTCAGCCCAACCTACCTAGCTTCAACTACGGTTGTGCAAAACCATTGAATCTCCTACATGCGGAGAACGCCGGCTCAGCCCATCGCTGCACCGATCGCGGCACCCACATCCGACGGCGTATCGAGTACGCGCACCCCGGCGCGCTCCAGCGCGCCACGTTTGGATGCGTAGGTACCCCGGTTGCCCATGACGATGGCACCGGCATGCCCCATTTTCTTTCCCGGGGGCGACGCCTGTCCGGCGATAAAAGCCACCACCGGCTTATTCATCCCGGCAGCGTAATCGGCGGCTTCCTCTTCCATGGCGCCCCCGATCTCGCCCACCATGACCACTGCTTGCGTCTGCTCGTCGGCATCCAGCGCCTGCAACGCATCGCGAGTGGTGGTGCCGATGACAGGATCACCACCAATACCGATGAACGCCGATTCACCGTGACCGGATTGCACAAGATTGAGACAAATCAGCGTGCCGAGACTGCCGCTGCGAGAGATCACACCGACAGAACCGCGGCGGAATATGCTTTCGCTGAATGCCGGCATGAAGCCGGCGAAGCACTCATCCGGAGTTACCAGCCCGGCGGTGTTCGGACCCAGCACGCTGGCGCCGTTGGCGCGCGCCGCGGACAGAAAATACATGACGTCCTGAACCGGAATATGCTCGGTGAGAATGACCAGCTTCTTAACACCGGCCTCGATGGCATCGAGAGCTGCATCACGTACCGCCAGCGGCGGGATGAAGAGCACCGACACGTCGATGGCATCCTCTTCAGCGGCCTCGCGGGCGCTCGCGAATACGGGCACGCCACAATGCGTGTCGCCGGCTCGCTTGGGATTCACTCCAGCGACGATGCGGCTGCCGTATTCCTGCATGCGCTCGGTCCAGTATGTTCCCTGGCGGCCGGTGATTCCCTGCACCAGCATGCGCTCGTGACCGCGTACGATCATGATTTGCCCCTCTCGACGGAGGTGGCGGCCGCGATGGCGGCGATGATGGCCTCATCCATGGTCTCATAGGGTGTCAATCCCAGGCGGCTGTCGAGCATGGCAATGGCTTCCTCGGCGCCGGTGCCATGGATGCTGAAGAACACCGGTACTTTTGGCGCCAGGGCCTGCCAGGCGTCGATGACACCTTCCGTCATGACGTCGGTGCGCGCAAAGGCGCCACAAAAATTCACCACGAGACTCTTAACATTCGGATTAGCCAACACCAGCTCGAGGGCGGGCTTGGCCTTGGTGTAAGCCTCGCCGCCGATCTCGAGAAAGTTGGCAGGTTCTCCGCCGTGATGGGCGATGACGTCCATGGTGGTCATGGTCAGACCGGCGCCGTTGGCGAGCACGCCAACACTGCCGTCCAATGCGATATAGCGCAGGCCCGATTCCCGGCCGCGCTCCTCCAGCTCGGTCAATACCTCGCGGCTACCCAAGCCTTCCAGCTCCGGCTGGCGTTTAATACCGGAATCGTCCAGAACGAACTTGCAATCGAGCGCCACGAGCCGGCCATCGGAGAGCACCGCCAGTGGATTGACTTCGAGCAGCTCGGCATCGTACTTGCGATAGCAGGCGTAGAGTTTGACCAGGAACTGCGCCACCGCGGCTTGCACTTCGCCGAGATCCAATCCGGCGACCAGATTATCGGCGGCGCTTTCATCGAATCCAGCACGGATATCCACCTGCGCCTCGCGCACGGCCTGCGGGTCGGTCTTTGCAATCTCCTCGATATCCATGCCGCCGGTGGCGGAGAACATCACCAGGGGCCCCTTGCTCGCGGCGTTGTTGAGCACGGCGGCATAAAACTCACGAACAATAGCCGCCTGCTCCTCGACGAGCACGCGCTCCACCCGGTGCCCACCGATCTCCAGGCCGAGAATGCGGCTCGCTGCCTGGCGCGCCTGCTCCGCATCACCGGCCGGCAAGATGCCGCCGGCCTTACCGCGCTTGCCCGTGGGCACCTGCGCTTTGACGACCACCGGCGCAAGCGCTTCGGCGATAGCAGCGGCTTCATCGGGGCTCAGCGCCAATCGCCCCCGTGGGATGTCCATGCCCGATGCAGCGAGCAAGGGTTTCGATGCGTGTTCTTCGAAATTCATCAATCAATTTCGCCTGAAGGGATTTAAAATGGGGACAGATCTATTTTTCGCCAGGGCGATCCAGACATCGTTCTGTAGCACAGGAAAAATAGATCTGTCCCGGTTTTAATGAAAATAGATCTGTCCCCATTTTGCATCCCTTACATGCCGTACTTTTTCCAGTGCGCGCCGAACAAGGCTTCTTCGCTGGGCTTGTCCTCGGCGATGGTGGTCGAGAGATGGGTGATATTGATGAAGTGGCGATAGTTCAGGTTCTCGCTGATGCTGTTCCCGCCCCAGGTGCCGCAACCCATGCTGAGGGTGAAATTCAATCCGCTGTCGAATCCGCCGCCGTTTCCGAAAGTGTGGGCCTGGTTGACGAGCACCCGCACAACATCCAACTCCTCGGCAATGCGCCTCGCATTCTCAGGCGCTTTGGTGTGTATGCCGCAGGAGTGACCACGGCCTTTGACGGCGAGAATGGCCCGCACTTTGTCCATGGCATCGCCGAGATCGGAGGCGCGATAAACACTCAGCACCAGCGCAAGCTTCTCGTCGCAGAATGGGTGTTTCGCACCGATGGCGTCTTCTTCCACCATGAAAAACTTCGCCTGCCGGGCCGACTCCCCGAGCCCCGCTTCGCGGGCGAAGACGTCGGCGTCCTTGGCGATGACTTTTCTATTCAAGTGTCCGTTCACCCACAGGGTATTGGCAATCGACTGCTTTTCCTCGTCGTCGGCCAAATAACCTCCAGCGTGCACGAGTGCCGCAAGCGCCGCGTCATAAACCGAATCGAGAATGACAACTGAATTTTCCGACGAGCACGACGTCGCGTTGTCAAAGATTTTCGAAGCACAGATTTTGCCCGCGGCATCATCGAGATCGGCGCTCGCATCGATGATAACCGGCACATTGCCCGCACCGACGCCGAGCGCCGGTTTGCCGCTGGAGTAGGCCGAGCGCACGTTGTTCTGGGAGCCGGTTACCACGATCAAATCGCAGGCTTGCATCAGCGCGCTGGTCAGCGCCTTGTTCACCGGTGCCGGCAGCACCTGTACCAGGTCCTCGGGCAATCCGATATTCGCGAGCGCAGCGCGCATAAGATCCACCGTTCGGGTGGTCGTCGCCAGGCCCGCCGGTGAGGGGGCGACGATAACGGCATTGCGCCCCTTTATGGCCATCATGGCTTTGTTGACCGGCGTTGCCGCCGGGTTCGTGGACGGCGTTACCGCCGCGACTATACCCACCGGCTTGGCGTACTTCACCAATCCCAACGCGGAATCCTGCTCGATAATGCCGACGGTCGTGGCGCGCAAAAGATCGCGCAAGGTGCCGAAAGTCTTGCGTTGATTCTTAATTATCTTGTCGGCAACGTTTCCGAGCCCAGTGTCCTCCACCGCCATTTGCGCAAGCTCGCGGGCATGCTCGGGTTTGTAGAGCGACCAGGCAATTGCTGTTACCGCTTCATCCACACGCGCCTGATCGGCATTCTTGAAGCTCTCGAAAGCGGCGCGGGCACGTTCGATGAGCAATCCGACGCGCGCGGTCTCGTCCATCGATTCGGCTTCATGAATTGAAGGAGCCTGGCTGCTCATGGGTCACACCTCAGGATAACAATCGAGCCATCGACGGTACCATATCGTCAACAGCCGGAACACAATGCGGGCCGCGCGCCACGTGCGCCTGCCCGGTGGATTCGCCCGGTTTGCTCACGGGCGCGCCAATTGACTTTTGACCGGGGCCACCCTACCGTTGGCCCCCTCGGAAGGAGCATCCGGGTGCGCCGCGCGCACGCGTTCCGCTCGAAGCCGAGCGAAAATAATAAGGCGCTGCCGTGGCCAAACTCCTCGACATTCAGAATCTTCGCACCCAGTTCAGAACCTCCGCCGGGGTCGTGAAAGCCGTGGACGGCATTAGCTATGACGTCGACGAAGGCGAAACCGTGGCCATCGTCGGCGAGTCCGGCTGCGGCAAATCGGTGAGCGCGATGTCCATTCTGCGCCTGATCCCCGACCCTCCCGGGCGCATTGTCGATGGCGTCATCAACTTCCAGGGCCGCAATCTGCTGGAGCTGGACGACGAAGAGATCCGCAAAGTGCGCGGCGCGCAGATTTCCATGGTGTTCCAGGAGCCCATGACCTCGCTCAATCCGGTGCTCAGCATCGGCCAGCAGTTGACCGAAACCATATGCCTGCATCTGGGCAGCAGCGAGGAGGAAGCCACCAAGCGCGCCCTCGATCTGCTCGGCATGGTCGGCATATCCGACGCCGCCCGGCGACTCAAGCAATACCCGCACCACTTGAGCGGCGGCATGCGCCAACGCGTGATGATCGCCATGTCGCTGAGCTGTGAGCCCAAGCTGGTCATCGCCGACGAGCCGACGACGGCGCTGGACGTGACGATTCAGGCGCAGATTCTGGAACTCATGAAAGATCTGTCCAGACGCATGGGCGTGGCGATGGTCATCATCACCCATAACCTCGGCGTAGTGGCCCGTTATGCCGATCGCGTCAACGTTATGTACGCCGGCAAGATCGTCGAGATGGGGACCGCCGAACAGGTCTACCACGACCCCAGACATCCTTACACCGTGGGCCTGCTGGCCTCGGTGCCGCGCATGGATCAGCGCCGCGGCAAACAACTGGTGCCCATCGAGGGCCAACCGCCGGACCTGACCAACCTCGATGACGGCTGCTCCTACCGCCCGCGTTGCCGCTGGGCCGTGGAGCGTTGCGCATCCGAATTCCCGCCCCTGGAAGGCGTGGGTGACAACCATGTTTCCGCTTGCTGGCGCGTCGCAGAAATGCAAGAACTGCGCAAGGAGACGTTGTGAGCAGCGCGCAATCAACGGCTAATACCACGCCAGGCGGTTTCACCCAGGTGGAGAAGGGGGAAACCCTCATCGAGGTCAAGAACCTCAAGATGTATTTCCCCGTCATGGACGGCATTCTCATCCAGAAAGCCATCGCCCACGTGAAGGCGGTGGACGACGTCAGCTTCGACATCAAAAAGGGGGAAACCCTGGGTCTGGTGGGCGAGTCCGGTTGCGGCAAGACCACCACCGGGCGCTGCATTTTGCAGCTCGAACGTCCCACCGCCGGCGAAATAATCTTCGAGGGCGTGAACCTCAATGAGCTGACCGGCAAGGCCATGAGTCCTGTGCGGCAGAAGATTCAGGTGATCTTCCAGGACCCCTACAGCTCGCTCAATCCGCGCATGAAGATCGGCGAGATCATCGGCGAGCCGATGAAGGTGCATGGTATCGAAGCGGATACCAACACGCGCAACCGGCGCATCGCCGAGCTGCTTTCCATCTGCGGCCTGGACCCCAAGTTCAGTGATCGTTATCCCCACGAGATGAGCGGCGGCCAGCGCCAACGCGTGGGTATTGCGCGGGCGCTGTCACTGAATCCGGAATTCATCATCTGCGACGAGGCGGTCTCAGCGCTGGATGTCTCCATCCAGGCCCAGGTGATCAATCTGCTGGAAGATTTACGCGAGGAGTTCGGCCTTACCTACTTGTTCATCGCCCACGACCTGAGTGTCGTGCACCATCTGTGCAACCGGGTCGCCGTCATGTACCTGGGCAAGATGGTTGAGCTGGCCGAATCCGACGAGCTGTTCGACAACCCGATTCATCCTTATACCCAAGCCCTGCTCTCGGCGGTGCCGGTACCGGACCCTACCGCCGAGAAGACGCGTAAGCACCAGGTGCTACAGGGCGAGGTTCCGAGTCCCATGAATCCGCCGAGCGGCTGCGTGTTCCATCCCCGCTGCCCTTTGGCCGTGGACAATTGCCGCCGGGAGATTCCACCCCTGGTGGAGAAGCGCCCTGGCCATTGGGTGGCCTGTTCACAGGTGTGATAGCCTACGTTTTAGCCCGCCCGCTGAGAGGCAGTCGGGGGGCGGCCAGAGTCGAAAAACGACATAAACCATAAGGAGGAGAGCAAAATGAGACGCTTCAGTCCCAAGCTCATTACCGCCGTTCTAGCCGGCAGCGCCCTTGCCTTCGGCATCACCGCGACGGCATCGGCGGAAACGCCGCAAAGGGGCGGCATTTTGAATTTCGTGGTGGGTAGTAAAATCCCGTCCTACGATTTGCACAAAGAGACCACTTTCGGCGTCATCCACCCGATTTCGCCATTCTACAGCCTGCTCATCCGGGTCAATCCCGATAATCCGCAGTCGGCCACGGACTTCGTCTGTGATCTCTGTGAAGGTGCCGTGCCCAAGCCCACCAATGGCGGCAAGACTTACACCTTCAAGATTCCCGATGGGATCAAGTTCCACAACGGCACGCCGTTGACGGCCCAGGACATCAAAGCCACCTACGACAAGATCATCTTCCCGCCGGAAGGCGTCCCCAGTGCCCGCAAGGCGTTTTTCAAGATGGTCGAGTCGGTGGATGCACCGGACAACAACACGGTGGTATTCAACCTGAGCTTCCCGTCAGGTGCTTTCATACCGGCGCTGGCCACACCCTTTAACGTCATCTATTCCAAGGCCATCATGGATAAAGAAGGCCCGGGTTGGTATGCGAAGAACATCATGGGGTCGGGACCCTTCGTGTTCGTCGAGCATCAACCGGGCTCGTTCATGACCGGTACGCGCTATCCCGATTACCACCATAAGGGTCAGCCCTACCTGGACGGCTTCAAATCCATCGAAGCGCCCAAGATGGCGGTGCGCCTCAACGCCATTCGCGGCGACCGCGCGGCTATCGAGTTCCGCGGCTTCCCACCCAAGGCCCGTGACGATCTGGTGGCCGCCCTCGGCGACAAGATCACGGTTCAGGAGAGCGACTGGAACTGCGTGCTGCTGGCAACGCCCAATCATCAGCGGGCACCCTTCGACGACGCGCGCGTGCGCCAGGCGCTCACCCTGTCGGTGGATCGCTGGGGCGGCTCCAAGTACCTGTCTCAGATTGCCATCGTAAAGACGGTGGGCGGAGTCGTGTTTCCCAACCACCCGCTGGCCGCCACCCAGGATGAGTTGCACCAGCTCAAGGGCTACAGCACGGATCTCGAAGCATCCCGCGCCGAAGCCGAGAAGCTGCTGGCCGACTCCGGACATGCGGGCCTGTCCTTCGAGCTCAACAACCGTGGCGTCGACCAGCCCTATAAAGTGGTGGGCACCTGGTTGATCGATCAGTGGGGTAAAGCCGGTATGAAGGTCACCCAGCGGGTACAGCCGTCACCGCCCTTCTACGCCACTCTGCGCAAGAAGAAGGACTTCGACGTGTCGGTGGACTTCAATTGCCAGTCGGTCATCAACCCGATCGCCGACGTCACGAAGTTCCTCGGCAGCGCCGGTAACAACTACGGCTCCTACGAGGATATCGAGCTCGAGCAGATCTACGACAAGCTGCTCAAGTCCGGTGACGAAGCCGAGCAGCGCACGCTCATGCGCGAGTACGAAAAGCGTGCGCTCAGCGACCAGGCGCACATCGGCGTGACCCTGTGGTGGTACAAGATCAATCCACACCGCTCTTATGTGAAGGGGTGGAAGATTGCTCCCAGCCACTACTTGAACCAGCAGCTGGATAATGTCTGGCTGGATAAGTCACTGATGTAATCAGGCTGTTGCCGGCGCCCTGCCCGGAAATGGGGGCGCCGGCAACGTTTTTTTGAAAGGCCGTGTACAAATACATCATTCAACGCCTGGTGCTGATGATCCCGACACTGTTCGGGGCGGCATTGCTCGTCTTTCTGCTGCTGCGCGCGATTCCAGGAGACGTTTGCGAGGTACGGTTGGCGGGCACAGGACTTTATGCCGACCCGGCGGAGATCGAACTTTGCCGTGAGAAGCTCGGGCTCAACAAGCCTTTGATTCTGGGCCTGGATACCCAGTTCACGGATTTCGTCGGCGGCTATTTTACCTTCGATCTCGGTGAGTCCATGTGGACCGGCAAGCCCATCACCCATGAGATCTCACTGCGATTCAAGCTATCCATGCAGATGGCGATCATGGCAACCGTGGTCGCCGTCGCCATGGCCATACCGCTGGGAATCATTTCCGCGGTCAAGCAGGACACCTGGATCGACTACGCGGTGCGCACCTTCAGCATCGCCGGCATCGCGATCCCGTCTTTCTGGCTCGGCATCATGATTATCCTCGGGCTGCTCATCTTTACCCAGGAATGGTTCGGTGAACCGTGGATGCCGCCCATTACCTATGTCTCGCCCTTCGAAGATCTGGGCCGTAATCTGTCCCAGCTCATCTGGCCAGCGGTGGCCACCGGCTACCGCTATTCGGCGGTGGCGACGCGCATGACGCGCTCAGCCATGCTCGAAGTGCTGCGTGAGGATTACGTGCGTACGGCACGCGCCAAAGGGCTCATGGAGAAAGTTATCATCAACAAGCACGCGCTCAAAAATGCGCTGCTGCCGGTGGTGACCATCATCGCAATCGAATTCGCATTTCTGATCGGCGGCCTGGTGGTCACCGAGCAGGTCTTCAACCTGAACGGCCTCGGCAAGCTGTTCGTCGAGTCCGTGGGCAACCAGGATTTCAATCTCACCCAGCAACTCGTGATGCTGGTGGTGCTGGTTTTCGTGTTCACCAACCTGGCGGTGGATGTGTTCTACGCCTGGCTCGACCCGCGCATTCGCTACAGCTAAAAGGGTTTTCGCCATGTCCACCCCGCAAATCTACATCGAAGCCGACGACCTGGCCGAGATTCACAAACCCTGGTGGTCCAAGCTCTGGGGGTTGTGCAAGCGCCAGCCCCTGGGCGCTGCTGGCGCCTTCGTCGTCATCGGCATGATTTTGATGGCGATATTTGCCAACTTCCTTTCGCCCTACGATCCAACGGCCAACTCCTTTGAGCACATGCTCGAAGCGCCCAATGCAGAGTTCTGGTTCGGCACCGATCAGTTCGGCCGCGATATTCTCACCCGGCTCATTTATGGCGCGCGCACGGCGCTGTTCGTCGGTTTCACCTGCGCCTTCGTCGGCGCCTTCGGCGGGCTGGTGCTCGGCGTCGCCAGCGCCTTCTTCGGCGGCAAATTCGACCTGATCGTGCAGCGCATCATGGACGTGTTCATGGCCTTCCCGCTCATCATCCTGGCACTGGCGGTGGTCGCCACACTGGGCACCGGGGTGCAGAACGTCATCATCGCCATTACCATTCCCTTCATCCCTCAATGCGCGCGGGTGGTGCGATCCAGCGCGTTGTCCATTCGCGAAATTCCTTATGTGGACGCCGCCCGAGCCTGCGGCTTTTCCGACGCGCGCATAATTCTGCGTCATATGGTGCCCAACGTGATGGCGCCATTTCTAATCATGCTGACCACCTTCGTCGGCCAGGCGATTCTGTTGGAAGCCTCGCTCTCCTACCTGGGTCTCGGCGTTCAGGAGCCCACACCGGCCTGGGGGTTGATGCTCCAGGGCGGCGCCGAAGAGTACGCCGAGAGCGCACCCTGGGTACCGATCTTCCCGGGTATCGCGATCTCCCTGGCGGTATTCGGCTTCAACCTGTTCGGCGACGCGCTCCGGGATCTGCTGGATCCGAAGCTGCGCAACAGGTAGGGCTCGCCTCTCCTGTAGGTTGGGCTTCGCTGCGCTCAGCCCAACCTACGGTGCTGCGCAACCGATAAGCCCCCGCTACAACTTAATGATTTAGCAGGAGGGCCCCACCAAGGGTCGCTTGCAAAGCGCTTACAAAAAATCCGGCCGGTATCGTCCCAGTGCGATTGCCTCGCGGGTTAATTCAGCTAAAGTGTTGATGAGCGGCTGAATTTCGCCAGCCCGACGAACGCGTCTGTGTGCCTTTCCTCACCCGTCCGGCACGCCAAGAACACGTCACGGAACGTCAAAATAACGATATCGTAGGGGCGATCGATCGATGCATCAGGAGAGCTCGTTAAGAAGCCGCAAGTCTCTTCCCAATGGCAAAGAGTTACTTTCATACAAGATAGAAAGCGTTCTCGGCGCCGGTGGATTCGGCATCACCTATCTCGCGACCGACACCAATCTCAATCGCGCGGTCGCCATCAAAGAGTACTTCCCGGAGCAGCTCGCCAGCCGCGATGACGAGGGCACCATTGATGCCAGCTCGGAACGGGAGTCCAAAGCCTTTGTCTGGGGCCGGGAACGATTTCTGAAAGAAGGGCAAATCCTCGCCCGCTTCAGCAATCCCAACATCGTCTCGGTGCTCGATTTCTTCGAGCTAAACAACACCAGCTACATGGTGATGGAATACGAGAGCGGCGAATCGCTCAAATCCATCATCCGCGAAGGACGCCGCCTGTCGGAAACCGATGTCCTTGAAGTGCTGTTGCCGCTGCTGCGATCACTGGCCCGTTTCCACAACGAAGGCTTTATTCATCGGGACATCAAACCCGCCAACATCCTCATTCGCCGGGACGGCACACCGGTGCTGCTGGATTTCGGCTCGGCGCGCCAGACCGTTTCCGGGGAACGGCTGTCACTGACGAGCCTGGTTTCTCCCGGCTACGCGCCGGTGGAGCAATATTCCGACAAGGGCGCCCATCAGGGACCATGGACTGATATTTACGCCCTCGGTGCCACCTTTTATCACCTGCTGACCGGACGCATGCCGGCCACCGCCATGGAGCGCACGGCAAGCTTGCACAACGGCAGTGATCCCTTGACGCCGGCCGGTGTGCTCGCCAGGGGCGCCTACTCCGAGGAGCTGCTCAAGGCCATCGATATCTCCATGAAGCTCATGGAGCACGAGCGCCCGCGCAGCGTTTCCGAGTTGCTGGAGCTGCTCCCGGGCACACCCACCGCGGCAGCGGACAGCCCGGATGCCACCGCCGCCACCACCCGCGCCGTCATCCCGTCAAGCGCGCGACAGGTAACCCCGGCCTTTGCGCAAAACCGCGGCATGGACCAACACGCCGTAACCGAAATCAATCCCGAGACCGAGCAACCGAATACGAACACCGCCACAGCGCCGACCATCTCGACGGGCTCCGGCAACACGCAGACGCATTCCCTCTACAGTCAGATTTCCGCCCAGATGATCGGCCAGCGCTTCAGGCGTCTGCTCATCGTCGATGACGACGCGCGTGTGTGCCGGCTGGTGAAGCGGGTCTCGGAAGGCATTGGCTTCAACACCTTCGCCACCGACAAGCCGACGGATTTCCCCATCGCTTATCAGGGATTTCGCCCCGACGTTATCGTACTGGACTTGCAAATGGGCCAATCCGACGGCGTCGAGCTGCTGCGTTATCTGGCGGACCAACGCGCCGAAGAGGCCATTGTCCTCATGAGCGGCGTCGACCAACGCATTATCGACACCGCCGCGCGGCTCGGTAAATCGCTGGGCCTTAACGTCGTCAACGTGCTGCACAAGCCCATCGACATCAATGTGCTGCGCACCGAGCTGGGGCCGCTGGCGGAAGGTACGATTACGCTCGGTCCCGGAGGGCCGCTGCACGAGAAGGATCTGGAAAGAGCCATTCTCGAAAACCACATCACCGTTCACTACCAGCCGAAGATCGCGCTCAAATCCGGGCGTGTCACCGGAGTCGAAGCACTGGTACGCTGGCGCCAGGGTTCCGATGAGTTGATCCCACCGGACCGCTTTATTCCGCTGGCGGAGAAGACCGGGCTCATCGACGCGCTCACCCAGCGGGTTCTCGAGACTTCGCTATCCGACGCCCGTACCTGGAGCGAGAAGTGGCCGGATCTCACCCTGGCGGTGAATTTGTCGCCGTCCATGCTCTCCAATCTGGAGCTGCCCGATCGCATCGCCAGCATCGTGCGCTCCTATGAGCTGGACCCGGGACGGCTGATTCTGGAAGTCACCGAAAGCGGCGCCATGGAAAGTCCTGATCAAACCATGGAAATTCTCGCGCGCCTGCGCCTCAAGGGCGTGCAGCTGTCCATCGACGATTTCGGTGCCGGACATTCGTCGCTGCTGCAGCTTTACCGCCTGCCCTACGGCGAGCTCAAAATCGAGCGCTCCTTCGTCATCGATGCCCTGGACAGCCAGGAGGCGGCGACCATCATCCATGCCACCATCGAGCTCGGCCATCGCCTGGGCCTCAAGGTGGTGGCGGAAGGTGTGGAGGATAAACTCACCGCCGAGTGGCTGGCGCAGCTGCAATGCGACATCGGCCAGGGGAACTTCTTCTCCGCGCCCCTGCCGTCAGCGGAGTTCTTGTCCTGGATGGACAACTGGGCGGGCAACCAGAACCCCGACGCGACCCACAAGCGTAATAAGCCCGCGGAAGGCGGGACCGTGGTCAGCCTCACCGCCTGAGGCGGCGCCCGGCCACCAGTGGCGTCTCCTGGTGGAGTGAGCCACTGGCCGGGGCGCACACCTAAACTCAGGCGGCCGACTGGTAGTGGCCGTCGTTGCTGGCCTTTACCGCCGCCGCTTGGGTGC
>Ga0055476_10000250_pt1 | contig 13698 bp, 10 predicted proteins | sample Muzzi_CordC_D2_FD_57682 | JGI IMG/M metagenome (GOLD analysis project Ga0055476, IMG submission 57682) | Wetland microbial communities from San Francisco Bay, California, USA, that impact long-term carbon sequestration - Muzzi_CordC_D2 | ecosystem: Environmental > Aquatic > Marine > Wetlands ... | reverse complement strand
ACACGACGTCGTTGCGCGTGCGGGCACCGTTGCGGACCGCGTTGCGGATCACCCGGTCGGTTACGCCTCTGCAGTGGCAAACGATCACATCGACTCCTCGACTACACGCGGTGGCCGGAATCTCCACGCCCCCAACGACTCAATCGATCGTACCATTGTGAAAATGAAGTTCAAAGTCATTTATTTTCGATCCTGAAGAATCTCGAATCGAAACTCCGTTTCATTTTCAGCAACTTGCGAGATTCCGAGACATCGGGCGCCCCGTGGGGCAGCGTTTCTGTCACGCGAAGGGTTCTGATAGGCTGCCGGTGCGCTTGCGAAGCCCGCAAGCAGGAGGGGTGGGGTGACGGGAGACGGCGGAGCGGGGTCGCACCCGATCCGGGTCGGTCGCGGAGCCAGACAGGTCGAGTCGGCGCTGCTCGCGGCCCTCGCGGAGGCCGCAGACGCGGGCCGGCGCGATCCCGCGCTGCTCGCGCGGCCGGTCCGGGTGATCGTGCCCTCGCGAAGCTTGCGACAGCATCTCGCCGCCGAGTTGATGCGACGAACGGGCCGCGCGATCGCGGGCCTCGTGATCCAGACACTCGACGGTGTGGCATGCGAGATCGTCGAGCGCGACGGCGCGGTCGACCCGAGCGGTGATGCGCTGTTCCCGATTCTCGTACGCCGGTACGCGCGCGAAGAGCGCGCGCTGCGCGATCGCCTCGACGATTTCAGCGACGGCTATGCGGCGGTTGCAGACGTAGTGACGGACCTGCTCGACGCGGGCTTCACGCAGGTTCACGAGGCCGCGCTGATCGACCTGCTCGAGGATCGCGCCGGGACGCGAGAGCTCGTCGCTCGGGGCCGCGCCATCGTCCGCGTAGCCGCGCGCACGCTCGCGGCGCTGGCGGAGCAGGGCGTCGGCCACCGCGCGACGTTGCTGTCGAAGGCTCGCGATGCGCTGCTGCGCGACCCGGAGCGTGCGCTGCCCGCGCGGCGGGTCTTCGTGCACGGCTTTGCGGAAGCGACGGGTCTGCTCTCGGAGTTGCTGGAGGAGCTCGTCCGGCACCGCGCTGCGGAAGTCTTCTTCGACGAGCCGACCGACTTCGCGGACCCGGCCGCGCGAGCCGGGGGGTGGCCGTTCAGCCGCCGCTTGCGCGAGCGCCTTGCGGGCGTCGCGGGCGAAGCGTCGCTCGAGGCTCCGAGCGAGCCGTCCACGCTTGCGAAGCTGTGCGCGCACGGCGCCGAGGCCGAAGTACGTGCGGTCGCAGAGCGGATCCTCGCGCTGGTCGAGGCCGGCCTGGAACCCGAGCGGATCGCGGTGGTTGCGCGCGACCTCGCAAGCTATCGCGCGTCGCTGCGGCGGCACTTCGATCGCGTCGGGCTGCCGTTCTCGGGCGTGCGCGAGCGCGGATCGGTCGGCGCAGCCAGGCGCTGCGCCCAGGCGCTGCTCGAGCTGCTTCAACGCCGCGGCCGCACTCCGGCCGATCGCTGGCTCGACGCCGACCGGCACTGCGACGACCCGAACGAATGCTCCGACCTGCGGCTTGCGTTGCGGCACATCGGCCTCGTGCGTCTCGACGACGTCGCCGGCCAGTCCCGGATGCGCGCGGTGCGCCTGCCTGCGGTCGGCGGCTGGAGCGAAGCGGACGACGAGTCGGCGGCCCGCGTCGAACGGCGGTCGCTGCCCGCGGCCCTGCTCGAGCGCGCGGTCGCGCGGGCGAAGCGACTCGCGCGCGATCTCACCGCGCTGGAGCGCTGCGACCGGCTCGGCGAGCTGTTGCAGCGGACGCGCGGGCTGCTCGTCGACGACCTCGGTTGGGAGGCCGCCGATCCGCACTGCAGCGACGTGCTCGCGCGCATCGACGATCTCGCTGCCGAGCTTCCCGCCGGTTTCAGGCTCGACTTCGCCGATTTCACGACGCTGCTCGAGAGGAGCCTGGCCGACGTCGGCACGCAGCCGATCGGTGGCGCAGGCGGTGGCGTGCAGCTGCTCAGCGTGATGGACGCTCGCGCGCGGACCTTCGACGCACTTTTCGTGCTCGGGATGAACCGCGACGTCTTCCCACGCACGATTCGACCGGATCCGCTGCTTCCGGATTCCGTCCGCCGCGCGGCATCCGAGGTGCTGCCCGATCTGCCGATCAAGGCGACCGGCTTCGACGAGGAACGCTACCTGTTCGCGCAACTGCTGTCCGCGAGCTCCGCGGTCACGTTGAGCTGGCAGGTGCAGACGGACGCCGGGCGGGATTGCGCGCCCTCGACGCTGGTCGAGCGCCTGGCGTGGGCGGGCGACGACGCCCCGGTGGAGACGGCGCCCGCGTTGCTCGCGCCGCGTGCGGAAGGTTGCTTCACGGCCGATGAGCGCCTGGGCTTCGCGGGGCTCGGGGTCGAACCGACCGCGTGGGCGGCCGCGCTTCCGGCCGCACTCGAGGACCTCGAGCAGCAGCTGCCCGAGGTCGCTCGCGCGGGCGACCCCGGTGCGTCGATCGCGGCGAGGCTCGCCGCCCTCGACGCCGTCGACCCGTTTCGGCGTCGCGCGGACCTGCTCGCGCCGCACTTCGGCTTCACGGGGGCCGTCGCGCCGGACGATCCGCGGCGCGCGCCGCCGTACGTCACCACTCTCGAGCGCATGGCGCGTTGCCCGTGGCAGACCTTCCTCGCGAAGTTGCTGCGCCTCGAAGCGCCCCCCGACCCGCTGCTCGCGCTGCCCGGCAGCGATCCGCGCCTGGTCGGATCGGTGGTGCACGCCGCGCTCGACCGGATCGTCGCGGCGGTGATGCCCGAGTCTCCGCGGGATCTCGGGACGGCCCGCGACGGCGACGCGATGCGGGTTCCGTGGCCCGACGCGCAGGTGCTCGACGACGCCCTGCGCGCGGCGGCGCGCGGCGTGCTCGACGACGAGGGGATCGCGCTGCGCGGCCTCGAGACCGTCCTCGTGCTGCAGGCGCGGCCGTTCCTCGAACGCGCGCGCGCGCTCGATTGGGCGCCCGGCGGCGAGCCGCTCGTGCTCGGCGCCGAGATGGAAGGCGTCGTCACCCGCGAAGACGCGTCCGGTCGGATGCGAGAGGTGCGCTTCCGCGCCGATCGGGTCGACGTGGTCGGTGCTGCGCGCGTCCTCACCGACTACAAGACCGGCAAGCCGATCTCGGATGGCAAGGGGGCGGACACGCGTGGCAGGGCCTTCCTGACCGGCGTTTTGCAGGGCAGGCAGTTGCAGGCGGTCGCGTACGCGCTGGCAGCGGGCGAGGGCGGCAGCGGCCGCTATCTGTTCCTGCGTCCCGATCTCGAACCCGCGTCCGCGGAGTTTCGGGCGTCGCCGCGGCAACCGGAGTTCGCGGCAGCGTTCGACGCGGCGCTCGGCACCCTGTTCGAAGCCTGGGACCGCGGAGCGTTCTTCCCGCGCCTGCTCGACGCGAAGCTCGAGCGCGAGAATCCGGCCTGCGAGTACTGCGACGTCGCGATCGCGTGCGTGCGCGGCGATTCGGGTCAGCGCCTTCGCATGGAGCGCGGCGTCCGCGCGATTGCGGCGGCCGATCCGGACTCGCTCGAACCGCCGTTGCGAGCGCTGCGCTCTCTGTGGCAGCTGCAGGAGCTTACGGCCGACGCGGCGCCGCAGGAGCTGGGCGAATGAGCGTCGCTGCGCGCGACCGCGCGATCGTCGCCGATGCCGACGCGCGCTTGCGCGCGCAATCGGTCTTCGACGAAGCGGTCGTCGTCGAGGCCGGTGCGGGTACGGGCAAGACCAACATCCTGGTGGCGCGGATCGTGGTCTGGTCGCTCTCGCGCGGCTGGGACCGCGCCGCTGCGCGTCTCGCCGCCGACGCGACTGCGGGCGAGCCGCCGGCCGACAAGATCGCCGCGGAAGCGCTCGGCCGCGTCGCCGCGATCACGTTCACCGAAGCCGCGGCCGCCGAGATGGCGCGGCGCACCGGCGAGATGCTGGCCCGGATCGCGGACGGCGAGGAGCCGATCGGTGTCGAGCCGGCGCTTCTGCCACCCGATCTCGAGGTCCGCAGCACGCGCAGTCGCAGCCTGATCGGCGCGCTCGATCACCTCGTGGTGCGGACGATCCACGCGTTCTGCCGCGGGCTGTTGGCCCAGTACCCGCTCGAGGCGAGGCTGCATCCGGGCTTCCAGGTCGATGCCGACGAGCTCGTGCAGGCCGAGGTCGTGCGCGAGTCGGTCGAGTCCGCGGCCGTGTGCGCTTATGCGCAGCCTCCCGATCCCGACTGGGTGGCGCTCGCGGTCGACGGCTACGGGCCCGATCGCATCGAAGCGGCGGTCACCCAGCTGGTCGCCGCCGGTGCGTCGACCGACGCGCTGTCGGACGACCCGTTCTCGCCCGAACGGATTGCTGCGTACGTCGAGGAGCTCGACGATGCACTCGCGGCGTTCGAGCGCGAGGACGGCGGTCGGCTCGTGGGTGCGGCGCGCGGCAAGGCCGCGGTCGCGACCGTGGAGGCGATTGCGCGGACACGCGCGCGGATCGGCGCGGGCGTCGAGTCGTCGGTGGCGGGGCTGTCCCGCTTCTTCGACGAGACGGGTGCGTGCTGGTCCGACACGGCGATCAAGCGGATCGGGGAGTGGGCGAAGGGCAGCTTCACGAAGGGCGAGGCCGGCGCGCTCGACGGTGAGCTCGATCCGATCGCGCGGCGGGCGGCCGAGCTGGCGGGCCCGCTCGCGCGGCTCCGGGATCTCGATCCGGAGCGCCTGCAGCGGGCGCTTCGCGTGGTCCGACCGCTGCTCGTCGAGGTCTTCGAGCAGATGCGCCGACGCGGCGCGGTCAGCTACGACGCACTGCTCCGCGGCGCGCGCGATCTGCTGGTCGCCAATCCCGGCGTCGCCCGCCGCGTCCGCTGCGACCTCGATCAGCTGCTCGTCGACGAGTTCCAGGACACCGATCCGCTCCAGTGCGACCTGATCCGCTGCATCGCGCGGGACGGCGACGTCGACGAGCGCCCCAGCCTGTTTCTCGTCGGCGACCCGAAGCAATCGATCTACGGCTGGCGAAGGGCCGATCTCGGCGCGTACGACGACTTCACGCGCGAGATTCTCGGCGATCGTGAACCCGACCGGCTCTCGCGCAACTTCCGATCGCTGCCCGAGGTGCTCGACGAGGTCGAGCGCTCGATCGCGCCGGTGATGGAGCGCGAGCCCGGGATGCAACCCGAGTTCCAACGGCTGTTCGCGAATCGCCCGCAGCCCGCGGCTCCGCCGCGCGCGGTCGAGCACTGGGTGACGTGGGGTTGGAACGCCGAAACGGGAGAGCCCGAGTTCCCGAGCGCGCCCCGGGCTGCGCTGCTGGAGGCCACGGCGATCGCCCGGGACCTCGCCGAACGCAACGAACGCGGCGATCTCGAGTGGTCCGACGTCGGCATCCTGTTTCGCAGCACCGGCGATCTCGACGTCTACCTGCAGGCGCTGCGCGCCGCGAACATCCCCTACGCGGTCGAGCGGGATCGCGGCTACTACCGCCGACGCGAGATCATCGACGCATCCGCGCTGGTCCGTTGCGTCGTGGACCCGAACGACCAGCTCGCGTTGCTCGCGACGCTGCGCGGTGCCGCGGTCGGGCTTCCCGACGCGGCGCTGTTGCCGCTGTGGCGGCGCGGCTTTCCGCGGCTCGTCGCGGAGCTGCGCGACGCAGAGTCGACGAGCTGGGATGAGCTCGACCGCGTGATCGCGGGTGCGCTGACCGACCTGCCCGAAGGAGTTCCCGCGGCCGCGCGATACACCGGCTGGGACGTGAACCTGCGCGGCGCGTTGCGGGTGCTCGCGGTGCTGCGCGCGAGCTTCGTCGCAGACGTCGCGGATGTGTTCGTCGAGAAGCTGCGCCGGCTGTCGCTGCTCGAGCCCACCGAGGCGGCGCGATATCTCGGCGCGTACCGCGTCGCCAACCTCGACCGCTTCTTTCGCGACCTGGTCGGCGAGCTCGAGACCCTCGGCGACCCGGCTGCGCTGCTACGCCGTCTGCGCCGCGAGGTTGCCGAGCAGGCTGAAGCCGAAGAGGCGCGCCCCGGCGGCTTCGCACAGGCGGTTCGCGTGATGACGATCCACAAGGCCAAGGGGCTCCAGTTCAAGCACACCTACCTGGTGCAGCTCCACAAGCAGAGCCGGGGCGGCGGTCGCGCCGAAGACAAGGCCGAGCTCGAACGGATCGGCGCGCGCAGCGAGTACCGGATGCTCGGCGCACCGAGCCTGGGCTTCCACGCCATCGCGGCGCGGCGCGCGCGCGTCGAGGCGGCCGAGCGGGTGCGATCGCTCTACGTGGCGATGACGCGTGCGGAGGATCGCCTGGTGCTGCTCGGAAACCGCGCTGCGGTGCCGCAGCCGACGGCGGTCGCGAACGCGAAGTCGCACCTCCATCTGCTCGCCTCGCGCGCACCGGCGGGGCCGGAGCTTCTCGGTGCGATGTCCCGCGCGGTGGCGAGCGACGCAGACGACGGCTGCGATCACTCCGGCGCGCGCTGGCGCTTTCCCGCGCTCTGGGTGCCGCGAGCCGTCGAGCCCGCGCGCATGCCGGCCGGCGCGCAGGTTCCGGACCCGCGCGTGCTGCGCGAAGAGGCCGATGCGCTGCGTGCGCGCCGTGTGCTCGCCGAGGCGCGAGCTGCGCGACCGTGGAGCACCGCTCCGTCCGCGGATTCACACGCGGAGCAGCGCGAAGAGCAGGCGGTCCGGCGCTTCGCCGGCCGCGCGAACGAGGTGCGCGAACACGTGCGGGCCGGCGCACGCGCGGCTGCGAAGGCCGCGGGTACCGCGGTGCACCGGATTCTCGAGGATTTCGATTTCGCGGCCGACCCGGCGGCCGAACTCGCGCGCCAGCACGCGCGGCTGCCCGAACTCGCGTGCGTGCTCGCCGGGCCCGGCGAGCGGGACGAGACCATCGCAACCGCAGAGGAGGTGCTCGACGCGCTCGCGCGCGGTGGGCTGCTCGACAGGCTCGCGGCCCTCGGCGATCGCATCGTCGCACGCGAGCTCCCGGTGCTGCTCCCGCCGTCCGGAACGGGGGGCGAGGCACTCGCATTCTCGGCCGGCTCGATCGACCTGTGCTATCGCGACCCGGAGACCGGAGAATGGGTCGTGGCGGACTACAAGACCGACCGGGTCGAGTCCGACACCGACATTGCCGAACGCGTCGAGCGTTACACCGAACAGGGTCGCGCATACCAGAACGCGCTGCGGGCCGCGTTGGATCTCGAGGCCGCGCCGCGCTTCGAACTCTGGTTCCTTCGCGCCGGCCGCGTTCGGGTGGTCGCTTGACACGGGAACGGCGCGGGCAGTAGCGTTCGCAGCCGCAGGACGCGGCGGGGTGGGGACGAAATGAGCGAATCGATCCGACAGATCCTCGCGCGAGAAGCCGCGGGCGAAGCGGCGAGGGTCCGCGGCTGGGTGCGAACCGCGCGTCACTCCAAGGGGGTTTCGTTCCTAGAAGTGAGTGACGGCTCCTGTCTCGCAGGTCTCCAGGTCGTCGTCGATCCGGCACTGCCGAACTTCGAATCCGAGGTTCGCGCGATGCGGACGGGCTGTGCGGTCGAGGCCGTCGGAACCGTCGTGGCGTCGCCCGGCAAGGGTCAGCGATTCGAGCTTCACGCGAGCGAGATCGAGCTGGTCGGAGGCGTCGACGACGACTATCCGCTGCAGAAGAAGCGGCATTCGTTCGAATACCTGCGGACGATCGCGCACCTGCGACCGAGGACGAACACCATCGGCGCGGTGCTGCGCGTGCGCAACGCCGCGGCGCGCGCAATCCATGAATTCTTCCAGCAGCGCGGCTTCGTGTGGCTCCACACGCCGATCATCACCACTTCCGACGCCGAAGGCGCGGGCGATCTCTTTCGGGTCTCGACCTTCGATCCCGCCCATCCGCCCCGCGGCGAGGACGGCGGCGTCGATCACACGCAGGACTTCTTCTCGCGCGAGACCTTCCTGACCGTCTCCGGGCAGCTCGAAGCCGAAATCGGCGCGCTCGCGCTCGGCAACGTCTACACCTTCGGACCGACCTTTCGCGCGGAGAACTCGAACACCAGCCGGCACCTCGCGGAATTCTGGATGGTCGAGCCCGAAATGGCCTTCTGCGATCTTCGCGGGAACATGGAGCTGGCCGAGGAATTCCTGAAAGCGGTGTTCCGCGCCGTCCTCGAAGCCTGCCCCGACGACATGGAGTTCTTCGACCAGCGCATCGACGACACCGTGCTCGCGACGTTGGACCACATCGTCGAGACGCCGTTCGAGCGCATCAGCTACAGCGAGGCGATCGACATCCTCGAGCGCAGCGGCCGCGACTTCGAGTTTCCGGTGCGCTGGGGCGCCGATCTCCAGAGCGAGCACGAGCGTTATCTCACCGAGGAGCACATCCGTCGCCCGGTCGTCGTCAGCGATTATCCGGCGGAGATCAAGGCGTTCTACATGTACCTGAACGACGACGAGAAGACGGTTCGCGCGATGGACGTGCTGGTGCCGAAGATCGGCGAGATCATCGGCGGCGCCCAACGGGAGGACCGCCGGGACGTCCTGGTCGATCGAATGCGGACCGCGGGCCTGCCCGAAGAACCCTACTGGTGGTATACGGACTTGCGACGCTACGGATCGGTTCCCCACGCGGGCTTCGGCCTCGGCTTCGAACGCGTGGTGCAGTTCATGACGGGGATGGCGAACATCCGCGACGTGATTCCGTTCCCGCGGGTTCCGGGGTCGGCGGAGTTCTGATCGGGCCGGTCGTTTCGGCCCCCCCCCCAAGCTCGCGCTCGTTCGAGGTGTTCGGACTCGATTGGTGGTGGCGCCTGGCCGGCGGCCACGCCGGGTCGTTCCATCCCGGTCCTCGGTCGATCCCACGCCGGCGATCCGCTCATCAGACGTCGCGGATGAATCTCGCGAACCGACAGCGATCGGACGTGAACTGCCCGCTGCTTCGTCCTGGCCGCCGAGCGCCGTGAGCAGGGGAGGCTGCATGAGAGCCTCCTCGGGTGACTCCATTGCGGGGCTATTCGCTCTTATCGACCTCTTCGAGAAAGGTGATGACCTTCTTCGGATTCGTAGCACCGCGTACGTCGCCGTTGCCTTCGACGTACCAGCCGGGCGCGAATTCGCCGAGCGTGAGCTTCTTCGTTCCGCTCGAAAGCGATGCATCCGGATCCACTTCGAAGGTGCCGCCGGTATCACCGCCGATCGTGATCGTGTTCTTTTCGGTGTCCACGGAAATCACGGGACCGCTGACGGTGAAGCTCGCCATCTCTCGCTCCTCGCCGATCTGCGCGAAGGCGGGAGCGGCGAAGCAGAGAGCCAACAGCGTGGCGAGAGCGCGGGAACGACACCGGGGGGTGCGGGGCATCGGGTTTCCTCCAGCTATTCGTAGACGGACGCTGTCGCATGCGCCGGCGCTTCGCAAGGCTCCCGCGGCAGAATCCGTCGGCAGGCCTGGCCATGAGACCGGTCGCAATCGGGGCACCCGATTCACTATGTTGATGGGGTTTCCGGGCCTCGCGGATGCCCGGCCGAGACCGCAAGGGAGATTCAGAGGTGGTTGCTGATCATCGCATCATCGGTCGTCGGAGGAGCCGCCGCCGGGGGGTGTTCGTGTTCGCATCCGTCGCGATCGTGCTGCTCTTCGCAGCACCCGGGTCCGCTCAGCTGGATCAAGACGCCGGCTGCGAGTACGACCGCCGCATCTATCGCGAAGGCTACGAGATGTGTCAGGGCGAGCAGCGCGTGCGTTGCGAGGAAGGTGCTTGGAGCGACATTGGATTGTGCGACGACCCGGAGCCCGGCCCGCCGCCCGTTTCCGGTGGCATGGACGTCGAGGAACGCGGGGCGCCGCTTCCCGATTGAGCGCATCGTCGATTCCCTATCGGAGTGCTGATTTGGACGCCTGGTCCAGGCGCTCGTCGCGGCGTACACTGCTCGACATGTGGCAGACAGTCATCTTCTCCGTTTTCCTCGTGCTGGCCGCTCCTCTCCTCTCCTATGCGTCCGACGACGCCGTCGGCGACGTCCGCCCGAACGCGATCGTCGACTTCTCGTTCTACGAGCTGAGCCCGAAGACCGTCCACATCCCGGCGGATGGCAACATCACCTGGGTCAACCTCGCGCCGGATTCACTCGGCTTCGTCGTGTTCCCGGCGAGCATCGCGCAGAGCTTCAGCTGCGGCGAGAATCTCCAGCCGTACTTTCGGAAGATCGAAGGAGGCTTCCAGTCGCTTCCGATCACCTCGTCCGAGCCCGATCGCGTGCAGCTCCCCTGTTCGCTCGCCCCCGGCAGCTACGACTACGAGATTGCGATCACGGGCGCGGGAAGCGGAGAGAACGACGAGGCGGACGCCGAACGGAAGCTGCCCGGCACGATCGTCGTCGAGTAGGCGTCAATGTGAACGGAACGCCGCCGACGAGTGCGAAGTCGTCAGGGAGGGGTCGAGTGCTGCCGCAGGCGTCGTCGGCGTCGGTCATGACCATGGAAACTTGACACTTCGGGCGTGATCGGACATGAATTGCCCGCTGCGTTGTCCTGGCCGTCGTGTGGGTCCCCCATCGAGCAATTCCTCTTCGAGCAGAAACGGTGACGACACGGCCAGGAACCCCTCCGGGGCGGCGGGGGTCGGGCTTCTGTAACCGCGAGAGCCGGCGATCGTAGGGGCTCTCGAGCGCAATCACGGGGTCGGGCTTCGGCGCCGCGAGTGCGGTGGATTCCGATTCGACACGAAGGAGCTTCGATGGACGGAAAGTCTGCAACGGCCTGGCTGTGCGCCCTCGCGCTCGGCCTGGGAATGGGGCTGGCGACGAGCGCGCCGGCGGCGCAGTGGAAGGTCGACACGTCCCATACCAGCGTCGCCTTCAGCGTGTCGCACCTGTTCACGAGCGTGCAGGGGCGTTTCGACCGTTTCGAGGGCACGATCGACTTCGATCCGGGCGACCCGGCGGCGACGGTCGTGCGCGGCAAGGTCGCTGCGGAGAGCATCAATACCAACAATTCCAAGCGCGACAAACACCTGCGCAGCGGCGATTTCTTCGACGTCGAGAAGTTCCCGGAAATCCGCTTCGAGAGCACCGGCGGAATCGAGAACATGCAGGGGCAGCGGGGCGAGCTGCCCGGCAAGCTCACGATCCACGGCGTGACGAAGCCGGTGGTGCTGGACGTGAAATTCCTGGGGCGTGGCAAGGATCCCTGGGGCAATGAACGCGCGGGCTTCCAGGCGACGCTCACGATCGACCGCAAGGACTACGGGCTCAAATGGAACGAGGTGCTCGAGACCGGCGGAGTGCTGGTCGGCGACGAGGTGGAGATCCGCATCGACGCCGAGGGCATTCTCGCCGAATGATCGCTGACAACGGGTCCCTCCGGGCGCCCGGCAACCAAGGGAGGAAGAAAATTGGAGAATCGAGGCAAGAGCAGGTTGGTGCTCGCGTCGGCAGTCGCCGGCTTGATGTCGCTCGCGGCGGCATCCGGCGTCGCGTACGCGGAGTCGGAGGAGAAGGTCCCCTGCTACGGAGTGAACAAGTGCAAGGGCGTCGGCGCGTGTGGTGGCCAGGGTCACTCCTGCGCCGGGGAGAACGCGTGCAAGGGGCAGGGCTACCTGAAGATCGACGCGGAGACCTGCCTGAAGATCGAGGGCGGCCGGCTCACGGCCGAGCCCGAGAAGGAGTGATCTCCTGACGACTGCACGGCGCGCAGGCTCGACCCCGGACGGGCCCCGAATGGGGTTCGGGGTCGGGCTGCGCGCCGAGCATTACGACGACGTGCTGGCCGGTGCGTCGGGTGCGGACTGGTACGAGGCCATCAGCGACAACTACATGGACAGCTTCGGTCGCCCGCTCGCGATTCTCGAAGCGGTCCGCCGCGACGCGCCCGTCGCGCTCCACGGCGTGTCGTTGTCGATCGGATCGGTCGATCCGCTCGATCGCGACTATCTGAACCGGTTGGCGGCGCTGGTCCGGCGCATCGAGCCCGCGATCGTGAGCGACCATCTCTGCTGGAGTCGCTTCGGCGGGCGCTCGTTGTACGACCTCCTGCCGCTTCCGCTCAACGAGGAATGCCTCGACCACGTCGTTCCGCGCGTGCAGCAGGTGCAGGATGTCCTCGGTCGCCGCATCCTGCTCGAGAATCCGTCGACCTACCTCGCCTGGAACGATTCGACGATTCCCGAGGCCGAATTCCTCGCCGAGCTCGCACGGCGCGCGGACTGCGGCTTGTTGCTCGACGTGAACAACGTCTACGTGAGCGCGATGAATCTCGATTTCGATCCGTACGCCTACCTCGATGCGATTCCGGTGGAGCGCGTCTTCCAGATCCATCTCGCGGGCTTCAGCGACATGGGAAGCCACCTCTTCGACACCCACAGCCGCCCGGTCGACGACGAAGTCTGGCGTCTCTACGCCCATGCGGTGGAGCAGCTGGGGCTCGGCGACGTCGCGACCATGATCGAATGGGATGACGACATTCCCGCCTGGTCGCGCTTGATCGCGGAGCTCGACCGCGCGCGCGCGGTTCGCGCGAACGGCTTCGAGCGGCCGGAGGTGGGTCGTGCCGTCGTTGCGTGAACTGCAGAGCGCGCTCAGCGCGCACATCACCGCGGGGGGCGGGCCGCCGCTCGAGGACTGGATCCGCGTTCCGGCCGGAGCCGATCCCGCTGCGCGCATCGCGGTCTACACCGAAGGCTACCCCGCTCGTGTGACCGAGGCGCTGCGCGAGACCTTTCCGGCGGTCGCGAACATTCTCGGAGACGGTTCGCTCGCGGGGCTGTCCGAACGCTATCGCGGCGGGCTGCGAGACGAGCCCGCCAACCTGAACGACGTGGGGGCCGGGCTGTCGGATTTCCTGCGGACGGATCGCCTGACCGAGCAGCTCCCCTTCCTGCCGGAGCTGGCGGCGCTGGAGTGGGCGATCACGCGCTGTTTCCACGCGGCGGCGAGCGACTGCTTCGATCCGATCGATTGCAGGGGCTGGTCGCTGGAAGACTGGCAGCGGGCCCGAATCCGCTTTCAGCCCGGACTCGCGCTGTTCCGCTCGGGCTGGCCGCTGCGGGCGCTGCACGCGACGCGCAACCAGGACCGCGGCGAGATCGAGGTCGATCTCGAACAGGCCGGCGAGTGCGTGCTGGTATTCCGCCGCGGCTTCGAAGTCGCGGTCGAAGCCGTCGAGTGGCGCGAAGCCGACGCGATCGAGGCCTTTCGCGCCGGCGCGACCCTCGCCGAGGTCAGCGATCTTCTCGCGCGCGAAGGCGCCCTGAACGACGATGTGGCCGAGTCGTTCCAGCGCTGGGTGTCGGCAGAGCTGATTGCGTCGGTGCGTCTCGCCGACGCAGCCGGCTGATCAGGCCGCGCACACGTAGTCGACCAGCTCGCGCCAGCCGCGCGTCGCGAGATCGCGGCGAATTCGCGCGCGCGGAATCGCGCCGGCGACCGAGACCACGAGCGGCAGTCCGCGCCAGCCGGGGAGCGCGTCGGGCTCGATGACTTCGGCGCCGTGAATGAGGTTGCCCAGTCGCCCCGGATGCAGCTCGACGATCGCCGCCGGCGTCTTGCCGTGGTGCGCGAGTGCGCGTCGCAGCGCGCGACCGGTTCCACCGTAGCCCCAGAGCAGGTAGTCGTTCGCGTGTTCGAGAAACGAGGCTGCCAGGAACTCGGCCTTGCAGGCGGTGAATCGGTCGACCGCATAGGCGTCGTCGGTCAGCGACAGACGCTCGGGATCGCAGCGCTTCGCCAGCAGTCGCCGCGGCACGACGGCGA
>Ga0055476_10000247_pt1 | contig 13715 bp, 11 predicted proteins | sample Muzzi_CordC_D2_FD_57682 | JGI IMG/M metagenome (GOLD analysis project Ga0055476, IMG submission 57682) | Wetland microbial communities from San Francisco Bay, California, USA, that impact long-term carbon sequestration - Muzzi_CordC_D2 | ecosystem: Environmental > Aquatic > Marine > Wetlands ... | reverse complement strand
CGCTTCGGCGTCGGCCCGCGCCACTCGCGACGGAACAGGATCTCGCCGCGCGCTCCCGGGAGCTGCGCTTCGGTTCGGCGAATGCGGGTTCGGTCCACGGGTGTCGGGAGCTCCCGAACGAATTGGATCCCGGCGGTCAGGACTCTGCCAGACGTTGTACCGAAGCGTGCTTCTCCAGAACCCTATGGAGATAGGAAACTCCGCGAATCTGGGAGCCCCAGAAGTAGCTGGAGATCCCGTCCTCGACCCCGAGCCGGCGGATGTTGTCTGCAAGGATCAGGCAGCCGAGCTCGATGTTGTTCTCGATCGTGGTCAGATTGCCCGCCATCGCAGACGATGCGGACATGTGCGGCATCACCTGCATCAGCCCGATCGCCCCTTTCGGGCTGTGAACCCACGGGCGAACGTCGCTCTCCTCCCACATCACCGCCATCAGGAGCGCGGGATCGATCCCGTACTTCGCGCTGCTGTCGAGGACGGCCTGCGCGATCCGCTGGCGCTCCTGGTCCCCGAGCCGCGGGTTCAGGACGTGCAGGATCGACAGGATGGTTCCCCGACCGAATTCCCGGCCCGGGACCGCCACGGACTCCGGCGGCTGCGCCGAGCCGGCGCGCAGCGACGGGCCGGCGTCGACGGACGGCAGATCCGATCGACCGGATACCGACATCAGCAACAACGCGCACAACAGTGCGAACTTGGAGCGCTTCAATGGATCCCCCCTGGCTCCCGTCGATTGGTGGCGCTCTTCATCGCGTTCACCCGGGCGCCGTGAAGGACGAGGAATCGCTCACCGCTCGCCATGGGAGGGCGCTCCCCCGAGGGGGAAAACGCGGGCTGCGTTCGACGTCTTCGGGGTGGGAGGATAGTCGATACGCGGGCCGCTCTCCAATCCGGCCGAATTCCGTCTGACGAACCAAGGCGTCCCGGTCGGATCCCGCCCAGACGGTCCCGCTTCGGGACGGAGCGCCGGATCGACGCGATCCGATTGACCCTCGCAAATGAACGGTGATAGGATTTCGCGTGTTCAAGGGGTGGGTTGGACGCTGCAGGAGCCTTCGGTCGTGGTGATGTCATCGCTTGTTCCACGCACGCCGCTGTCGAGTGGGAGTCGGTTGATCGGATCCGCTGCCGCCGCTGCAAGGAGTCGCGGATTCGCATGAATGCCCAGACCGCCATCGGTGCTGAACCGATCGACGAGATTTCCGTACGGAAACTTCTCGAGGGCCTCGCAAAGCTGTATCCGCTCGTACTCGTGCTCGACGCCGAAGGCACCGTGGTCTGGCTGAGCAACGAGATGAGCGCCCTGTGCTCGCAGGGCCTGCACCTCATCGGCAAGGACGCCCGGGCCACGTTCTCCGACTCGCCGGAATTTCGACGGCAGTTCGTGATCCGCTCGAAGCTCCGCAACGACGGCATCCTGTCGAACATGCGCTTCAACGTGAAGAAGGCCGACGGCGGCGACCTGCCCATCGATCTCAGCATCCTGCCGATCGACCTCGACGACTCGAACCGACCGCTCTACGTCGCCGTCGCGCGTCCGGTGACGGAAACCGGCGTCGGCAACGAGCATCCCGGTGGCGATCGCCAGCTGCTCGCAGCCGTCCTCGACGGCACCTCCGACGCGGTGCTGGTGGTGAACGAGCAAGGCTTCATCACGCACGCGAACGCAAGGCTCGAATCGCTGGTCGGACGCGCACCCGGTACCCTGATCGATCGACCGGCCGCGCTGCTGCTGCATCATTCCGGCGAGATCGAGCGGCTCGCCGCGTCGCTCTCACCCGGCGACGGTCCCCGCAACCACGACCTGACGCTGCACCACGCCGACGGACACCCCGTTCCCGTCACAGCCTCGGCGCGCGCACTTGCGAGCGACTACGGTCTTGCTCGCAGCACGGTGCTGTTCGTGCGCACGCTATCGAACCATCGAGCGACCGCCGAGGCGCTCGAGCGGAAGAACACCGAGCTCCAACACTGCGTCCATTCGCTCGCTCACGACCTGCGCTCCCCGTTGGTCGCGCTGCTGGGGTTCTCGCGCCTGCTCCGCCAGGACTACGGCGCACAACTCGACGAAACCGGGCGGCACTTCATCGACCGCATCGAACAGGCCGGCCGAACCATGGAAGATCTGATCCACGACCTGCTCGAGTTTTCGCGCATCGGGCAGGGAGGCGAACGACGCACGATGGTCGATCCGAGAATCCTCGTGCTCCAGATCGCGTCGGAGATGAAGGAGCGCCTCGATGTGATCGGTGCGCGCCTCGAGCTTCCGGATCACCCCCCCTTGATCTACTGCGACCGCACGCGCCTCTACCAGGTGTTCTCGAACTTGATCGGAAACGCAGTCGACCACATGGGACCGTGCGAGGATCCGGTGATCTCGGTCGAGGTTTGGGACGACGCCGACGGCCATCAGATTTCGGTATCCGATCCGGGACGCGGAATCGATCCGGTGGATCACGAGCGGATCTTCGAGGTTTTCCAGAGCCTCCGACCCCGCAGCGGCGGCCGTCGCGGCAGCGGACTCGGGCTCGCGATCGTCAAGAAGATCGCGGAGACCCACGGTGGCAGCGTCTGGGTCGAGAGCGCCCGGGGGCGAGGCACGACGTTCCGACTCACCTTTCCGCGCAGCCAACCCTCCTGAGTCGCCCGCGAGCTTGCTGGCCGCGTGACCTTCACTTAGGCTGACGCGTCCGGCCATGTACCCCGAACTGTTCTCGATCTTCGGTTACTCCGTCAGCTCGTTCGGCGCGATGATGGCGATCGCCTTCCTCGTCGGGTCGTGGATCACCGGCAAACGAATGGAGGAGGAAGGGCTCGATCCCGATCTCGCAACGACGCTGCTCATCTATGTGATGCTGGGCGGGGTCTTCGGCTCGAAGCTCTACTTCGCGATCGACGTGTCGCTGCGCGAAGGCCGGCCCTTCTTCGACCTGCTGTTCGCGCGCGACGGCATCACGTGGTACGGCGGACTCATCATGGCGACGATCGTCGGCGCCATCGGCTGCCGGCGGCACGGCGTTCCGATCAAGACATTCGCGGACTGCACCGCGGTTGCGGGCGCCGTCGGGCAGTCGATCGGCCGCGTCGGCTGCTTCCTCGTCGGCGACGACTACGGCAAGCCGACCGACGCGCCCTGGGGAATCAGCTTCCCGGACGGCATCCAGCCGATCTACGATCCGGTCCACCCGACGCAGCTCTACGAAATCGCGTGGCTGCTCCCGGTGGCGGGCTTCCTGTGGTGGCGCCGCAAGAAGAGCCCGTTCCTGTTCGGTGAGTACCTCGCGTTGAACGGGATCGGGCGCATCCTGATCGAGACCTGGCGCATCAATCAGCCGCTGCTCGGCTTCACCGAGCCGCAGTGGATCGGCGCGGCGCTCGTCGTACTCGGTATGGGAGGATGGCTCTACTACCGCTCGAATCCCGGGGCCGGCGAAGCCTGAGACAGCGCCATGCCGAAACCTCCCAGCGACCACGACACCCGATCGTCGATCCTGCAGGTTGCCGAGAAGCAGTTCGGCGCCAAGGGATACTCCGGGGCACACCTCCAGAGCATCGCCGCCGAAGTCGGCGTCCAGAAGACAGCGCTCTATTACTACTTCGACAGCAAGCAGGCGCTCTACGTCGCGGTCCTCGAACGGATGCTCGAGACCTTCGGCCGCGTCGTGGGCCGCACGTCACAACGCGGCGATCTCTCGGTCGAGACGCTGAAGATCGCGATCAACGATTTCAACGACGTGCTCGCGCAAAACCCGAACTTCGCACGCATCATCATGCGAATCTTCATCGATCGGATCGAGGTCGAATCGAACGCCCTCGAACCCCTGATCGAACGGATCATCAACCCGCTGCTGAAGTTCTACGCGGACGGCGCCGCTGCCGGCCTGTTCAGGAAGATGTCCGCACGCCACGGGCTGCTGTCGCTGATCGGAGCCGCGACGTTCTACTATGCGGCCGGAGAGAGCAGCAGCGACATCGTCGGAGTCGAGGATGTGTTCGATGCCGATGCAGTCGAATGGCGGCGGCGGGAGTTCAGCACCTTTGCGTTGGGCGCCCTGCTCGTCGATCCCGAAGCGGGCGAGGGCGGTCGCGGAGCATCCGACTAGATCCGCCGTGCGGGCTTCGCGACCGAAGCGCGGCGCCGGCCCGTGGGGCTTCTAGACGCCCGCTTCGCGTGCTCGAGATGCATCGCTGGGACCGAACCGTTCGAGCAGCGCGGCGGCTGCGGTGCCGATGCGCTCACGGCGTTCGTCGTCCACCAACTGGTCGATCGAAGAGACGGCGCGTCTCGCGATTTCGAGCAACGGCTCGGCGATCTCGTCGTCGCCGTCGAGCGACGAGCCGATCTGGGCAAGGCATACCTCGTACTCTCGCTCGAGGTACGCCCCCATCCCACGTGCGAACCGCGCCAGCTGTTCGAGTTCGCTCGTACCGCTGCCATGCTCGATCGCGAGCACGAACGCCTTCTCGGCTTCGCGATAGAAACCGCTGTCGAGGTACGATCGACCGACGAACTCGTAGCCCGCGGCAGCACTGCCTTCGATCTCGGCGAAGACTTCATCGATCGCGTCGCCGAAGACCTCCTCCACCCGCGTCCGGTTCTCGAGCAGGCAGCGAAGCACCTGCCCTTCGTTCGGGTTCTCGCGCAGCAGCGTACGTAGCTGCTTGATCGACTGCTCCATCAGGATCTCGGTCTCCTGGAGGCCCTCCGCAAGCCGCTCCGACACGGCCGACAACAGCTTCTCGAACTCCTGGAAGAGCGCGTCGTCTTCACGGGTCTCGCCGGAGGCGAGCGCACGCACCCGCGGTCCGTAGATCTCCTGCTGGTAGAAGCTCTCGCGGAACTTCATCGCCTCGTGGAAGAGCGATCCCACCGCGAGATCGAACAACGCCTCACCGCGCGACGCGAACGCCGCGCTCGCGTCGCGCGATCGGAACAGCGCGTGGCAGCGCTCCTTCAGCCGGAACAGCACGCTGGCCTCGTCGTCCCCGATGAGTTCCCGGAGTTCGGCAAATCGCAGCTCACCGGCGCGAAATCGCTCGAACAAGCGCTTCGTGGTGTGGTGGGCCGCGAAGAAGTCGCGAATGATGTCGACGAGATCGGCGAAATCCGGACCCTCGGCGTTCGACCGCAATGCCGTGGGATGAGTGGGCCGCATCGCGGCGCAGCATACGGGAGCCCTGTGGGGGGGTCAACGAACCCCCACGCAGCCGTTCCGGAGCTTCCCACGGGGTCGAGTTGGGCGTCGGATCGGCTAACTTCGGTCTGCGCGCGAATTGAAAGAGCATGAGCAGGCACGAGAAACAGGGGAGAATCGTGATGAGCGAGCCGATCGAACGCGAAAGCATGGAAGTCGACGTCCTCTACGTCGGGGCGGGTCCGGCGACCCTGGCATCGGCCATCCATCTGATGAAGCAGGTCGAAGCGTTCAACCGAGTCGCGGAATCGGCTGGAAAGCCTCCGATCGAACCTCCGAGCGTGCTCGTTCTCGAGAAGGGCGCCGAGGTCGGCGACCACTGCCTGTCGGGCGCCGTGATGAACCCGAAGGCGATTCGGGAGCTCATTCCCGACTTCGAAGAGCAGGGCTTCCCGAGTGAGTACGTCTGCAACTATGCGGGCTTCTGGCTCTTCCATCCCAAGGGGAAGCTCAACGTCCCGATCGTTCCGCCCAACTTCCAGAAGAAGGGCTATCACGTCGTGTCGCTCAACAAGGTCGCGAAATGGCTGGCCGAACGCGCCGAGGCGGGCGGCGTCGACGTCTACCCGGGCTTTGCGGGCGACCAACTGCTGATCGATGGCGGCCGGGTGGTCGGCGTTCGCACCGGCGACATGGGCATCGACAAGGACGGCAACCCGAAGAGCACCTTCACACCGGGCATGGACATCTTTGCGAAGGTCACGGTGCTGGGCGAAGGCGTGCGCGGCTCGCTCACGAAGCAGTTGATCGAGACGTTCGAGCTGCAGGGCCGCAACCCGCAGTCGTTCGAGACCGGGGTCAAGGAGATCTGGCGGATCGACCCGAAGAAGCACCAGCCCGGGCGCGTCGTCCACGGCATGTCGTTTCCGAAGATCCTCGGCGGCTTTCACGGCATGTGGCTCTACGACATGCAGGACGACCTGATCTCCTACGGGTTCGTGACACCGCTCGACTCCGAGAATCCCCACTGCGATCCGCACCTCGAAGCCCAGCGCTTCAAGACGAACCCGTGGATGCGAAATCTGCTCGAAGGCGCGGAACTCGTGAAGTACGGCGCCAAGGTGATCCCGACCGGCGGCCTCTATTCACAGCCCAAGCTCTACACCGACGGCGCGATGATCGTTGGGGACTCCGCGAGCATGTGCAACGCCCAGAATCTCGCGGGCATCCACATGGCGATCAAGACCGGCATGCTCGCGGCGGAGACGATCATCGATGCACTCGCGCAGCAGGACTTCACGTCGAAGACACTGGGGGGCTACGCCGAACGTTACCGCAACAGCTGGGCCTACCAGGAGCACTACCAGGCCCGAAACTTCGGGCCGTCCGCGGAGCGCGGATTCTTCTTCTTCATGCTGAACGAGCCGCTTCGGATGATCACCGGCGGACGCGGCATCAAGGACAACCTGTCGATGGAACCCGGCTACAAGCACATGATGTCGCTCGCCGAGCTCCCGAAGAACGAGCGCGTAAAGGAAGAGTTCGCATTCGACGGCGTCCTCACTTTCGACAAGGAACACCTGGTCGGATTCAGCGGCACCGCTCACGAAGCCGACCAGCCCCATCACCTGGTCGTCGCGGACACCGACCTCTGCAGCACCACCTGTGCGGAGGAGTTCGGCAATCCGTGCGAGAGCTTCTGTCCGGCCGCCGTCTACGAAATGGTGCCCGATGCGAGCAACCCCGGCAGGAAGAATCTCTTCATCCACCACGAGAACTGCGTCCACTGCAAGACGTGCGACATCGCAGACCCATACCAGATCATCACCTGGACTCCGCCCGAGGGCGGCGAAGGGCCCAGCTACGACGGGATGTAGCGAATTCGACGGGGAGCCGTTCTCAGGGCGTGGAGATCGCTTCGACCGCTGCCACGAGCGCGGCCAGGTGATCGCGATTTCCGGCGACGAGCAGCATCGGAGCGGGCTCGTCGATGTCTTCCGGGAATTCCGTTCCGTCTTCGCGAACCGCGATCGCTCCCGCCTCGCGGGCGATCAGCACACCGACGCGGCCGCGAACGCTCACGTTCGGCGGGTCGTTGTTCGCGATGCGCAAGCCCGCACAAACACCCGGAATCATCGGCGCTACCGAGATTGCGCCGCCGCAGGCGCGTTGCACCCGATAACCGCGCTCGTTCAGAACGGCGACCACGGCGGGGTCGAGACCGTGCGACACGAGTACCGTACGCGCAGCGTTGTGGAGCACCGCCGGCCGCTTGACACCATCCGCATCGACCATGCGCGCACCACCGCCTCGGACGCATTCGAACATGAACTGCTCGCGCGGCAGCGCGACCAACGCAGCGTCGTACTTGTTGTCGATCGCGAGTCCGACGATGATCGCATACGGACCACCCTGCTCGAGATAGAAGTGCAACGTGCCGTCGATTGGATCGATCACCACCGTCGCGTTTGCAAGCTCGGGAAATCGCGAAACGGAGGGGGTGTCCTCTTCCGCGCGCAGCGAGACGCCGGGGCAGTGCTCCCAGATCGCCTCCAGAATGGCCTCCTGGCACTCCAGGTCGGCGCTGGTGAGCGCCGCCTTCACCGTCGAAACCTCTCGGACCTTCGGCGTGTTGTGGACCCTTCCGTCGCACTCACGCGCGATGCTGGCGGCGCGGCGCACGGACGGTTCGAGCGTCGCTACGAATTCGGAAGGTTGCAGAATCTTGTGCATTGGTGTTACCGATCAGTTGCTCATTCGTGCGCAATGCACGCAAGACGGATGCTCGAATTCGAGCGACGTTTGCTTCAGCCGACGGGCGAATACACCGAATAGGGACCGCGGATAGAGAGACTTGCTTCCGAGGAGCCCTGACATGAAGACTTCGAAAACTCCCAAGATCGTTCGGAGCGTCTGCATCGCGGTCGCTTTGGCACTCATCTGCGTCGGGGCTCCGGCTCTGGCCGACGAAATCGCAGCGCCCGCGGCGGTGGCTCCGATCAACGATCCCGCCAAGGCGTCCTTCATGAAGTTCGCTCGATCGTGGATGGATAAGGTACAGCGAATCGCAGCCGAACAGAAGCCGACGGTTCAGCCCGGCGCCGCGAACGCCGTGGTGACCTACCGTGACTACGGGGACGATTTTACCGTCGAGCTGCGCCCGACCGGTCACGCCTCGGCACCCTACGTGGGCATCCTGCGCTACAACGAGCAGATCTTCAGCTGCAAGCACATCGCGGCCGACGATTGCTCCCTGTCGTCGCAGATTCCCGTGACCGAGATCTTCCGCTACCAGGGCGGACGCTGGGTCTACTGATTTCGCGACCCGGCCGCAAGCGCTGCGGAGACGCCGTTTTCCGGGCGTGAGCCGGCGGCTCGCTGAAAAAACACGGAAGCTTCGGCCGCATGACGGTCGACGCGCAGCTAGACTCGTGGGATGCCCCAGGGGTTCCTAGCCCATCTGATCGTCACCGCGGCGCTTCTGCTGCTGGTGACGAATGCGCTCGATGGAATCGAAATCCGCGGCGCATTCTCCGCTCTCTTCGCGGCACTCATTCTCGGGCTCGTGAATGCACTGGTACGCCCCGTCGCGCTCGTGCTGACACTCCCGCTCACCATCGTGACGTTCGGATTGTTCCTGCTGGTCTTGAACGGGGCGATGCTGAAGCTCGCGGCGGCATTGGTACCGGGCTTTCGCGTCCGAGGCTGGATGCCCGCGATCTGGGCGAGCCTGCTGCTCACGCTGCTCAACGTGTTGATCGAATCCGTGATCGGACGGAGTTGGTAGAGCTTCCAGCCGGGTGCTGAAAAAGGCCGGTTCGGTTTCATCCGCGCGAGCTTGGGAGGTGCCTGCCGCCCCCTGATCGGCTGACGGTCGCGGCAGGCGGATTCCGATTCGCGACCGCACGGGATCCGTGGAAGCGCGAAGCGCTCCGGGTTCCTGCCCTGGTAGAGCAGTGCACCTGAAACACTTCGCGCTTCCCGACGTCTCTCACCCCCCATTGCTCGAGACGCCGTGATCGAACTCGTGGCTCAGCTACACCCGCTGGTCGCGCCGCAATTGGGGCACTTGTAGCAAGCGCCGTTGCGAATCATGATCGACCCGCAGTCACTGCAGCTCGGAGCATCGGACTGGTTCACGATCACCGAGGGCGCGGTCGACGGCCGCGGCTCGGCGCCACCCGCAACGACTGCCCGCGGCGACGTGGACTCGGCGACGTCATCGCCGGTCACCCCGATCTCTCCGACGTCCGCGAGCATCTCCTCGTCGTTCATGAAGCGATTTCCGAGGAAGCGGAAGACGTAATCCATGACCGACTTGGCGATCGGAATCTCGCGGTTGTTCGTGAAGCCCGACGGTTCGAATCGGGTGTGGCTGAACTTGTCGACGAGAGCCTTCAGCGGCACGCCGTACTGGAGGGCGATCGACGTCATCGTCGCAATCGTGTCCATCAGCCCCGAGACCGTGCTGCCTTCCTTCGCCATCCGCAGGAAGATCTCGCCCGGCTGGCCATCGTCGTACTTGCCGACGGTCAGGTAGCCCTCGTGCCCGGCGATCGAGAATTTGTGCGTCAACGCCTCGCGCTCGTCCGGAAGCTTGCGGCGGTCGGGGCGAGCGGCATCGAGCGACGTCGCGTCGGCGCCTACCGATTTACCGGCGTTCAGCGGCTGCGTCTGCTTGCTGCCGTCGCGGTAGACCGCGAGCGCCTTCAGTCCGAGCTTCCAGCCCTCGGTGTAGGCGGCGATGATGTCGTCGGTCGTCGCTTCGTGCGGCAGATTGACGGTCTTGCTGATCGCCCCCGAGAGGAACGGCTGCACCGCACCCATCATGCGCAGGTGGCCCATCCAGTCGATGGAGCGGGTGCCGTTCGCGGCCCTGAAGGCGCAATCGAAGACTGCGAGATGATCTTCCGCGAGACCGGGAGCGCCCTCGATCGTTTCCTTCTCGTCGACGTAGTCCACGATCGCAGCGACTTCCTCTTCGGAATAGCCGAGTCGATGAAGCGCCATCGGAACGGTGCCGTTCACGATCTTGAGGTATCCGCCGCCGACCAGCTTCTTGTACTTCACCAGCGCGATATCGGGCTCGACGCCCGTGGTGTCGCAGTCCATCATGAACGCGATCGTTCCGGTCGGTGCGAGTACCGTCACCTGGGCATTCTTGTAACCGTGCTTCCGTCCGGCCTCGAGGGCTCCCGCCCAGCAGTCTCGAGCGGCAACGAGGAGATCCGCCGGCACTCCGTCCTCGGGAATCGAGTCGGCAGCCGCCTTGTGCATCTCGATCACTTCGAGGAACGGCCGCCGATTCATCCGGTAGCGAGCGAACGGTCCCATCGCCTCCGCGATCTGCGCGCTGGTGTGATAGGCCTGGCCGCACATCACTGCGGTCAGGGCTCCGGCGAGGTTGCGCCCGTGCTCGCTGTCGTACGGCACGCCGAACGTCATGAGCAGCGCACCGAGGTTCGCGTAGCCGAGGCCGAGCGGACGATAGAGGTGGCTGTTCTTTTCGATCTGCAGCGTCGGGTAGTCAGCGTGGTCGACCAGGATCTCCTGCGCGAGGATCGTGAGCGCAGCCGCCCGCTTGTAGTCTTCGGTCTGGAACGTGCCGTTCTCGTCGAGGAACGCCATCAGGTTCAGGCTTGCAAGATTGCAGGCCGTGTCGTCGAGGAACATGTATTCCGAGCACGGATTGCTCGAGTTGATGCGCCCGGACGCCTTGACGGGATTCCAACGATTGATCGTCGAGTCGTACTGGATGCCGGGGTCGCCGCAGACGTGGGCGGCGTCGGCCATCCGATTCATGAGATCGCGGGCTCGGAAGGTCTCGGCCACTTCGCCGGTCGTCACCTTGCGCGTCTGCCAGTTGCCGTCGGTCTCGCAACTGTTCATGAAAGCATCGGTCACCCGAACGGAGTGATTCGCGTTCTGGAAGAACACCGAATCGTACGCACCGCCGGCAACGTTGAATCCACCGTCGTAACCCGCTTCGATCAGCGACCAGGCCTTCTTCTCCTCTGTGGCCTTGCAGTCGATGAACTCGGCGATGTCGGGATGATCGACGTTGAGGATGACCATCTTCGCCGCGCGACGGGTCTTGCCACCCGATTTCACCACGCCCGCGAACGAATCGAAGCCGCGCATGAAGGAAACCGGCCCGGACGCGGTGCCGCCGCCCTTGAGATGCTCTTTCGACGAGCGAACCTTCGACAGATTCGAGCCGGTGCCCGACCCGCCTTTGAAGAGCATGGCCTCGGTCTTGGCGAGGTCCATGATCGACTCCATCGTGTCGTCGACCGAGTTGATGAAGCATGCGCTCGCCTGTTGCGGCGTATTCTCCACACCGAGGTTGAACCAGACCGGACTGTTGAAAGCCATTCGCTGATTCACCAGGATGTCGGTCAGCTCGTCGGCGAAGGTCTGGCTGTCCTCCGGAGTCTTGAAGTAGTGGGAGGCGTCGCCCCATTCGCGGATCCTGCCCACCACCCGCCCGATCAGCTGCTTCACGCTTCGCTCGCGCTGGGGCGTCCCCAGGTGGCCGCGGAAGTACTTCGAAACCACCACATTGGTCGCGAGCTGGGACCAGCTCTTCGGAATTTCGACGTCCTTCTGCTCGAAGACGAGGCTGCCCTTCTCATCGCCGATCGTCGCGTCGCGAATCTCCCATTCGACGTTGTCGAACGGATCCTCGCCTGCGCGGGTGAAGTGGCGCTCGACGGTCAGGCCCAAAGGTTTGCGGGCTCTACGTTTTCGATCACCGACCGGCTTGAGATGCTGCTTCTCGGCCTGCTGCGTCGTCAGGTCCGTGCCCCTCTTCCGATCGATACCGTCGTTCACTTCTTCTCCCCCCTGCGATTCTCGTCGCGTCGTGCCGCAACGCAACCTTGGCCCCAACATCCAATGCCGATGGTTTCGTTGCGAATGATCCAGAGTTGCTGTCGACGAGCGGGCGCGGTCACCCGTCGCGCGCTCTTCTCGATGCGCGCTTCAACTGCGAAAGTATCAGTCCGGGGTCAGAACGAAGCGCGGATCCCGAGCATCCCTCGAAGCCGAAGCGGATACCCACCGGAGATGAGAGAGGCCCCAACGCTGCCGGGGCCCCCGAGACGAGTTCGGGTCCTCCATCCCTCTTCCGCCTCGCTTCCCTCCAACGACCGCCTGTTACCGAACCCCCCCAGGCCGCTGAAAGGACATGTCTCATCCCCAATTCGGTGTTTACTCTCCACCGAAATTGGAGTCAATAGAAATTCCACAAAATATGGGGCTTCACCGGAGTCAAGAGCACAACCTCTTGAGCTTCAACGGTTTTCCATCGTGATCGAACCGGGCGGCGGAAGCGGCGGCAGCCCGGCGAGTGGGCAGAATGTGCCCCAAGTAGCTGAAATCGTTGGCTTGATGGCCTGGGGAAGGCCCTGTGATCCCGACACCCGGATCCGGGGCGAGCTCGCGCGCGGCTCAGCTCTCGGGCAGGCCCGTGAAGCGGATGCCGGTCCCTTCGGGGAGTTTGTAGCGGATGTTGAGCCCGATCATCAGCGCGGTGATGTCTTCGACGATGCGCGCGTTCGCGAGCGGTCCGCCGTTCAGCGCCCGCAGCCCCGGGACGAGCTCGCACAGAGCCATCACCACTTCGCGCGGTTCCTTGGCTCCGGAGACCACGACGTCGCAGTCGACCTCGCTTTCGAGGTGCTGGAGTCGGTGGGCCGAGACGTTCTGGAACGCCGAAACGACGCTCACACCCGCCGGCACCAGCGACTCGACGAGCTCGGCGCAGGAGCCCTGCCAGATTCCGACCGTGCGCACCGCTCCGTCGCCGATCGCGGCCGCGAGGGGCACCGCCATCGACACCACGATCTGGCCCTCGGCCAAGGCGGACTTGATCGACTTCACGGTGCTGGCGGTGTGCTCGAACGGCACGGAAACGATCACGATCGGACCCCGCGGCGTCGCGTCGACGTTCTCGAGACCGACGACATCCGCCCCGGGAACCGCCTCCCGGACCTTCTCGGCGGCTTCGACCGCGCGCTCGAGCTTTCGCGATCCGATCACGACCGGCCGGCCCGCGCGCGCGAAGCGCAGCGCGAGCCCGAGGCCCTGATCGCCCGTGCCGCCCAGAATGACGATTGATCGAGGGTTCATTGCAGTAGACATAGGGCGAGGAGGCTAGCGTAGAGACCGGCTCGGTTCTTTCCTACCTTCACGTTCTTTCCGATCCGTCGAGCCGCGGTCGCCCCACCCCACCCGGCTTTCCAGCGGGCGAGAGAACCACAGGCGAATCCATGTCCTCCGACGACGCTGCGTTCGTACCCACCCGGATCCGCCAGGCGGACGCACGCCACCTCGCCATCAGCTGGGCGGACGGACACGAGAGCCGCTACGAGGTTCGCGCGCTGCGGCTCGCCTGCCGCTGCGCACAGTGCGTCGACGAGTGGAGCGGTGCCCGGACTCTCGACACCGCGACGGTTGCCGACGACGTCCAGCCGAGGAATCTCTCGTCGGTGGGGCGCTACGCGATCCGGATCGACTGGAGCGACGGGCACGACACCGGCATCTACTCGTTCCGGCGCCTGCGCGAGCTCGACACGG
>Ga0055476_10000246_pt1 | contig 13749 bp, 11 predicted proteins | sample Muzzi_CordC_D2_FD_57682 | JGI IMG/M metagenome (GOLD analysis project Ga0055476, IMG submission 57682) | Wetland microbial communities from San Francisco Bay, California, USA, that impact long-term carbon sequestration - Muzzi_CordC_D2 | ecosystem: Environmental > Aquatic > Marine > Wetlands ... | reverse complement strand
CCCGGCGTAGCGCGGGATCACTAGTTCAACTCCCCTGGCAATCGGTTGCCAACCCCTATCCTCCGGCGGACCCCCTGAGCGCGGATCAAGTGGAGGCTATCCATGAGGCCTCTCTGGAAATCCTCGAGCGCATGGGTATTCGCGTATTGCATCGGGGCGCGCGCGCGCTTTTCGCCGCCGCCGGTGCCGACGTGGACCATGACACGCAAATGGTTCGTCTCGATCGCGCATTGGTGGGCGAGACCGTCGCGCGCGCGCCGCCCGAGTTCGCCCTGCGGGCCCGGAATCCTGAACGCAATCTCGAAGTCGGCGGTAATCGCATGGTCATCGCCAGCGTTGGCGGACCGCCTTTTTGCCATGATCTGGATCGAGGCCGGCGTCCGGGCAGCTACGCGGACCTGTGCGAGTACCTCAAGCTCGAGCAAAGCCTCAACGTTATCCACATGGAAGGCGGCGGCCCCATTGAACCCGTTGAGCTGCCGGCGCAGACGCGGCACCTGGATTTGTACCTCGCGCAAATTCGCCTGCTCGACAAGAATTGGAAACCGCTGGGTCTGGGACGCCAGCGCGCCGCCGACGCCATCGAGATGGGGTGCATTTTGTTCGACACCGACCGTGAGGGACTGGCTAGCGATCCGGCGTTGTTCTGCGTCATCAATACCAACTCACCGCGCCAGATCGACGGTCCCATGTGTGAGGGAATAATAGAGATGGCGGGCGCCGGCCAACCCGTTTGCATTACCCCCTTTACGCTGGCGGGCGCCATGGGCCCCGTGACACTGGCCGGTGCCCTGTGTTTGCAAAATGCCGAAGCCCTGGCCGGTATTGTCTTGTGCCAGCTTGTTCGCCCGGGCACGCCGGTGGTCTACGGCGCCTTCACCTCCAACGTGGATATGAAGAGCGGCTCGCCGGCCTTCGGTACGCCGGAATACACCAAGGCGACCCAGGCCTGTGGCCAGCTCGCGCGCCGTCATGACCTGCCCTACCGATCCAGCAACACGACGAGCGCCAATAGCGTCGATGCTCAAGCCGCCTACGAGAGCGAGATGTCCCTGTGGGGCGCGGTCACGGCCCACGCCAATGTGCTCAATCAGGGCGCCGGTTGGTTGGAGGGGGGGCTCACGGCCTCCTTCGAGAAGCTCATCATCGATGCGGAGATGCTGCAGATGATGATGGAGTTCCTAAAGCCCATCCAGGTCGATGATCAAAGCCTCGGCCTGGACACCATTGCCGAGGTGGAGCCCGGCGGTCACTTCTTCGGCACCCAACATACCTTGGATAGATACGAAAATGCTTTCTACACACCCCTGGTGTCGGATTGGAGTAACTACGAGACCTGGTTGGAATCCGGCGCGCAAAGCACCGCGCAACGCGCCAATACAATCTGGAAACAACTACTGCGCGAATACCGGCAACCCTACCTGGATCCGGCCATCGACGAAGCCCTGGCCGAATACGTCACCCGCCGAAAGCAAGAAATCGAAAAGTGCAGCTGCGACGATTAAGCCGCCCAACCACACCCGCGCTCCCCGCTAGCCCGCCGGCCTGCAATGTTGGGCTTCGCTACGCTCAGCCCAACCTACAACGCTCAATCAACGAAGGGTCCTCCCCTCCCTTCACGGGAGGGGAGACAGAGGGGAGGGTGAAGAACAAGGAGCAGCGATAGCGCACTTGACCCGATTCTGAGAACGCCACGAAACGAACTGGCCACTCTCCCCGAAGGGGAGGGTGGGAGACAGAGGGGAGGGTGAAAAAAAGGAGCGCACATCGAAGCCGCCATCACCAACACCCAGGCGAAAAAAAACCCCGGAGGCGCGACTGCCCCCGGGGTTACTTACCTAGCCTATCCGACCCAAACCTTACTCAACTGATGATAATTAGTCGGATGCATCACGTAATTATGTACGTTCTTGTTGCCGGCGGTCACGATCGAGCGCCACAGGGGCTGAACAATGATCGCGTCCCCCTGGAGAATCTTCTCGACCTTCTCCATCTTCTTGCGCCGCTCCGCTACATCGAGCACGCCACTGGCTTCATCCAGCGCCTTGTCGAATTCCGGGTTGTTATAGCGTGACTCGTTCCACGGCACACCGGAGCGGTAGCCGAGGTTGAGCACCATGACGCCGAGGGGGCGATGGGTCCAACCGGTGAAACCGAAAGGCGTCTTGTCCCAGACCTCCCAGTACTGGGCGCCCGGCATGACGTTAATGGTCACATCGATCCCGCCGGCTTTCCACATTTCACGCATGGCCTGGACGGCGTTGACTTCCCATTTCTGGTTGTTGTTGGCGTCGAGGGAAACTTTGATGCCGTTGGGGTGACCCGCTTCTTTCAACAGGGCCTTGGCTTTCTCGAAGTCCTGTTTCATGGCTGGGAGCTTGAAGTACTCCGGATGAATGGGCGCCACGTGGTGATCCTCGGCCGGTGATCCCTTGCCGCGGTAGACCAAATCCAGCACCTTCTTGTGGTCGATGCAGGCCTGCAGCGCCTGGCGCACCTTCGGATTGTCGAAGGGGGCCTGGGTCATCTGCATGCGCGCAACACCGGTTTGTGCCGTTACGGCTTCGAAAAGCTGCACCGTGGGCAGCGACTCGATAACATCGAGCTGATCGATATTGAGTTCGTTGACCAGGTCCACCTGGTTCGAGGCCAGCGCACCGAGCGCTGCGTTGCGGTCATCGCCATGATCCAGATAAATGATCTTGTCGAGGCTTACGTCGCCGCCCCAGTAGCCGTCTTTGCGCTTGGTGAGCTCGGCACGCTCGGCGATGGCGAAGTTGGTCAGCTCATAGGGGCCGGTTCCGATGGGATTCTTCGATAGGTCGCCGCCGTCTTCGGAAAAGCGCCGGTGGACGATGGCGGTGGGGTAGTTGTACAGGTTCTCCGGGATCGACAGCTCCGGACGGTTCAAGTGCAGCTTTACGGTGTGATCGTCGACCTTTTCAACCGCGCCCGGCGTCATGCTTTTCTTCATCTTACCGTCGGCGCCCTTGGTTTCGTCGGTCATGGACGCGAACAGTCCGATATTCGACGAGCCCGTAGCCGGGTCCAGCCAGCGCTCGAAATTGAAAACCACGTCGTCGGCGCCGAAATCGTCGCCGTTATTCCATTTGACGCCTTTTCTGAGATTGAAGGTCCAGGTTTTCAAATCATCGGAGGCTTCCCACTTCTCGGCCAGATAGGGGCGGGTGATATTGTCCGGGCCGGTGATGGCCATGTACTCCAGGAAGGCGCGCCCGACGTTGGCCTTCTGGGTCCAGTCGAAAGTTGCCGGGTCGGTCATCTCCTGGACTTCCATCGACATTCTCAGGGTGCCGCCCTTACCCATGGCAGCCTGGGCCGCGGGCATGAACGATTGTCCGGTAATTTGTCCGGCGATGCCGTAAGCGGCAGTAGCCGACAGTCCCAGCAGCGTCGAGGTGCGCAGGAACTCTCGCCGGTCGATTTTCTTTTTACGCAGATCCTCGATGAGCTCGGGGATGTACGGATGTGGGTATTTGCGGTCTTTGGAACTCATGGATACCGTCCTCCTGGGATCAGTTGCTCGCCGTAATGGACATCGGGGTTTGAGCAAAGGAATTTTTTTCGCCCGTCCAGCGGATTCTAGAGGCCGCCGTGACGATGGCTGTCGGTCGAGAGTACCCTCATTGGCCGGCCACACACAAGTTACACACTGGTAGGAATTGGCCGATTGCAACGCGGCCAAAGGGGGTGGTGGTGGTGTGCGGGGCCGCCCGGCCCAGCAGGCGGTATCGCCCGGCCGCCTTTCACGCGGCGGCCTGGATAGATACAGTGACCGGGCGAGGCGGGCGCTCTTAATGAGGGCGGCAATGCAAAGAAGGCGCTTTCTGAGTGGATCGGCGGTACTGACGGGCCTGGGCCTGGGCCTGGGCCTGGGCTTGGGTCTGGGACCGGCGGCCCTGGCGTGCAGGCTGTTTCCAGCCGGTGCGGCGGACCGTTATGTGGCCAGGCGGGCGGGCGAACAGATCGGTTGGCAGGCATTTTCCTTCCGGCGCGAACCCGGTCAGTTCGTTGTCGAAGTCGATATGGAAATCGATCTCGCCTCGCTGCAATCCGGCGGCTTGCGCTATCGCCACGAGTCCCGGGAAGTCTGGAAAGCGGGTTGGCTGCAGGCGATGCAATCGCGCACCCGCACAGATGCCGTGGTTCAGGTGGTGAATGCGCAGCGCCAGGATGGCTCGTTGCTGGTCGACGGCAGCGATGTGCGCCCCTACCGTTTGAGCACCTATATCGTACCCAGCAATCTCTGGCACCGGGACAGCCGTCTCGTCGACGCCTTCCTTGACGTGGAGAGTGGAAAGCTTCGCTTCTCTCAGCCGCGCTTTGTTGCAAAGGAGCCGTTACCGCAGGGCGATGGCGTGGTGCAGACGCACCGCTACAGCATACGTGGTCAGTTGAACCGCGAGGCCTGGTATGACGCCGACTGCGCTTTGGTGCGATGGGATCTGCCGCTCGCTGATGGCGATTGGATCAGTTTCCGGCGCGAGGTGGTCTAGCCGGTTTGCGGGTGCTCGGGAGCGCTTAGGGCTGGCGCCCAATCCATTTCCGGGTCGAATTTACGAGCAAGGCCGCTCTAATACACCCGTGTAGCTTGGGCTTCGCCGCGCTCAGCCCAAGCTACGTTGCTTCAACTACGGTTGAGCAGAACCGTGAAATCACTTACAGGGGCCAGGCCACGGGCTCTCGGGCTTTGAATGCGTAGCGCCGAATCACATCGGCATATCCGTTGAAGCGGTAATTGCCGTTGGCGCGCAGCACCGCACCGCGTTGGGCACGCCAGCGGGCCGGCAACCGGTACCAAGCCAGGCGCGGCTCCCGGTGATGCAGGTAGTGGAGATTATTGTTGAGGTAGAGCAGCGACATGATCGGGCCGGATTCGACGATTGCCAGGCGCTCATCGACGTTGGCGCGTGCCTGGTGCTCGGCGAAGGAACGTAGCAAGGTGATGGATATGCCGGGATATACGAACAACAGCAAATACCACAGCAGCGGAATCTGGCACACGACGCTCACCCAGACGATCACGAGCGCACAACCGAGGCCGTGCAATAGCCACGCATTCAAGTGGGCGAAGTCGCCTTTGGCGAAGGCTTCCAGCTCCACCGCCAACAGCCGAACCATGGACACCAAGGGTCCCAGCAGCAGCCGTCCCACGGCCGTATTGTGAAAGCGCAGCAGCGCACGGCGTAGCGGTCCGGCCCGGGTCCAGTCTTGCTTTGAAAGATAATAGGACTCCGGATCCTCCAGGGGATCGGTAATCGAATCGTCACGGTGGTGGCGCAGATGGGTATCGGCGTACACCTCGAAGGGCAACCACAGCCAAAGACTGGGAAAAACCAGCGCGCGGTTCAGCCAGCGCCAGTGGGTGGGGTGGCCGTGCACCACTTCGTGCTGCAGCGACCCGTGCCAGGCCAGCAGAAAACCGCCGGCGGGCAGCACCAGCCACCAGGGCAGGCTGTGGTAGTAAAGGGTGAGGGCGCCATAGCCCGCATAGACGGCCGCGGCCACTACCATGGTCGGCCATTCGACGGTTGGACGCGATCCATCGGGCATACGCGGAATCTCCGGGTGCCAATAAGCCACATACGAGGACGGCCTGCTCCCCCTGAGCGCGGTGCCCGCTGATAGGCCGTCAGAATTGGCTCCATTAAATCCCAGCTTGACCTTAGCAACAACGTGGGAATTCGCATTTTACACGGCGGTATGTCACACTTTCGCCAATATTGTGCATAAATAGCACTAACGTTGACTTTGCGCAGCAACTGCCGGGCGGGGTTCGCACCATGCATCGTAACGAGACCGTAGAAATCTTCCGCGCACGCCTGGTGGAGGTGATCGAGCAATCCGGCATGAGCCGCAGCGAGTTCGCCCGCCGCATCGGCGCGGATCGCTCGACCCTTTCGCAACTGCTCGCCCCTGACGGCAACCGCCTGCCGCGGGCCGAGACCATCGCCGCCATTGCGGTGGTGGCGCAAGTGAGTGTGGACTGGTTGTTGGGTTTGAGTGCGCAAGGCCAGCTGGGCACCGATGTTCTCAATGAGGCTGTTGCCATCGAACCGGGGGCCGCGTCACCGGCGGACGAACGCCTGCAGCGCTGGCACGCCGAGGCCGCCGGTTACAAGATTCGCTACGTGCCGACCACCCTGCCGGATCTGCTCAAGACCGAGCACGTCATCCGCTACGAGTACGTACAGCACGACACCCTGGAACCCCAGGGGCGTATCCAGTATGCCGAGGCGCGCCTCGCCTACAGCCGCCGGCCGGAGACGGACATCGAGGTTTGCAGCTCGTATCAGTCCATTGCCCAGTTCGCCCGTGGCGAGGGTCAGTGGCAGGATCTGGCCTTCGAGTCGCGCGTCGCCCAGCTCGAATCGATGATCGGTCTGCTCGATGAGCTATATCCGACCTTCCGCTGGTTCTTGTTCGACATTCGCAAGAACTATTCGGTGCCGCTTACGATCTTCGGGCCACAGCGGGCAGCTATATATATCGGCGACATGTACCTTGTTTCAACCTCACGGGAGCATATTCGCGTGCTGGCCGGACATTTCGACAACCTCATCCGCGCCGCCATCATGCAGCCGCCGGAAGTTATCGAGTATTTGAAAAAGCTGCTGCGCGAGACCGCTGGCGGTGGGAAAACGGCCGTGCCGGTATCGGCGTAGCGGTCCACGCCATGATCGCGAGTCTCACCATGTACGATCTCCCCGAGCTGCGCCCCGCCACCGATGCATGGTGGCGCGGCGTCGCTCGCGCCTTGCGGGCTGCCGGTATCGAAGACGTGCCGGCCACACTGACCCGGGACGCCGATTGCGATCCGTTGCGCTGTCCCGAGCTGCTGTTGGCTCAGACCTGCGGTTATCCGCTGACCCATGAGTTGGCCGGCGTGGTCGAGTTGATTGCCACCCCGGCCTATTCGGCCAGCGGCTGTATCGGTGCTGACTATTGCAGTCTCGTCGTGATCGCCGATGACAACACGGCGGAGGAACTCGACGATTTGCGCGGCAGCGTTTGCGCCTACAATGCGCGTAACTCTCAATCCGGCTACAACGTTCTACGCTCGACCGTGGCGCCGTTGGCCCGCGGTGGGACATTTTTTTCGCGCTTAGTCGAAAGCGGTGGCCATGCCGCCAGTTTGGAAATGGTGGCCGCGGGTGAGGCCGATCTGTGTGCGGTGGACTGTGTAACCCACGCGCTCATCGTGCGCTGCCGTCCGGACGCATTGGCGGGGACGCGCGTGCTTGTGGCGACGGAGAAGGCGCCCTGCTTGCCCTATGTTACCCGTGCCGGTGTCGACAGTGATTTTGTCCGGCGGTTGCGCGACGGCTTGGATGAGGCCTTTGCCGATCCGCGTCTCGCCGATGCTCGCGGCGCGCTTTTACTTGCGGGCGCGCATGTACTCGATGATGCTGCCTACCAGTGCATTGTCGACATGGAAACGGCAGCGCGCGCTGCCGGATACGCAGAGTTAGGCTGAGCAGGGTTAGCGCCGCCCACCGACAACGCACAAGGAGACTTTCGAATGCCCGGAGTCGATGTATTGTTCCTCTCGCGCCAGGATATTGATGCGCTCGAATTGGATCTTCAGGATGTCCTCGATGCCGTGGAGGCCGGTCTGCAGGCCCACGGCAACAAAAAAGTGATCATGCCATCGAAGGATCACCTGGTTCTCGATTTTCCCGAAAAACTTTTCAATATCCTCAAAGGTTATGTGGAGCCGGCTAATGCGGTCGGCGTCAAGGTAATCGGCGATTTTCAAAAGAACTACGAGCATGACATGCCGTCGGAGTTTGCCACCGTCATACTGTTTCGACCCGAGACCGGCGCGCCCTATGCCATCATCAACGCCACCTCCACCACCTGGATGCGCACCGGCGCGGTTACCGCCATTGGCGCAAAGTATCTCGCTTGCGATCAGCCGAGGGTGCTGGGTCATATCGGCGCCCGCGGCACGGCCTGGTACAACGTGGCAATGCTCGACCTGTTGTTCGACTTCGAAGAGATCCGCGTGACCAGCAAGCGCCCGGAATCCCGCGAGCGCTTCGCCGCCGAGATGAGCGAGCGCCTGGGTAAAAACGTGCGGGTGATGGACAACAGTGAACAGACCGTACGCGATGCCGACATTGTTATTGATGCATCGCGCCTGCTCGAGCACGAAGTCCTGGTGGACAAAGCGTGGCTCAAACCCGGTGCGCTCGTTCAACCCTATGGTGCGGTGCTTTCCACTTCTCCGGATTTGCCCATCATTGCCGACAAGTTCATCGTTGATGACTGGAATCAGTGCAAGCAATCCCAGTACGGTCAGTACGCGGGGCTCATTCAGGAAGGTGCGTTGGGGGATCGGCACTGTTATGGCGAGATCGGCGAGATTGTGGCTGGATTGAAGCCCGGGCGTGAGTCGCAGCAGGAGCGGATCGTTTTCTGGCACAAGGGCTTTGCCGTCAGTGACATCGTCATCGGTCATCTGGCGTATGAACAAGCTCGAGAGAAGGGCATTGGTACGCTGTTAAGCTACGATAGCGCGCCCCGGGATATGTAAACCGGTGTTTTGCCGGCAAGCCCCACACGACCCCTGCCCCTTGCTTCGCGGAGCAGGGCACTGTAACTGATACACAGGTGGCAACAGGGTTTCGTGCCGCTATTTAGTTTTGCCATTTTCGATTCGGGAACCTAGGATGGATGGAACAAACGACGGCGCGTCCCTATGACCCCCGAGCTCGCCCAGCTAATCTGTCATTTTCCCGAGCGGCTGCACCCCGTCAGTCAGCAGTTCTTCGACCGATTCGTCCAAGGCTTCATGACCACGGCTGATTTCATGCGTTTTTTTTCTCTACCGAATTCCGACTACATTCAGCTCGGCCACTGCTTCATGCAGGCCATGACCGGCTAGCCGGCGCATATTCCCACGGATCCAGCTGGAGCGTCCCGCATTGATCGCCATTGACGGCCAGTCTTTGACTCTCGAGCAGTTTCGAGACGTCGTTCTCGACGGCGCCCGTTGCGAGCTGACGGCTGATGCCCGTGACCGCGTCGAAGCCGGGCGGCGTACCGTCGAGCAAACCGTTGCGCGCGGTGCTGCTACTTACGGAGTTAATACCGGCTTTGGCGATCTGGCCAACGTGCGCATCGAGAACAAAAATCTTGCGCTGCTCCAGGAGCGGTTAATCCTCAGCCACTGCGCGGGGGTCGGCGAGCTGCTGCCCGACCAGGCGGTGCGTGGCATGTTGCTGTTGCGTGCCAACACGCTGGCGCGGGGACACTCCGGCGCGCGGCCCTTGCTCATCGAGTCGTTGCTGACACTGTTGAATACCGGCGTATTGCCGCTGGTTCCCAGCCGTGGCTCGGTGGGCGCCAGCGGCGATCTTGCGCCGCTGGCGCACCTCGCCCTGCCGCTGCTCGGCAAGGGCGAAGTGCGCATCGGCGCTGAAGTGATGCCGGCCGCTCCGGGTCTGGAGCGCGCAGGACTAACACCCTTGATCTTGGAACCGAAAGAGGGCCTTGCGCTCATCAACGGCACCCAGGCAATGACCTCCTTGCTGGCGCTGTCGGTGCTCGCGTGCCGGCGCTTGGTGCGCATTGCCGATCTAGTCTCCGCGATGGCGACGGACGCGCTACGTGGGACGGATTCTGCCTTCGATGCACGTTTGCATGCGCTGCGACCGCATCCGGGGCAAATGGCGAGCGCCGCCAATATCTGGAAGTTGATGCAGGGCTCCGGCATTCGCGACTCCCACCGCCAGGAAGATGTGCGCGTGCAGGATCCTTACAGTGTGCGTTGCGCCCCCCAAGTGCATGGGGCGGTGCGCGATTTGCTCGGCGACGTGGAAACAAAGCTCGTCATCGAGATGAACTCGGTCACGGACAACCCGCTGATTTTTCCCGAGCAGGGCGATGTTGTATCCGGCGGAAACTTTCACGGCGAGCCCATGGCATTTGCCGCCGACATACTTGCGCTCGGTGTCTCGGAGCTTGGCGCCATCAGTGAACGGCGAATCGAGAAGCTCACCAATACCGCATTCTCCGGATTGCCGCCGTTTCTGGTAGAGGATGCCGGGCTCAACTCCGGCTACATGATGGCGCAGGTGACGGCGGCAGCGCTGGCGAGTGAGAACAAGGGCTTGTGTCATCCCGCATCGGTGGATTCGATTCCCACGTCGGCGGACAAGGAAGACCACGTGTCCATGGGCATGGGTGCGGCGCTCAAACTGCAACCGATCGTCGAGAACACGCACCGCATAGTCGCCATCGAGCTGGCGGCGGCGGCCCAGGGGATCGATTTACTGCGGCCTTTGCGTTCCAGTGACGCCATCGAGAAGGTGCATGGGGCGTTTCGTGAGCGAGTAGCGGTGTTGAAAGACGATCGGGAGATGGCCATCGATCTGAACGCGGCCTATGCCTTTCTCGATGATATTGATCCGTTCTTGGACGATCTCCTGTAGGTTGGGCTTCGCCGCGCTCAGCCCAACCTACACTGCTTAACCATTTCCGATCGAAGCCGATTCCTGGTCGTCACTAAGCACGATCTTGCCGATATGCTGACTGCTCTCCATCATCCGGTGCGCCTCGCTGGCCTGTGCCAACGGGAAGCTTGCGTGGATGATGGGGCGTACCTTCCCCGATGCCAGCAACGGCCAGACTTTGTCTCGAAGCGAGTGCGCAATCATCGCTTTCTGGGCGACGGTGCGCGGCCGTAAGGTCGAACCTGTTAGCGTCAGGCGTTTGAGCATGATGGGCAGTAGATTCATTTCCACTTTCGGCCCGCGTTGAAGCGCGATCTGCACAATACGGCCCTCTACGGCCAATGACTTGAGATTTCTTGGCAAGTAGTCGCCGCCAACCATATCGAGAATAAGGTCGACGCCGCGCTCATTGGTGATCTCTGAAATGCGCGCGACGAAATCCTCGTTGCGATAATTGATGGCGGCGTCGGCACCCAGATCCGTGCATGCTTTGCATTTATCATCGCTGCCCGCGGTCACGTAAACCGTCGCACCGAAGGCTTTGGCAAGTTGGATAGCGGTAGTGCCGATACCGCTGGACCCACCGTGGACGAGGAAGGATTCACCGCTTGCAAGACGGCCGCGATCGAAAACATTCGTCCACACAGTGAAAAAGGTCTCGGGGATGGCGGCCGCCTGAATGGCGCTCAATCCCTCGGGCACGGCCAGGCACAGTGATGCGGGTGCCAGGCAGTAATCGGCGTAGCCGCCGCCGGCGACCAATGCGCATACAACAGCGCCCTCCCGCACACCGCCGGTCTCGCGGCCAAGTGCCACCACTGTACCGGAGACTTCGAGCCCGGGTATGTCGGGCGCGCCGGGAGGCGGTGGGTACAATCCCAGGCGTTGCATGACGTCGGGCCGGTTGACGCCGGCTGCGCTCACTTTAATGAGCACCTCAGCTTCGCCGGGCGTGGGGACGGGGCGCTCGGCAACGCGCAACACTTCGGGTCCACCGGGTTCGCTAATCTCGATGGCACGCATGGTCGACGGGATTTCTTCGCTCATGGCTGACCCTCAATAATGCTCATTCGGGACTTACAAGCCGCGCGCCACGATGGGCGGATTCTCGAAGCCCGGTTTACCGTAGCGCAGCGGAACCTCGTCCAGAGTCATGACGCGCCCGCCGGCGGCGGCGAGCACCGCATGGCCCGCGGCGATATCCCATTCCATGGTACGCCCGATGCGTGGGTAGATATCCGCGACGCCTTCGGCGATACGGCAAAATTTCAGCGATGATCCCGCCGAGACCCTTTTCTTGATGGGAAATCGCGACAGGTACTCATCAGTTTCTGGATTGCTGTGCGAACGGCTGGCGACGGCAACCAGCTCATCACCAGGCGCGCGGCATTGAATGGGTGCGCGTTCGCCGCTGCGGCTGCGCCAGGCTTTGCCGTCGCCGCTGGTCCAATAGGTTTCGGTCAATACCGGCAGATGCACGACGCCGAGTACCGGACAAGCGTTCTCGATCAGCGCGATGTTGACGGTGAACTCGCCGTTGCGGCTGACGAACTCCTTGGTGCCGTCCAGAGGATCGACGAGAAGAAAGGGACCGTCGCCGATATCAGGGATGTGTCCGGCGGCGACGCTTTCTTCCGCAATGATGGGAATGTCGGGAACAATCTTGGCGAGACTCTCTATGATCAACTGCTCGGCGCGCTCGTCGGCATCGGTGACGGGGGAGGCGTCGGCTTTGTTACGCACCTCGAACTCGCAATTGTAGACGCGCAATATTTCGTGGCCCGCGCGTTCGGCGATGGAGCAGAAGGCTTCGGCCAGGGCGGTTTTGTCGATGCTCATTGTGTTTATCTCCCGCCGCTGCACTCTACCAGCGACCCGGTGGTGTATGACGATTCATCGGATGCCAGCCACAAGATGACGCGCGCCACCTCTTGCGCCGAGCCGCCGCGTTGCATGGGCACGCCTGCCTTGAGGCGATCGACGCGTCCCGGTTCGCCGCCGCTTGCATGTATGTCGGTATAGATGAGTCCCGGCCGGACTGCGTTTACACGAATGCCTTCGGCCGCGACCTCCTTGGCAAGCCCGATGGTCATGGTGTCCATGGCGCCCTTGCTGGCGGCGTAGTCCACGTATTCGTTGGACCCGCCGAGGCGTGCGGCCGCCGACGACACGTTGACAATTACACCGCCCGCGCCGCCGTTTTTCGTCGACATGCGCCGCACCGCCTCGCGTGCGCATAAAAAGACACCGGTGATATTAACGGAAAACATGCGCTGCAGACGCTCCAGGCTGTAATCCTCGACTCGGGATTGGACGTCGATAACGCCGGCATTGTTGACCAACGCGGTGAGAGGGCCGAGCTTCGCATCAACGGTTTCGAACAAATTGAGAATGTCTTTTTCCGAAGACATGTCCCCGGCAACCGCCAGCGCCTTGCCGCCGGCCTTTTCGATATCGGCGACCACGGCTGCCGCGGCTTGCGCCTCGCGCCGGTAGTTGACGCACACGGCATAGCCCCGCTCGCCGGCCAGGCGTGCCGTCGCCGCTCCAATACCCCGGCTGGCACCGGTGACGATGATCACTTCGGACATGGTGAGATGCTATTCCTGGTTTTACGCCGAGGGCGTGTACAAAGGTGTGTGATTTATTTTTGCAGGTCGGGCTGAGCGCAGCGAAGCCCGACAATTTCGCCCCCCTGCTCCTGCATAGATTAAGCGCCAGGTGGCCGCCAGGTATATACCATCTACACCCGGCAATTCACATCTGTCTTTCACGTCATCAATGCGCCCAGCGTTTTCTTGAAGCCTTCCAAAATGACCTCCTGCCGCTCGTGGCGGCCGTCGCGAATACACCAGTAGCCGCCCACCATGACATGTTTAAATGCCGTCTGGTTCGCGGCGAATACCAGGCTGTCGAGAATGGCATCGCCGGTTTTGTGAGCAAGGGCTGCGGTGTCCGTATCGAGGACCACCAGGTCGGCGCGGTGGCCTACTTGCAACGCCCCGGTTGGCTGGGCCAGGGCGCGGGCTCCGCCGGCGACCGCGGCATCATAAAGCGTTCTGCCAACGGATGGTGACTCGGTGCTCGCCAACAGGGCGCGGCGCCGATGGCTGAGACGTTGACCGTACTCCAGAAGACGAAGCTCTTCGATGACGCTCACCGACACATTGCTGTCCGAGCCGATGCCGAGGTGCCCGCCCGCGGCGAGGAATTCGCTGGCCGGGAAAATACCGTCTCCGAGATTGGCCTCGGTGGTGGGGCAAAGCCC
>Ga0055476_10000245_pt1 | contig 13800 bp, 14 predicted proteins | sample Muzzi_CordC_D2_FD_57682 | JGI IMG/M metagenome (GOLD analysis project Ga0055476, IMG submission 57682) | Wetland microbial communities from San Francisco Bay, California, USA, that impact long-term carbon sequestration - Muzzi_CordC_D2 | ecosystem: Environmental > Aquatic > Marine > Wetlands ... | reverse complement strand
CGCCTGCTGAATGACTTGGCCGACAATACCGACAAGCTCATGGTGGTGGACCGCAACAATCAGTATCAGGGAGTGCTGCGCTTGCGGCGACTGTTGACCAGCCGCCCTCAACAACGTGTCAAGGAGGTGATGGACCATGCATTCGAACCCATACCGGCGGATATGCAAAGCCGGGAAGTGGTGCGCCGCTTCGAGGACCTGGACCTGATCTCCTCACCGGTGGTGGACGCCGATGGCCGTCTGCTCGGACGCATCACGGTGGATGATGTCATGGACGTCATTCGGGAGGAATCGGAGCGCTCGCTGATGCATGCGGCCGGTCTGGACGAAGAGGTCGATATGTTCGCACCGGTACTGACCAGCACCCGACGTCGGGCGCTCTGGCTGGGCATCAACCTGGTAACCGCCTTTATGGCCGCCTGGGTCATCGGCTTGTTTGAGGGCACCCTGGAGAAGGTGGTCGCGTTGGCGGTGCTGATGCCCATCGTTGCGAGTATGGGAGGCATTGCCGGCAGCCAGACCCTCACGCTGGTGATCCGTGGCCTGGCGCTGGGCCATCTGCAACGCGGCAATGCCCCTGTCCTGTTATGGAAGGAGTTCGGCGTTGGTGCGCTCAACGGACTGATCTGGGCATTGGTGGTGGCAGCACTCGCCATCCTCTGGTTCGAAAGCTGGCAGATCGGCGGCATCATCGCCGCGGCCATCCTGCTCAACATGCTATGCGCCGCCCTGGCCGGTGTGGCGATACCCCTGGTGTTGCGCGAACTCGACATAGACCCAGCCCTGGCCGGCGGCGTTATCCTGACCACCGTCACCGATGTGGTGGGATTCTTTGCCTTTCTCGGCCTTGCGACACTGATTTTGCTCTAGCAGATGCGAATCGTTAACAGTGTCCTGGGGGATGCGACGGGTGGACGCTGGCAGGTGGTGTGCGATTACAGCCGCGTCCTCAGGCAGCGTGGTCATGCCGTGCTGATGTTGTTGAGTGAAAATCATCGGCCGGATCTGAACAGAATCCCCACTGGCGTAAGGGTCGAGTTCATCTACAATCATGGCCACTATGACTATCTGGCCGCCTGGTCAGCAGCACGAAGATTAAGGGGTTTTGCTCCGCATCTGGCCATCGCGCACTGCAGTCGATCGGTCGCCCTGCTGAAACGTGCAGTGCGGGGTACCGCTCCGGTGGTGGCCGTGAGCCATAGCAACAAGGTCAGGCGTTTGTTGCCGGCGGACGCTTACCTGCCTTTGACGCTCCACATTGAGCAGAGCATAAAGCGCGCCGGCAAAGCGTCGTTCCAAAAGCCCTGCTTCGTCGTACCCAACATGATTTCCGTCGAGGTGTCGCCGCTATCGCCAGTCCGTCACCGCCACCGACCGCTGCGAATTGGTGCCCTGGGCCGGTTCGACAAGGTCAAGGGATTCGATGTGTATGTTGAAGCCCTGGGCTTGTTGCGCGCACACGGTGTGCCGTTCGAAGCCGTACTCGGCGGTAGCGGAATCGAGCGGCAGCGACTAATCGGGCAGGCCCGACAGCTGAGTTTGACCGACCGACTTAGCTTCCCAGGCTGGATCGATCAGGTCGACAGATTTTTTGCCGACATCGATATTCTGGTGGTACCCGCGCGCTCGGACGCATTCGGTTTGACGCCGCTGCAGGCGGCAGCTGCCGGTGTCCCACTGTTGCTGTCAACGGCGTCCGGCCATTGTGAAATGTTCCAGGACAAAATCGAGGCGCTGTTCTGCGAAGTCGGAGAACCGCACTCAACGGTAGAGCAATTGACGCGCTTGATGGCAGATCCCGAACTGGCAGACTGTCTTCGCCAAGCGGCGTATCGGCGCACTGTACGCGATTACAGCACCACGGCGGTTAGTGACAAGCTATTGTATGCCATTGAAATTATTAATAAAAACTGGATAAAATATAATAGGCAATAAATACAGCAATTACTCTATAGTTAGGGCCTTCTATAAATACATGTGTCGAGGGCCGAAAAGACACCCCATCTGCCGTGACGTCAACGCCGTACACAGCACGCACAAAAGAGATAGGGCAAACCCGCGGATTCGGAGTATAATTCCCCACCTTTTCACTTGGTTATGGTCGTGGATTTCAAGCGTAATTTTGCCGTTATTGTGGTGGGTGGCGGTCATGCCGGGACCGAGGCCGCACTGGCTGCTGCGCGCAGCGGTGCCGACACCCTGCTGCTGACCCATAACATAGAAACCCTCGGGCAGATGAGTTGCAATCCCGCCATCGGTGGTATCGGCAAGGGGCATCTGGTCAAGGAGATTGACGCCATGGGCGGTGCAATGGGCCAGGCAGCCGATTACGCCGGTATCCAGTTTCGGCGCCTGAACGCCAGCAAAGGTCCGGCGGTGAGAGCTACCCGCTGCCAGGCGGACCGGCAGCTCTACAGGCAGGCTATTCGCGCGAAGCTCGAAAATCAGCCCCGGCTGTCGTTGTTTCAGCAAGCCGTTGATGACCTGATCGTCGAGGACGATCAGGTCAGAGGCGTTGTCACCCAGATGGGGCTGCGTTTTTTCGCGGACAATGTCGTATTGACGGTCGGTACCTTTCTCGGTGGGCGGATTCATATCGGTCTGTCTAATTATGAGGGAGGCCGGGCCGGTGATCCGCCGGCCAATGCCCTGGCTCGGCGCCTGCGCGAATTGCCCTTCCGGGTTGAGCGACTGAAGACCGGGACTCCACCGCGTATCGATGGCCGCAGTCTTGATTACAGCAAGCTGCAGGAGCAGCCGGGTGATAACCCCGTTCCCAGCTTTTCCTTTTTGGCAACCGGCTGCGAACACCCGCAACAGATCTGCTGTTACCTGACCGCAACCACCGAGCATGGCCACGATATCATTCGTCGCGGGTTGGATCGTTCACCCATGTACTCAGGCTTGATAGAGGGTGTCGGGCCCCGTTATTGCCCTTCCATCGAAGACAAGGTGGTGCGTTTTTCAGACAAGCGTTCACACCAGATTTTTGTTGAGCCCGAAGGACTGGGCACCCACGAGATATATCCTAATGGTATTTCCACCAGCCTGCCGTTTGATGTGCAAAACGACCTGGTGCATTCCATACCCGGTTTTGAGAAGGCCCATATCACCCGACCCGGTTATGCCATCGAATATGATTTTTTTGACCCCCGTGACCTGCAGGCAACATTACAAACCAGATTCGTGGCCGGACTGTTTTTTGCCGGCCAGATCAATGGCACGACCGGCTATGAGGAAGCTGCAGCACAGGGATTGATTGCCGGGCTCAATGCGGCACGCCGGGCCAAAGGGGAAGACAGCTGGAGCCCGCGTCGGGACCAGGCCTATATGGGTGTGATGATCGATGACCTGGTTACCCGCGGCACCAGCGAACCCTACCGGATGTTTACCAGTCGCGCTGAATACCGCCTGTTGCTGCGCGAAGATAATGCCGACCTGCGGCTCACCGAAATCGGCTACCGCCTCGGCCTGGTTGATAATGCGCACTGGAGGCGCTTTGCCGACAAGCGGGAAGCTATTCAACAGGAACAGGGACGCCTGCACATGCTCTGGGTCAGGCCGAAAACACCGGCCTCGCAGCAGCTGGCGGTGCGTCATGGCGAAGTGCTCAACAACGAACAGAGAGCTGTGGACCTGTTACGACGACCGGCACTGAATTATGACGTTCTGATGAAGCTGGACGGACTCGGTCCGGGTGTCGAAGACGCAAAGATCGCCGAACAGGTGGAAATCCAGGCCAGGTATTACGGTTATATTCAGCGCCAGCAGGAGGAAATCGAACGCCAGCGGCGCAACGAGCACAAGTCTCTGCCGATGGATTTCGATTATCATCGGGTGAAAGGATTGTCTGCGGAAGTCAGAGAAAAATTGATAGCAACGTGCCCGGAGACCATTGGACAGGCCGCCAGAATTCCCGGGGTGACACCGGCTGCTGTCTCGCTGCTGTTGGTTCATCTGAAAAAAGCCGCTCTGTCGCGCAAGATGGCTTGACCACGACCGCTGGCGGAGCGCATGCATCGGTCGACTGGCAGGATCGGCACCTGGCCGCGATACTGCCGTGGGGTTGCAATCAATCGCGGCCAGGGATCTGCCCCTGCAGGCGGCAGACGCTTTTTGGCGAGCGGGGGTTTTTCAAAGGCATGCATATTTGACGCTTCTCCAACACGACATCCAGCAGGGCTGTACAGTCCTGCAAATCGATCTGACCGACACGGCTGCCGAAAAGCTTTCCGGATTCATCGGCTTACTGGGAAAATGGAATCGTGTCTACAATCTCACTGCAGTACGCGATCCGCAGGCTATGGTAGTACGTCATATCCTTGACAGCCTGGTTGTATTGCCGTTCCTGACAGATGGGAGTCTGCTGGATGTGGGTACCGGGGCGGGTCTGCCGGGTCTGCCCATTGCCATAGCCAGACCGGAGTTACCCGTTTCCCTGCTTGATGCCAGCGCTAAAAAGCTGCGTTTTGTCCGTCAGGCTGTGTTTGAGCTGGGTCTGGACAACGTTGAAGTGGTACAGAGTCGCATGCAGGAGTATCAGCCGGCGCGGTCATTTGATATGGTGATCAGCCGAGCGGTAGCGAACCTGAGCGAGCTTTACCGACAGACTGCCCGCCTGGTACGTCCCGGTGGTCGCATTTTATTTATGAAAGGCTGCCTGCTTGCAGAGGAAATACAGGAACTGGAAGCGGGCCGTGAAACGTTGCATATTGAACGCTTGAAAATACCCGGGTCGAAGGCCGAGCGTCATCTGCTCTGGATGGAAAAAACATTGGAGTCTTCCACCAAAACATGAGTCGCGTCATAGCCATTACCAATCAGAAAGGTGGCGTGGGTAAAACCACGACCTGCGTTAATCTGGCCGCATCACTGGCGGCCACCCGCCGCAAGGTTTTGCTGGTCGACCTGGACCCGCAAGGTAACGCCACCATGGGCAGCGGCGTAAACAAGCACGAGCTGGAACTGGGCGGTTACCACCTGTTGATGGAAGAGACTCCGATCGGAGATATCATTGTCGATGCAGGCACGTCGGGTTATAAGCTGTTGCCCGGAAACAGCGACCTGACCGCAGCGGAAGTCCAGCTCATGCAGCTCGATGAACGCGAAACCCGACTGGGCAGGCGTCTGCAACCGGTTGTCGGCCATTACGACTATGTTTTGATCGACTGTCCCCCGTCACTCAATATGCTGACGCTGAATGCGCTGACGGCGGCCGACGCCGTATTCATTCCCATTCAGTGCGAATATTATGCGCTGGAAGGCTTGAGCGCCCTGATGGAAACGGTGCGGCAGATTCGCGAAGTGATCAATCCGCGGCTCGAAATAGAGGGTCTGCTGCGTACCATGTTCGATGCGCGCAACAATCTCGCCAATGAGGTTTCCCAGCAGCTGCTGGAACACTTTGGCGAGAAGGTGTACCGAACCATCATCCCGCGTAATGTCAGGCTGGCCGAGGCGCCCAGTTATGGTGCGCCGATAATCAAGTACGACAAGGCTTCACGTGGCGCGATAGCTTATCTGGCGCTGGCCGCCGAGCTGGTCCGTCGGGAGCGTGAAGCTGCACAGTCTGATGAACTTCGGGCAGAAGCCTGATTGAAGAGCTGTGCGGGAGCGGCCCGCGCCTAAAGCTTGTTTTATTTTTAATGATGCAGACATAATTTAATTATGGTAGCCAAAAAACGAGGACTAGGCCGCGGGCTCGATGCCCTGCTCGGACCTGCAAAAGTGCAGGCGCGTACGGTCGAGCCGGTAACAGCGTTTCCGGCCGAGGACGTCGACCGCAATGCGGGCTATGTGGACGGCGAACTGCGCACGCTGGGTGTGGAACAGCTGCGGCGAGGCAAATACCAGCCACGTATCGACATGCACAACGAAAGCCTGGAGGATCTGGCCGATTCCATTCGTGTCCAGGGGGTGGTACAGCCCATCCTGGTGAGACCGATCGACGGCTCCAACTTCGAAATCATTGCCGGCGAGCGCCGTTGGCGTGCGGCCCAACTGGCCGAGCTTCAGGATGTGCCGGTGGTGGTGCGCGAGATGGACGATCGAACCACCATCGCGGTTGCCCTGATCGAGAATATCCAGCGTGAAAATCTGAATCCGCTGGAAGAAGCGCACGCTCTGCAGCGGCTGATTGATGAATTTGAAATGACTCACCAACAGGCGGCCGAAGCTGTTGGCCGCTCGCGTACCGCGGTTTCCAATCTGCTGCGTTTGCTGGAGCTTGGCGAGGTCGCTACCGGCATGGTGCAACGTGGAGAACTGGAAATGGGGCATGCACGGGCGTTGCTGGCACTGAATGGCGGCAAGCAGGCGGAAGCGGCACACCATGTTGTCAATCACGGTCTTTCCGTGCGTGCAACGGAACAACTGGTCAAGAAATTGATTAGCGAAGCCAATCACCCGGAGAGCAAGGCTCAAGCCCGGCGCCGTGACCCTGATCTGGTCATCCTTGAGCAGGATCTTTCCGATCGTATCGGTGCCCCGGTCGCAGTGCAGGCCAATCCGAAAGGTAAAGGCAAGCTGGTGATCAGCTACAACAGCCTGGATGAACTCGACGGCATCCTGGCGCATATCCAATAGGGATAGCCCAAATATCTATAAAGAATTATAAGCGGTTGACCCCACCCAGCGACGATCCTTATAATCGCTGCCGCCCCATACCGGTAAAATCGGTGGCCGCAACATAGCACCCTGAGACCAGGGGCAGGATTGAGCCCAGGCACCCATGGATAGCGGGATTCGCAGGCTTTTGCTGTTCCAGTCATTGATGGTTGCTGCCATGGCAGCGGTGTTTCTTGTGATCTGTGAGACTTATTCCGCCCTGTCAGCATGTTACGGCGGTTGTGTGGCGGTTGTGAATGCCTTGCTTCTGGCCAGGTGTGCACATCGGGACGTGAAAGCGCCGCAGCGCTCGCCACAGCAGAGTTTGGCCGCTGTGTACCTGTGTGTCGTGCAGCGCTTCCTGGTGATAGCCTTACTGTTTGCCCTGGGGCTGGGGTTGGTGAAACTGAACCCCCTGGCTCTGATGACCGGTTTTATTGTCGGCCAGTTTGTACTGGTAATTTTGGAAACACAACGGTTAAAAAAGAACTAACGCAATGTCCGCAGCACCAGAAACTTCAGCCCAGTATATAGAGCATCATCTGACGAATCTGACCTACGGCCAGCACGCAGACGGTCACTGGGGTTTTGCGCACAGTGCCGCGGAAGCGGCTGAAATGGGTTTCTGGGCCATCAATGTTGACAGCATACTGTTTTCCATTGGCCTGGGTGTTTTGTTCCTGTGGGCGTTCCGCAAGGCCGCCAGGACCGCGACCACCGACGTTCCGGGTGGCTGGCAGAACTTTGTCGAGTGGGTGATCGAGTTCATTGATGAAAGCGTGCGTGGTTCCTTCAGCGGTAAGAATCCCCTGGTCGCACCACTGGCCCTGACCATCTTTATCTGGATCTTCATGATCAATGCCATGGACCTGATAGCGGTTGACTGGCTACCCTGGCTGGCGGGTCTGATGGGTGTCGGACATTTAAAAGTGGTGCCCTCCACTGACCCCAATGTCACCTTCGGCATGTCACTGACGGTGTTCGCGCTGGTGCTGTACTACAGCGTAAAAATGAAAGGTCTCGGTGGCTTTCTCGGTGAACTGGCGTTTCAGCCCTTCCCCAAATGGCTGGCGCCGATCAACCTGCTGCTGGAGGGCGTGACCCTGCTCTCCAAACCGCTTTCGCTGTCACTGCGACTGTTCGGCAACATGTACGCCGGTGAAATGATCTTTATTCTGATTGCCTTGATGTATGGCGGTGGCATCGCAATGGGTACTTTGGGCGGCCTGCTGCAGCTCGGCTGGGCGATTTTCCACATCCTCATTATTACCCTGCAGGCATTCATCTTCATGACCCTGACCATCGTCTATCTGGATATGGCGAGCCAGGAACATCATTGATAACGACAGCTTTTAACTACTGAACTTAGACATTTAGGAGACAAACATGGAAAACGCTCTGCTCTACATTGCCGGCGGCCTGATGATGGGGCTGGGTGCCCTCGGTGCCGCAGTCGGCATCGGTATCCTGGGTGGCCGCTTCCTGGAAGGCGCTGCACGTCAGCCGGAATTAATCCCGATGCTGCGTACACAGTTCTTCATCGTTATGGGTCTGGTTGACGCGGTACCAATGATCGCGGTTGGTATTGCCATGTACGTCATGTTCGCAGTTGTCGGCGGCTGATAGCTGCACGGGGTGCAACAATGAATTTCAACGCAACACTGATCGGGCAAAGCATAACCTTCATCATTTTCGTATGGTTCTGCATGAGGTTCGTGTGGCCACCGATTATGCTCGCGCTACAACAGCGAAAGGAAAGAGTCGCCGAAGGCCTGGCCGCGGGAGAAAGAGGCAAACGCGACCTGGAACTGGCGCGCAAGAAAGCGCTGGAGACCCTGCACGATGCCAAGCAGCAGGCTGCTGAAATTATCAGCCGGGCGGAAAAACGCGGTGCTGATATCGTTGAAGAGGCGAAGAACGAGGCCGTAGAGGAAGTTGGTCGTGTCAAGGCAGCTGCCCAGCTGGAGATAGAGCAGGAAGTCAACCGCGCCAAGGAAACGCTGCGTGGCCAGGTGGTGGAAATAGCGAGTGCCGGTGCCGGCCGTATTCTCAAGCGTGAACTGAATGCGACTGCCAACGACGAACTGATCAAAGACCTGGTCGCCCAGATCTAGGTGACGGCGATGACGGAAAAAAGCACTCAGGACATCACACAGCTTGAAGGTGACGCGGAGTTGGCACGCCCCTACGCACGAGCTGTATTTGAACTGGCCAAAGACAAGAATCAATTGCAGAGCTGGAACGACACGCTGGCCTTGATGGCGGCGGTGGTCAGTAACGATACCATGCGTTCACTGCTGGATAACCCGAGTCTGAGTCGAAGCGATGCTGCTGCCCTGGTGATCCGTGCCTGTGGTGAAGATATTGAAGAAGGTGCAAGCAACCTGCTCGACATGCTGGCGGAAAATGGCCGTCTCGCTCAGTTGCCCATGATCGCGGCTCTCTACAACCAGTTCCGTGACGACGCGGAAGGCCTGCTGGAAGCCGAAGTGATCTCCGCTCAACCACTGAGCGAAGAGCAGAAGGCGGCGATTGCCGGTGCACTGAAACGGCGGCTGGGCCGCGACATACAACTGAATTGTTCTGTGAATAAAGACCTGGTGGGTGGTGCAGTGATCCACGCGGGTGACCTCGTCATCGACGGGTCGGCTGTGGAACATCTTCGCCAGCTTACCAGCGCCCTGGTGCATTGACATCAGGTCGAACTAGAGGACGCAAGTAATGCAACTTAATCCATCCGAAATCAGCGATCTTATCAAGAAGCGCATCGAGGGCTTTGAAGCCACGTCCGAAGCGCGCAGTGAAGGTACTATAGTCAGCCTCACCGACGGTATCACCCGTATTCATGGCCTGGCGGACGCCATGCAGGGTGAGATGCTCGACTTTGGCAACGAGCTGTATGGATTGGCGCTGAACCTGGAGAGAGATTCTGTCGGCGCTGTTATTCTGGGCGACTACAAGATTGTTTCCGAGGGCGACAAGGTCAAGTGTACCGGTCGCATCCTGGAAGTGCCGGTCGGTGAATCCCTGCTCGGCCGTGTGGTGGATTCCCTGGGCAGTCCCATTGACGGCAAGGGCCCGATCGATGCGAAGCTTTCTTCACCGATTGAAAAGATCGCACCCGGTGTTATCGAACGACAGTCGGTCAACCAGCCGGTACAGACCGGGCTGAAATCGATCGACGCCATGGTGCCGCTCGGTCGCGGTCAACGCGAGCTGATTATCGGTGACCGTCAGACCGGCAAGACGGCGGTTGCCATAGACGCCATTATTAATCAGAAAAACACCGGTATTACATGCATCTATGTCGCGATTGGCCAGAAAAACTCCTCGGTGGCCGCAGTGGTGCGCAAGCTGGAAGAACACGGCGCCATGGCACACACTATTGTGGTTTCCGCAGGTGCCTCCGATTCCGCTGCCATGCAGTACATCGCACCGTACGCCGGATGCGCCATGGGCGAATATTTCCGCGATCGCGGTGAAGACGCACTTATTATCTATGATGACCTGACCAAGCAGGCCTGGGCGTATCGCCAGGTCTCCCTGCTGCTGCGTCGCCCGCCGGGCCGTGAAGCCTATCCGGGTGATGTGTTCTACCTGCATTCCCGTTTGCTGGAGCGAGCAGCACGCGTTAATGAACACTATGTCGAGAAATTCACCAATGGTGAAGTCCAGGGAAAAACGGGTTCATTGACGGCGCTGCCTATTATCGAAACCCAGGCTGGTGACGTATCGGCGTTCGTGCCGACCAACGTGATCTCCATTACTGACGGCCAGATTTTCCTCGAATCGGACCTGTTCAATGCCGGTATTCGTCCGGCCATCAATGCCGGTCTTTCGGTATCCCGTGTCGGTGGAGCCGCGCAGACCCAGATCATCAAGAAGCTGGGTGGCGGTGTCCGCCTGGCGCTGGCGCAGTATCGTGAGCTGGCGGCATTCGCTCAGTTTGCATCAGACCTTGACGAAGCCACACGCAAGCAGTTGGAGCGTGGCACACGCGTGACCGAATTGATGAAGCAGGCCCAGTATACCCCGCTTTCTGTGGCCGAAATGGCGCTCTCACTGTTTGCCGCCAACGAGGGTTACCTGGATGATGTTGAAGTCAACAAGGTGGTGGCTTTCGAAGCTGCGCTGCTGTCCCATTGCCGTTCCAGCTACGCGAGTGATATGGAGGCCATCAATGGCAATCCGGTGTATAGCGATGAAGTGGAAACCAGGCTTCGCAGCATAGTTGAAGACTTTGCGGCCAACGGGGCTTATTGATTTGCCACTGCGGGGCGCGCGGCCCGGCAGCGTGATTAACGCGCTCAAGGCGACCGCACCTGCAGGTGAAATGCTTACGACGAAACAGGATTAGGGATGTTCAATGGCTGGCGCGAAAGAAATACGCACGCAGATAAAGAGTATCGGTAATACGCAGAAAATCACCAAGGCCATGGAAATGGTGGCGGCGAGCAAAATGCGTAAAGCGCAGGATCGCATGCGGGCCTCCCGACCCTATTCGGAAAAAATACGCAGCGTGGTTTCCCACATGGGCAAGGCGCATCCGGAATACAAGCACCCTTATCTGATCCAGCGCGAAGCCAGAAGAGTCGGGTTGATCATTATTTCCACGGATCGCGGGCTGTGCGGTGGTTTGAATATCAACCTGTTCAAGGCCGCTATCGCTGAGATGAAAGAGTGGAAGGCGCAGAACCTGGAGATTGACATCGCTGTCATCGGTACCAAAGCGATGGGGTTTTTTAAACGACTGGGTGGCAACGTGGTGTCGGAAAACTCTCACCTGGGCGATTCCCCCAAGGTCGAGGAACTGATCGGTTCCGTGAAAGTTATGCTGGATGCCTTCGACGAAGGCCAGATTGACCGCCTGTATCTGGCGAATAATGTTTTTGTCAATACCATGACACAGAAGCCCAGCGTGGACCAGGTGTTGCCGGTCAGCGGTGATGAGCAGGACGAGCAACTGAGGCATCACTGGGACTATATCTACGAGCCGGATGCCAAGGAGGTCATGGACGGTCTGCTGATGCGCTACATAGAGTCGCTGGTCTATCAGGGTCTGGTGGAAAACATCGCCTGCGAAATGGCAGCTCGCATGGTGGCCATGAAAGCCGCAACCGACAATGCCGGTAACCTGATCGACGAACTGCAGCTGGTCTACAACAAGGCGCGCCAGGCGGCAATCACCCAGGAGCTGTCGGAAATCGTCAGCGGTGCCGCGGCGGTTTAAAAAACAGAATTTAGTTTAATGAGGACTTACTCATGAGTTCCGGAAATATTGTTGAAATCATCGGCGCCGTGGTCGACGTGGAGTTTCCGCGTGACTCGATTCCCAGGATCTACGACGCACTATTGGTGGAAGAAGCCGGCCTGACACTGGAAGTCCAGCAACAGCTGGGCGACGGTATTGTGCGTTGTATCGCCATGGGTTCCACTGACGGCGTGAAACGCGGTGTTAACGTCACCGATAGCGGCGCACCGATTTCGGTGCCGGTCGGTCAGGGCACACTGGGCCGGGTCATGGATGTTCTGGGTAATCCGGTTGACGAGGCCGGCCCGGTCAAAGCCGACAAGCGGATGCCGATTCACCGCACGCCACCCACTTATGAGGAACAGGCGGCCAGCCTGGAAATCCTCGAAACCGGTATCAAGGTTATCGACCTGATAATGCCCATCGCCAAAGGTGGCAAGATCGGCCTGTTCGGTGGCGCCGGCGTGGGTAAGACCGTTACCCTGATGGAGCTGATTCGTAATATCGCAATCGAGGCCTCCGGTTACTCGGTGTTTGCCGGTGTCGGTGAGCGTACCCGTGAAGGTAATGATTTCTATCACGAGATGAAGGATGCCAACGTGCTCGACAAGGTGGCGTTGGTCTACGGACAGATGAACGAGCCACCCGGCAACCGCCTGCGTGTGGCGCTGTCGGGTCTGACTATTGCGGAAAATTTCCGTGACGAGGGCCGGGATGTGTTGATGTTCATCGACAACATCTACCGCTACACGCTGGCCGGTACCGAAGTCTCGGCGTTGCTGGGACGTATGCCTTCGGCAGTGGGTTATCAGCCGACACTGGCTCAGGAAATGGGTGTGCTGCAGGAACGCATTACTTCCACCAAGACCGGTTCCATCACCTCTTTCCAGGCGGTATACGTGCCCGCCGATGACTTGACTGACCCGTCACCGGCAACCACCTTTGCCCACCTCGATGCAACCCTGGTGTTATCGCGGCAGGTGGCCGAACTGGGAATCTATCCGGCGGTTGATCCACTGGATTCGACGTCCCGTCAGCTGGACCCGCTGGTTGTGGGTAACGATCATTACGACACAGCCCGCGCCGTGCAGGGCACCCTGCAACGCTACAAGGAGCTGCGCGATATCATCGCCATTCTGGGTATGGACGAACTCTCGGAAGATGATAAACAGGTGGTAGCCCGCGCCCGTAAAATACAGCGTTTCCTGTCGCAGCCCTTCTTTGTGGCGGAAACCTTCACCGGTGCCGAGGGTAAATACGTTTCCCTTAAGGATAGCATCGCCGCTTTCAAGGGCATCATTAACGGTGATTACGATGATCTGCCGGAACAGGCGTTCTACATGGTTGGCACCATCGATGAGGCTGTCGAAAAAGCCAAATCCTTGTAACGTGAATTGAGGTCCCTGTTCTATGTCTATGACCATCCACATTCATATCGTCAGCGCGGAGACGGAGATTTTCTCCGGCACCGCCAACATGGTGTTCGCGCCGGCGGAAATGGGTGAAGTCGGCATTGCTCCGCGACATACACCGTTACTCACCCGATTGAAGCCGGGCGAAGTCCGCGTCCAGATGGAGGGCCAGGATGAGCAGTTTTTCTATGTCTCCGGCGGCGTGCTCGAAATTCAGCCCCACGTGGTGACCGTGCTGGCTGATACCGCCATACGTGCCAGCGATATCGATGAAGCGGCGGCTATCAAGGCCAAGCAACGGGCGGAAAGAGCCATGGACGACAGGCAGAGCGATTTCGACTACGCCAAGGCACAGGCCGAACTAGCCGAGGCTGTTGCCCAGCTGCGTACCATCAACAGCATCCGCCAGAAGGCCGGGCGCTGATTTATTTAACGCCAGGCACAACGAGGTGTCTGGTATTCCTTCGCGCCCTTTGGGCTCTTTGTGATAGATTCAAGTAATGTCCAACCCGGTCGTAAGTAAGTACAAGG
>Ga0055476_10000244_pt1 | contig 13823 bp, 8 predicted proteins | sample Muzzi_CordC_D2_FD_57682 | JGI IMG/M metagenome (GOLD analysis project Ga0055476, IMG submission 57682) | Wetland microbial communities from San Francisco Bay, California, USA, that impact long-term carbon sequestration - Muzzi_CordC_D2 | ecosystem: Environmental > Aquatic > Marine > Wetlands ... | reverse complement strand
CCCGCCGCAGCCCGAGGCGGTCGCTCCCACCGGACTCGTAGTCGAAGGCGATGAGTTCGCCGGCGCGATTTCGGGTGATGCGATAGCGATCGCCGGGCTGCGAGTGGCGGAAGTCGAACGCGTCGCCGATTTCCCTCGCGATGACACCCGCGAGCTGGTCGGGAACGTTGCGCCGGCGAAACGATGCAGCCAGCCACTCGCCTTGCTCGATGATCCCGTCGGTGACGACATCGCCTGCGGCCTCGACGGGCGCGGCCTCGACCGGAACCGGGGTGGGGGCGCCCGCGGGAATCGGGAGCGGCGCGGTCGCCGTCTCGGGTCGGGGATCCGCGGGAACGGCGACGGGCTCGGCCGCGGCCACCGTCTCCGGTTCGGGATTCGCGGCTGCGGGGATCGTGCCGCGGAATTCGATCGAACCGATTCCGGTGTCCGCATTCGCGTCGGTGTCCGCGACTGCATTCGCGTCGGCGGTTGCGTCCGCGCCCGTGTCCGCGACCGGAGCAGTGAAGCGAGCCGCGGGCGGCGGCGGAATCGTTGCGGGTGCGGCGGCGACCGGCGGCGGTCCGGAAACGGCTGCGGTGACGACCGCAGCGTCGTCGCCGGGCGTCGTGGGCACCAGCGTCGACGCGAGCGCGCCCAGCAGCGCCGCGACACCCGCAACCGCGATCCATCGCCATGCGACCTGCGGCCGGGGCGCGCGCGCCGGGCTCGGCGGCGGGGGGAGCGGGGGCGGCAGGTCGAGCCAGGGAGCGGGCCGTTGCGGGGGACGGGGCTCGCCGCGCTCGCCTTGCGAGGCATGCGATCGCGGCAGGTCGGGTGCAGGCGGCGTCGTCGCGCCCGGCGAGAAAGTCGGCCGTGGGTCCGCGCGGTGCTCGGGCGACGGAGCGGGCGCGCCGGCGAGCGCGAGCTCGAGCTGAGCCAGTTCCCGCTGCGTTGGCGCATGCGGCGGCACTTCGCGGGAACGGGTCCGTATCGGATGCGCGGGTTCGGCGCTCCACTCCCGGTACAGGCGCGCGGCTTCGTTGAGCAGGCGCGCCGGAACGCCGCGAGCTCGGTCGTGGAGTTGCAGCATCACGGCGTGGTTGAAACGCGCTCGGAGCGGGCCCTCCAGGCGCGCGCGCTCCATCGCCGCCGCGAGCAATGCCGCCGACTGCTCGGCGTCGAGCTCTCGTGCGAGCGTGGGCTCCTCGCCGTCGAGCTCGCCGTGAATCGCATCCTCGGCCGCCGCGGGAGCGGCCGCGATCGCTTGGATGTTGCGCAGGCTGCCCGCGGAGCGCTGGAACCAGAGGTCGAGCGCGTCGCACGTCTCCGGCGGCAGACGCTCGGCGTCGTCGATCAGCAGCAGCAAGCCGCCCGCGGCAGCGCGTCGTTCCGCGACGGCGACCAGCTGCGCCTGGACGTCGCGCTCACGTCGTTCCCCGATCGAATCGAGCACCCAGCTCGCAAAGTCGTCCGGCATCAGGTTGGAAAAGGGGACGTGGACCGCGACGGGACGTCCGGCCGTGCGTTCGGCGAGCACGCGGAGCAGCAGGGATTTTCCCATGCCCGCTCCGCCGACCAGTCGGAGCGAAGCCGCGTTGCCGCTCCGGACCCACGTCTGCAGGCGATCGAGCGCTCGCTCCGTATCCGGCCGCGGAACGTAGTCTGCCGGACGCGTCGTCTGCTCGAACGGTTCTGATTCGCGTTCGTCGGTCACACTCGCCTCTGCTGCCGGAAAAGTAGCAGGATCCGAGAAGATCTTTCGAGTGCCGGCCGTCGGTAGCGGTGCTTCGTCACGTTGCCGCCCCGAAATCGGGTCGGAATGTACCGGCAAAGGTGTTCCAGAAGAGCACGGGGCCACGCGGAAGTGCGTTGCTGCGCGCACGCGCAATCAAGGCCGCAAAGCATTTTGCGGAGTACGTGGCGTCGAGTTCGAGGCCGATTTCCCGCGCGCACGCCTGTGCGGCCGTTCCGGAGGGTGTCGCCACGCCATAGCCCGGACCGAGCTCGCTCTTGTCGATGGGGAAGTCCGACGCGCGAAGCGGCGGAGCGGGAACGCTCGCTGCGAGGCGCCGCATCCGGTGCAACGTTGCGCGCGCCGCTCGCGCGAGTGCGCGCGGCGACGGCGGCAGGATGTCGCTCACCAGGATTCCGCGAACGCGCGTCTCGAGGCCTGCGAGCTTGAGACCGACGACCAGGCCCGCGATCGTGCCGCCGCTGCCGATCGGCACCAGGATTTCCGCGGGCATCGGCAGCATCCCCTGCTCGATTTGTTCAGCGAGCTCGAAGGCCGCCGAGACGAACCCGAGATTGCCGACGCTCGATGACCCTCCGGTCCGGACCAGGTGCGGCTTCTCGCCGCGCCACTGTGAAATCATCAGCACGCGCAGGATCGCCAGCGCTGCAGCGGGTACGCCGGAAGCGCGCACGATTTCGGCCCCGTAGGCGGCATCGAGGGCGAGCGAGCGCTCGACTTCGGGAGTGATCGGCTGCGGCACGAGCACGAGCGTCGTTTCGAGACCCACCGATCGTGCGAGGATCGTAGTCGCGAAGCCGTGGTGGGTTCCGAGCCCCCCCGTGGTAACGAGCCGCCGGCTGCCGCGTTCGAGCGCTCGGCCGATGATGAATTCGAGCTTGCGCGGCTTGTTGCCGCCGTAGATCGAGCAGGAGCGTTCATCGCGCTTCACGTACAGGTCGGCGGATTCAAGGCCGGGGATTCGAAGCGGCTCGACCGGCGTCGGGCCGTCGATGAAGGGCTGGCGGGCGACACGATCCCGCAGCGCGGGATGGGCGCGGAACAACGGCAGATCTTCGGCGGGCATGAGCACAGTATGACACCGCGGCCGCGCGCGCCGAACCACGTGCCGGCGCGAGATTTCGCTATGACTTGACGCCGCCGCGCGCCGCCGAGACCGGGATCCGGTGAAAGGGAAGACGAGTGGCCCGATACAGTTACGACCGGCTGTCCGGCCAGGATACGACGTTTCTGCTCTGGGAAACGCCGAATCTCCACATGCACGTCGCCTCGACGCTGATCCTCGAGCTGGGGCCGCTCGCGAGCGGCGATGGCGGCGTCGCGTTCGACGAGTTCAAGCGCTTCATCGAATCGGTGCTGCACCAGATTCCACGCTATCGCCAGAAGCTCAAGTGGGTTCCGATCGAGGCGCATCCGGTCTGGATCGATGATCCCCACTTCAATATCGATTATCACGTGCGGCACACGAGCCTTCCGAAGCCCGGCTCCGAGGCCCAGCTGAAGCAGCTCGCAGCCCGCGTCATGGCGCAGCAGCTCGATCGCGACCGACCGCTCTGGGAGATCTGGGTGGTGGAGGGACTCGAGGGCGACCGCTTTGCGATGATCAGCAAGATCCATCACTGCATGATCGACGGCGCGTCGGGCGTGGACATCTCGCAGATCCTGATGCGGTCGACGCCCGATACGACGCTCGAAGAGGGGCCCCGTTACATTCCGCGTCCGGAGCCGACCGGGTCGGAGCTCGTTCGCGACGCCGTGCGCGTCTGGCTCGGCACGCCGCTGCGCGCGTTGCGGGGATTCCGGCAGTTCAGGCGCGAGAGCGAGAACCTGGCCGAAGAAATCGCGCTGCGAATTCGCGCGGTTCGCAGCGCGATCGCAAGCCAATCCCGCTACGCATCGGATACCCCGATCAACGGTCGCCTGGGTCCGCATCGATTGTTCGACTGGTGGAGCGTGCCGCTCGCGGACGTCAAGGCGATCCGGCGCGGCATGGTGTGCACCGTCAACGACGTCGTGCTGACCGCGGTGACGGGTGCGTTTCGAAGCTACCTGATTCATCGCCGCGTCGACCCCGGCGCCCTCGACTTCCGCGTCCAGGCGCCGGTCGGCGTTCGCAACGATGAGGAGCGCGGCAAGCTCGGGAACCGGGTTTCGGGTTGGCTGGTGCGTCTGCCGATCGGAGAATCCGATCCGCGCGTGCAGCTCGAACGCATCCGGGAAACCACGCGGGAACTCAAGGATTCGCATCAAGCACTGGGTGCCGACATGATCATCCGGGTGATGGGCGCCATGCCGAGTGCGCTGGTTTCGCTGGGTGCGCAGGCGGCTTCGGGTACGATGAATTCGATCGTCACCAACGTTCCGGGTCCGCAGTTTCCGCTCTACACGCTCGGATCCGAGCTGCTCGCGATGTATCCGCAGGTTCCACTGCTCGCGAACGTCGGGCTGGGGATCGCGCTCATCAGCTACAACGGCAATGTCTGCTGGGGCTTCAACGCCGACCTCGGGCTGGTGCCCGACCTCTCCGTTTTCGTCGCGCAGGTCGGCGAGTCGTTTGCACGACTCGCCGAGATCGCGGGGGTCGAGCCGGGGGTGCCGAAAGCCGCCGTCGAGAGCTGATCCGGCCGGGAGTTCGGGCAGTCGTGGGGGGCTTTCGAGTCCGTCGCGCGCGTTCACCGGCCGATCGCTGGCATTCGCCGCGGGGAAGCCTTCACGGCGCCCCGAAGTCGCGATACTTCTCGAGCAGTCGCACGGGCTTCGCGAGCGCGTCGCGGCGGAACGGGTCGCCGAGCTCCTGCGAGACCATCACCTCGAGCACCGTTGCACGGTCGGAGGCGGTCGCTTGTCGCAGCGCGTCGCCGACCTGATCCGGGGCGTCGACGCGGATGCCGTCTGCGCCCATCGCGCGTGCGATCTCGGCGAAGCTCGGGTTCGCGAGGTCGGTGCCGAGGAATCGGTTGTCGTAGAAGTCGATCTGGTTGCGCTTCTCGGCGCCCCACTGCCCGTTGTTGAAGACCACGGCGGTGACGGGAATCCGCTCGCGCACGCAGGTCATGACCTCCGCCAGGCTCATCCCCCAGGCGCCGTCGCCCACGTAGGCGACGACGGGCCGATCGGGGGCGGCGACCTTGGCGCCCATCGCGGTTGGAAATGCATAGCCGCAGTTGCCGAAGCTCATCGCCGCGAGGAAGCTGTTCGGTCGTTCGAAGCGCAGGTAACTGTTCGATACCGAGCAGATGTTGCCGATGTCCGTGGACACGATCGCCGCTTCCGGCATCGCCTTCTCGAGCTCGCGAAGGCATCGGCGGGGCGAGATCGGCGAGCCGTCCGAGCTCGACAACGAATCGAGCTCCGCCTCCCAGCGCCGATTCTGCTCGGCGATCTCGCCGCGCCGCGCCTGGGCACCGTCCAGCACCGGAGCCTTGCGGTCCGGAATCGACAGCCGGCGCAGGATCTCCGCGGCCGCGGCCTTCGCGTCGCCGCAGATGCCGACCTCGAACGGTCGCACCAGACCAAGCGCGCGTGCGTTGCTGTCGATCTGGATGATCTTCGCGTCCGCGGGCCAATATTCCAGCTCGTACTGCGGCAGGGTGCCGAACGGGCCGAGGCGCGACCCGAGCGCGAGCACGACGTCCGCCTGTGCGACGATCCGCATCGCGGATTTCGAGCCCTGGTAGCCGATCGGGCCGCACATCAGGGGGTGGCCGGCGGGAAAGGCATCGTTGTGGAGGTAGCTGGTGATCACCGGGGCCGAGAGGTGCTCGGCGAGTGCGATCGCCTCGGCCTGCCCTCCCGACATCACCACGCCGCCGCCGACGAGGATCACCGGGAAGCGCGCAGCGGCCAGGAGCTCGGCGGCGGCTTCGAGGCTCTCGCTTCCACCCGCGGGTCGCTCGATCGGCGCCGGGGTCGGGATCTCCGTATCGAACTCGCCGTAGAAATGATCTCGCGGGATGTTGATCTGCGTCGGACCGCGTTCGAGCTGGGCGATCGTGAACGCGCGGTGCGTGAGCTCCGCGATGCGTTCCGGCCGACTGACGTGGGCCTGATACTTCGTGATCTTCGAGAAGATCGGCATCTGGTCGGTCTCCTGGAAGCCACCGAGCCCCATTCCCATGCTGCCGGTCTCGGGCGTGATGGCGACGACGGGCGAGTGGGCCCAGTACGCCGCTGCGATGGCGGTGACGAAGTTCGTGATTCCCGGGCCGTTCTGCCCGATGCAGACGCCGTGCCGATTCGACACGCGCGAATAGCCGTCGGCCATGTGGGCGGCGTTCTGCTCGTGGGCGACGGAGATGAAGCGGATTCCGGCGCCGGGAAACAGATCCAGTGCGTCCATGTAGGCGGAGCCCACGATGCCGAAGACATCCGTTACTCCGTGGGCCACCAGCGTCTCGACGAATGCTTCACTCGCGCTGATCCGTGTCATGCTTTCCTCCGTCCGGGGCGGGTATCCGGGTCGCAGCCGGCAGTCGGGACCATATCGTCTTTTCGAGGCGGATATCGGCGAGCGCTTCGCTGCTCGATCGAGCCGATTCTCGGCGGTTTCGGGCGCTTTCGTTCCAATCGGATTCGATCACGCGTTACGCTGGCGCACGGCCGTGGCGCGGCCGGTGAGGAGATGGACCCGATGGACGACCGCGAGCTGATCGATCTCGACCTGGCCTGTCTCTGGCACCCGATGCTCCAGCACCGGGGGCTCGAGGCGGCTCCGCCGAAACGGATCGCGCGTGCTTCCGGGAGCTTCCTGTACGACGCGACGGGCGGGCGCTGGCTCGACGGCGTCTCCGGGCTCTGGTGCGTGAATGTCGGACACGGACGCGAAGAGCTCGCGGATGTTGCGCGCGAGCAGATGGCCCGGCTCGCCTACGTGCCGCTGACGCTCAGTCACGAGCCCGCGATTCGGCTTGCGGGAAAGCTCGTCGAGCTGCTCGGCTACCCCGGAAGGGTCTACTTCTCGAACAGCGGCTCCGAGGCGAACGAAGCTGCATTCAAGATCGCACGCCAATACCACGCGCAGACGGGCGATTCCGGCCGCTTCAAGATCATCGCGCGCAATCGCGCCTACCACGGAGCCACGCTGGGCGCTCTGAGCGCGACGGGCCAGGCGGAGCGCCGCATCGGCTACGAGCCGCTCGCGCCCGGCTTCGTGTTCACGGAAGCGCCCGATCCCTACCGAGATGCCGGCGATTGCGTGGACGCTCTCGAGAAGACGATCCTGCGCGAGGGTCCCGAGACGGTCGCGGCGTTCATCATGGAGCCCGTCGTCGCGGGGGGCGGGGTGTTGGTTCCGCCGGACGACTACTTGCCGGGTGTGCGCGAGGTCTGCGATCGCACCGGTGTGTTGTTGATCCTCGACGAAGTCGTCACCGGTTTCGGCCGAACCGGAGCGATGTTCTGCCATCAGCACTGGGGCGTCACGCCCGATCTCATCACGCTCGCGAAGGGAATCGCGAGCGGTTACGTGCCGCTGGCCGCCACCGTTGCGAAGCGCGAGATCTTCGAAGCCTTCAAGGGAGCGCCGGGGGATCTCCGGCATTTCCGGCACATCAACACCTACGGCGGCCACCCGGTCGCGACGGCGGTGGCGCTCCGGAACATCGAGATCATCGAGCGCGAAGGGCTGGTCGAGCGCGCTGCCGAGAAGGGAGGCGCATTGATGTCGAAGCTGCAGCGGCTGGCGCGTCATCCGAATGTGGGCGATATCCGCGGCAAGGGCCTGCTGATCGGGATCGAACTGGTCGCAGATGCGGCGAGTCGGCAGCCGCTCGCGCCGGCGCTGCTCGGCGCGGTCGTGGCGGCCTGTGCGCGTCGGGGAGTCATCGTCGGTCGCACCACCAATGCCACACCGGACCGCTCGAACGTGCTGATTCTCGCGCCGCCGCTGACACTCGAAGACGAGGAGGCGGACCTGCTCGCAACCGCGCTCGAAGCCGCGCTGTTCGAGGAGCTCTCGCCTTCCGACTCTCCGAGCGTCGCCGGGTGATGGTCATGCGCACGGCGGAGATCCGAAGCCGTCGAATCCCGCACGGCTCGGCGGGACCGCCGTGAGGGTTCTGGTCGTCAACTGCGGCAGCTCGTCGCTCAAGTGCCGTCTCTACGAAATGGCCGGCGAAGAGCTTCTCGTGAGTGGAGCGGTCGAGCGGGTCGGTCGTTCCGGAGCGACGCTGCACTGCGAGGCCGACGGTCGGAGCTCGTCGCGCCCGGTCGAAGCCACCACGCATGCGGGTGCGCTCGAGGCGCTCTCGGCTGCGATGTTCGAGCGGTTGGCCGATGCGGGCGCGCCGGATGTCGTTGCCCATCGCGTGGTGCACGGCGGCGAGCGGTTTCGCGAGGCGGTTCGCATCGACGCCGAGGTCCTGCGCGCGATCCACGATCTCGCTCCACTGGCACCGATGCACAATCCGATCGGGCTGCTCGGAATCCGAACGGCCACGCGTCTCTATCCCGCAGCGCAGCAGATCGCGGTCTTCGACACCGCCTTCCATCAATCGCTACCCGAGCACGCATTCCTGTACGCGCTCCCCTATTCGCTGTACGAACGCGAGGGAATTCGCCGTTATGGCTTTCACGGCGCCTCGCACCGCTACGTCGCGCAACGCGTCGCGGAGCTGCTCGGGCGGGTGGGCGGGCACTCGCGCATCATCAGCTGCCATCTCGGCGCGGGCTGCTCGCTGGCGGCGATTCGCGACGGCCGATGCGTGGACACGTCGATGGGCATGACGCCCCTCGAAGGGCTGGTGATGGCGACCCGCTCGGGTGATCTCGACCCCGGCGTCTTCGCGCATCTCACGACCCACCTCCGCATGCCGGCGGGCGATGTCGCGGAGCTGCTCAATCACGAGAGCGGTCTGCTCGGAATCTCGGGATTGTCGAGCGACGTGCGTGAGTTGGAGTGCGCGGCCGCGGAAGGCCACGAGCGCGCCGAGCTCGCGCTCGAGGTGTTCGCCCACCGCGCGCGCAAGTACATCGGCGCCTACCTGGCCGTTCTCGGCGGAGCGGATGCGGTGGCCTTCACCGGCGGTGCGGGCGCGAACAGCACGCGGCTTCGGCGGCGCATCCTCGCGGGCATGGAGGGTCTCGGGATGTCGCTCGACCCCGCCGCCGACGAAGCCTGTAGTGGTTCCGAGGCGCTGGTGTCGACGGCAGGCTCGGCCGTGTCGCTGTTCGTGATCCCGCCGAACGAGGAATTCTCGATTGCGCGCGAGGCGCTTGCGGTGGTGGCCGGTTCTCGGCATTGAGCTGCCGTCGCGGGCGACGTGTTAGCATTCCCGACCGACGGTTCCTCACCAGTCCGAAGAGCGGTCGTCGATACCCCGAGGGAGATCCAAGATGAGCTACGACATCGTGATTCGAGGCGGGCGGGTGATCGACGGAACCGGAGCCGCCGCGATCGAGGCGGATGTCGCGATCGCGGGGCAGCGGGTCGCGGCGATCGGCAGCATTGCCGAGAGTGGGCGGCGCGAGATCGACGCCACGGGAAGATTCGTCACGCCGGGCTTCATCGACATCCATACGCACCTGGACGCGCAGATCATGTGGGATCCGCAGGTGACGTCGCCGTGCTGGCACGGCATCACGACCGTCGTGATGGGGAACTGCGGTCTCAGCCTCGCGCCCGCGGCGCCGGAAGATCTCGAGCAGTTGATCCACATCCTCGAATCGGTCGAGGACATTCCCGGCCCTGCAATGCTCGCGGGCAATCGTTTCGGGGGCGGATCCTTCGGCGACTACCTCGACATGCTGGACGGCCTGCCCAAGGGGCTCAACGTTGCCGCGATGGTGGGTCACGTTGCCGTACGGGTCCAGGCGATGGGCGAGCGTAGTTTCGACTCTGGTCCGACCCCCGAGCAAGACGTCGCCAAGATGTGCAAGCTGGTCCGCGACGGCATCGACAGCGGTGCGTTCGGCTTCAGCACCTCGCGTTCACTGCTCCACACCGCGCCGGACGGCCGCCACATTCCGGGCACGCACGCCGAGACGGACGAGCTGATGGCGATCGGTCGGGTGCTCGAGGATGTCGGGCGAGGCATCTTCGGCTCGGTGCCCGCGGTCGAGGTCGGTGATCCGGCGCTGCACCGCAAGGAGATCGAGTGGATGGCGGAGGTCTCGAAGGCCACCGGCCGTCCCTTCACGTTCGCGGTGCTGCAGAACCGTCAGAGCCCCGAACTCTACCGAGAGATCCTCGCGTGGATCGCGGCGGCGAACCGCGACGGCGCCAGGTTGCACCCGCAGACCGAGGTGCGCTCGGTCGGCGTCGTCGTGGGTCTCGCGAACATCACTCCGTTCGATCAGGCCCTGTCGTGGCTGGCGCTGAAGGGCAAGAGCCTCCCCGAACGACTCGCCGCCCTGCGCGATCCCGAGCAACGCGCCCTCCTCGTGAAGGAGGGCAATGCGTGCAGCAGTGAAGGTCAGTTGTCGCTGGTGCATCACCTCGACGTTCGCGACGGCGACGCGCGTTACGACTTCAGTCCGGAAACGAGCCTCTGGTCGATCGCGAAGCAGCGCGCCGTTTCACCCGCCGATGCGTTCGTCGACATCATGCTCGAGAGCGAAGGCCGGGCGGTGTTCATCTTCCCGTTCGCGAATTTCGACATGGATGCCGTGGGCGAGATGCTCGCGCAACCCGGAATGTTGCTCGGACTGGCGGATTCCGGCGCTCACGTGAGTCAGATCTGCGACACCAGCTTCTCCACCTACTTCCTGCGCTACTGGGTTCACGAGCGCGGGCTCTTCTCGGTCGAGGAAGGCGTGCGGAAGTTGACTTCCGAGCCGGCGGAATTCTTCGGTTTCGAGGATCGCGGGGTGCTGCGCGCGGGGGCCTTCGCGGATATCAACGTGATCGATCTCGCGGCGCTCCGCGTCCATCCGCCCGAATTCCACAACGATCTGCCGACCGGCGCGGGGCGCTTCCTGCAGAAGGCGACGGGCATCGACTGCACGCTCGTGAACGGCGAGGTCTTCATGGAGGGCGGGGCTCACGCCGGTGGCTATCCCGGACAGCTGCTGAGGAGTCGCTGACCGCTCGCGGCGATCGCCGCCGGCACCAGCGAAGGCAGGCGGTCACCCACCCGTTTGGGGGATGTCGAATCCCGTCTTTCCGTGCACACTACACAATGTTGCCAGAGAGGGTGTGGCGGGGCCTCGGTGCCACATGTCTCTTGTACGGTCGGTCGATTCGAAGGTCCGCATTCGACTCATCGGCCATGAGGCCCGCTCGCGAGAGCGGGCCTCATGTGTTTTGATCGAGGGCATCCCCTTTCCGGGGGAGGCCCGCGCGAATCGGCTCTGTCAGGGTTCCCCCGGGTCGCGCGCCGCCCGGCCGCGTTTCGTGGTATTCTCGGGCATGTTACACACACATGCATCGATCGGGCGATCGGACGGATCTGCGTGACGGGCCTGGAGCGGCCCCAAAACGGGTGAATGGACGTTTCTCGCGCCGCGGGCGCGAGATCTCGTTTCGACCTGATTTCGAGCGGGCAGGGCGTTGATGGGTAGAGCAGCTCTGGGGCGACGGCGGCGGAGCGGTCTAGTGGACGTTTCGCACTCGTTGCACGCGGAGTCGGTCCGTGTGGAGTTCGACCTGATTCGCCGGATCTACGCGGCGACCTCCGGAGAGGCGCGCTGGCGGGAATTCACGCACGAGCTCTCGGAAGCGCTGGCCGGCGCGGCCGTGTTGCTGTCGCTCAACTACCCGAACGAGCTCAGGATCGAGCAACTGCTCGTCGCCGGCGCGGCGGTCGACCCCGCCCGGTGTCAGGGCGATGCACTGCTCGATTCGATCGCTCGATCGGCTGAATCGCGGCGGCAGGCTCGCAGCGGCTTCGTCTCCGTCGTGATGGAGACTCGAGCTCCGAACCTGGTGCACCTGACGGCGGCCGAGCGCGGTGGTGTGGCTTCGGCGGTCATCGTGTTTCGCCCGCGCGGCGAGAACGATTTCAGCGCCGACGAGCGTGCGCTGCTCGAGCGACTGGTACCTCATCTCGACCGCGCTTACGAGAGCGTGGGGGCCGTCCTCGGGATTTCACAACAGAACACGGCGCTGGCCGAGGTGATGAATCGTCTGCCGGCCGGCATTCTACTGCTCGACGAGCGCAAAGTGGTCGTGTTCAGCAATCGCGCCGCGCAGCGGGTGCTCGAGCGTCGCGACGGCTTCGAGATCGTCGACGGCGCCCTGCGAGCGGCGGACCCGGAAAGCAACGAGAACCTCGAGGGCCGGATCCGCGCAGCCGTCGCGCCCGCCGCTCCACTCGACGCGGGCGGCACGCTGATCGTGCAGCGCCCTTCGGGCGGACTCGCGTACCCGGTTTCGGTCTCGCGACTGCTGCCCGGCGAAGCGTTCCGCGACGTGGTGGCCTGCGTCCTCGTCAGCGACCCGGACCGCGCGGTGGAGCCCGCGGTCGAGCTGGTGCGGAGCCTGCACGACCTCACGAGGGCCGAATCCGACCTGGTCGCGCAGCTGGCTCGCGGCCATACGCTCGAAGAGGCCTCGCGGGCCCGAGGTGTTTCGATCAACACCACGCGGAGCCACCTGAAGCGCGTGTTCCAGAAGACCGGAACCAATCGACAGGGCGAGCTCGTGCAGCTCGTGCTGCGCAGCTTCGTTCCGATGGCGGAAGAGTGAGCGCAGACCTCGCTCGCGCATTGATCGAGCGGATCTATGCCGCGGCGTCCGAGTCCAGTCTCTGGCAGGACTTCGTCGAAGAGCTCTCCGAGGCGCTGGGCGAGCCCGCGATCGCGCTGGTGTTGCAGGGACCCGGTTATTCCGCGCTGGTCCGATCCTTCCGGGCGCACCTGCGTCCGATGCCTTCGGAAGTCGTCGCCAAGGTCTGTAGAAAGGGCTCTCTGTTCGCCCCCGGCGCCATTCGCGCGGCCCGGGAAGAATTCATTCCGATCGCCGAGCTGTTCTCCGTCGAGAGGCTGGTTCAAAGCGAATTCTGCGCCGAGTGGATGGAGCCGCAGGGGCTGCTTCCCATCGCCGGCCTCGGCCATTGCTTTGCATCCGGGAATCGCGAACCGACGGGCACGATCCTGATCTTCGAGCGAAGCGGAAGCCGGGTGCTCGGACCGGCCGAGCGAGCCCTCTGCAACGCGCTGGCGCCACACCTGACCTGTGCCGACCGGCTGCACCATCGCCTGGGCGGCGAGCTGCATGAACGCATGGCCCTGGCCGGCGTCATCGACCGCCTGCCCATCGGTCTCGTGCTGCTGGATCGCGAATTGCGCCCGGTCGTCACGAATCGCACCGCGGATCGCATTCTCGAGCTCGAAGACGGTCTCTCGCTCGGCCCGGACGGTCTGCGGGCGGCGAATGCGCGAGACGACGCGGTCATGCAGGAGATCCTTTCCGAATTCGCCGAAGGCAAGCGCAACGCGGCGGACGGAGAGTGTGTGATGGCGGTTTCGCGTCCGTCGGGAAAGCGGGCGTTCCCGATGCTGATCGGCATGCTCGACGAGGCTGCGGTGGGTGATGCCGCGGAAGACGCGGTCATTTCCCTGATCTTCGGAGATCCCGAAACTGGACAAGGCATCAGCCCTGCGACGCTTCGTTCCGCCTACGATCTCACCGCTGCCGAAGCCGAGCTGGTCGGCATGCTCTCCGAGGGTTATAGCCTCGCTGAAGCGGCCACGAGCCGCGGGGTGAGCATCAACACGGTAAGAACCCAGCTCAAGCACATTTTCGCAAAGACGGACACCAACCGGCAGGGGGAGCTGATCCGGCTCGTCCTCACGGGCTCGGATTCCTTCCCGCGAAACTACTAGCCGCGCTCCGGCTGCCGCGCGGCACCGGCGTCCCAGCCGCCGAGTGCCGACCCTCCGTGGCGTCCGGGCGTGGTTGCGTCGAGGCGAGAAACTTGACGCATCCGTCATCTTGCTATTCAATCGCGGACGGACGCGTCGATATCGGGGAGGAGTTCTCGTGACCACGCCCATGACCGACATCGAGATTGGACTCAGCGACGAAGAGCGGGAGATTCGCGATGTGACCCGGAAGTTCGTCGCGGAAGTGGTCCGGCCGGCCGGGATCGAGCTCGACCGGCTGCACGACCCCGCCGACGTGATCGCGCCGGATTCCGTGCTGTGGCGG
>Ga0055476_10000243_pt1 | contig 13825 bp, 10 predicted proteins | sample Muzzi_CordC_D2_FD_57682 | JGI IMG/M metagenome (GOLD analysis project Ga0055476, IMG submission 57682) | Wetland microbial communities from San Francisco Bay, California, USA, that impact long-term carbon sequestration - Muzzi_CordC_D2 | ecosystem: Environmental > Aquatic > Marine > Wetlands ... | reverse complement strand
CCAGTACTTGAAAACGCCGAGACGGTGCTGGTGGTAGGATTGCCGGTAAACAGGATACTCGAAATAGCGAAAAAGTTCGACGCCCGCATGATCGTCATGGGCAGTCAGGGAAGGACAGGGCTCGCGCATGCATTGCTGGGATCAAAAGCAGAGCAAGTAGTCCATTTATCCCCAATACCTGTCACCATTGTTAAGGCAGATAAGAAGGCAGACAAGAAAGAATAATTATGGCTGGGAGAGAAGGAAATGCATGCTATCTACAGACTTTGGCAACCCTATAAAGATACACCCAGGACCGTACTTCTGATAATCGCGGTGCTGGCAGGCATCGCCGCTGCGCCAGTACTGGCGGCAAGCGGCGACACCAGCCGCATGGACTGGTGGAACATGGGCATGAAGCTGTTTGGTGGCCTGGCGCTGTTCCTGTTCGGTATGGAGCAGATGGCCGACGCACTCAAGGCAGTGGCCGGCGAGCGCATGAAGATCATCCTGGCCAAGCTTACAACCAACCGTTTTATGGGCGCCGTGACCGGTGCCTTCGTGACGTCGGTCATTCAGTCCTCATCGGTAACCACGGTATTGGTAGTTGGCTTTATCACCGCCGGCCTGATGTCCATGGCCCAGTCTATCGGCGTCATTATGGGGGCCAATATCGGCACCACCATCACCGCCCAGATCGTCGCCTTCAAAGTCACCAAGGCAGCATTGCTGATGGTCGCCGTGGGTTTCAGCATGCTGTCTTTCTCAAAACAGCAGAAGATCAAGCAATACGGCGGCATGCTGATGGGACTGGGGATGATCTTCTTCGGTATGAGCGTGATGAGCGATGCCATGAGCCCCCTGCGAAACTACCAGCCATTCCTCGACCTGATGACCAGCATGGACAACCCACTTATTGGAATCCTGGTCGCCGCCGCTTTTACCGGGCTGATTCAGTCGTCCTCGGCTACCACGGGTATCGTTATCGTCATGGCAAGCCAGGGATTCATTTCTTTGCAGGCAGGTATCGCTCTGGCCTTCGGCGCCAATATAGGCACCTGCGTGACCGCTATGCTGGCGGCTATTGGCAAACCCCGGGAGGCCGTCCGCGCCGCGGTAGTACACGTGATGTTTAATGTATTTGGCGTAATACTCTGGCTCGGCTTTATCGGGCAGCTGGCGGAATTTGTGACATGGTTATCTCCCTCACACGCGGGATTGTCGGGGGTGGATCGTCTCGCGGCCGAAACACCGCGCCAGATCGCCAACGCCCACACCGTCTTCAACATAGCAAACACCCTCATTTTTATCGGATTCACAGGCCAATTCGCACGTCTCGTCGAGTGGCTGGTCCCGGACAAGCCACTCGAGGACAAGGTCATTGCGAGACCCAAGTTTCTTGACGAAGCACTTCTGCAGACCCCCTCGCTGGCACTCGAACGGGTGCGCCTTGAGATCGGCCATATGGGTGACCGTGCCAAAGACATGCTGGAGCAAATCATGCCGGCCATCCTGAGCGGTGACCAGGATTCGCTCAGGGCAGTCGCAAAAATTGACGATGAGGTGGATATCCTGCATGGATGCATCGTCACCTATCTTGGACGTATCAGTCAGAACACCTTGACGGAAGAACAAACCCTCGATTTCATCCATCTCATGGCCGCGACCAATGACCTCGAAAATATTGGCGATGTTATTGAAACTGATCTCGTGCATCTGGGCTACGAACGCATCGAACAAGGGGTGTCAGTCAGTGACGCCACCCGAAAGATCCTGAATGAATTGCATCAAGTTGTGTCAAGCGCTGTAGATATGGCCAGGGATGCCGTCATGGAAAACGATCAAATTGCGGCGCAGGAAATCATCGCCATGAAAGGGGATATCAATCGTTTCATGGAGTCAGCCGCCATGCATCAGGCCAGACGACTTGTGGCGGAGGAACCGAACAGGCTTGCCGCCTACACCCTGGAGATGGACATCATCGAGAAGCTGAAGCGAATCTACTATTTCGCTAAACGTATGGCAAAAGCTGTGATGCCTGAGGAAGCGCAGGAGCGGGCAGCATAATACCTTTTGAGCGCTTGATACGGTGAGCAGCTGGGACCATGACCACCGAAAAAATCATGACATCTCGTGTGATCGCGTTGCGGCCTGCCGACACGGTTGCGGACGCCTTGTCGATGATGCAAAAACATCATGTGCGCAATCTGCCGGTAGTCGATGATAGCGGCGCGTTCATCGGGCTATTCGGTGTTCGCCGCCTGGGTCGCCTGTTACTGCCGAGAGCGGCTGTGGATCTTAGTCGCTACAATGTCGCTGATCTTGGTTTTCTGCCCGATGAAATTGTGCAAATGTCGGAACGTTGGCAGAAGGTCGCCAAAGAGCCGGTAGAACGCTTCCTCGAGAAAGAGAAAAAACTGTTGTTTTGCACGCCTGACACAAGCTTCCCTCAGCTGCTGGAGCTGCTTGAGCAAAGCAAGGATTCGAGCCTGCCCGTCATTGTCCTCGAAGCTGACGCCAGAAAGCTGGTAGGAATGGTGTCTGCCTGGGATGTCATGGAAGGAATTATTATGAAACTACTGGCTGGAGAAGCGGGCTCGGACACAGCCTTGGAGCAAGATAAAGGATCGTAAACAAACCCGTCGCCGACAACACCGAACGGACAATAGCAGCAGACAACCGACATGCACGGAAACGGCGAACTCGCAGCTCACCTGATTTTTGGCTGGGACCCGCTGTGGGTCTCGTCTATCCTGTTCATAACCACCTATGCCGTCATTGTCTCGGAGAAGGTTAACCGGGCAATTGTATCACTTCTGGGTGCCAGCCTGATGATTACGCTCGGGGTACTCAATCAGGAAACCGCGATAAGTGGTGTCGATTTCAACACCCTGGGGCTATTGTCCGGCATGATGGTAATCGTTGCGATCACCAGGCGCAGCGGCGTATTTCAGTACATTGCTGTCTGGTCAGCCAAGAAGGTCCTGGCCAGACCCTGGGGCATCCTGTTGATGCTCTCGGTGGTCACGGCGCTGTTTTCGGCGCTGCTGGACAATGTCACGACTGTGCTCCTCATCGTGCCGGTCACCCTGCTGATTTGCCACGAGCTCAAGATAAGCCCTTACCCCTTCATGTTCGCGGAGATTTTTGCCTCCAATATCGGCGGCACAGCTACGCTGATCGGTGATCCGCCCAATATCATGATCGGTTCCACCGTAAACCTGTCCTTTAACGATTTCCTCCTCAACCTCGCGCCCATCGTCCCGGTGATCCTGATGGCAACGCTGGCTGTCATATACGTCGTCTGGGGGCGCCACATGCAGGCTTCTGATGATACACGTGAGCGGATCATGCGCTTCAGGGAACGCGAGGCGATAACGGATGTGACACTTTTAAAGCAATCGCTGTTTGTGCTTGCCCTGGTTATTGCCGGCTTCGTTCTGGCGCACCCTTTGCGCCTTGAACCCGCCACCATCGCCATGTTCGGTGCTGCCCTGCTGCTGTTGTTGTCCAATCTGAAGAATAAAGCCGCTGAACAGTCAGAAAATGCACATCAGACCTTTGGTGAGATCGAGTGGGTTACCATTTTCTTCTTCATTGGGCTGTTCATCGTAGTAAAGGGTATTGAGGAGGCGGGGGTATTGCGGATCCTTGCCGACTGGGTGATCGACCTTACCGGAGGAGATCTAACCGTCACCGCCATGGCGATCTTGTGGGTATCGGCCATCGCTTCGGCAATCGTGGACAACATTCCCTTCGTGGCAGCCATGATTCCGCTTATCAAATCCATGGCGCCAGGTTTCGGCGGTGCCGAACACCTCATGCCATTGTGGTGGTCGCTGGCGCTGGGCTCCTGCCTGGGCGGCAATGGCTCCCTTATAGGGGCAAGCGCCAACCTGATCGTCGCCGGCTTCTTCGAACGCGCAGGTCACCCTATTCGCTTTCTGAAGTTCATGGCAATGGCCTTCCCGCTGATGCTGGTGAGTATTCTTATTGCCAGTGCTTACATCTATCTCCGCTATCTCTAGCACCTGTTAACTGTAAACCAGGATTTAACGACCGGCACATCATCATGAAGATCCTGCAAACCTGATGGTTACTGCAACAAGACGGCATCCGGGTCGATATGGTAAGTTTACACACATGACGAAGAAGCTCTCGCTCTGGAAAAATTTTCTGGGCTACCTGGGTACAGCCGACGAGACGATCGTGCTCGCACCATTCCAAAAGCTGCGACTGTCGGGAAAAAGGACCAGAATCCCGCTTTCCGGATCCCCTATTTTTGAGGTGGAAATGGGCAAACAGCGTCTGCAGGTGCATCCAGATCTAAGCATCGATAAAAAAGCACAGAGGGTGCCGTACGATTTTATCGTGTTCGATCCACAGCGCTACAGAACCGGTATCAGCCACTGCCTGCGGCTGTCTCCGGGGGAAACCCTGGCCATAGACCGCAATGCCGAATATCAAGCATGCGCCTTCAGTTCACCACGCGACGCCTTCCGCCGCCATTTTTCTGTGCATCACGAAGGTGAAGCCCTTGTATTCAGAGACCCTGTCTCGGAACTGGGAACCTATGTTTCGCTAATAGACGAAGAACAAGACACTTTTCACATCCCCGCTCACCGGACGGCCGCTCTGCAACGGGTCATGGAGATTTTTGGCGGGGCGATGCAAGCGCTGCCACCCGAAAAGGCACTGAACACCCTGAAAAAGGTAAACCGCTGTCTCCGGGATCAAACCCACTGCCCGAAGGATTCCGTTGGCAACCCGGGCGGAGTGCTACAACTGCCATCCCACCTTACCCCGATACTGGTAGGCGATCTGCACGCGCAGATCGATAACCTGCTCAAGATTCTGAGTGAAAACAATTTTCTGGAGAGCCTTGAAAAAGGCGAAGCGGCCCTCATCCTGCTTGGCGACGCCGTCCACCCCGAGCAGGACGGCAAATTGGAGGATATGCACAGCTCGCTGCTGATGATGGATCTCATCTTCAAGCTGAAACTGCGATTTCCTGAACAGGTCTTCTATATCGTCGGCAACCATGACAGCTTCTCGCACGATGTAATGAAACATGGAGTACCCCAGGGTCTGCTCTGGGAAAAGCACGTCGCTGCGTCGCGGGGTGCAGAATACAAGGCGGAGATGGAGCTGTTTTATCGTCAATCACCCCTGGTGGTGATCGCGGAGGATTTTATTGCCTGTCACGCCGGCCCAACACGCAGAAAAATCTCCCTGGAGACGCTGATCAATGTTCGCCAGTTCCCTGACATTGTCCACGACATAATCTGGAACCGGATCAGAAGCCCCCGCTTCCCCGCTGGTTACGCCCGCGGCGACGTACGCCGCTTTCGCAAGGGTCTGGGAGCGGAAAGCGACACACCTCTCATCGTAGGCCATCACCCCTATTCAGTAGAGGGAACCTTGTGGCTGAATGCCGGCCACATTGACCACCATCACATCATCATCAGCGCCCGCCCCGATCGTATCGGCCTGTTGACACGGATTGATGGCGCTCTGATACCCGAGATCTATCCGACCGAACCCTTGATGGCATGGCTGAACGAGCAGACCCCGACTGGCTAAGAGCAGGCGTTTCAGGTGGCGAATAGCGCAGTTGCCGAGGGTATCGGTTGGCTTGAGAGAAGGACTTGTGCGAAAAATGGATGCGAAACATTTAACAGTATTGTGTCAGCTGCCGGGTTGGACGAGGGCCGATTTCTTCCACCAGGGGTGTTTGGCCTCGATAAACTCCTCCCAATAGGAGTCGAAGCGGTTGAGCATGTGATGGTAGTCGCAGGCCCTCCAGCCTATAAGTCCGCCCGCGTAAACGAAGCTTTCATTGTCCGCCCCGTTCGCCAGTAGCTCATCAAGCAGTTGCCGCATGACGGCCACGTCATTCATGAGTCCGAGCAGGTCCTGAAGCTCCCGCATGTGGGAGATGAAGGTGTCCATGCCCATGAACAGCGGACGAAAAAAATCCGCGGCATAACGCAGCTTCTTGCACTCGATGCGCAGCCTGTGCATTTCCTCGGGGGCATGCCGGTTGACATTACTTCCCACCGTCAGCACTTTGCGCTCCTGCTTGTCCATGAGCTTGCGTGAGAAGGGTACCAGGTTCATGAACAGGAACTTTGCCTGCTTTTTATCTAATTCGCCCGATTCCCACTGCTTTCTGTCGATCCAGCCCGCGAAGCCCTCCTTGAAACGGCGGTACCGTTCGCTGTCCAGCATGCGGCGGACTTCATGCCCGTAGGTCCGGGCCCGACGTTCCTCGGCCAGTTGCAGCAGCTCCTGGCATCCACTCAGGGGTAATTCGTCGGCGACGGCGCCCAGTCCCTCTGAGATGAACACGTCTAGGTCCCGTGCGAGGCCCAGTTCACCGGCAACCCAGCGCATCTCTTCGGACCAGTGGACGCCCGCCGATTTCGGTATGGCATTGCGAAACAGTGACAACGCCGAGCGCATCCGGCGTATGGTGACTCGGAACTGGTGGACGCCCTCGAGGTCTTCCCAACTTCGTGCCGCCTCTTCCCACTGGAGCAGGTACTCGAAGTTGTGTCGCATGATGGTGGCGAAGGCCTCACTGACGCACTGGTTCGCCGTCACCGGCGCGGGTGTCTTTGATTTTTTGGGCATAAGACCCGCTATTTCCTCATCTCGCCCGCACCCAGGGAGATGTGTGGAACAGCTCGCTGAACGCATTTTCTCAGCTGAGCACCGGCTGGTTGCGCAAGTCTCCTGGGTTCCGCGGCTTTGCGCGAAAAATGTCACTGTCTTTTACTTGCTGGGTATCTTCCCCGCCAGCCCCATTTGAGTGCACGATCCTTACCGGGATGTCGCTTCTGTGTTTCACCTTATCGGACACGGATCCATAACACAACTTGCTAAGCGTACCGCGGCCGCTGCAGCCCAGGATAATCAACAGGGCATCAATTTGTTTGGCGAGTTCAGGGATTCTCGTTTCAGGTAATTCGACGACTGCTTTGTTCCTGAATATTACCAGGCTCTCTTCCGGTTCTGAAGCGGTTGGCTGGCTGTTTCATGGGTCATCAGCATCCTGCTCAGATCGAAAAACCCAGTGGAATCGTTGATCGAGCAGCGCGTGATGGGGCTGAGCGGTCGGGCCAGAGAAGAAAGCATAGCCAGGATAAATCGTGCGCCCTGGTGGGCAAGAGTACACTGAACCGTCTGGAGTTAACGCCATTGGATGCGGAGGCGGCAGCTGCCGAGATCATTCTGGACGCAGGTGCGACTAATGCAGGGCTAGACGCCCTCGACCAGTATCCCGAAAAGCCGCTATCGACTGGCTGTGGTCTCAGGGTCAACAATCCGTCGAGGCATACCATCAAAGGTGTGTCGCACAATGACCTGCATGCCACAACGGTGGAAATGGAGTGCCAGGGTTTCGTAGACGGCCAACTGCTTTTCGACCTCGTCCCTGGTCAGTTTTTCGTCCACCGGGTGCGTACCAGCCCGGGCTCTGGCCTTGCGAATGGTATAAATGCGCTCTGCCGATAGCAGCTGAAAATCGAAGACAAACCTCGCCCGCCAGTCGATGTTGAAAAACCGGCGCTTTCCAGGCGGGATCTGCACCCGCTTCAGGTCAATCGGGGCAGGTGCGTCGAGCCATTCCCGGTCGAAAACCGTGCAACTTTCCCGAAAGGTATCAAACGGGAAACCGAAATGCACCTCCCGTGGCCGAAAGGTAAGATCACGGCTACGCCACCAGTCGTTACGAGCGAGATCAAGGTAGCCCTCTTCCGGCCACCCCTGCAGCTTCTGGATCAGGGTTGTCTTGCCGCTACTGGGGGGGCCTGTGACAACAATCTGGCGAAAATGCACGCCATGGGGATACGGTATACCCTTGATCCAGGCTACGTCTTCAACCGCAACACTGTTCAAATGCATCGAGTCGGCCCGAGCCCGAGAAGCCAGTTGCGGCGATGTCGTCAGGAGGATCTCAAGCCGCCTACGGCAATTCCGACAACGAATAACCGCTGACCGGTAATTATCCTGGTAACCGGGATTCCCAGGTACGCCACGTAAGTCATGTCATGGCTGTCCGAAGCGTGCTCAGGTAAATATTCCCTTCAAGGTGAAGAAGAACAGCGCAGCGAGCACCCCCCCGACAGGTAGTGTGACTAGCCAGGACATCACAATACCCCCAATAACGCGGATATCAATAGCACCGATACCTCGTGCCAGACCCACCCCAATGACGGCACCGACAGCGATGTGGGTAGTGGACACTGGCAAGCCCGTGCGTGACGCCAGCACCACTGTTGCTGCTGCAGCCAGGGTCGCACAATAGCCTCTGCTTGGGGTCAACTCGGTGATTCGGGTACCGATGGTCTTCATGACCTTATAGCCCATGGTGGCGAGGCCGACAACGATACCGACCCCACCAAGGATCAATATCCACAGAGGCAACCCCGCTTTCTGTGTCACTTCACCGCCCGACTGCACGATACTGACCACGGCGGCCAGAGGGCCGATGCCATTGGCAACATCGTTCGAACCGTGAGCAAAAGCCATCGCACAGGCGGTAAAGATCATCATGGGTGCGAACACTTTTTCCACGCTGGCAAAGTGAAAGTCCCGGTCAGCGCCTGGATCGACCTTCACCCGATTGATCATGAACCAACCCACAATGGCCACGAATACACCAAACACTATGGCCACGACGAAACTCATGCCGGCTGTTAGCTCGAGATTGAGGTGTTTCAGACCCTTGAACAGAGTCACCAGGGAAATGATAAACCCGACCAGGAAGACATAGGCCGGTGCCCAGCGTTTAGCGCTGTGAAACGGATTATCGGTGTTAAGAATCAGAGCACGGATACTCAACATTAGCAGGAACGCAATGGCCCCCCCCAGCAGGGGAGATACCACCCAGCTGGCAGCAATCTGGCCAATCTTGCCCCACTGCACCGCGTCGACGCCAATACCCACCACCGCAAAGCCAACGATGGCACCGACAATCGAATGGGTGGTGGAAACCGGCCATCCCCGTGTTGAAGCAATCATGAGCCAGATGGCAGCTGCCAACAGCGCCGCGAGCATCCCGAAGACCAGAATCTCCGGGCTATTGACTATCGGTGTTGGATCGATAATGCCCTTGCGAATAGTCTTGGTGACATGCCCACCGGCGATGAATGCGCCGGCAAACTCGAAAATTGCGGCAATGAGTATCGCCTGTTTGACGGTGATTGCACCGGAGCCCACCGACGTTCCCATAGCGTTTGCCACGTCATTGGCACCGATCCCCCAGGTCATATACAGACCGAAAATTACCGCCAGGACCATTAGAATGTAGCCGTATTGGGAGATGATTTCCATTTTCGCTATACCACCTTGATTTTTTAGTTACTGGCCAGGTTGTTAGCCCGTTTCTGAGGGTGAACCGTTACAACCGGCTAACGGGCAATGAGAAGGCGCAGACGATCGCCAACCTTTTCCGCGTAATCAGCCAGATCGCCGACCCATTGGATAAGCTGATACCACATCATCACAGACACCGGCTTCAACTCATCTTCGTGCTGGAAGAGCCGGCGAGTCAGCTCCAGGCCGAGTTGATCCGTTTCCTCTTCGATCCGATTCAACTCCTCCACCATCTCTTCAACCCGGGTCGCCTCGCGCCCGCGGAATCCCGTTGCCAGCAGCTCGTCCAGTTCTTCGATGATCTTTCCAGAGTGTTCACAGGCATCCACACAGCGTTCAGCCAGGGTCATGAGGGGTTCTTTGAGGAATTCCGGCAGGCCCATGGGGCGCTCGACAAGCAATCCGGCGACATCCTGGGCGGTATCGGCAATCGAATCCTGCATCTGCAGGACCTCAAGCAGGTCACGGCGATCCACCGGCATGAACAGACTTTTGGGTAAATTGCTGCGCAGTTCGTTTTTTATCGTGTCCGCGTCATTTTCCAATTCAAAGATCTTGTCCTTCAAGGTTCGAACCCGCTCCTGGTCCCCGGCAGCCACCGCCTCGAACAAGGGGGGAACCTCGCGCATACAATCAAGTACGACACGCATGTGGCGTTGCAGGGCCTTAAAGGGAGATTGGCCGAACAAATTTGCGAATGGGGTAGTCGTTGGCATAATTATTATCCTCTGCGATCCTGTCCTGATTGGCAGGCAATATAGCGTATAACGCTGCCGGGAAACAGTCCCAAAATTCATGTTCGCTGATAGTACCAAGGTTCGCTTAACAGCTCTGAACGGTTCCGGGAGCTTGAAACCGGCTCATGCTCCTTAAGAGCAGGTTTCCCGAATTCTGCCGTTCAACACACAGAGGTTTCCGCCAGTACGTACAAGCTCAGGCCGCCTGAGCTGCAACAGGTCCTTGCAACTCGCTGCATCAGGGTGGGTATGTGTTAAATTTGATTAAGAATAGCGTTATTGTAGAGCAAGTTTTGTTAATTGAGCATACTGTAGTTCGGCCTGTGAAAACCACCGCCGAAACCCAGCCATCAGGATTTTTTTAATTAAAAATGAATGCGTTGACATCATCCCATCCAGGCCGGCCTGGGCTGTCTTTTGACCGGCGGTTGAGGGCTCACGAGTCGGATTACCGGATGAACCCGTGATCGATATTATTTCTCTGCTGTTTTTGCTGATCTTCTCCGGCCTCTTCTCCGGATCTGAGACGGCGCTGGTGTCGCTGTCGCTGGCACGGGTCGAGGGCCTGGTCAAGGAACGCCGCCGCGGCGCGCACACACTTTATCAACTCAAAAAAAACCCGTCGAGGATGCTGACGACCATATTGATCGGCAACAATGTCGTCAATATTGCTGCTTCGGTCATGGCCACAGTGATCGCCACGCGGTGGTTTGGCAGTTCAGGCCCGGGTATTGCCGTAGGAACACTCACCATACTGATTCTGGTATTCGGTGAGATAACCCCGAAAAGTCTCGCAACCCGTTATGCCGAACGCATCTCGCTGTTCATTGCGCCACCGATGTTCGCGTTTATGCGCCTGATCTATCCACTGGTGTGGATATTTGATCGTTTTACGACCTGGGTGCATCGATTAAGCGGCCAGAAAGGCGATCCGATCGTCACCGAACTGGAGTTGATCAGTATGCTGGGACACGGTGAGAAAGAAGGCACAATAGAGCGCTCTGAACGTGAAATCATAGAGCGTGTCTTCGCATTTAACGACCTGAAAGTCAGGGATGTGATGACACCACATAGCGAGATATTCAGTCTGAATGGATCTCTGTCGGTCGCCGACGCCTTGCCGCGGGTCAATGATGGCTCTTATTCGCGAATCCCGCTCTATAACAAACGACCGGACAATCTAAACAGGGTACTCTATGTGCGTGACCTGCTCGCCGCGATGGCCAGCGGCCGCAGCGAGGCGCGGATCGACGAGATTGCTCACACACCGGTTTTTGTCTCCCAATATCGGAATATCGCTGAATTGTTTGCCGAGTTACTGCACAAGAAACGCCACCTCGCCATTGTGGTGGATGAATACGGTGTAGTACGTGGCATCGTTACCCTCGAAGACCTGCTGGAAGAGCTGGTCGGTGAGATTTACGATGAAAGCGACGTCACACCCAGCGTTGCGACCCCGGTCTCTGAAAACGAACTGGCTGTGGACGGCACTGCGGAACTGCGTGTTGTCGAGGAGTTTTTCGGGCTGGATCTTCCCGGCAAGCCCACCGATGCGGTGAGCTTGTGGATTCTCACCCACACTGAAAACATACCGCAGGAAAACGACGTCTTCACCATTGACGATCTGGAGGTCAGAATTGTGAAGGCGTCACCCCGCTGCATCGACGAGGTAGTCCTGCGGCGCCCGACTGCGGCACCCGCTTAAAAACAAAACCTGCCGACACAGCCGGCCTGGGCAGGGAAATGAAGTGGCTCGATCCGCTCGCTCTCGCTGCCGGTGTAAAAATAATCCTAATCAAGAATGCCCGCATTAGTGAACACGTCAGCAAGATCTTCCGAACGCAGATACGATTGAGCAGACTGGGTCAGCTATTCACCAACGGTCGTTTTTTGTGCACCGAGGCTTTATAATCAGTTAGAATTCAAGGATTGTGCTAAAGGACGATTGAGTGGCAAAAATTCTGGTCGAGGATCCTGATGAAGACACGCAGGTGCCGTTCCTGCGCGGGATTCTGACACGCTCCCTGCAGAATGCCGGTCTCGCATTTGAAGAAGCTTACAACGTGGCATCAGACATACGCAGGGATCTTGATGACGAAGCACTGATTACCACCCATGAGTTGCGTAACAGGGTAATCAAACATCTTGAGACGGCCTGCAGCGCAGATGTGGTGGGGCGCTATGAGAGCCAGGGCACTGCCGCCACAGCGACACAGGTAGAGCATCAGGATGGCCGGGTCACCACCTTTTCTGCGGATCTGCACCGGCGCCGTCTTGAGACAATCGGCCTGACCCACGAGGAGTCTTTCAGCGTCGTCACGAAGATACAACAGTATCTTGCCGATAAGCAGCTAAGCTCGACCACCTCACAGCATATCGCGCATCTGAGTTACCGCTACCTGCACCAGACCCCTGAACTGGGACCCGCGGTTGCCCATCGCTGGATGGTCTGGATAGACTTTCTTCGCAGTGGTCGACCCCTGATTCTGCTGATTGGCGGCACATCGGGTTGTGGAAAAAGCACGATTGCCACTGCACTGGCCAATCAGCTCGAAATTGTGCGCACACAATCGACGGACATGCTCCGGGAGGTGATGCGGACGATGATTTCCAAACGCCTGCTTCCTGTTCTGCACCAATCTTCATTCAGCGCCTGGGAAGCCTTGCCACTTCAGGAAGGCCGCTTGACTGACGACCAGGATATGCTGGTGGCTGATGGTTTCCTTGCCCAGGTGGACCTGCTCTCGGTGGCGAGTGAGGCTGTTATCGAGCGTGCCCTTCGCGAACGCGTCTCGTTGATTTTTGAAGGTGTCCACATACATCAATCGATGGTGGAAAAAATACCGCGAGACAGCGATGCGCTGATAGCACCCATCATGCTTGCGGTACTCAAGCGAAAGGATCTCAAGGAACGCATCAGGGGTCGCGGCACCCGGACCCCGGGACGACGTTCCGAGCGCTATCTGGAACACTTCGATGAGATCTGGCTACTGCAGTCATTTCTTCTTTCCGAAGCTGACCGGACGAAAACACCGATTATCGTCAATGAGGACCGCGATAAGGTTGTGCGCGAGATAATGCGAACCGTCATCGATATGCTGTCAAAAGATTTTACGCTGACACCCGAAAAAGTTTTCCGGTAGATCGCCACTGCTGACCTGGGGTACACGGTATGGGAATGGAGTGGGTATACCTCCCCGAAGCATGGGTAGCGCTACTGACGCTGACTGCCCTGGAAATCGTGCTGGGAATCGATAACATCATCTTTATCTCGATTCTGGTTGGCCGTTTGCCCGAACACCAGCGTCAACGCGCAAGGATTCAAGGCCTGGCGCTGGCGATGGTTACCCGTATCGCCCTGCTGTTGTCGCTGGCCTGGGTTATGCGCCTGACCACACCGATGTTTACTGTCCTCACACAGGAAATTTCCGGCCGTGACCTGATCCTGCTTGGCGGCGGTTTGTTCCTGCTTTACAAAAGTAGCCAGGAAATCTGGGAGAATCTGGAGGGTCCCCAGTACGAGGAGACCCACCAGCCGAAAGTGGTGCATAGCTATGTGGCGGTGCTCGGACAGATCGCAGTTGTCGACATCATTTTTTCGCTCGATTCGGTGATTACAGCTGTTGGCATGGCCAAACACGTGCCGGTTATGGTTCTGGCGATCATAATCGCCGTCGGCGTGATGATGCTTGCCGCGAAATCGATCGGCGAGTTTGTCGATCGTCACC
>Ga0055476_10000241_pt1 | contig 13867 bp, 8 predicted proteins | sample Muzzi_CordC_D2_FD_57682 | JGI IMG/M metagenome (GOLD analysis project Ga0055476, IMG submission 57682) | Wetland microbial communities from San Francisco Bay, California, USA, that impact long-term carbon sequestration - Muzzi_CordC_D2 | ecosystem: Environmental > Aquatic > Marine > Wetlands ... | reverse complement strand
CGGGCGAGTGTGCTCTTGCCGCATCCGGATTCGCCGATGACACCGAGCACGGACCGCTTTTTTACCTGCGCGTCCACATCTCTCAGCACGGTCGAAGCCGGTTTGCGGTTACGGATCCGGCCGTAACCCGCCGTGAGATGTTTGACCTCGATAACCGAGGGCTCGCTTTGCGATTGATTCCCTCCGGCTGCGCCGTCATCGCCTATTTTGGGTGGCGGACGGATGGCCGCCATCAGCTTGCGCGTATAGGGGTGCGCGGGTGCGTTCAATATTTGCGCGGTCTCTCCCATCTCCAGGATGTCGCCGCCGCGCAGCACCAGAATGCGGTCAGCAATCTGTGCCACTACCGCTAAATCGTGGGTGACATAGATCGCCGCCGTGCCCTGATCGCGAATTATGTCTTTGAAGGCACCGAGCACCTCGATCTGCGTCGTAACGTCCAGCGCCGTGGTGGGTTCGTCGAGCACCATCAGATCGGGACCGCTGCAAAGTGCCATGGCCGCCATCAATCGCTGCAATTGCCCGCCGCTCACCTGATGGGGATAGCGCCGGCCGAGGGACTCCGCGTCGGGAAGATCCAGGCGCCGGTACAGGTCCACGGCCCGGGCATTGGCGGCTTCCCGGTCCATGACCCCGTGCAGCACCGCGGATTCAGTCACCTGTTCGCCAATGGTGAGGGCTGGATTGAAGGTGGCGGCGGCGCTCTGGGCGAGATAGGAAACCCGCCGCCCGCGCAGCTTGCGTAGGCTTTCCCGGTCCAGGGCCAGCACGTCGATGTCGTCGAGCACGATGCGCCCGCCGGCGATGCGGCACCCGGGACGGGCGTAGCCGAGGGCGGACAGGGCGATGGTGGTTTTACCGGATCCCGATTCACCGATGAGGGCCAGAACCTCTCCCGGGGCAACAGAGAAGCTCACATTCTTGACGATGGCTGCAAACCGGCCCGCACCGAGCTTGGCTTCGACGCGCAGATTCTCGACCTGCAGCAGGGGTTTCATCAAATCATCTCCTCGGCAATCTCCTGGCCGCGCTGAGCCGAGAAGTCGTCGACGATGAGATTGATTCCGATGGTGAGGCTCGCGATAGCCGCGGCCGGCACGAAGGCGGCCGCCGATCCGTAGGCCAGTCCGGCAAGATTCTCCCTGACCATCACGCCCCAATCCGCCGTGGGCGGTTGCACGCCGAGGCCGAGAAAGCTCAAGCCGCTGATGAACAAGATCGAGAACACCAGCCGCAGGCCAAACTCAGATACCAGGGGGATGACGGCGTTGGGGAGGATTTCGCTGCGGATGATCCAGGGCAGCCGTTCTCCCCGGGCGCGCGCGGCTTCGACGAAATCCATGACTTTGATTTCGATGGCCAGCGCCCTGGCGATGCGATAAAGACCGCAGGAGTAGATGAGCCCGGCGGTGACCACCAGCACCGGGATCGAGGAACCCAAGGCGGCGATGACGACCAGGCCCAGCATGATGGTGGGCATGGAAAGAAAAGCGTCGTAGATGCGGCTGATGACCATGTCGGTTTTCGATCCCGCCAGCGCCGCGGTAAAGCCCATGGAGATGCCCACCAGAAAAGCCAGCACCGTGGCCGTGAAAGACAACGCCATGGTGAGCCGGGCGCCATGGAGCAAGCGCGACAGAATATCGCGCCCGATGTAGTCCGTGCCGAGCCAATGACTGGCGCTAATGGGTGCGAAGCTATCGTCGGAGACGAAGTCCGCCGGGTCATAGGGCGCCAGAAAGGGACCGATGAGGGCCACGACAATCCAGAACAATACGATGGCCGCGCCGACTTTCCCCATCAGGCTCAGTTGGAACAGGGGTCTGGCGCCGGCGGCTTCGAGACCGATTTCCTGGGTGGCGTCGTTGGATTCGTCGCTCATGGTGGAGCTACTTGGGTTGGCGCAGGCGCGGATTGGCGAGAATGGCCAGCACGTCGGCGATGAGGATGAACAGGATATAGGCGGTGCAGAAGATCATCGCGCAGGCCTGCACCAGCGGCATGTCCCGCCTCGATACCGCATCCACCATCAGCTTGGCGAGGCCGGGATAGGCAAAAACGGTCTCGACGATGACGACACCACTCACCAGGTAGGCGAGATTGAGCGCCACCACATTGACCACCGGTCCGACCGCGTTGAACAAGGCGTGGCGCAACACGATGCGTCCGCGTGGCACGCCTTTTAATATGGCCATTTCGATGTAGGGCGAAGTCATGACATTGATAATGGCGGCGCGCGTCATGCGGGCCATGTGGGCGACCACCGAAGTGGTGAGAGTGAGGATCGGCAACGCCAGGGACTTCACCAGTTGCCATATGGATTCGTAATCGGTCACGTAGGTAATGGCGGGCAGCCACTTCAAATGCACGGCAAAAATCAGCACCAGCGTCGCGGCAATAAAAAACTCGGGAACGGACAGGAGAAACAGCGTCGAGATGGTTACCAGGCGATCGACGCGGCCGCCGGGAAACATCGCCGCCGCCAGGCCCATGCCCAGCGCCAGGGGGATTGAAAAAGCGGCCGTCAGGGCGGCGAGCATCAGGGTGTTCTGCAGCCGCTCGGAGACCATGGTGGAGATCTCCATATTGGCCGACAGGGACATACCAAGATCACCCCGCAGCAGGTTGCTGAGCCATTCGAAATAGCGCACCGGCGCCGGGCGGTCCAGATTCAACTGCGCGCGAATCGCCGCCACCGCTTCCGGTGTGGCGGATTGACCGAGTATTGCCTCGGCCACATCGCCGGGAAGTATCTCGGTGCCGGCGAATACCAGTATCGATACCACCCACAGGGTGATCACACCGAGGCCCAAGCGGCGCAGAACGACTAGCCACATGTGTCGAGTTCTCTTCCCTTTGCGTTGGCCGCAGCCGTCAAGGCAGGCGCCTTCTAATTCGACCTGCGCGCTCGGATCGCCTTAGCGCGTAGACGCGAGCTTGGAGGGGACAGATTTAAAATCTGTCCTCTTATGGAATCGAGCTATCAGTTATCCGCGCCTTCAACTCTCCAACCAGATAGAGCGTGGCCATTGGCTGGCGCCCAAAGGGCCCAGCGGTACCGGCAGAAAGCCTTTGACCTTGTCCGACATTGCATCGAGATAGTCGATAAAACATGGGATGGCGACGCCGCCGGTTTCGTGGATGAGCATTTGCGCTTCGCAGTAGATCTTCTTGCGCTGCACCGGGTCCAGCGATTCTCGGCCGAGCTTGAGCAATTCGTCGAAGCGTGCATTTTTCCATTTTGCCTCGTTCCACGCCGCATCGGAGGTGAAGGCCAGCGTCAGCATGATGTTGGCGGTGGGACGCATATTCCAACCGGACATGAACAGCGGCTGCTTGCCCCAAGTCGCGCTCCAGTAACCGTCCCCCGGATCACGTTGTACCTGGACTTTGAGGCCGATCTTGCCCGCCTCGCGTTGCAGCATGAGTACCTGCTCGACGGCGCCGGTGCCGGCTGCTTCCGAGGTGTGAACCTTTATGCTGCCGCCATCCATGCCGGCTTTCTTCAAATGATGCTTCGCCTTGTCCGGATCGAAAGGCCTTATGGGGATCTCGTCGCAGTACATGGGGTCCACCGGCGAGATCGGTTGGTCGTTGCCGAGCATGCCTTTGCCTTTGTAAATGAGCTTCAAGGCGCGCTCGCGATTCTGCAAATACTTGATGGCGAGCCGCAGCTCGTTGTTATCGGTGGGCGCCCGGTCGGTCATCATGGCCAGATCCGTGTATTGGCCTGCCTTGGTATTGACTACTTGCACGCCGGCGGTGCTCTCGATCTGAGGAATAGCTTTTGGATCGAGCCCCGACATCATGGCGATATCGCCGGCCAGCAGCGCATTCATGCGCGCGTTGTGATCGGTGATGCCGAACCACTCAATCTCGTCGAGATAGGGCCGGCCTTCTTCCCAGTAATTGGGATTGCGGTGCGCAACCGAGCGCACCCCGGGCTTGAACTCCAAAAGCTTGAACGGGCCGGTGCCCGGGGCGGTGGAAAAATCGGTGGTGCCCGCGGGCACGATCTTCATCTGGTAGGTGCCGAGAATGACGGGGAAGTCCGCGTCAGGGCCTTTCAGCTTGAAGCGCACCGTGTGCTTGTCCTCGACTATGCCCTCATCGATATTCTCTACGAAGGCTTTGGCGCCGGAACCCACATTCTTGTCCAGATGGCGTTGAATAGAGTAAAGCGCGTCCTCGGCGTCCAGGGATTTGCCGCTGTGGAATTCGACACCCTTGCGCAGTTTGAACACCCATTCGGAGCCATTGCCGTTGGGTTCCCAGGACTCGGCGAGATCCGGCCGAGCCACCAGGAAGCCGTCCAGGCGAGTGAGCCCATTGTAGAATTGTCCGCCCCGCCCGTAGCTGATGACGGAATTGAAGCGTGCCGGATCCAAGGTGTCATCGGGCCCGTGGGCGCCGGCGGCGGCACGCAGACGGCCGCCACGTTTCGGCGTCTGGGCTTTGGCCACCGGCGACGTTGCCACAATGACACCGGCTACACTGGTGCTGATGCCGAGCGCTGCCAGCCGTGAGAGGAAGGCCCGGCGGCTCATGGCGGCACTCTGGTACAGCGCTTTCAGCGCTGCGACATCGCGTTGTTGCGCCAGTTCGCCGGCGATCTTGTCATTTTTCGGCATCAGGAATCTCCTCTCCTGTGGTTCGCGTCGAGGACGCGTCATGAGAAGCCGGTGGATGTGGGCTAAGAATCAACAAGTAGCCGCGCTATTGCAACACCCCGCCATCGCGAAGCTCACGGCGCCATGGATGAAAAATGCGCCGCCGGAACCAGCACGTGGCCTTCGAACAGCCGGCGCTGGGTGCGGTAAACCGAAGCGAGACGAGCGTGCCATCCGTTGGCCGTTTCCTCCACTTGCGCACCGATCAGGGAAATGCCCGATGGCTGCAGTATGCGCAGTTGTGCGGCGCGTTCACCACCGCGGGCATAGCGGTTCGCGATAGTGCCGGTGATGCGCGCGGCCACTCCCAGGCACAGGGCACCGGTCAGGGGCAGGGCACGATGGGTGTTGCCCATGGAAATCATGCGCGCCGTCAAATCGGCGCTGTGGGCGGGCAGCGTCCGGCCCGCCAGATCGACGCTGTCGCGGGGCTCGGTAAGCAGACCGATTTTCGGATTGCTGGGACTCAGACGGCGGATATGATCGGCGTTCTCGCCCAGCCCCATGGCAACGCCAGCCGCACAGCGGATGGATTCCAGCATTGCCATCAGCTCCATGCGCCCGTCGAGATCAGCGGGTGACTCGGTAGCCCTGATGCCGGCGCGCTCGGCGTCGATGAACACACAGGCATTGGCGGCATCCACCAGCGACGCTTCCACCCGGCCGACTCCGGGCACCTCGAGCACATCCACGGCATGGCCGGTTGGCAACAGCTTGCCGGTGGCGGCGCCACCCGGTTCGAGAAACTCCAGCAACACCGGGGCGCCGCTGCCGGCAACCCCCGGAATTTGCAGTGGGCCGTCCACGGCCGCGAAGCCTTCGTCCAGCGGGAACGTCGCAACCACCAGCTTGCCGGTGTTGGTGTTGTGAATCACCACCCGCGCTTGCTCCCCATTGGCCTCGACCAATGCTTCGTCCAGCGCGAACGGCCCCATGGCGGAGGACATATTTCCGCAGTTGCTGTGATAGTCGACCCGCGCTTCGCGCACCAGCACTTGTGCGAAGGTGAAGTCGATGTCGGCCTCGGGGTGGGTGGGGGGGGCGACGATACATACCTTGGACAGCGATGAGATGCCGCCGCCCATGCCGTTCAGTTGACGCGCGCTCGCGTCCGGGCTGCCCATGACGGCGAGAAACAGATCATCCCATTGTGTTTTGTCCGCCGGCAGATCCTGCTGGCGGAAGACCACGGCCTTGCTGGTGCCACCGCGCATGAATACCGCGCGTATTTTTCTCTGTTTCAAGTTTCGGCTGCCGCGTTACGTCCGGCGATGCGTCCGAAGACGGCGCCGGACACCAATCCCGTGCCGCCTGGATAGTTGCCGTGGAATAAACCGCCCACCATTTCACCACAAGTATAAAGACCGGGAATCGGGCGCCAATCGGTGCCGATTACCCTGGCGTGCTCGTCGATTTTCAAGCCGCCGAAGGTGAAGGTAATACCGCCGGTTGCGGAATAGGCAACGAAGGGCGGCCGATCCAACTTCAATGCCCAGTTGCTTTTGTTGATGGGCAAGTTTTGTGTGGCCAGTCCGTCCTTTCTGGATGGGTCGAAGCCTTGGTCTCCGCACGCGGCCTCGTTGTACTCATTGAGGGTGCGCAGGGCTTGCGGGCAATCATCGATATCGAGCTGCCGAACCAGATCCTCCAGCGTGCCGGCACTGATGGGCTCGCTGGTTTCATAACGGCCTTCCAATAAATGCACCGTTTTCTGATCAAAAATCTGGTAGGCGAGGCTGCCGGGTTGATTGAGGATGATGCCGCCGTATTTGGCATAGGTGAAGAATTGCAGGTCTTCGCCTTCATCGACGAATCGCAACCCGCGCCGGTTGATCATGACACCGAAGGGATAGGAAAGCCGGTTACTCTTGTCGGTGAGCGCGCGATCCGCGAAAGCCCCCCACTCGTTGCTGATGGGCGTGGAATGGCAGCCGCTCCACTGCCCCCAGGGCATCGCGCCCAGGGAAAGCGCCATGCGCAGCCCGTCGCCCTGGTTGTAGGCGGTGCCCCGCACTTTGGCGTGATCCCAGGGACGGCCAAGATATTGCGCCCGCCATTGGGCGTTGGCCTCGAATCCGCCACAAGCAAGAATGACCGCCTTCGCCGTCAACTTCTCCATGCCGTCATCGGTCCTGACCTCGACGCCGGTGACCCGTCCGCGGGCGTCGCTGAGCAGCGCAACCGCGCTGGCTCCATAGCGGATGTCCACGCCGTTGCCCTGTGCACAGGCAAACCAGGCACGCGACAGCCCGACCCCTTCGTGCTGGGCGCGGATGACGGCGCCCTTGGGCCACTTCACGACATTGCCGACGCGTATGCCGCCGAGCGAGAAGGCGGGCTCCATGGGGATGCCGGCATGCTCGCGCATCCAGCGCACGGTGTCGTAGGAATTGTCGATGAGTATTGACGCCAGCTCGGCATCGCTGCGCCCGCCGGTGACGCGCTGCAGATCGTCGTGAAAGTCACCGCGCGTATAGGGCTCCACACCCGCGGTGAATCCCGGTAGCGTTTCTTCCGCATCGGGGACCAGAATTTGCAGCTCGGCCACGTCGTCGTAGGCGATGCGCAACAAGCCGCCGCTCCAATGGGTATTGCCGCCACGCATCTCCCGCGGCGCTTTCTCCAGCACCACGACCCGCTCGGCGCCGTGCTCGACGGCGGAAACACTGGCCGCCAGCGCCGCATTGCCGGCGCCGACGACGATGACATCGAGGTCGCTCATTACACTCCTGCATTACCAGGGCATCCTAATGGGTACAATGCCCGGGTAATGCAGGAGTGTAAACAATGACCAACTCGGTGGAGATTCGGATTACGCAGCGCGGCGCTTTTGCCGGGGGCCATGTTTTCGGCGAAGTGGGTGCCTATGAGCGCCTGGTAGGGCGGGCTCACTTTGCCGTTGACCCGCGAGCCGAGGCCCAGGCCGGCATCGTCGATTTGGACAAGGCGCCGCGCAACGCCGATGGCCTGGTAGAGTTCGCCGCCGATCTCTGCATTCTGAAGCCCGTGCACATGGCCCGGGGAAATCGCCGCCTGCTTTTCGGTTACGGCAATCGCGGTAACAAGCGCGAGCTGCAGTTCTTCAACGATGCGCCGCCATCGAACGATCCCACGAGCCTGGCCGATGCGGGCAACGGCTTTCTCATGCGCCGCGGCTACACGGTTGTCTGGGCTGCCTGGGAAGGCGATCTTTTGCCCGGCGATGGCCGTCTGGTTCTCGACGTGCCTGTTGCCAGCGATGGAGGCCAGCCCATCACCGGTCTGGTGCGCAGCGAGTACATCGCCACCGCCCCCGGGATCACCACCTTTCCCCTGAGCGGAAAAGCGTCCACCCGCAGCTATCCAAGCTGTTCGCTGGATCCGCGCAGTGCCTCTCTTACCCGGCGCCGTTACGCGGACTCCCAGCGCTTCACGGTGTCCCCCGGGGACTGGCGCTTCGCGCGCATCGAAGGTGGACAGGGGCTCGACGCCCAGGGAAGCGAGAGCGCCGTCGTGCCATCGGATGCCAACATCCACATGCCGGGTGGCTTCGAGCCGGGATGGATCTACGAGCTTGTGTACACCGCACGCGATCCGCAGGTGCACGGTCTGGGGCATGTGGTAGTCCGTGACCTGGTCAGCTTTCTCAAATACGCGTCGCAGGACGCGGCCGGCAACGCCAACCCCCTGGCTGAGCATGTGGACAAAGCCTATAGCTGGGGGCGTTCACAAACCGGGCGCTGCATTCGGGACTTTCTCTATCACGGCTACAACGCCGATGCCGAGGGACGAAGAGTATTCGACGGCGTGCTGCCCCACGTATCCGGCGGCGGATTGATGTGGATGAATCACCGCTTCGCCAGTGTCGTCAGTCCCGCCGGACAGCAGTACGAAGATCACTGGAATTGCGCGGATCGATTTCCCTTCTCCTATGCGGAATCCACCGATCACCTCACCGGCAGGACCGACGCCATCCTCAAGCGGCCGGACACCGACCCGCTGGTTCTGCATACGCAAAGCGCTACCGAGTACTGGCAGCGCCGCGGCTCGCTGGTGCACACCGACTCCAAGGGAGACGATCTCGTGCAACCGGACAAGGTGCGCGTCTACCTGTGGGCCAGCTCACAACATTTCGCTGATCCGAACAAGAGAAATCCCGGCACCGACGGTCTCCAGCATTTCACCAACATCGTGCAAACTTCCATGCTGTTCCGCGCCATGCTCGATGCGCTGGACGCCTGGGTGAGCGAAGGCACGGAGCCTCCGCAAAGTCGCATCCCGCTGCGCAGCGACGGCACCTTGGTGCCCTATGCCGAGTGGCGCGAGATGATGCCGTCGATTCCCGGGACGGCAATACCGAGCGCGGCCAATGCCCTGCCACTGATGGACTTCGGCCCGGACTTCGACACCGGTGTATTGAGCAAAGAGCCTCCCGATGTCATCGATGCCCGGGGCTATGCCATCCTGGTGCCGGCGGTGGATGCGGACGGCAACGATCGGGCCGGTGTGCGCGTGCCGATGGTGCAGGCGCCATTGGGCACCTACACGGGTTGGAATCTGCGATCCCGGGGACACGGTCACGGCGCCATGCACATGTTCGACGGTAGCTACATCCCCTTTGCCGATACCGCCGAAGAACGGGCAATGACCGGCGATCCGCGCGCGGCGAATGTGGAACGCTACGCCGATGCCGGCGCCTACGCGCGCGCCATCGAGAAAGCCGCGCGCACGCTTGTGGATGATCGGTTGATGCTGGAAGAAGACGTGGAACGCTGCATTGCCGCCGCGGCGGATTGGGGCAGGCCGCTGCACGACGTGAAGTTGTGACACTCGTTGCCTGCTTGCGGGCGGGGCGCCCTCGTGGATTTAGCGAGTATTCCGGTCACCTTTTATTTGTAGGCGCGAGCACGGCCGCTCTCGCACATCTGACCGTCATGGATGGCGGAAATGCAAAGGGATTGCAGGCGCAATCCCTGCCATGTGTTTCGCGGCACAAACACGTCCTGTGCAAGCGCGCTCCTACATGCGTGAGATTCACCCAACCGCCGATGCAAACCCTCAATCGATCAATTCTGTCGGCAGCGCCGGCGGTCGCCTCAGCTCGGGCCAGAGAGCCGCTGCAACCACAATGGCGATCAGCCCTTCCACCGCGATAATGGTGACCGCTTGGTGGGCACCTAGAAACTCCGCCAGCAGGCCCACGTGCAGCACACCGATGGGTCCGGCGCCGATGCAGGCGACCAACACGCCCATGACGCGGGTGCGCATGCGCGGCGTCGCAGCGAAAAAAATCAGCGTGCTCTGCATGGCGCCGAAACATCCGGCACCGAGGCCGCCGATAAAAAGAAACACGATGGCAACGCTGTACAAGGGCGACACGGAGAAGCCTAGAATCATGGCGAGATAAAGTGCTGATCCCGACAAGTAGGTGATCGTGAAGTACCGAGACCGCACCCAGGCCGCTACGGCCAGGGAACCCAACAGCGCGCCGCAGCCCTCCGCCGACATCAACACGCCGATTGCCACGGCCTCGAGGCCGAGGCGATGCTCGCCGATTACCGGCACCATGGAAACAAATGAAAAACCGAACAGGTTAACGAACACGGTGATGATGAGGGTGGCGGCAATCAGTCTATTGGTGCGAATGTAGGCGAGGCCGTCGCGGATGCTTGTCAGCACGCCAATGGGTGCGATTTGCGTGGATGATGTTTCCTCGAATGCCAGTGTTGCCATATTGGCAAATGCCAAGGCGTAGAGTATTACGCCGAGGGCGTAGGCCCCCTCGAGGCCGACCATGGACATCAATGTGCCGCCCAGCAACGGCCCCAGCATGCGTGTGAAATTGTTGGTGGCGGAGTCCAGGCCCATGGCGGCACTCAAGCGGCCGAGTCCGGCAACCTCGCCAAGCATGGTGCGGCGCACTGGAAACTCGCCAGACCAGAATATCCCGCTCAACACGGCGCCAGTGGCGATCTGCCAGATCGCCAGTTTTCCGCCGAGGGCGAGGACCGCCAGAATGGTCGACACGAGGCACATGCTTGCCAGCCCGGCCATCATGAGATAGCGGCGGTTCAACCGTTCGGCAATGGCCCCGGCGAATGCACCCAGCAGCATGGTTGGGAGCATGCGCGCGAATAACATGCAGGCGACGATGAATGGTGATCCAGTTTCCTGGTAGGTGTATACACCGACCGCAAGCACTTCCAGCCAGCGAATGGTGCCCACCATGGCGCCCGCGATCCAAATGCGTAGAAAAAGTGGATCGCGCAACAGGCTGGAGAGGGGAGAAGCCGCTTCTACAGTATCCATGGTCGCGCCTTCGGCGCGGGTTTGTTTTGGGGATTGCTCCATCCAACCGAGTCCGGCCCTACCGGGCCCGGCGAACTGTCATTTGCCTGCGGCGCTATCGAGTAAGGCCCGCATTTTGTCCAGCAACCGCTGAAACTCCACCGGTTTGGTATCGTAGTCGTCGCAGCCCGCCTCCAGTGCCATCTCGCGATCACCCACCATTGCGTGGGCCGACAGGGCGATCACCGGAATGTGCCGCGTCTTGGTGTTGGCTTTCAGCCGCCGCGTTGCCTCCCAGCCGTCGACGATTGGAAGACTCAGATCCATGATAATGAGCGAAGGCTTCTCGGCCACGGCCATTTCCACCGCCTGTTCTCCATCGGTGGCGACGACGACGCTGTAGTCACGCCGCTCCAAGCGCGATTTGAGCATGTAAATGTTATCTTCATTGTCTTCCACGTAAAGAATCTTAGTCATCGCCGGTGATCTCACTATGGCCGGGGGTGCCTCGGACGTATTGTGCTACCAGTTCTCGAACTTCTTCGAATAATTGTTCACGGCTATAGGCGGATTTATTCAAGATCTTTTCGACGCCACCATTCAAATGCCGACGTTCTTCCTCCGTGAGATCGGCGCTGGTTACCACGACCACGGGAATCTTGTCGTGGAGATTATTCTTGCGCAATTCTGTGAGGAATTCGAAACCATCCATCTCCGGCATCATTAGATCGAGCAGGATCAAGTTCGGCCGCATGTTCATCAAGCGATCGAGGGCGACGCGGCCGTTTTCGGCTTCATCGACGTTCCAATCTTCCTTGGACAGAGCACTGAGCAGGCGCCGGCGCATGTCTGGATCGTCTTCTACGATGAGTATGTTGTTACTGGAGTCCGCGCTTCGGTACTTCTCCAGAACTGACACCAGTTGCTCGCGGTCGACGGGCTTGACAAGGTAGTCCGATGCACCGAGGGCATAGCCTTTATTTCTCTTATCGACGACGGTCATCATGACCACCGGTATACCGGCAAGTTCGCGCTCGGACTTCAGTGCTCTGAGCACGTCCCACCCATCTTTCTCGGGCATTACCACGTCGAGCGTGATCACCGATGGTACGATCTGCCTTGCAATTCGCAGCCCTTCGTCCCCGTTCGCTGCCGTTACCACGTGAAAGCCTTCCCGGGCCAGATAGCGCTGCATCATTTCGCACACCGTGGGGTCGTCATCCACCACCAACACCGTGTTGCTCCCTGTATCGGTGATTACCGTCTCAGACGGCCGTATGGGATTTACCGTCGTAGTGTCCACCGGCTTTGGATTGATAGGCAAATTGATCGTGAAGACGCTGCCTTCACCGGGAGCGCTCTTTACGCTGATATCCCCGCCCATGTGTTTGCAGAGCCGGCGACTGATGGCGAGGCCAAGACCCGTGCCGCCGTATTTGCGCGTCGTCGATGCATCCGCCTGACTGAATTCCCGGAACAGACGCCCGATTTGCTCCTCGGTCATGCCGATGCCGGTGTCCGACACCGACAGCCGTAACCAGTCCCTGCTATCCATGGTGTCACGCGTTGCATCGATGACGACGGCGCCGTGCTCGGTGAACTTGCAGGCATTGCTGAGCAAATTGAGTATCACCTGACGGACCCGCGTCTGGTCGGCAACCATATTGCCCAGGTTCTCGTCGAACCGGGCGGTTAAGCGATTGTTGTTCTTGTTGGCGAAGGGCCGGGTGGTCGCCACGGCCTCTTCGATGATCGCCGCAATCTCGAAGCGTTCCAGAAGTAGATCCAGCTTGCCCGCTTCGATCTTCGAAAGATCGAGAATGTCGTTAATCAGGTACAAGAGCTCTCTGCCGGCGCGTACAATTCTCTGCAGAGGATCAATGATTGCGGTCTCACCGGCGGCTTCGGCGTCTTCGTGGAGCATTTCGGAGACGCCGATAATGGCGTTCAGTGGCGTGCGCAACTCGTGGCTCATGTTGGCGAGAAACTGGCTCTTGGCGACGGTTGCTGCTTCCGCATCCTCCTTGGCGCTGCGTAGCTGCTCCTGTGCGTCGATTCGTTCCATGACCCGCCCGAGTTGCGTGCCGACCTGCGCCATCAACTCCAACACCGCTTCGTCCGGTTCCGCCGGCTTATCGGAGAAAAATTCGAGCACCGCGTGCACCTCGCTGCCGGCCAGCACGGGAAATGCAAACCCGGCCCTGACACCGATTTCCTTGGCAGACTTCGCCCGCACGAAGCCAGGATCCTTGGTCACGTCGATGATCCATGCGGGCCTACCATTCACGAGTACGCGGCGAACGAGACCCGCTTTGGACGCGCCCCAGCTTCTGCCCTCGGTCACGCTTTTGAACGTCGCAAAGCGCTCCTCGTCATCGAGATGCCAAAGCCCGGTGGAAACGGCGACACCGCCGGCATCGAAATTGACCATGTACGCGTGGCCCACCGGCCAGCCGGTGAACGCGCACACGCGATCCAGCGCGATCTGTAATGCGCTCTCTACGGTAACGGCCTCGTTCGCGGCGCTGGTGATGACCTGGAGAAGTTGCACGACTTCGGCGGTCTTGCGTAACGCCACTTCGGCGTCTTTACGTTCGCTGATGTCGCTCCAGGAACCGACGATCTCCAGGGCTTCGCCGTTCTCGTCGTGCACGAGTTGAAGGTCGCTGCATACCCAGCGATAACTCCCGTCGCGCAGTCGGAAGCGGTATTCCTGGGTGAGGTAGCCGGCGTCGAACAAGGACGGAAATCGGGCCATCACTCTGTCGTGGTCATCGGGATGCACACGCCGTGACCAGAAATCCGGATCTGCCAGGCATTCGTACGCCTCGTAGCCGATGAAGTCGCGGACGTTCTCGCTGATGAAAGTGCGCCGGTAGTTGCCCCGGGGCTCGAGGCTGAAGATCACCACCCGTGAAGAGACCAGCAGG
>Ga0055476_10000239_pt1 | contig 13873 bp, 9 predicted proteins | sample Muzzi_CordC_D2_FD_57682 | JGI IMG/M metagenome (GOLD analysis project Ga0055476, IMG submission 57682) | Wetland microbial communities from San Francisco Bay, California, USA, that impact long-term carbon sequestration - Muzzi_CordC_D2 | ecosystem: Environmental > Aquatic > Marine > Wetlands ... | reverse complement strand
CGATCGGATCGAAGCCGGCTGAATCCCGGCCGCCCGCCGTCGCTTTTCAGCCGCGTCCGCGAACGACTTTGGTTTCGTGTACGTGAAAGCTCTCGAAGATCCCTTCGGTGACGTAGGGATCGCCGGCCGCGATCTTGCGCGCCGCCTCGAGGTCCGCCGCTTCGAACAGCACCAGGCTTCCGATCGGATCGCCGGCCTCGTCGAGCAGCGGTCCTGCGTGCACGACCCGATCCTCGGCGACGAGGGCGTCGATGCCCTCGAGGTGGGCCGCGCGGTGGAGCTTGCGCAGCTCGGCTCCGCGCGGACCGTCGTTTCCGATGAAGGCGTAAAGCGGCATGTCGACTCCGGCTCGGGGGATCAGTGCATGACGTTGCGAGGCGGAATCGCGACTTCCGACTCGGCGCTCGTCGATTCCGCCGGGCGGGGCTCTCGAAGCACCCGTTGCACCTCGCTCAGCAGCTGTTGCTGTGTGAACGGCTTCTGGATCAGCAGCAGGTCGGCGCCGTCGACACCGTGGCGCGCGAGCGCGTCGTCGGAGAAGCCCGAAATGTAGATCACCCGGGTCTCGGGTCGGATCTCCGCCAGCTGCAGGGCGAGTTCGTGGCCGTCGATCTTCGGAAGCACGACATCGGTGATCAGGAGGTCGATCGGCCCCGGATGCGCGTCGGCGATTCGCAGCGCTTCGACGCCCGATTCGGCGTCGAGCACCGTGTAGCCGTGCTTTTCGAGGTAGCGCAGCACCAGATGACGGACGGTCTTGGAGTCTTCGACGAGAAGGATGGTTGCGTTGCCGCGCAGGCTCTCGTGTACGGGGACGGGCTCGGGATCGGACGCGGCTTCGTCCACCTTCGGCAGATAGACGGTGAAGGTCGAACCGGCCCCGAGCTCGCTGTCGACGCGGATCTCGCCGCCGCTCTGCTGGATGATGCCGTAGACCGTGGCGAGTCCGAGTCCGGTGCCCTTGCCGCTTTCCTTGGTGCTGAAGAACGGCTCGAAGATCTTCGACAAGGTCGACGCATCCATCCCGACGCCGGTGTCGGCCACGCTCAGCGTGACGTAGCTCGCGGGCGCGATCCCCGGATGCGCCAGGTCGCCGCCGGGCGGAATCTCGAGGTTTTGGGTGGTGATCGAGAGACGACCGCCGCTCGGCATCGCGTCGCGTGCGTTCACCGCGAGATTGATGACGAGCTGCTCGAGCTGGCCGGGGTCGAGTCGCACATGCGGAAGCTCGCTCTGCAGCACGGTGACGAACTCGATGTGGTCACCGATCAGGCGGAGCAGCAAACGCTCGACATCCGAGACGAGATCGTTCAAATCGAAGATCTTGGGCAGCAACACCTGGCGCCGGCTGAACGCGAGCAGTTGTCGGGTCAGCGTCGCCGCTCGCTCGGCGGCGCGAATGATCTCCTCGGCGTCGGCGCGCATCTGCTCCCGCTCGCCGATCTCTTCGAGAAGCAGGTCGCAGTAGCCCGTGATCGCGGTCAACAGGTTGTTGAAATCGTGCGCGACGCCACCCGCGAGCCGTCCGATCGCCTCCATCTTCTGCGACTGGAGCAGCTCCTCCTGGCTGCGGTGCAACGCCTCCTCGGCCTGCTTGCGGCGAGTGATGTCCCGAAAGAACGCGAGCACGACCGATTGATCGTGGATGTTCTCGTACTGCTTGAGATTCACTTCCACCCAGCGCCAGCCGCCGTCGGCGTGGCGGATGCGCAGCGGTGGGCAGCTGTGAGGTTGGGCGTCCATCCGGTTCCGGAACGCGATATGCGCTTCGTCCCGATCGTCGGCATGCAGCTGCTCGTACCACGATCGACCGAGCAGCTGGTCGGGGCGATAGCCGAGCTGTTCCTCGAAGTTCGGGCTCGTGTAGATGTATCGGCCATCGGAGTCGATTTCGGCGATCAGGTCGTAGGCGCTCTCGACCAGCATGCGGTGCCGGGATTCGCTCTCTCGCAACAGGCGTTCGGATGTGATCCGGTCACTGATGTCGCGAGCGACGATCGCGATCACGCGTTCGTGATCGCGCCGATTCCCCGCGACGGGGAACACGTGCGCGAGAGTGGAGATTTGATCGTCGATCTGGAGGTGATGCATGCCGAGCTCACCCTCCCAACGCCCGTGCTGCTCGACCGCGGGCATGATCGAGAAGCGCAGATCTTGCGCGTCGCTCGGCGCGAGGCAGTCGAAAATCTTCCACTGGCGCAAATCGGTATCCTCTGCGAGTCCGATCATCTTCCGGCCGGCATCGTTCATGAACAGGATGGCACCATCCGGCGCCATCATCGCGACGAACTCCGAGCTGTTCTCCACGATCGACACCAGGCGCCGACGTTCGCCTTCCATTTCGAGCCGATCGGTGATGTCGCGGGCGACCATCACCATGCGGACGCCGCCGCTTGCCGTGCGGAAGGTCGTTGCGGTGGTGTCCATCCAGCGCCAATCGCCGTCCTCGTTCGCCATTCGGAAGATCAGGTCGTCGGTTCCGCCGCGTCGAGCCAGCTTCTTCATGCGCCGCGCCACAAGGCCGAAATCGTCCGGGTGGACGAGGTCGGGCCTTTTTCGTCCGATCACCGATTCCGGCGACCGTCCCATCAGGTCGCTCATGTTCGGGGACGCGTAGATGGTGTTGCCCTTTTCGTCGAACTCGACGATCACGTCGCGGGAGCTCTGGGTGATTGCTTGGAAGCGCTCCTCGATCAACGCGCGTGCGGATTCTGCGACTTCCTGTTCGGTGATGTCCCGGCACGCTCCGTACCAGTGGATCGAGCCGTCGTCGTTGTGGATGACGCGCGAATGTTCGCGAATCGTTCGCAGCTCGCCGGTCTTGCGGATGATGCGGAACTCATAGATTCCGTGGCCGGTCCGGATGGTGTCGTTGAAATGTTTGCGGCGCCGCTCGACGTCATCCGGGTGGGTGATTTGCTCCCACTCCGCCTCGGAAATCTGGTCCGGCTTGTAGCCGGTGATGTTCTCGAACGCCTCCGTGATCCACTCGCGGGTCATGGTTCCGTCGGGATCGACCCGAACCGAGAAGCTGTAGTCCGACGTGAGCTCGGAGACGATGCGGTAGCGTTCCTGGCTGATCGCGCGCTCTTGCTGCGCTCGCTGGTATTCGGTGATGTCGGTCGCTGCTCCGAGCACTTCGTGCACGCCACCGTCCGGCGTGCGCGACACCACCCGATTGCGCAACTTGATCCAGACCCAGCTGTCGTCCGCGGCGCGGATCCGGAAGCTGATGTCCACCAGGCCCTCGTCGGCAAGCTTTCGGACCGTCGCCTCGAAGTTCGAAAAGACGTCCTGGTCGTCGGGGTGGATGCGGCGCATGAAGCGCATCGGGTCGCCGAGGATGTCTTCGGAGCTGTAACCGAGGATTTCCTCGACGGCGTCGTTGATGTACAGCATTTCGCGGGTGTTGCTGTCGAAGAGATAGAGGATCTCGGGCGACGCGCTCGCGATCCGGTCGAGCATCTCCCGGTATTCTCGCTGGGCGGCCGCATTCTTGCGCTCTTCGGTGACGTTCCACGCGAAGTTCAGCATGTGCGTGATTTCACCGTCTTCGTCGGCGACGAAGTAGCCGATGTTCTCGACGGTGATCGGATCCTGGCCCTTGGGGTGGTGGGTGTACTCGATGTGGAACTGGTCCCGCGATTCCATCGCGCGCTTCAGCTCCTTCATGTATCGCTTCTGGTCGGCCAGCGGCACGTCGGCCATCAGGTCCGCTGGGGCGAGTGTTCCGCCGCTGATCGCGAATCCGAGATCGTCGCTGTCGCCGCGGACGGCGGATTCGAGATCGTCGCCTTCGCCGCGCATCCTGACCGTGCCCTTCTTCATGTCCCAGGCGTAGGCGATCTTTCCGCTCTCGCCGAGAAGCGCTTCGTATCGCGGCAGGCATTCGTGCGTCGGGATCGCCGACTGGTGGATGGTGAAGACGGCCCGACGAGCGGTCTCTTCGAGGTCGATGCGCGATTCGGACTGGCCCAGCAGAAGGGGGGCGTCGGCCAGCGCGCATCGGATCATTTCGAACAGCAGCGGATAGGGCTCGGCGTCCGCCGGGCTCTCGACCGCAATGCGCAGTCGGCCGTCCGGGAGTTCTTCGAAGCGGCTCGCGAGTTCCGGTAGCAGCTCCGGCAGCAACCAGCGGCTGGCTACCCAGTAGAGCTGGCGCTGGTCGTTGAAGCCGCCCGGCAAATCCGGAGCGGCCGCCTGGAAGCGGCGATTGACGAGTCGCTCCACGGCCGCGAGCAGGCTCTCGCGGCCCCCCGCCTCTGCAGCGATTTCCTTGCAGCGCGCGACGACGGCCCGCCAGCTGGGCTCCGGGTAGGCTTCGGCGCGGATCCGTTCCGGCGCGCCACCCGCTTCTGCGAGCAGATCGTCGAGCCAGCTGAAGATCGTGAGCGATTCGGATTCCACGCGTGGGCACCCCCGGCGCCGCTCGAGTCCGCGCCCAGCCGCGCGCCGGGCAGCGCCCCGAATTTTCAGCATAAACGGGAGCCCGGTGAGAATCCACTGCTTTCTCGGGCACTTCGCCGAGCGCCCGGGGCCGTGGACGAGACCGGCGGCCGGGCCTCAGTACAGATCGAGCAGCTTGGCGGCGAGCATGCCCACGGCGACCGCGATCACGGGGCGGATCAGGCGCTCGCCGCCGCGGACCGCGACGTGCGCCCCGAGCGCACCGCCGCCCGAGAAGCCGATCGCGAGCAGTGACGCGGGCAGCCAGGCGACCTGGTCGTTGGCGATGAAGACCGGCAGCGACACCGCGGTCAGCAGGCCGACCACGACGACCTTCTGTGCGTTGGCGCGCACCAGGTCGAGCCCGCTGCGCGCGAGCGCCAACAACAGCAACAGACCGACGCCGGCCTGGAATGCGCCGCCGTAGATGCCGATCAGGAAGAACACCACGCCCGCGGTGCCGCGCGACCACGGCTTCGCGGGAGAGCGAAGCTCCGAGCGCCGCGAAACGAAGGTGGGAACCAGCAGCAACAGCATCACCACGCCGAAGGCCCGCTCGAACACGACATCGGAGATCCGCGACACCGCGCCGGCGCCGATCAGCGATCCCAGCAGCAGCGGAATCAGCACCGGAAGCGTCCGGCGGAGCTCGGAGATTCCCTGCGCGCGGAAGCTCCACACCGCCGCCGCGTTCTGCACCAGCACGCCGACGCGGTTGCTGCCGTTGGCGAGGTTGCCCGGCAAGCCGCACAGCACGAGCAGCGGAACGGTCAGCAGCGAACCGCCGCCGGCGAGCGTATTGACCGTTCCGGCGACCAGGCCGCCGCCGATCAGCAGCGCGATTTCGGTGAGTTCCAAGGGCGGATCGTTTCCGTTGGTTGCGGGATTCCCGGGCGGATTCAACGCAGACCTTTCCGAATCTGCGGAGCCGCGTCCACTCGGGTGGCCGATCCCGCGGTGGTTCGAGCTGCGGAACACGTGTGATAAGCTCCCTCGCCATGTCGACGAAGACCAGACGTGAGCCTCCCCCGGAACTGATCGACGTTCGTGTCGACGAGCGTTTCGACGAGGACCGCGTTCGGGACTACCTGTCGGGAAAGCTCGCGGGCAGCGATCGGCCGCTCAGCGTGCGGCAGTTCGGTGGGGGCCACGCGAATCTCACCTACCTGCTGCGCTACGGGGAATCCGACGACGCGATCGAGTACGTGTTGCGGCGTCCGCCGCTCGGCCCGGTCGCCGCGACCTCGCACGACATGAAGCGCGAATACCGGGTGTTGTCGAAGCTCTGGAAGGCGTTCCCGAAGGCTCCCCGCGCATTTCTGTTCTGCGACGACCCCTCCGTCATCGGGGCGGACTTCGTCGTGATGGAGCGACGGCGCGGCATCGTGGTGCGCGCGTTCGTCCCGCCCGAGTTCGGCGGCGGAAAGGATCCGATCGCGAACCGCAAGCTGTCCGAAGTCGTGGTCGGCACGCTCGTCGAGTTTCATGCGGTCGATCCTGCGAGCGTCGGACTGGAATCGCTCGGCAAGCCCGCGGGCTTCCTGGAGCGACAGGTCTCCGGCTGGACCGGGCGATTCGAACGCGCGAAGACGACCGAGATTCCGATCGCGAACGAAGTGAACCGCTGGCTGCTGGAGAACCGTCCCGAGTCTCCGCCGGCGACCCTGGTCCACAACGACTGGAAGCTCGACAACATGGCCGTTGCCGAGGACGACCCGGGGCGTTGCGTCGCGGTCTACGACTGGGACATGTGCACGCTCGGTGACCCGTTGTGCGACTTGGGAACCCTGCTCGGGCTGTGGAGCGACGCGGGGGAAGGCCTGGCCGGCAACAATCCGATGCCGACCCAGACGCCGGGTTTCATGTCGCGCGAAGAGGCGACTCGGCACTATTGCGAGCAGACCGGGCTCGATCCCGCGAAGGTTCCGTACTACGTGGTGTTCGGCACCTTCAAGATGGCGGTCGTACTGCAACAGATCTACTACCGCTATCACGTGGGGCAGACAAAGGACGAACGCTTCGCAGGCATGGGGCAGATCGCCGAGAGCCTGTTCACGCTGGCGGGCGAACGCCGTTAGGAGCGCGCAACACGCGATGCGTCGGGCGCGACGAAGCGGAGACATCGGTCGCGAAGCGAGCAACCTGCGGTCGGGAGCGGAGCGCGTAGTGATGCAGGCAAGGGTGCAGAAGCTCCGCCCGCAACGCCGCCGACGCGGCGCCGGGCGGGGGGCGGGCCCGCGCGCGTTTCGGCGAACGGCGCTGGGGCTCGCGCTCTGCTCGGGCGCCTGGATTGCCGGGTGTGCGCACGGGCCCCTGGATGTCGCGGCGCTGGAGCAGCGCCATCCCGCCGTTGCGGCGATCGACGGCCACCATCTCTGGGACACCACACCCTACCTGCTGCCGAGCGGCGAGCAGGTCGCGTTCTTCCTGTGTCGCTGGCCGACCGATGCCGCGATTCCCGTTTCCCTGCCGCCCGACGCGACCGAAGAGGAGCGGCGCTCGCTCGAGTCGGTGTTGCGGGCGTGGGAGGGAGCGGGCCTCGGCGTGCGTTTCGAAACCGGGGCACCGCCCGGCGTCGGCATCGAGCTGCGCTTCATCGACACGCAACCCGGCGAAACCATGACGACCCACGCGGCGAATACCGTGGCCGATTGCGCGCTGTCGCCCGCGGTGTTCGAGAACGAAATGGGCGAGGTGCTGCCCGCGCGGCTGGTCTTCGCGTCGATCCATCTCTGGCGTGGCGGATTCGACAACCTCGGACGACCGGTGGCGCATTCGCGTTCGGAATTCCTCGGCAGCGCGCTGCACGAGTTGGGGCACGCGCTCGGTTTCCAGGGGCACGTGCGGGTCGGGCGCTCCATCATGGTGAAGGAGACGGACAGCGTCGAACGCGCCGGCGACGCGCACGATCGCGGCGACGCGTTCTCGGACGCGACCCTGCGCGCGTTGTACGCGCTGCCGTCCGGCACCGTGGTGCACCGGATTCCGGTGGAGGAATATCAGACCGCGCCGGTCGACCGGATGGCGGCGATCGCGCGCGCGCACGATTTCAGCGGGCCGTTCGTGCGCGTCGGAGACGTCGACGGCGGTCTGCTGTGGCGCGATTCGAGCGGGACGCGCTTCGCGGTGAAGGTCGAAGACGTTCGCGGCGTGCTGCGCGGCAGTCGGATGTTGTGGCTCGAGCCGACCATTGCGACCATGGAGCTGCTGGACGTCGAACGGCCCTAGCGGATCTTCGGGTTCAGAGCCTTCGCCTTCGCCAGCTGCTTGGCGGATTCTTCGTCTTCCCCGAGCGTTCGCAACACCACGCTCAGGCGGAAGTGGAGGGTGGCGTCGTCGCTGGCGAGCTCGAGAGCGGCCTCGAGGTGGGCGCGCGCGGCGACCGGATCGGAAGGCAGCTGCTTGTACAGTGCCCAGCCGAGCGCGTTCTGGTAGTCCGCTTCCCGCGGATAGATCTCTACCGCGGGCTTCAGGAATTCGAGTGCGCCGCGGAAGTTGCCCTGCCGCAGCAGGATCTCACCCTTGCGATAGAGGGTCTCGGCGGTGGCGATCTGCTCGGCGTCGAGGCCGAGTTCGTCGCCCATGAGGCTGGCGTCGTACTCTCTGCGACGTTCGGGGTTGTTCAGCACCGCGTAGGCGCGGCCGATCGCCGCGAAGACCTTGTTCGCCTGTTCGCGTATCTCGCCTTCGATGTGCAGGCGGGCGAGCGCATCGGGATGGTAATCCTTCGCGGCCCCGAGGTAGGCGCGCTTGAACGCGCTCGCGTCGGAACTTCGATCGACGCCGAGCAGGTCGTAGTAGTCGAGCTCGTCGAGGCGTTCGAACTTCTCGGAAATGCTCCGGCGCAGCGACACGGCGGTGTCGCTCTCGCTTCGCTTCGAGGCGCGCTCGCGGAAAGCGGCGGCTTCGGAAGCGTTCGTCAGGCGTCTTTCAGCGCGCGACGATTCGTGGGCGAGATCGCTGAAATAGATCTCGAGATCGCTGCCTTCTCCCCCTCCTTCCCCCGCGGTCTCGGTTTCGGCCTCGGTCGCGTGCGAAGGGTCGAGGTAATCGATCGCGCGGAAGGCGTGCAGCACCCAGGCGGCGGCCAGCGCCTTCTGGCTCGTCGCGCGCTGGAGCGCCTGCCAGAGGTTGCGGCTGCCATCGAGCGCGTCGATGAAGGCATCCGTCGCCGCATCGCTGCTCAACAGGGGTTCGATTCGCGGAACCTGGGCGGAGCGACGGGCGATCCGGCCCATGTGCTCCCCGAATTCCGCCAGGATCCGGTCGCTGGTCCAGTACGCGGCGATTCCCTCCTGGAGCAATCCGCAGATTTCGGTCCGAAACGGTGTGGTTGCCTCGGGCGGCGGATCGCCGGGCTCGATCAGGAAGCTGCCGCGGTTCCAGCCGAAGCATTCCAGCAGTCGCTTGCGGATCTGGTCCTTGAGCGCGACGAAGAGCCCGCGAGGTTCGATCAGCTCGAGCTCGAGCAGGGCCGCGCCCTCCTTGCAGCCCTCTTTCTCGACCCGCTCGACCACGCGCGAGTAGTCACCGCGGCTGATCGCGCCCGCGTCCATCAGCTGGACGCCGAGGCTTTCGCTCGTGAGGTTCGATTCGGCGAACATCGGAACGCCGTCGCGAAACAGGAAGCTCTTCACCGCGCGCTCGCGGGACAGCCGGACCCAGCCGCTGAACTGTGCGCGGTGAAGGTCGAGGAGGAGCACCGGGAGCGGCGTGTCCTCGAGCTGACCCTGCTCGGGAAGAAGCACCATCGAATCCCCTATTCGGGCGGATTCCGCTTCGACTTGAACCGGGTGGGGCGACGCGTCAGACCAGCGTGCGTTGCGCGTCGGCGACCTGAAACGCGGCCGCGATGGCCAGTGCGAGGTCCTTGTGGATCATCAGCGGCTGCGGCTCGATCTCGGCCACCACGGGCTCCGAGAGCGAGGAGGGCGCCGCGAGGATCACCTCGACGCCGCGGGCGTCGGCGGCGCCGATGATCTGCTCGAGGGTGAGCGCGCCGTACGCTTCATCGATGACGGCGCCGTCGAGGTCGACGACGATGACCGTCACGTTGCGCGCGGCCGCATCCTGCCCGATCAGTTCCACCGCCCGCAGCGATTCGTCGCCGTCGGTGAACGGGATCACCATCACGGAGTCCCAGATGTGGACGACGGGCGTCGCGGAGTCGATGGTCGTGCGCGACGATTCGGGAGCTTCGTCCGACTGGTCCCGGACGAACTCCCGGATCGCGTCGAAGGGAAGCTCGTCGAGCAGCGCGAGCGCATGGGCGTCGCCATCCATTCGCCACGCATCGGCTTCGCGTGCGACGAAGCGGCAAGCCTCCTCACCCGAGGCGGAGCAGACGGTCTCGATCGCGAGAATGTTCGCGTCGAGGGTTCCGGAGAGCCAGCCGGACGTGTAGCCCGCACTCAGATGGCAGGCGGTGTGCCGGCACGGGCCGATGAGCGACAGCCGGGCGCCGGCCTCGATGCGTTCCGGCCAGCTGCCCACGACTTCGATGGCGCCCGGAAGCTTCTCGTCGGGAAGGGTTCGGAAACGGATCGCCAGCGGCGGTTGGAGCACTTCGTTCCCGTCGAAGCCGTCGGCGACCGCGCGCCAGGCGTCGTGCAGGCCCTGGATCAGGCCGACCTGCATCAGCGCCTTCGCCGCGTCTTCCGAGCCGAGCTCGGCTTCGAGCTCCGCATGCATGGCGCCCAGGAAGTGCGGATCGAGCAGTACGCCCGGCTCCCGCGCGAGAACGGAGTTCGGGTCGAAGCCCAGCGCGGCCAGGGCGCGAGCGCCTCGTCCCGTGACGTTGGAGTCGGTCACTACTAGCCCTCGATGAACTCGTAGATGTCGAACTTCTGGTCCTTCTTGATGAAGCTCTCGCCTTCGCGCGCGAGCAGTCGCAGGAAGGCCTCGACGCAGGTGGGATCGAACTGGCTGCCGGCGTACTTGGTGAGCTCGGAGTTCACGGCGTCGAGATCGAGAGCCTTGCGGTAGGGGCGGTCGCTCGTCATCGCCTCGACCGTGTCGGCCACCAGGATGATTCGCGACGGCAGCGGGATCTGGTCGCCGACGAGACGCGCGGGGTAGCCCCGATCGCAGCCGTCGAACCACTCGTGGTGGTGGCGCACGCACGGGACCACGTCGGCGAGGAACGAGACCGGTTCGAGGATCTTGGCGCCGATCTCCGGATGCTGCTTGATCAGGTCGTACTCCTCCTTGTCGAGCTTGTCCGGCTTCAGGATCACGCGATCGGGTACGCCGATCTTGCCGACGTCGTGAAGCAGGCCCGCGATGTAGACGCGCTCGATGAATTCCTTCGGGAAGCACATTTCGCGTGCGATCTTCGACGCGTACACGCCCACGCGTTCGGAGTGGCCGCGCGTGTAGGAGTCCTTGGCGTCGACCGCCTCCGCCAGCGCACCGACCGTCTGCACGTATGCGGTCTGGAGCTCCTGGTGCTTGGCGGCGAGCTGCTTGGTGCGCTCGCGAACCTTGGCTTCGAGGTTCCGATTCATGTCCTGGAGCTTGAAGTTCTGCTCCCGGGTGATCTGGTTGAGTCGCTTGATCTCGTCCTTGAGGTCGCTCTGCTCGAAGGCCTGGCGAATCGTGGCACGGAGCTCATCGTCGTTCCACGGCTTGGTGATCAGCCGATAGATCTCGCCGCGATTGATCGCTTCGACGGCGATGTTGATCTCGGTATACCCGGTCAGCATCATCCGGACCACGTCGGGGTGGCGCTCGCGAACCTGCGAGAGCAGGTCGACTCCCGTCATCTCGGGCATCCGCTGGTCGGTGACGACGACCTGGGCGGGAACCTTCTCCATGATCTCGAGCGCTTCCGAGCCCCGCGAGGCGCAGATGACGTTCATGTTCTCGTTTCGCAGCAGACGTTGAAGCGCCTTCAGGATGTTCACTTCATCGTCTACGAATAAGACCGTGTGCTCTCGCGCCATGTCCCTCTCGAATGAATCAAGCCCTCGGGCGAGACTTATCCAAGTAGTGTGCCAACGCGTCGCAGCGCGGAATAATCGCAGCAAAACAACTGGTTGCGAACAGCCGGCGTCGTCGGCGGAGGGCGCTCGAATTCCCTCGAATGGGATCGACATGCGCAGCCGGGCGGAAACGCATCGGCAGCTTGCAGGTGACTTGCGGGTGAATCGCATCGACGCGCGAAGGCAGCCCGGGCGACAGGTGTTCGCCATTGTTGCAAATACCCGGCGTGCGCAATCCCTACGCAGAAGAATCCGGGCGGGGGGTGATTCCCGCGATCCCATTTCCGGGACGTCCCAGTTTCGGGACGCTCGCTCGCGCGCCGAGCGGAAGCATCGACCGCCGCTCGCCCCGACCTCCGGCAACCGGCTGCGCAACGCTCCCGAAAACCGGCTAGGCGAGTCCGAGTCGTTCGCGCTGGTAGCTGCCGCTCTGGACCGATTCGCACCAGGCGCGATTTTCCAGGTACCACTTTATCGTCGACGCCATGCCGGAATCGAGATCGTGGGCGGGCCGCCAGCCGAGCTCCTCGCGAATCTTCGAGGCGTCGATCGCGTAGCGGCGGTCGTGCCCGGGGCGGTCCGCGACGAAGGTCTTGAGATCGCCGTAGCGGGCGACGCCCGCGGCGCGGAGTGCGGGGTTGTCGGCGGCGGGCCGGATCCTCTCGAGCTGTTCACACAGCGCGTCGACGATCTCGAGGTTGGTGCGCTCCGCACCTCCGCCGATGTTGTACTTCTCGCCGATTCGTCCGCGCTGCAGCACGGCCAGGATGCCCGCGCAGTGGTCCTCGACGTAGAGCCAGTCGCGCACGTTGCCGCCGTCGCCGTAGATCGGCAGCGGCTGGCCCTCGCAGGCGTTCAGGATCATCAGCGGCAACAGCTTCTCGGGAAACTGGTAGGGACCGTAGTTGTTCGAGCAGTTCGTGATCAGCGCGGGCAGGCCGTAGGTTTCCTTGTAGGCGCGCACCAGGTGGTCGGCGCCGGCTTTCGACGCGGAGTAGGGCGAGTTGGGTTCGTACGGGGTCGTCTCGCGGAAGGCTCCGGTTGCGCCGAGCGATCCGTAGACCTCGTCGGTCGAAACGTGCAGGAAGCGGAAGCGTTCGCGCTCGGCGGCCGAGCGGCCTTCCTGGAGCTTGCGCGCGGCATCGAGCAGCTCGAAGGTGCCCGTCACGTTGGTGCGGATGAACTCGGCGGGCCCGTCGATGGAACGGTCGACATGGGTTTCGGCCGCGAAGTTGAGCACCGCGCTCGGCTGGTAGCGCGCGAAGATCCGGTCGACCGCGGCGCGATCGGCGATGTCGGCATGCTCGAAGGCGAAGCGCGGGTCGGACTCGACATCCGCGAGGCTCTCGAGATTGCCCGCATAGGTGAGCCGATCGAGCACGACGATCCGCACGTCGGCTGCTGCGAGCGCGAGCCGGACGAAATTCGAGCCGATGAATCCGGCGCCGCCGGTGACGATCCAGGTGTCCGGCATCAGACGTAGTTCCCGCCTTCCTGGGCCGAGAGTCGGACGCTGGCCTGACGGAAACGATCGACTTCGTCGTGGAGATTCCGGGTGGTGACGAGGCTCGTATTCTCGCCCGCGGCCTCGCAGCGCGCCTTGCGGCGCAGCACCGCGTGCATGATCCGGATCCAGTCGCCCGTTGCCGAGCCGCGGTGCTTCTGGACGACCGAATTCCAGTCGACGGCGTCGAAGAGCGGGTGGCCGGCGCGCTTCTCGCTCGCCGCTGCGTGGATCTCGAGCGCGGCGATGATGTCGTCGGGGTAGATGGGGTTGACCTCGACCACGCGCTCGAAGCGACCCGGCTGAGCGAACGCCTGACGCAACGTCCCCGGGTGGCTGGTGCTGCCGACGACCAGGTGGCTCTCCGCCGCGATCGTCCGGTCGATCATGTCGAGCAGGAAGTCCATGACCGGACCGACGGGCAGATCGGGCCGGCGCGCGCCGATCTCCTGCGCCTGCGAGAACTCGAGCTCGTCGAACAGCACCGTCAGCGGGGACATCTCGCTCAGCGTCTGGCTCCAACCCTTCATGAGCTCGCCGACGTTTCCGCCCCGGTGGATCACCTCGAGGACGAGCCGGGGGATGTTGACCGTCAGATAGGAGGTCTCGGTCTGCGTCGCGAGTGCGCGCGCGAGCAGGCGCTTGCCGACCCCGCGCTGTCCGATCAGCAGCAGCCCCGACGGAGGGTAGGTACCCCAGCGCGCGTAGACCTCGGGGTTGGTCGCCGCGCACGCGTAGGTGAGGATTTCGTCCTTGGCGGCAGCCAGCCCACCGATCTGGCCGACGACCGTCGCCGGGGCGGGGTCGAGCTCCGTCGCCTGGAGCACCGGCTCGAACTTGCGGGCGAAGCTTCCCCAGAGATTCTGGGCGCGCTCGCGAAGAATACTGCGGTCTTCCATGGCCCGGGATGGTAACGCGCCCGGGCGAGTCAGTCGCCGCT
>Ga0055476_10000237_pt1 | contig 13909 bp, 15 predicted proteins | sample Muzzi_CordC_D2_FD_57682 | JGI IMG/M metagenome (GOLD analysis project Ga0055476, IMG submission 57682) | Wetland microbial communities from San Francisco Bay, California, USA, that impact long-term carbon sequestration - Muzzi_CordC_D2 | ecosystem: Environmental > Aquatic > Marine > Wetlands ... | reverse complement strand
TTCATCTGAGTGGACTTGCCGGCCCCCTCGGTACCCTCGACGGTGATGAAGCGGCCGCGTTCAGCCACCGGTACTGCGCCGCCGTTTCTTTTGGTATCGATTAACGGCCTGCTGGTGCTCTTCGTAGGTGGCGGAAAAGTGATGACTGCCATCGCCTTTTGCGACGAAGAACAATGCGCCGTCGGAATCGGGATTCAACACAGCGTCGATGGCGGCGGCGCTTGGTATGGCGATGGGTGTAGGCGGCAGTCCCTTGCGCACATAGGTGTTGTAGGGCGTATCCGCGCGCAGATCACGGCGGCGCAAATTACCGTCGAAGGCATCGCCCATGCCGTAAATGACTGTTGGATCGGTTTCCAATCGCATACCTTTGCGCAAACGTTCGACAAAAACGCCGGCGATGCGCGGGCGTTCCCCGGCTTCGCCGGTCTCCTTCTCGACGATGGAGGCAAGAATTAACGCTTCTTGCGGTGACTTCAAGGGGAGATCCTGCGCGCGCTGGGCCCAGGCGTCATCGAGATAATCCTGCATGGCCCCATGGGCGCGGCGCAGAAAATCGACGTCGCTGGTGCCACGGGGGAAATAGTACGTATCGGCAAAAAATTGTCCTTCCGGGTGGACGTTTGCCAGATCCAGACGCGCCATGATTTGTGCGCCGTCGAGGTCCTTCAAGGTGTGTTCGAGGCGCTGGTCCGCGGCGACGGCGGCCATCATCTGCTTGAAAGTCCAGCCTTCCACCAGGGTGAGCGCGTGCTGCACGACCCGCCCGGCAACCAACTGATCGAGCAGCGTAATCGGTGTGGTTCCCGGCTCGATATGGTACTCGCCCGCTTTAATGGCACCTGCACTGCCCTGCCAGCGTGCGTACGCCACCAATGCGCGGGGGTTGGCCAGCACTGCCCCGGCGGCCAGATCCTGGGCCACGCTATTCAGGCTGATGCCCGTGGGCAACACGTAGTCGAGCCCCTCCGGCGCCAGCGCGAGGGGCTCATCCAGGGCGCGGCGCTGGTCCGCGATGAACCAAGCGGCGGCCCCCAGCAGCGCAATAATAATAACGACCACCACGGCGAGACGCCGGATGACTTTCGCACCTCGATTGCGCTCGTCCCGCACCTGTTCAGTCACTGGCAATAATTCCGTGCTCGACCAAGTGTTTGCGCAACGTCTGCGCTACCGATCCGACGCGCAATGATGTCTCTTCGATGGCGCTTATGGGCCATATGCCGATAAGGCTGTTGCTCAGAAAACACTCGTCCGCCGCCAGCAAGTCCGGGATGCCCAAGCGGCCAATTTCCGCATCGAAGCCTGTTACTTCTTTGGATGTCTCCAACACCAATTCGCGCATAATTCCGGCCACGCCACACTCGGACAGATCCGGCGTGCACAAACGGCCGCGGCGGTAAACAAATACGTTACTCATGATGCCTTCTATGACGTTATCCCGGTCGTCGAGCATTAAGCCTTCATGGCATTGCCTGAAATCCGCCTCCATGCGCGCGAGCACCTGCTCGAGCCGATTCAGGTGCTTTATGCCCGCAAGCCGCGTATTGCGTCCCAGCCGCGTCTCACAGACCCGCACCCGCACGCCGTTTCGGTGCAATTCAGCCGCGTACTGCGGCCACGGATACCGGGCGAGAATGCGCGTCGGCTCTGCGCCTTCAGCGGGCGCGTAGCCCCGGCCGCCGGTGCCGCGCGTCACTATAAGCTTCAACACCGCGCGCGCGGCGCCGGCGCTGACGCGTGCGCACTCCTCTTCCAGCACCGCGCGCTCCGGCAACGCAATGGCGAGCCGGGCACAGCCGCCCGCCAGGCGCTTCAGGTGCCTTTGCAGGCACAACGCCCGACCACCATGCACCGCCATGGTCTCGAAGATGCCGTCACCGAATTGTAGCCCACGGTCCCTGGCCGACAGATGATTCTCCTCCCTGCCGTTGATCAAAATCATTCGAGTATTCCGCTCAGGGCCGAGAGCGGGCCGCGCGCCTTCTGTCGCGTCTCTTCCAACTCCCGTTTGGGTTGTGAGTCGGCGACAATGCCGGCGCCGGCGCGTAGCGCGACGCTTTTGCCGTCGATGCAAATGCTTCGAATCAGAATGTTGGAGTCACCGCTGCCGTCGCGATTGAAGTAGGCGAAGGCGCCGGTGTAGGGGCCGCGGGGAATCCCTTCCAATTCAGCGATAATTTCCATGCAACGCACTTTCGGGCAGCCGGTGATGGTGCCGCCGGGAAAAACCGCCCTGATGACCTCGGCCGGCGTGACCTCTGCGCGCAGGCTGCCCCGAACGTTTGAAACAATGTGATGTACGTGGGTATACGATTCCAGCGCCATCAATTCATTCACCTCAATGCTGCCGGTTCGGCACACGCGGCCGAGATCGTTACGTTCGAGATCGATGAGCATGATGTGCTCGGCGCGCTCTTTGGGATGCGCCAACAATGCTTCCGACAGCACCCGATCAGCGTCCCGGTCGGGATTTCGCGGGTAGGTGCCGGCGATCGGCCGCGTCTCCACCCGTCCACTTCTGATGCTGACGAGGCGCTCTGGCGATGAACTGGCCACTGCGTGCGCGCCGAGCACGGCGAGACCCGCGAAGGGTGCGGGGTTTGCCGCCCGCAGCCGCGCGTATACGGCGGCCGCATCGACGCCCCCGGCAAGCCGGCCGCGCCAGCCCCGGGACAAATTCACCTGGAAAACATCTCCGTCGCGAATGTAGCGTTTGATCGCTTCGACGCCGTCGAGGAACTGCTCTGGTGGATCTTCGTCGAGCGCGCCGGCGGCCTGACTTGGCTTCAGACTCGGCGCGGGAGCGGCGGCAGTGCCCGCGTTGGCCGCCATGCGCAAATCGCGCTCCATCTCGTCGAGGCAGTGCACATGATCGCGTTCTGCCACCAGCACCGTATCGCCGAGGTGATGGTCACGGACCATTGCGGCGGGTATGCGATGAGCCTCGGCGATGGCATGCCGCCCGGGGTCCTCTGGTAGAACCACGCTTGGCTCCGTTTGCGCCACCAACTCGTAGCCCAGATATACGAACCATCCACCATAAAAGGGCAATGGTGGCGCCGGACTTATGGCCCGAGCGCTCCGCGCCATCCATCGATCCAGATGCGTTAGAAAGTCGTTGCCAGTCAGCGCCACGCTATCGGATGCCAGGCCGGTGCCGGGATGCAAAGCAAGGTGTCCGCTGGGGTAGCCGAAAAGAATATCGAAGCGCGCGCGCTCATTGCCGTGCTCGACGCTTTCCAGCAGGAACGGATAGCGCTCCGGGTGTGCGCGATGCACCGCGAGCAGATCGGGGCAAAGCGCAATCCGGCGGATCCCGCTATCGGCGGAGAAGACATTATTCACAATCGAACGGGCTCCCGACCAGCCACCAGGTGTGGCCCCTGGTCTCTCGGTGCACGCCGATCAGTTCAGGCGCTTGAAGATGAGCGTGCCGTTGGTGCCACCGAATCCGAAGGAATTGGACATGCTGACGTTAATGGGCATCTCGCGCGCCTGCTTGGGAACGTAGTCCAGGTCGCACTCCTCGTCGGCATCTTCCAGATTGATGGTGGGCGGAGCGACGTTATCGCGAATGGCGAGCACGCTGAACACGGCCTCGACGCCGCCCGCGGCACCGAGCAGATGACCAATCATGGATTTTGTCGAGCTCACCGCGACTTTGCTGGCGGACGGACCGAGGGCTCCTTTTAGCGCGCGGGTTTCGATGACATCGCCGGCCGGCGTCGAGGTGCCGTGGGCATTGATGTAATCCACATCTTCCGGATTGAGGCTCGCATCCTTCATCGCCAGCACCATGCAGCGGCGTGCACCGTCCCCATCATCGGGCGGCAAGGTGATGTGATAGGCATCGCTGCTCATTGCGAAGCCCACCAGCTCCGCGTAAATCCTGGCTCCCCGGGCCTTGGCATAATCGTGCTCTTCGAGCACCACAACGCCGGCGCCATCGCCGAGTACAAAGCCGTCGCGGCCCTTGTCCCATGGCCGGCTGGCGGCTTGCGGGTCGTCGTTGCGGGTCGACAGCGCGCGGGCCGAGGCAAAGCCGCCCAGACCGGTCGGCGAGGTCGCCATCTCGGCGCCCCCGGCAATCATGACGTCCACATCGCCCCGCTCGATCATGCGGGCCGCGTCGCCGATGTTGTGGGTGCCAGTCGAGCAAGCGGTCACAATGCCGTAGTTGGGACCTTTAATGCCGTACTGAATGGAGAGGTTGCCCGCGATCATATTAATGATGTTGCTTGGCACGAAGAACGGTGAAATCTTTCTGGGCCCACCCCGGAGGAAACTATCGTATCCCTTTTCGATTCCGGGCAGCCCTCCAATTCCCGAACCGATGGCGATGCCGACCCGCTCTGAATTGGCATCCGTGATTTCGAGCTCCGCATCCTGAATTGCCTGCATGGCAGCGGCAATTCCATAGTGGATGAACGCATCGGTTTTTCGCGCGTCCTTTGGGGACATGTATGGGGACAAATCAAAATCACGAATCGAGCCGCCGATACGGCTGGAAAAAGCGGAGGTATCGAAATGATCGATGATACCGATGCCGCTCTTGCCTTCGAGGATATTTTCCCAGGCTTCTTTTACGGTGTGGCCCACGGGTGTGATCGCGCCCAGGCCGGTAATGACTATGCGTCGCATCCGTTCATCACCTCATACGAATTGAAAAGGCAAAAAAGAAAAGGCCGCCATCAACCACATCGATGGCCGGCCTTTTCGATGCGAGCTTCCCGTTTTGGTGCTACTTGACGTGGGCGTTGATGTAGTCAATCGCCTGCTGGACCGTGGTAATTTTTTCCGCTTCCTCGTCAGGAATCTCGCAGTTGAACTCTTCCTCGAGCGCCATGACCAGTTCGACGGTGTCCAGCGAATCGGCACCGAGATCATCAACGAAGGAAGATTCCCCGGATACTTCTTCCTCCTTGACGCCAAGCTGCTCCACGACGATTTGCCTGACGCGTTCTTCAACGGTACTCATAACGGATTTCCCCTCCCCGGACGGTGGCACCCTGTTGGTTCCGCGCCTAGTTTAGTTAAAAGGCACCAACTTGCAAGAAACTTTGGGTCGGCCTGGTAAAAATTCAGCATTTCCAGTGTGTTCGAGCATTTAGCTGTCAGACTTGATAAGTCCCGCAAGCCAGGCGGTTGCGCGGTGGCAGGGCCGCTTCCGAAGCCATTCCGTCACCAGTCCGGCTGATCATCCACTCATATACATGCCGCCATTGACATGTAAGGTTTCGCCCGTGATGTAGGCTGCCGCCGGTGACGCCAGAAAGGCAACGGCGGCGGCGACATCCTCTGATGTACCCAGCCGATTAAGCGGAATTCCGGCGAGCAGCGACTCGCGTTGCGTGTCTGTGAGATTCACCGTCATATCCGTGTCAATGAAGCCCGGCGCGACCGCATTGACCGTGATGCCGCGCCCGGCCAGCTCGCGCGCAAGTGCCCTCGTGAATCCGATCACACCGGCTTTTGCGGCCGCGTAGTTCGCTTGTCCCGGATTGCCGGTCGCTCCCACCACCGAAGTGATATTGATGATGCGTCCGCGGCGGGCCTTCATCAGGTGACGCACGCTCGCCTTGCAGATGCGAAATAGCGATGTCAGGTCGGTATTCAGTACCGCCTCCCAGTCTTCCTCGCTCATGCGCGCCAACAGATTGTCGCGATTAATGCCCGCATTGTTGACTACGATGGTCGGATTGCGGGAATCCTTTGCCAATCGCTCGAACAATGCCGTCACCGACGCGCTGCTGGCCACATCCAATGTCACGCCGAATCCCTCGATATCGGCTTCGGCCAGTTCGCGAGTGATGCGATCCGCTCCCGCGTCGGTGGTGGCCGTTCCAACAATAAATGCGCTCTGTGCGCCAAGCGCCTGAGCGATCGCTTTACCAATTCCACGGCTTGCGCCGGTCACCAGGGCAACATCTGCCTCGAGGGTCATAAGGCTTCCTGCAGTTCCATCATGGCTTTGTCGAGGCTTGCGCTGTCGTATACAGCCATGGTTTTCAAGCTTCGATCGATACGCTTGTTGAGCCCGGTGAGGATTCGGCCCGGTCCAGGTTCCAGAAGACAGCTCGCGCCGCGATCGCGCAACGCCGTCACCGCTCCCACCCATCGCACCGGCATGGTCAACTGCTGGGCCAGGGCATCGCGGATCGCCGCCGCGTCCACGTGCGGTGTGTTATCGGCGTTTTGAACAACTGGAAAGGCCGGCGCATTCACTGAGGTGCTTTCCAGCTTTGCCACCAGGCGCTCACGGGCCGGTTCCATGAGTTCGCAATGCACCGGCACGCTCATGGGAAGCTTGATCGCCTTTCTGGCGCCGCTCTTCTGCGCCACCGCGATAGCCTCGTCCACCGCAACCGCATGCCCGGCGATCACCACCTGACCCGGGGCATTGAAGTTCACCGCGGCGACGATGCGTCCGGCCGGGCGATCGCTTACCGACTCGCACACCTCGAGGACTTGGGCCTCATCCAATCCCAGCAATGCCGCGATGGCGCCCTGTCCTTCCGGTACCGCCTCCTGCATGAACCGCCCGCGTGCCGCCACCAGGGCCACGGCATCGGCGAAGGCCAGGCTTCCGGCACTCACCAGTGCCGCATACTCACCAAGGCTGTGCCCGGCCGCGAGCGTTGGCGCCGTGCCTCCCGCCGCCTGCCACACGCGATCGACGGCGACCCCCGCAGCCAACATCGCTGGTTGGGTCTGTTCCGTGGCGTTGAGGCGTGTCTCGGGGCCTTGCTGACAAAGATCCCAGAGATCGTAGCCGAGCACCTCCGAGGCCTCTGAAAACGTTTCCCCGATCTGGGGATACGCGGCTGCCAATTCAGCCAGCATGCCGATGGATTGCGAACCCTGTCCAGGAAATGTAAAGGCGAGTGACATCTTCAGAAAATCAGTAGCGAATCAGTGCCGAGCCCCAGGTAAAGCCACCACCAAATGCCTCCAGTAAAACCACATCCCCGCGTTTGACCCGGCCGTCGCGTACCGCTACATCGAGTGCAAGCGGCACCGATGCGGCCGATGTATTACCGTGTTCCGCCACGGTAACGACCACCCGATCCCATGGGATGTCCAACTTGCGCGCCGTCGCCTCGATAATGCGGATATTCGCCTGGTGTGGAATCAGCCAATCGATGTCGGAGGAAGTCATGCCGTTGGCTTCCAGGGCTTCGGCAACAATACGCCGCAGCGTGCGAACCGCAACCTTGAAGACCTCGTTGCCACGCATCTTGGTATAGGCATTGCCTTCGGCGATGACGCCGGCGCCCCGCGGTACGCCACCGTCAACGTATAGCAGATCTTCGTAGCTGCCGTCGGCGTGCAGGTGGGTCGAGAAAATGCCTGGTTCTTCACTAGCCCCGATGACGGCCGCGCCGCCCCCATCGCCAAAGAGAATGCAGGTCTGGCGATCAGACCAGTCGAGCAAGCGCGAGTGGGTATCGGCGCCGACGACCAATGCGCGTTTGACGCCTCCGGCGTGGATGAATTTGTCGGCGATTCCCAACGCATAAATAAAACCGGTGCATACCGCCTGCACGTCGAAGGCGGTGCAGCCGTTAGCGCCGAGACGCGCTTGCAGGCGGCAGGCCGTGGCTGGATAAATCTTGTCCGGCGTGGTCGTGCCGACGATGATGAGATCGAGCTCCGATGGATCCACGCCGGCAGTTTCCAAGGCCGCGCGCGCGGCGCGTTCCGCCAAATCGCACGTAGATTCGTCGTCCGCGACGATATGCCGTTGTCGAATGCCGGTTCGCTCGCGAATCCACTCGTCGCTTGTATCGACCAAAGCTTCGAGGTCTGCGTTCGACATGACGCGTTCGGGCAAGTAGCTGCCCGTTGCCATGATCCGGGAAAAAGTCACACGGCCTCCGCTTGAGACAGCACTGATTGCAGATGCTGACTGATGCGATCAGGCACATTTTTGCGGATCTCCGCAATGGCCTCACTGATGGCGCGGGCGAAGGCGATGACGTCGGCGCCACCGTGACTCTTGATGACGATGCCCCGCAGTCCGACGAAGCTCGCGCCATTGTACTCCCGGGGGTCGATGCGCATGCGCAGGGATCGCAACACCGGAAGCGCGATCAACCCGACCGCACGGGTCCAGGTGCTGCGATGAAATTCCTGGCGGAGAAAATGCCCAATCATGGACGCCACGCCTTCACTGGATTTGAGCGCCACATTTCCTACGAATCCGTCACACACGACCACGTTGGCAGTTCCACGATAAATGTCATCGCCCTCGACAAATCCAACATAGTGAATGTCGCTTGCGGCCAATAGCTGCGCAGCTTCCTTGACGCTCTCGTTACCCTTCATTTCTTCCTGGCCGATATTCAGCAGACCGACCGTCGGGCGCGGGATATTGTCCACGGCGCTGACCAGAACCGATCCCATCACCGCGAACTGAAACAGTTGCTGCGGCGTCGAGTCGACGTTCGCGCCCAGGTCGAGCACATGGGTGTGACCGGTAACGGACGGCAGGGCCGCGATGATGGCTGGGCGGTCAATGCCCGGCAAGGTCTTGAGAACAAAACGAGCGGTTGCCATGAGAGCGCCGGTATTGCCGGCGCTCACGCAGGCATGGGCCTCTGCGCGCTTCACCAGATCGATGGCGACACGCATCGATGAGTCCTTTTTCGATCTCAGCGCCTGGGAAGGCAACTCATCCATGCGAACCTGCTGAGATGCGTGGACAATGGACAGCCGATCCGCATAGAGATTGCGATGCCGCCCCAGCTCAGCCTCGAGGACGGATTCATTGCCGACCATGATGAGACGAAGCTCCGGATGCTTTTCCAGCACTCGAAACGCCGCGGGTACGACCACGGACGGTCCGTGGTCGCCCCCCATCGCATCCAGGGCGACGGTGAGATTCAATGCTACTCGTCCTTGGCCGCCACTACCTTTCGCCCACGATAAAAGCCGTCGTCGCTGACATGATGACGGCGGTGGGTCTCACCGCTGGTGGGGTCGATGGAGAGCGTTGGGGCCGCCAACGCATCGTGAGCCCTGCGCATGTCGCGCCGGGATTTGGATTTTCGGTTCTTTTGAACGGCCATAGGGTCTCCTGCAAATACTTCGAATGACGTCCTGTTACCTTGGATGGGTGCCTGGCCGCCAGCAATAACGCGCGCATGTTAACGCGTTCAGTCCCATATCACGATGGCACCTGCGCGATCCGCGGCCCGGTTGGGCTTGGTGACGTGGCCGCCGGGTCAAGGTGTTTTTCGATTCTTCAGCGATTCCAATACTAAAAACGGGTTGTCCCTGCCGGATTCCCCGGCTGTGGCGCCTGGCGCATCCGCGTGGCGCCCACTGCCGTCATCAGCAGCATCGGCACCCGGCGGCATGGTGCATTCATCCTCTCCGTGCCGGACGAAATCCGGCATGGCGAGAATGAGCTCATCCTCCAACAATGCCGACAACAAGACCGGTTCGTCGCCCACCAGCAACGGGTCGTACGCACTGTCCACTGTCTGCGTCTCTGCGCTGCCGCACACCAGGGTCAGGCGCACCTCACGCTCGATGTGGATGTCCATGGGTTCCAGGCAGCGTTGACAGAGCGCCATCAACGTCGCTTCGACGCGTCCGAGCACGCAGGCTCGACCTGTCTCGTCGTCGCCGAATCGCAGCTCGAAATCCGCCCGGCCGTCTCCCGAATGAAGCATCTGCGCAAGCCGCGGCATCCGTCGGACCGCCACGCTTCCGGCCAGGGACTTGCCCTGCCGGGCGAGTCGGAATGGATGAATGTGCTCCGGCAAGGCCTTCGACATAAGCGGCGAATAATAATAATTCGCGGCATACGGTGTCAAAGGCCTGAGACGAGAGATGGAGGCTTCTCACCCCCGGAGGCTTGGGGTAGCCTCCATGGGCCGTACCGTACGGTCGTGTGGTGAGGCGCTTGCGCGCGCCAGGACGATGGTCGCGGCCGTATTGGCGGGCAAGCTCGCCCACTCAGGGGAACGAATACTCCACGAGGTTCAATGACACCCATGACCCGTATCATCCTCGCCTCGACCTCCGTCTATCGGCAACAGCTGCTGAGCCGGCTTGGCCTGCGCTTCGAGGTGCGGGCGCCCGGTGTCGACGAGTCACTGCGCCCGAACGAATCGGCGGTGGCATATGTGTCGCGGCTTGCCGAAGAGAAAGCCCGCAGCGCCGCCGTTGGCCTGCGCGGCACACTGGTCGTCGGCGGCGACCAGGTGGCGGTGCTCGATGACGACATTCTCGGCAAACCGGGGAATGCCGAGGCCAATCGCCAGCAATTGCAGCGCTCGGCCGGCAAGCGCGTGCAGTTTCATACGGGATTGTGTTTATTTTCCACGGACAGCGGGCGCGCCCAGGTGGAGGTGGTGCCCTTCGCAGTACAGTTTCGCGCGCTCACCGTTGCGCAAATTGCGGCTTACGTGGACCGCGAGCAGGCCTTCGACTGCGCCGGTGGTTTCCGCTGTGAGGGACTTGGAAGCGCGCTTTTCGAGTCCATGGAGGGGGCCGATCCCACGGCCCTGGTAGGCTTGCCCTTGCTGAGCCTGACCAGCATGCTCGCCCGCGAAGGCGTCGACGTGCTACTGCAGCCGGGAGCCGCTGAGGCCTAGCTGCATGAGCAAGCTTTCCGAGATGGAGGCACCGAAACGCTTGGCAATCTGCTCCAGATAGGAGCGTCCAGGAGTGAAGTCGACGATATTCTCGGCGCCGATTATCTCCCGAGCCACGTAGTCGCTGCTGCCCAGTTCATCCACCAGACCGAGTTCCACGCTGCGCCCTCCGGTCCACAGCAGGCCGCTGAAAATTTCTTCGTCATCGGAAAGCCGATCCCCGCGCCCGGCCCTGACGACGTTGATGAACTGCTGGTGGATTTGATCCAGCATCTTCTTCACGTGCGCCACCTCGGCGGGTTTGCTGGGCGAAAAGGGGTCAAGGAATCCTTTTTGCTCGCCGGCGGTAAACAGCCGCCGTTCGACCCCTACCTTACCCATTGTGCCGACGAAGCCGAAACCGTTCATGACCACGCCGATGGAACCCACGATGCTGGACTCATTGGCGTAAATCTTGTCGGCGGCCGCGGCGATGTAATAACCACCGGAAGCGCCGATATCGGCGATGACGGCATAAAGGGGGATGTTGGGAAACTCCGCCCTCAACCGCGTCATTTCATCGTTAATGTAGGCTGCTTGCACCGGACTGCCACCGGGGCTGTTGATTTGCAGTATTACCCCTTTGGTTTGTTCGTCTTCGAAGGCCGCCTGAAGACCGGAAACGATGCGATCGGCGCTGGCATCGGAGCCATCGGCAATAACGCCGCGCACGTTGACGAGCGCGGTATGGGGTCCGTCGTCGTCAGACTTGAACCAACTCCCGGGGAGGTAAACCAGCAGCAGCACCACCAGGTAGGCCAGCAGGCCGAACCTGAAAGCGATGTTCCAGCGCCGCGTGCGGCGCTGCTCGGCGAGCGAGGCGAAGGCGAGGCGATTGAGCAAGTCGCGTTGCCACCGCGCCTCGTCTACGGCTTCGGGCCGTGAGGATTCGTTCGGGGGTGGCTGCGGCGCGGGCGCCGGCTGGTCGGTATCGGACATGGGGTTCTATAAGGTCGATCAGTTGTGGGTGAGACCAGAAAGCCAAGACGGCAGTCCAGCGACGGAATCGAGAAGCGTCAACGGATCACATTCTAGCAAACGCTGGGGGTCGTGCACGCCGGTGCTGACGCCGATGCAGGCGACGCCGGCGTTGTGGGCCATCTCCAGGTCGAAGGAGGTGTCGCCGATCATGAGCGTTTCCTCGCGGGGCACGTTCAGCTCTTCCATGATGTCGACCAGCATATGCGGATGGGGCTTGGAGGGTGCATCATCGGCACAACGAGTGGTGTTGAACAAGGCGCCGAGATTGTGGCTGGCGATGTCCCGGTCCAGACCTCGCCGCCCTTTTCCCGTTGCCACGGCAAGCTGGTAGCGCTGCCCCGCGAGGCGCCGCAGGGTCGCCTCGGCACCGGGGAATAAGGCAATGGGAACGCCGGTATTGCGCAAATAGTACTCGCGGTAGCAGGCGATGAATCGATCCTGCTGCGCCCCCGGTATTTCCGGATACAAGCTTTGGAAGGCTTCATTCATGGCCAGACCGATGATCCCGCGCACCTGGTCGTTGCTTCTGGCCGGCAGACCCAGGGTATTGATGGCACGCTGGGCGGCACCGATAATGCGCGCCTCGGAATCCGCCAGGGTGCCGTCCCAGTCAAATACCAGCAGGCGGTAGGGCGAGCCGGCGGTGGCCCCGGGCATGGACTCAAGCTTGCTCATCGAGCCCCAGCCTCGCCAAAACCGTCCGCAACTCCTCCGGCAGTGGCGCTTCCACGCGAAGTGCAGCGCCGCTGGTGGGATTATCGAAATCGAGGCTGACGGCGTGCAGGAACAGTCTGCGCAAGCCATGGGCGCGCATGCGCTGGTTGAACGCACGGTCGCCGTACTTCAGATCCCCCGCCACCGGGTGACCCTCGGACGCGGCGTGCACGCGGATTTGGTGCGTGCGCCCGGTAAAGGGAATTGCCTCCATGAGGCTGGCGGTATCACCCGGGGCTCGGGGAACAAAGCGTGTGCGGCCGATCTTGCCCGAGGCATCGACACGCACCATGCGCTCACCGGAGCTCAATACGTTGCGCAGCAAACCGGACTCCACCTCGCGGGCGGCACCGCGCCAACGGTCTTTGGCCAGCAGGAGATAGCGTTTTCGCACTTTACCGTGACGAAAAGCCGCATGCAGTGCGGTCAGCACCGAGCGCTTTTTTGCGATGATGAGACAACCCGATGTGTCTTTATCCAGGCGATGAACCAGCTCCAGGTAATCGTGCGCGTCGCGCGCTGCGCGCAAGACCTCGATGACGCCGTGGCTGCGCCCGCTGCCACCGTGGACGGCCACGCCCGAGGGCTTGTCCAGCACCATCAGGCCCCGGTCCTCGTATAAGATGCACTTGTCGATGCGCTCGCTCAGTGCCGGTGCGGGCGGCCCCGGTGACGCCGTGTGGGCCAGGTGCATGGGGGGAATGCGCACCACGTCGCCGGATTTCAGGCGATAGTGTTGGCGAATTCGCCCTTTGTTCACGCGTACCTCGCCGCGGCGAAGTATGCGGTAAATGCGGGTGCGCGGCAGACCCTTGAGGTTTGCGATGAGGAAATTGTCGATGCGCTGGCCGGCGTGCCGCTCGTCGATTGTGAGTTCGTGGGCCGCAGTCAGGCTCGGCGAATGGCCTCTGTCGGCACGGGTCTGCATCGGCCAAATGATACCAGTTTGCCCGCCCCTACCAACATTGCTATATTGCAGCGTCCCCCGATGGGGGGTGGCGAAAGCCACCACGCGGCCCGCGTTAATCTCCGGTCATCGTCGACATAGGGTCGAAGGAGAATTTTTCGGCACGGCCCGCGCCTACCCACCGGGGATGTGAACGACGCACGGCGCTCTACGCCAGCGACGGAGTGGCGTCACAGGCAAAGTTAAGAAGCGAACTCCCGTGCCTGCGGGTCTCAAGTAGTCGACGCAGGCACCAACAGTCGCGCAGCCCGAGAGACTAAAGAGCGCTCCGGGTGCATTGCGCGAACGGCCGGCGATACCGGCCACATGGGTGAACCTGCCGGGGCATCACCGTGACCAGAGCGTCCGGTGGCTGCATGGTGGGTTTGTCTGGCTGGTGTTGAACACCGCCCGTTGCGCTTGCCGCGATTCGTTTGCACGGATTTCGGCATGCCGAGCTTCACTTGCCTGTTGCGATCCTCCCAGCGCCCGCGCTGCGGTATCTCCATGGTGCCGCGGATTGCCGATGGCGCGATGGTCCGATGACCATTGCCGGCACAGAGCGACGCGCCCCAACGGGTGGATTAGCATGAAGCGAATGCTGATAAACGCGACCCAG
>Ga0055476_10000233_pt1 | contig 14111 bp, 14 predicted proteins | sample Muzzi_CordC_D2_FD_57682 | JGI IMG/M metagenome (GOLD analysis project Ga0055476, IMG submission 57682) | Wetland microbial communities from San Francisco Bay, California, USA, that impact long-term carbon sequestration - Muzzi_CordC_D2 | ecosystem: Environmental > Aquatic > Marine > Wetlands ... | reverse complement strand
CTTGCCCATCTTCTGCTCACTGAAGACGGCGTGCTCCTCGGGGCGAATCGCCTTGGGGTGATCCATGATTCTCTCTCGGCCGGCGTGAATTCGGGTGGTGCGAAGATCGCACGACCGCACCCAGCATACACCTGAAAATTGAGCGAGCCGACCGATCCGGGTTAGAATCCACTGATGTTCCGGTTGATGCGGCCTCGCCAGTGGACCAAGAATCTGCTGTTGTTCGCCGCGCTGATCTTCGCGAACAAATTCTTCGACCCGGAGTCCGCCATCCTGGCGTGCCTCGCATTCACCGCCTTCTGCCTGGCTTCGTCGTCCGCCTACGTCATCAACGACCTGCTCGACGCCGAGCGTGATCGCCGCCACCCGGTCAAGCGGAACCGCCCGATCGCCGCAGGCCAGGTCTCACCCGGCCGAGCCGCCGCGCTCGCCTGCGTGCTCACCGTGACGGCGCTCGGCATCGCCTTCGGAATCGCGCCCGCATTCGGCGTCGCGATGTCGATCTACCTCGTCTCGACCCACTTCTATTCCCTCGTCGGAAAGAACGTGGTCATCCTCGACGTATTGATGATCGCGTTCGGCTTCGTGATCCGCGCGATCGCGGGCGCGCTCGCAATCGACGTCCCGATCTCGGACTGGTTCATCCTCTGCACCGCCTTCCTCGCGCTGTTCCTCGCGGTCTCGAAACGCAAGGCCGAGCTCGTCGCGTTGAAGGACGACGCGGAGAGCTTTCGCCCGGTGCTCGGCCACTACACCGAAACGTCACTCAACACCTTCACCGCCGTGACGATGTCCGCAGCGATGATCAGCTACGGGCTCTACGTGCTCGACTTCCAGCGCGCTCACGCGGCCGACGCGCATCTGCTGATGCTCACGTTTCCGATCGTGATATTCGGGATCTTCCGCTATCACCACCTGACCGAGACCACCGACATGGGCGACAAGCCCGAAGAGGTGCTGCTGCGCGATCGACCGATCCAGGTCTGCAGCATCCTGTTCGCCGCCTTCGCGGTCGTCGCGTTGTACTTCGCGGATTGACGTCGCGATGAAACGCGTACTCACGATCTTCGGCACCCGCCCGGAGGTGATCAAGCTCGCTCCGGTGATCGCCGAGCTCGAACGACGCTCCGATCGTTTCGAGACCCGAAACATCGCCTCGTCACAGCATGTCGAACTCCTGCACCCGTTTGCGCGACACTTCGGAATCCGCATCGACGGCGATCTCGCCGTGATGCGGCCGGGGCAGAACCCGTCGGAGGTCGCGGCTCGAGTCCTGCTGGCGCTCGATCCGCTGCTCGAGCGGGAGCGCCCCGACCTCGTACTCGTCCAGGGCGACACCACCACGGCGATGGCGGGCGCGCTCGCGGCCCACCATCGCGGCTTCGATGTCGGGCACGTCGAGGCCGGCCTGCGCACCGGCGACCCCGCGAACCCGTTTCCGGAAGAGATGAACCGGACGATCATCACCCGGCTCGCTCGCTATCACTTCGCCGCAACCCCGCACAACGTCGCAACGCTGCGAAGCGAGGGAGTTCCGGAGGCGAGCATCGCGCTCACCGGCAATCCGGTCGTCGATGCGCTGCACGCGACGCGCGACGCCGGTGTGCGAAACGAGTCTTTCGAGGAGCGCATGGCACCGCTCGCGACCGGACGACTGGTCGTGTTGACGACCCACCGGCGCGAGAGCTTCGGCGAGGTGATGACCGGGAACCTCGAAGTGCTGCGCCGTTTCGTCGAAGCTCACGACGACGTCACGCTCGCATTTCCCGTTCATCCGAACCCGAACGTGAGCGAGCCGACACGGGCGGTGCTCGGCGATGTCCCGCGCGTCCACCTGCTCGAGCCGCTCGGCTACGACGAATTCGTCCAGCTGCTCGCGCGCGCGTGGCTCGTCGTCTCGGATTCGGGCGGCATCCAGGAAGAGGCGCCGTCACTCGGCAAGGCATTGCTGGTGCTGCGCGAGAACACCGAGCGTCCCGAGGCCGTCGAGGCGGGCGTCGCCCGGCTCGTCGGCGGTCGGCCCGAGCGGCTCGCGGAAATGCTGGACGCGCTGTACGCCGACGACTCCTGGATTCGTCAGGTGCGCACGATCGAAAACCCCTTCGGCCGCGGCGACGCAGCCACGCGCATCGCCGACGCCATCGAGGGCTTCCTGGCGGACGCCTGACCGGCCGCGCCGTCGCGGAACGGCGATCTCCACCCCGTTCGCGGCCAGAGCGATGCGTCTGCGATGAACGCCGTCCGGCACGGCCCTGCCTTCTCGAAAGAATCCCGGGCGGCTGCCGGGCGGCCGCTTCGGGTATCTTCCCGAGGCGATGGCGAACCACAGCGACCGCTACGACGATCCGCTGCACGCACGCGTGGCGCGCAACCTCGGCCGCTTCGAGGTCCGCGCGCACGTCGACGATTCACTTCGAGCCGCCGCCGTCGCGATCACGCTCGTCGCCGACGACGACGGCGCGGCCTGCTTCGTGCTCACCCGCCGCGCCGAAGGCCTCCGCGCACACGGCGGCCAGTGGGCCATTCCCGGAGGTCGACTCGACGCGGGCGAGACGCCCGAACAAGCCGCGCTGCGGGAGCTCGGCGAGGAGGTCGGTCTGTGTCTCCAACCGACGAGCGTGCTCGGTCGACTCGACGATTTTCCGACGCGCTCCGGCTACGTCATCACCCCGGTCGTGGTCTGGGCGGGTAGCGAGGCCGAGCTCGTCGCGAACCCGGAAGAAGTCGCGGGCATCTACCGCGTACCGTTGTCGGAGCTCGATCGGCCCGACGTCCCGCATCTGCACCACATTCCCGAGAGCGATCGTCCGCTGATCTCGATTCGGCTGCTCGGAACCAACATTCACGCTCCCACTGCGGCGATCCTGTTCCAGCTGCGCGAGGTGGCGATCCGGGGGCGGGACACGCGCGTGGCGGGGTACGAGCAGCCGCTCTTCGCCTGGCGTTGAGGACCGGGCGCGGCCGCGCCTCAAGCGAGAGTCCGCAGGAACGTCGGGCTCAGGCGACCGCGCGCGACCTCGGCGACCGCGCCGTCGAGTGTCAAATCGAACTGCTCGTCGACGGCAACTTCGAGCCCGCCCCCGGGCGCGTGCACGGCGACGGGGCTCTTCACCAGCCCGAGCCGGACCCCGGCAGCCGCCGCCGCACAGGCGGAGGTTCCCGACGCCAGTGTCTCGCCCGCGCCGCGCTCCCAGATCAGGATCGAGAGCGTGCGCGGGCCGGTCGCCGCCGCGAGCTGGACGTTCGTGCGTTGCGGAAAGATGTCGTGCTCTTCGAGCGCCGGGCCGATCTCGAGCAGATCGTCGCGGGTCCACTCTCCACCCTGCTTCCGAAAGAGCACGCAGTGCGGGTTCCCGACGCTCACCCCGGAGAAGACGAGATCGCGCCCCGCGATTCGAATCGGCTGCTCGACGAGTTCCGGCACGTCGAGCGTGCACGGCAGCATCTGTGGCCGGAAGCTCGCGTGGCCGATCACGACCTTCACGCGATCGACGTCGCCTTCGTCGTCCTTGCGCAGCGACACCGGAACGATCCCACCCGGAGTCTCGATTCGGAATGCACGGCGCCGGGTGCGGCGGGTCGCGAACAGGTAATTGGCAAAGATCCGCAGGCCGTTACCGGACTTCTCGGCCTCGCTTCCGTCCGGATTGTAGATCCGCAGGCCGAAGTGGGCGCGCTCGCTGGTCGCCAGCGCGAGAACACCGTCGGCGCCGATTCCGAAATGCCGATCGCAGAGAGCGCGCACGTTGCGCGGGCTCAACTCGAAATCCAGATCGACGGGATCGACTGCGATGTAGTCGTTGCCGAGCCCGTGTCCCTTGAAGTACGCGTTCCGCAAGGCGTGCCCACTCTACCATCCACGGCGGAACTCAGCAGCCGACCGCCCGGGACCTGAAGGCCGGGCCTCTCGCCGATTGGCTGGCGAGAGGCTCGCGAACGGAGCACTCTCCCGCTCTCCACGTTCGACTCGCCGCGTTCCCGCGAGGAGCGGAAGGCGGGAACCGCGCTTCGAAACCCGACTAGCATGCAATGACTGACGAGCAGACTGCGTCGAAGACGCGCGCGAAGATCGACTGGCGCAATCGCGACCACACTCGCGGCAGTCTCGCGATCTCGCTGCTCGTGCTCGCGTTGCCGAGCCTCGCCACCAGCCTGGCCAGTGTCGCGTTCCAGATCACCGAATTGGCCTTCATCAGCCGGCTCGGCGAAGCACCGATGGCGTCGGTCGTGATCGTCAACCAGACGCTGCGCCAGACCTTCTTCATGCTCCTGATGGGAGCGAGCTTCGGCACCCAGGCACTCATCGCGGGCTCGGTCGGCGCGGCCAACATCGAGCGCGCCGAGCACATCGCCGGCCAGGCCATCTCGCTCGGGTTCGCAGTCTCGGCGGTCCTGATGTTCTTCGGTGGTTTGTTTCCCGAATTCCTGTTCTCGCTGCCCGGCCCCGAACCCGCGTTCTACGAGTACGGCGTTCCCTATCTGCGGCTCGTCTTCCTGCTCAACTTCGGGGTCGTGGGCACCCTCTTCTTCTCGTCGATCATGAGCGGAGCGGGCGACACCACCATGCCGTTGTTCGTGATGTTGATCCAGACCGTGGTGGCGCTGCTGGCAGAGTGGGTGCTGATCTTCGGCAACCTCGGAGCGCCCGAGCTCGGCGTCCGGGGAGTCGCGATCGGGATTGCGATCGGGCAGTTCAGCGCGATGGCGCTGGGCCTCGTGGTGCTCTTCAGCGGGCGCGCGCGCGTACACCTGCGCCGCCGCCACATGTTGCCCGACCTCCGGGTGATGAAACAGATCGTCCGGCTTTCCTGGCCGCCCGCGCTCCAGATGGTCGGGGGTGTCGCCACGACCTTCGCCTTTCTCCGCGTCGCGGGCGACTTCGGCGAAGAAGTGCAGGCCGCCTATGCGATCGGTCTGCGGCTGGGAATGATCGCGCCGATGGTGTGCTTCCCGCTCGCGGGCGCCTGCGCGACGATCGTCGGGCAGGCCCTCGGAGCCGGTGATTCGAAGCGGGCCTGGCGGGCGATGGGGACGGGGCTCGCGGTCCACGTGACGATCATGTTCTGCTTCGCGGCGGGCTTCATGTTCTTCCGGGTCGAGATTCTCGAATTCTTCAGCAGCGACCCGGAGGTGATTCGAATCGGCAGCGAATACCTGTGGTGGCTGTCGTTCTCCGTGCTGCTGTGGGCGTTCTACTTCGTCTTCATGCGCTCCCTCCAGGGGGCCGGCGATTTCGTGGTCCCGATGGCGATCTCGCTCGGAACCGCGTTCCTTGTCACGCTGCCGCTCGCCTGGATTCTCGCGCGCCACACCGACCTCGCCGAAACAGGCATCTGGATCGCCCAGCTCGCGAGCAGCTTCGTTCTCACCGTCGGAACCGGAATCTGGGTCGCAACTGGTCGCTGGGCTCGTCGCGCGGCACACTCCGTAGCGGAGTGAGAGTTCAACCATGCGCGTACGGCTGATCGGCCTCGACATCGACGGGACCCTGCTCGATCCGTACGGCAAGCTCTCGAGCGGCGCCAGCCGTGCGGTCGAGACCGCGAGCCGACGCGGCCTGCAAATCGTGCTGTGCACCGGGCGGCGCTTCCGCACCGCGCTCCCGGTGGCGATGGAGCTCTCGCTCAGTGGCTCGATCGTGGTTCACAACGGCGCCATCGTGAAGGACATCGAGAGCGGCGAGACCCGACTCGACAACTATCTGCCCGGCGACGTCATCGACGACCTTCTCACCCTGCTGCGCAGGCACGGCCCGCCGATGGTCTACGTCGACGGCTATCACGAACGAACGGACATCCTCACCGAGCGGCGCGACCTCACCCACGAATTCCAGAACGAATACCTCGACGACAATCCGGAGTTTACACGCATCGTCGACGACCTGTCCGCAGCGGCGCGCGACGACGTCATCATGGTCAACACGATGGCCGAAGCGGAGGTCCTCGAGCCGTTGCGCGAGCGCGTTCATTCGTTTCTCGGCGACCGGGTGCTCTCGCACCTGATGATGAACAAGGGCTATCGCGGGCACATCCTGGAATTCATCTCCCCGAGTTCCGGAAAATGGGGAGCGCTGCGTGAAATCGCCGCTCGCGCCGGCATCACGCCCGAAGAGATCGCCGCGGTGGGCGACGACACCAACGACGCCGAGATGATTCGCGAAGCCGGGCTCGGCATCGCAATGGGCAATGCGGCCGAGGCCGCTCGCGCTGCCGCGAACGTCATCGTGAAGAGCAATGCCGAAGGCGGCGTCATCGAGGCCATCGAGCGCATCCTGCTCGAGAGCTGAGCCGCGGGCGACGCGTTGCCTACCAGTGAACGGGATGGATCACGTCGAGCAGCAGCCCGAGCACGAACAAGGCACCCGCGCGCCGCGTGAGCATGAACGCCCAGGCGACGTACCACAGCGGCCAGATCGGGTAGTTCGCAGGCGGGCTTTCGGGGCGCGGTCGGTTGTAGACCCGGATCACTTCCAACGCGCGCGGAACGGCTGCGAATGTGAGCAACGTCCAGACCCCGAACGTGCCGACCATCACCAACGACAGCACCAGCACGAAGTAGCTGGCCATCAGCAGCTGATTCAGGAACAGCGATCGATCCCGGCCCAGCAGCACGGGCAGCGTGTGGATGCCCTTCGCGGCATCGGATTCGAATTTGTCGACGTGCTTGCCGATCAACACGGTGGTCACGAGGATCGCGTACGGAAGGCTCGCCACGAACACCCAGAGCGGAAGACTCCCGGCAGTGGCGTAGTACGTACCGCCGATCATCAGCGGCCCCCACACCAGCGCGACACCGGGCTCGCCGAGACCGCGATGCTTGAGCCTGATCGGCGGCGCCACGTAGCCGACGCTGACGAACAAACCCAGCAACGCAAACGCCGCCACGCCCCAGCCGCGCGCTTCGGTCAGATAGAGCAGGATGCCGAGGTCGAGCAGATTGACGATCGCAATCGCGAGAATCAGGCCGGACTTGGAGATCAGTCCGGAGATGACCGGGTGCGGCGCGTACTGCGTCCGAATGTACTCATCGGTGTCGACGCCGCCTTCGAGATCGAAGTAATCGTTGATCATGTTGTTGGCGGCGTGGGCGAGCACGAGCCCGACGAGCGCTATCGAGAAGTAGAGCCAGTTGGCGTCGGCGGACGCCGCCGCGAGCAGGCCGCCGATCGCAGCCGACGAGAGCGTCATCGGGAACACGCTGGCCCGCGTGATCAACAGCCAGCGCGACACCGCATCCATCCGTTCTTCGGTCGACAGATTCTGGGTGCGCAGGACCTCGCCCCAGTTTCGCAGCAATGACGCCATCGATCTCCCCCCCACCTTGCGCAGTCCAACAGACTTCACGGCCGGACAGCCTTCGAGCGGCCGCATCACCACTCTACGCGACCCGCGGCGCCGCTTCACTACGCGGGGCGAATCGCGATGTTCCGGCCACGGAATGGATCGGAGGAGCCGATTTTCCGAACGCTTGGCGCTCCCGGCGGCATCCGACTAGTGTCTGCATTCGCGAATCGGAGGGCTCGATGCAACGACTGTTCGTGTGGCTCCCGGGTCTGTTGCTCGCCGTCGCAGCGGTTGCAATCGTCGCCATGCGGCTGCCGACCGTGCAGGACCGGATCGTCGACCGCGCGATCGAACGCACCATGGCGAAGTCCGGCGAAACCGATGCGCTGTTCGACGACGACGCGCTGCGGATCCTGCTGTGCGGTACTTCGTCGCCCCTGCCGAGCCCGGATCGCGCCAAGTCCTGCGTCGCCGTCTTCGCTGCGGGCAGGTTCTGGATCGTCGACACGGGGCCCGGCGCCTGGAACAACCTCGCACTGTGGCGCATTCCCGGACGCAGGATCGGTGCCGTCCTGCTCACGCACTTCCACTCCGATCACATCGGAGAGCTCGGGGAATTCAACCTGATGACCTGGGCCGACGGGCGCGAAGCACCGCTGCGCGTATTCGGCCCGCCCGGTGTCGAGCGAGTCGTGGCCGGCTTCGAAGAAGCCTACGCGCTCGACACCGGCTATCGCGTCGAACACCACGGGGCCGACCTGATGTCTCCCGAAACGAGCCGAATGCAGGCGCTCCCGAATCCCCAGGGTGCCGCCGCGCCGACGGTGATTCTCGAAGAGGCCGGGCTCACGATCACGATGTTTCCGGTCGACCACCGGCCGGTGCGTCCCGCGGTCGGCTATCGCTTCGACTACGCAGGACGATCGGTCGTCGTGAGCGGCGACACGGTCGTCTCGCCGACCCTCATCAGGATCTCGCAGGGGGCGGACGTGCTGGTCCACGAGGCCCAGGCGAACCATCTGGTGGCAAAGATCGGCGCGGCGGCCGCAGCGAACGACAACCCGCGGATCGCCCGGATCATGGAGGACATTCCGGACTATCACACCAGCCCGGTCGATGCCGCGAAGGTCGCGAACGAGGCCGGAGTCGGACTGCTCGTCCTCGACCACCTCACTCCACCGCCCCCGACGAAGTTGCTCGAACCCGTCTACGTGCGCGGCGTCTCGGACGTGCGGAAGGAGGGATGGACCCTCGGCGAAGACGGACTGCTGATCGAACTACCGAGGGGCTCGGACGCGATCATGCTCCGGTCGCTCGACTGACTCGTCGGCGCGACAGCGTGATCCGGTCGATCGCGATCTCGACGAACGCGCCGAGTCTCTCCGGCGTATCGGCACGCAGGCCGAGCCCGAGCACCAGCGGTCCGAGGTCGGCCCGAACCGGATCGAGCGAGACGATCTCGCCGTAGCCGCGATAGCGCCAGCCCCACAAGGGTTCGAGCCGCTTCCGTCGCTCGCGGTTGGCCGCAATCGCGCGCTCCCAGGAATCCGGCTCGACCACGACCGCTTCGAATACGGGATCCCGCACCGGTCCGGGGGCGGCCGGCGCAGCCACCGCGCTGATCCCGTCGACGACACAGAGCGGATGACCGTCCACCTCGATCTCGGCCTTTCGCGCGCGGCCTTCGGTGCGGATCAGGACGACGTCCAATGCGGCTTTCCGATCTCAGCGCCGCTCGCGCGGGCGCCGGCAAACGCTGCACGACGGCGTCTCGGAGCGCACCACGAGCCGCTCGAAGCCGATGACTTCGCCGCACTCGGCGCTCACCGTACTCGTCGCCGGTTCCGCGGGTGTCGACTCAATCATTCCGCCGCTCCCTCCCGCCCGAAGCGTCCTCTGCTTCGGCGTCGCGAGCATCGGCTTCTTTCCGCTGGCGATACTCGGTCGCCATGACGAACACGATCGCGAGCGCGAAGCAGACGGCGGCGACCTCGATTCCGAGTGCGCCGGCCGGCATGAAGAAGTGCGACGCGACCGCTTCGATCGCGAGGAAGAGCGCGAAGTACCCCGCCAGCAACCCGGGTTCGCGCCCCTTGTCGAAGCGGAACGCGAACAACGAAGTGAACAGGGCGGCAATCGAAATTCCGACGAGAATCGAAACCATGAATTCATCTCGCGCGCCGTACACACCGGTGTCGACGGAATCGGGGAACCCCCAGTCTTCCGGTTGTCCCGGGTCGAAGCAAGCCGCGCGAACATTCAGCCCTGCGGCGCCCCGAACGAGACCTCGATCCGCAGGCCGCGCTCGACCGCGGCGTGCGAGAGCACGACCTCCGAGACGAGCTCACCGCAGCGGACGCGAAACGGACCCCGGCCGGAAGTGCCCGCCGGAATCGGCTCGCCCGCATACGGTACCCGCAGCTCGAAGGCGCCGTCCGCCGCGGGCGCGGCCCGCTGCGTGTACGGGAGCAGCCGTCCGGTATTGGTGGCGATGGTCGCCTCCACCGCGACCTCTTCCGCGAGACAGCGTCCCGCGAGCGTCGCACCGGTCACGAGTTGGAAGATCTTCGCGTACGGTCGCTCGCGCTCCATGAACGGATGCATGGCCTGCCCCTCGTAGACCAGCCGGAAGCGCTCGCTCGCGGGGAGCTCGTCGATCGGAAGGAAGAGCTGGGAGTGCAGCGACTCGAGGTAGCCGGGCTCGAGCGTGTGCGTTCCGTCCGCATTCGTGGTCGCGTAGTCGCCGACATCGCGACCGAGTTGCAGCGCCATGCTCTCGAGCCCGCGGAACAACGGCGTCAGGAACAGGAACCGCACCCCGAGGGACTCCGCCACCTCCGCGCCTTCGCGCTCCGTCTTCGCGAGCAGCACCCGGGCCGAGTTCCGCACGCCGTCGAGATTCGCGTCGGACTGTCCGAGCGGACTCGCGACGCTCGGCTTGTGCGCGATCGCGGTGATCCAATGCCCCCAGACCCAGGCCGAGAGCACCCCGTATTCGGGCTTTTCGGTCGGGTCGAGGTAGTGACTCGTCGCGGGCGGTACGTCGCGCAGCCACAGCAAGGCATCCAACGAGCGCGCCAGGTGCGGGAGTGCCACGGGTTGCCGCGCGAGAGACGGCGCGACGGTCGGCCACAGCGTCGAGAGCAATACCGCAGTCGCGGCGGCGGAAACCGCAAAGCCCCTGCCGATCCGCTCGACTCCGGCATCGAGCGCGCCCGCGAGCGCGATCGCGAACGGAACGGCGAGCAGCGGCGCAAAACGCAGCTGGAGCGCCGCGAGCACGCTCATCAGCAGCAGCGCCCAGGCGACGCAGACTCGACCCGGTCGATCGGCCGTCCGAAACGCGAAGAACGCCACGAACGGCCACGCGAAGATCCACGGCGACAACCACTCGATCGCGAAGCCCGGCCCCATTTCGAGCAGCGGCGTCGATTCGAACACCGTGCTGATTTGCGACTCGGTGGTGAACAGGTACGCGAACGCGCGCAGCAGTGCGACTCGCGGGATCTCGAGCGAGAATCCGATCAGGACGAACAGCGCGAGACCCGCCGCGGCGAGGCGCAACGGCAGGACTCGCAAGACGAGCAGCGACAGCGCGAAAGCCCCGAATACCACCGGCTGGAACAACGACAACGCGTAGTAGTCGAAGCTACCCGCCCAGGTCCAGCGACTCGATGAGGACAGAACGGCGGCAAAGGCGGTGGCGCTCGCGAAAGCGAGTGCACCGTCGCGCCACTCACGTGGATCCCGGCGCCCGAGGATGAGCCACGCGAGGAACAGCGGCAACGAGAACGCGATGGCTCCGGGCCAGAAGCCCGGCGCAAGGCCGATGGCAGCGCCCGTTACGAGCAACCGGAATCCGCTGCCGCGCACCGCGCTGCTCCAGTTGTAGGCCACGAGCAACAGCGCCAACCACAGCGGCTCGACCACGTGATGGTCGACGCGCCCGACGCTGCTGTAGCTCACCATCGCGTTCATGACCGCGAGCAGCAACCCCGCCCAGAGGCCCGCACGCGGCCCGTACAATCGCCACGCCAGTGCCATTGCGAGCAGCGGCGTCAAGGCGCCGATCAGGGGCACCATCACCGCGAGCGTACCGACGAGTCCGTAGTCGGCGGGCATGAAGGGTTCGAGCCCGAGCGACCCCGCAGCCATCAGCACGTCGAAGCCCGGCGGCCAATCGATCAGCGCGCCGTCCGGAAAATTTACATAGGCGTCGAATTGCGGAATGCCGAAGCCGCCGCTCAACGCGAGTTCGATCCGGCGCAGGTGATACCAGGGGTCGGTACCGAACAGCACCGGAAATCCGCTCAGGAAGATCGCGGCCAGATTTCGCATCCGGAGCGCGACCGCGAGCAGGGCGACGACCAGCCCCGACGGCGCCACCAACTCCCAACGGACGGCTCGGTCGTTCACGCAGCTCCTCGTCGCGAGTTCATACGAGACGGGGGGGGCCTCAGAGTAGCGAGTGGCGGATACGGCTCCAATCGCTGCTCCGGCCGGCGGCGCACCGACGCCCCGCGTTCCCCGAGACCGGGCTAACGGTCACGCCGCGAATTGCCGAAAAGTCCGGATCGGAGGGAAGCGTGCGGCTCTTTCTACTCGCATCCTTCATATTCGTCTGCGTCGGCGGCGGCTTGCTCGGGATTCGCCTGCTGCTCGCGGGCCTGCGGACGCGCACGGCGCCCGAGCTCGCGTACGGCAGCGCGCTGGTGCTGATGGCCGTCGGAGTCGTCATGCGCCTGGTCATCTTCGGCATCCTCGGCGGCGGCCCCGAATACCACGCCCCGATGATCGGCGCCGGCGTGACCCGACTCATCACGCTGATGGCACTCGCCTGCGGAATTCACGTGATCTTCCGGCCCGGCGTCGCGTGGTCGAAGGCCGTCGTCACCGGCTTCGGCCTGCTCGGTCTCTGCGGGCTCGCGGTCGTCATCGCGTACCCGGGCGGAATCCCCGAAGCCGGTTCGCTCTACTCGTTCGGCGACTTCACCGCGGGCGGGGTCGCGCTCTGGGGCGCGGCCGAGTCGTTCTCCTATTGGGGAAAGTTGCGCAAGCGACTCGCACTGGGGTTGATCGATCCCGTCACCACCGCACAGTTCAGACTGTGGGGCATTTCCTTCACGTTCGCGGTCTGCGCGAGCTTCATCGTCGGGATCGCATCCGTGGTGCGCAACGCGCCGATCACGGACTTTCCGCCCGCGCTCGTCGCCGTGCAGCTCTGCCTGGTCGGGACGACGGGACTCACCTGGCTCGCCTTCTACCCGCCGCGTCGATTCCAACGGTGGCTGCGCTCTCAGCACGCGGAGACCGCCCGGCCCTGAATCCGATCGATCGAGCCGTGGCGAGGTTCGCCCCTGTGCTCTCGGCCGGGTAGCGATGGATCTCATCGGATTTCGACTGACATCGCGTTCCGCTCGCGGGGTCGGACGTTTCGCGGGCCCTTTCGCCTACCCTGGGTCGAGTGAATGGCCGATGATGGGAACGCCAGCGACCGCCCCGCATCACAGCCACAGCGCACCGCGCCGACGACCGGCACGATGGAGACCGCTCAGGCCACACATGGATCCGAAGGCACTCTACAGCGAGATTTCCGAATCCAAGACGTCCGGTGAGCGCACTCCCCGAGTCGCGCGCGACCCGCTCCACCGCTACCTGCTCGACCCGATCTTCGATCCGTTCGCGAATTCGCGAGCCGAAGTCGCGCTGTCGCTGCTCGCAGGCGGCGAGCGCCTGCTCGACCTGGGCTGCTGGACCGGCGCCTTCCTGGCGCGGGTCGAGCGCGCGCAGCGCTACCGAAGGCTGGTCGGAGTCGACATCGTCGCCGCAGGCGTCGACGCCGCCTGCGCGCGGGGCTTCGACGCCCGCGTCGTCGACCTGAACGCCGACCCGCTGCCGTTTCCCGACGCCCACTTCGACGGCGTCGTCCACCTCGCGGTGCTCGAACACCTGTTCGACCCGTTCGCCGTCATCCGCGAGATCCACCGCGTGTTGCGACCGGGCGGCGAGCTCGTGATCGCGGTGCCGAACGTCGCCTCGCTGACGAATCGGCTCCGGATCCTGTTCGGCCGCATCCCCGTCACTTCGTCCGACGCGGGTTGGGACGGCGGACACCTCCACTACTTCAGCAAGCACGCCCTCGACCGCTTCCTCGTGAACGAGGGATTCGAAGTCGTCGAACGCCGCACCACGGGCGGTCGCGCGGCGCTGCGCGAGTGGTGGATCTCGCTCCTCGCAGGCGAACTCGTCTATCGCTGCCGACGGATCTGAAGCTTCGAGGATTCCCATGGATTTCAATCCATCCGAACGCTCGCTCGCGGCCTCGTCGACGATTTCATCGAGCGGGAATCGTGCGACCTGGTCGAACACTTCTCGGGGCCGTTGCCCGCCACGGTGATCGCCGAGCTCCTGGGCGTTCCTCCCGAAGACGGACTGATGTTCAGGGAGAAGTCCACCGCCATCGTGACGCGGGATGCGAAGGCCGGCGGCGAGCTCGACTTCACGCCCGCCATCGAGCGGATGATTTACATATCAGCAACGCCGTCGCACTGCTCGACCAGCATCGCGATCAACGCAGTCGGATGGTCGACGATCCGTCGCTCCTCCCCGCCGCGATCGAAGAATTCCTGCGCTTCGAATCGCCGGTACAGGGCCTGTCTCGCACCGTGCGCAGAGACGCCGTGATACACGGCCGGACGATTCCCGAGGATGCACAGCTGCTGCGGCTCTACGCCTCCGCGAATCGGGACGAGCGCCGGATCGACGATCCCGAGCGCTTCGACATCTCACGCGAAGCGAAGCCCCACCTCGCCTTCGGCTTCGGCTTCG
>Ga0055476_10000232_pt1 | contig 14123 bp, 7 predicted proteins | sample Muzzi_CordC_D2_FD_57682 | JGI IMG/M metagenome (GOLD analysis project Ga0055476, IMG submission 57682) | Wetland microbial communities from San Francisco Bay, California, USA, that impact long-term carbon sequestration - Muzzi_CordC_D2 | ecosystem: Environmental > Aquatic > Marine > Wetlands ... | reverse complement strand
TTCGGTTGCCTGGACTGCAAGCAGCCGGTAATCGACGCGGTGCTTGCGGAATTGGAACCGCTTCGCGAGCGCGCCGCCGGTTACGAAAGCAATCCGGATATGGTGCGTTCCATTATCGCCGAGGGTTGCGATCAGGCGCGCGATAAGGCGCGCGAGACGCTGGAAGACGTACGCCAGGCCATGGGTCTTGAATACCGTTGACGGGATGCAAGCATGATTCATAGCGATACCGAAGGCGACGTCGAGGCTGACGTCGAGACCGCCGCCGAGGCTGAATCCGGGAGCGGTGCGCCAACCGCGCCGACAGGCGATACGGACCCGGAGCCGCGCCAGGAGGAAATGCGTTTTGCGGTCGTCGAAGGCGTCGCGATGATGGAGTTACCGCGGGATCTTTATATTCCGCCGAACGCGCTCGAAGTCTTCCTGGAGGCATTCGAAGGTCCCCTGGATCTGCTGCTCTATCTGATCAAACGTCAGAACCTGGACATTCTCGACATTCCCATTGCAGAAATTACCCGCCAGTACATGACGTACGTTGACCTCATGAAGGATCTGCGCCTGGAGCTGGCGGCGGAATACCTGGTCATGGCCGCCATGCTTGCGGAGATCAAATCTCGCATGCTGCTGCCACGCCCGGATGCGGAAACCGAGGAAGAAGGTGACCCACGGGCGGAGCTCGTCAGGCGACTGCAGGAGTATGAACGCTACAAGCAGGCCGCCGAAGACCTCGATGCGCTGCCCAGACTGGGGCGCGATGTTTTCCCCACCGAAGTGGAAACACCTTTTGTACGGTTAGTGAAACCTCAGCCCAAGGTCAGCGTCGAGGATCTGGTGCTGGCCCTGGCCGATGTGTTCCGGCGCGCCCGCATGTACTCTCACCATCAAGTGCTGACCGAGCCACTGTCGGTGCGCGAACGCATGTCAACAATTCTGGGGAAAGTGGAAAAGGATAAATACACGGAGTTCACAACGCTGTTCAGCGCGGAGGAGGGAAGACGTGGCGTCATCGTAACGCTTCTGGCCGTACTGGAATTGGTGCGCGAAATGCTCATCGAACTCGTGCAGGCAAAGCCAATGGGCCCCATTCACGTTCGAGCACATACATCATGAGTCAAGAAAAGCTGAAAAACATTCTCGAGGCAGCGGTGTTCGCCGCCGACCGGCCATTGGCCGTCGATGACCTGCTGGCGCTATTCGAAGGCAGCGACTGGACGCCCGAGCGTAAAGCCATCCGCGAGGCGCTCGCGACGCTCACTGAAGATTGGCAGGAGCGCGGTGTTGAGCTGAAGGAAGTCTCGAGCGGCTTCCGATTCCAGGTGCGCAAGGAGTATTCCGGATGGTTGGGGAGCCTGTGGTCGGAACGCCCGCCCCGTTATACGCGCGCGCTGTTGGAGACGCTTGCTTTGATCGCTTACCGGCAACCGATCACGCGCGGTGAGATCGAGGATGTGCGCGGCGTAAGCGTCAGTCCGACGATTATCAAAACATTGACCGATCGTGAGTGGATTCGCGCGCTAGGCCACAGAGATGTGCCCGGGCGGCCGGAAATATTCGGCACGACCCACCAGTTTCTCGAAAGCTTCAATCTAAAAACGCTCGACGAACTCCCTCCGTTGAGCGAAGTTCGGGATATCGAAAGTTTTTCCGATGATTTGTTCGCCGCGGTGCCGCTGATGGCCGTGGTGGACGGCGGGCAATCGGACATCACCGAAGCGCAAAGTGATGCCGCCGGTGAACCGCTGAGCGAAGTCGAGGACGATGCCTCGCACGCAAGCAGTGAGCCGGCATCCAGCGGCGTAAATGCGCAAGGTGACGACACCGGTGAACAGCCGAGCGAAGTCGAGGACGATGCCTCGCGCGCAAGCAGTGAGCCGGCAACCAGCGGCGCAAACTGAGAGCGGCCGGTACCAAGCTTGCGACAAAGCCGGGCGCAGACCATGAAAGCCCAAGCCGCTACCGAAAAGTTACAGAAGATCCTTGCGCGCGCGGGCTACGGATCCAGACGCGAGCTCGAAGGCTGGATCGCCGCCGGGCGCGTGCGTGTGAACGGTGAGCGCGCCACGATTGGCACGCGGGTTTCAGATCGTGACGTTATACAGGTTGACGGTAAACGATTAGCAGCGCGCGCCCTGGCCCGGCCGCGGGTGCGCGTATTGCGATACCACAAAACAGTCGGCGAGATATGCAGCCGGCGTCCGGATTCCGATCGGCCGAGCGTTTTCGATCATCTTCCTGCACTCAAGGGTGGGCGCTGGATCTCCGTCGGCCGCCTCGATGTCAATTCCAGCGGATTGATATTGTTTACCAACGATGGCGGTTTGGCGCACCGCCTCATGCATCCGTCCAGTGAACTGGTGCGCGAGTACGCGGTACGCGTGCGCGGAGTTGTCGCGGCTGAATCCCTGCGCGCCCTGCAACGCGGCGTTCAGCTCGAAGATGGTCCGGGCAGGTTCGAAGAAATTGTCGACAAGGGCGGCGAAGGCACCAATCACTGGTATCACGTCACCATTCGCGAAGGTCGAAACCGTGAGGTGCGCCGTCTGTGGGCATCGCAAGGCACTCAAGTCAGCCGCTTGACCCGCGTGCGTTACGGTCCCGTCAGCCTGCCTCGAAGCCTGCCGCGGGGACGCTGGGATGAGTTGTCGGAGCAGGAGGTTGCTGCATTGACGACAGTGGCAACGAGAAAACCGTCGTCGTAGAGGCGCGCGTGCCCGCGAACTGGATTGCGAGAACATGAACGCCCCGAGCGCGCTCTCACCTGTAAGAGCACTCAGGGAAACTCGGTGCTCTCGCGCACCAGCGGCTTGCCCACGTCTTCCAGCATCGCCGCCGGCAACTTCGCGGATGCTTCCTGGGCCGCCTGGGGCGAATCAAACTCACCGTACAGCACTCGGTATGGGGTACCGTCGCCAGCGCTGACGTAGACGCGAAGTGGCAGTTTCGGGTAGCGGGCCACGAGCCGGTCGACGTTTTCCCTGTTCGAAGAGGCAAATAGCTGTAGCGTATAAGCAGTGGGCGCGTCGACTACCATCGCCGGGTGCTCGGCTTGGCCGCGGCGCAGCTTATCGCGCAGTTCGCTTATACGGCGCACAGAAGGATCCGGCGCAAGGCTGCGAATATCGGTGGGAAGGGCCTGGTGGGCGAGGCGCGCCTGCTCTTGGCTGGCGAAAGAACCGTGGACCAGGCGAAAACGCGGTAGCTGGCCTTCAAATGTGAGTAGGTAAAGCGCTAAGCCGGCATGGTTGGCCGTCAATCGCTCGATTTGATCCAGATGATTCACGGCGAACAGCACCAGTGTATAGTTTTCACCATTCTGCGTGTCTAACCACTGCGAACCCGTCAGAGCATCGTCCTGCCCCGCACGGATCGTGTCAAGCTGCTCCGCTACCGGTGCAGGTGCGATCTCTGCGTCGATGCCGAGATACTCGCCAAATGCCGCCAGACGAGTGCCAGTGGTGGTGGAGCGCCCACTGCCGTCGAACTCGGCCAGCGCTTTGTGGGCGTTGATCTCTTCTCGAAGCGCTTCGGTCAGCCGGCGAAACCAAGACGCGCTGCGTGCCTCGGCCTGCTCGTTGGGTGTTAGCGCATTCCAGTTTTCGCGAAATTGCGCCAAGCTCTGCCCGGACCAATCTCTGGTGGAAAGAAAGTCTTCGACCAGGGTGCGTGCCGACGACCCGTGTTTTGCGGGCCGTTGGCCGGTCGCATTGTGACCACTGATGCCAGGGGCAACGGATTGCCGCGAGGCAATGAATGCCCATATGATTCCCACGAACACGCAGGCCCCGACAATTAAGGGAAGTGGTATCGCACGGCTTCGACGCTCCAGTGGCGCCTTGGCGGCAAAGTCCGCCGTGCCTTGCGGCGATGATTCGATGTCCAGCTCGCCCGCGACGATGGCATCAATTAATCCGGCGCGCGCTCGGAGGTATTCCGAGCTTTCGAGTCGGCCCGCCGCGTGGTCCTTTGCCAGTCGACGTAATTGAGACTTGTTCATCGGGCGATCGCAATCACGACATCAGCCCAGTTCACGCACCAGTCGAAATCCAGTCAGCGGATCGGCGTCACCGGAGTGGGCGGCGTTGAATTCCGGTCCGCATTCGGTCAAGGGGTCGGTATAGGCACCGCCGCGCACCGACAGCGATTGCGCGCTGCGCACCAATTCCCTGGCGTTGCCGGCGTAGTTTGCCAGCCCCCAGCCATTTTGCTTTCCCGAGCGTGCGTTGATGAGGGAATGACCGGCAATGACTTCACCCGCCGACAATACTCGGCAATTGAACTGCTGCTCTGGTTGTTGGCCATTGGCCCTGGCCGCGTGTTGCCATTCCGTTGCCGTTGGCAACCGATACCGCACCGGGTGTCCGTTGTTCCTCGTTGCTTCGTCGGAGAGCCACTGGGCGTAGGCCTGCGCCTCGGCCAGAGACACCTCTGTGACGGGCAGCTGCCGCTCGGCGCTGGTGCGCGGGCGGCAGCGTCCACTGTGCTCACAGAAGTGGTTGAATTCGATCACACTGATCTCATACTTGCCGATGGCATAGGCTTTGTCGAGGCCGTCGCCGGCGGGAATGACCACCATCTCTGGTCCTTTTTGGCCCGCTACCAGGTCATAACAGCTGCCGCCGGCCCGCGCGCCATATCCCGCCAGTGCATCGTGGCATTCGCCCTGGCGCGGCGTTGCGATGCGCAATTTGTGGAAGCCCGGATTGTCGCGCCAGGATGCCAGGATGCGCGTGTAGCGGTCGTCGTATTGGCGTTGTTCCCGGGCATCGGCTTTTCCGATGTCGGCTACATAATCGTCATAGGCGCGTTGCGCTGCCTGCATGGCCTCGTCGAGGGTCAGGTGCAGAGCTGCGAAATCCGGGTGAAGCGGATCTTGTTGCTCGGCATCGTCAAGCGCCCGGGCCGCCGCGGACAGGGCGCCGGCATCCAACTGTGCCCGCGCGTTGGCGAGTTCCGGCGATGGCAGCGAATGGGCCGCGTTGGCCAGACTTGCTTGTTCGGCGAGGCTGGCGCGGGCGGCTGACAGCATTCTGCGGGCCTCTCCTGCATCTTGGGCGGCACGCAATCGGGCGCCGGCGGCCACGGTTTCGGCCAGTGCGTTTCGCAGCTTTTTCCGTTCGACCGACGGCAGTGCGCCCACATTGGCGATGACCGGTTGCAGTGCCGCGATATCCTCCAGGGTTCTTGGCTGGAGCGCGCGTATACGGTCTTCCACCACAACCGCCAAACCGGCGCTCAGCTGGCCGCGGCGGGCAGGGAACAGCGCGTCGAAGGCCGCCACCTGCGCGCCCACCTGGTCGCCGATGGGCTCGGCAGTGCGCGCCTGCGCCAGCACCGTCTGGGTGCGAAGCTCGGCGAGTTGCGACGCCAAATTGGCGAAACGATCGGGATAACGTGCTTTTAATCGGGCCAGGTCCCTGGCGGTGGCGGGTACGTCCAGCGGCCGTGGATCGGTCAGACGGTCGTTCAAAGCACGTTGAAAACGCTCGCCCTCCAGCGCGATACCGTACTCCGCGAGACGCGCTCGCAGTTCGGTGTGCTCGGGCCACTGTTCGAGCCCTGCGCGGGCGAGAGAAACAGCGCCCGCGAAATCCTGGCGAATCGCGCGGATGGCGGCGAGGCGCGCGTAGGCATCGGCAAGTCCGCGGGGGGCTTCATCGTGCAGGAATGCATCGTCGCTGGCGAGCCCGATCTCGCGAAGCTCGATCATGAGCGTCTTGGCTTCCTGAATTTGGTTGGTTTCCGCTTTGCCAATGAATTCCGCTTTCAGACTTGCGATGCGTGCGGCCAGGTGCTCGGCGTCCCGTTGGGAGAGGAACTCTGCCTGTGCCTGGTCGAGCGCCAGGATCTCCAGATCATAGGGTGGGAATCCAGGGTAAAATACCCGGCCGGCTTCGATGAAAGTGCGCGCTTCGTTATAGCTCGCGGCGCCCCGCGCGCGCCGGGCTTCGGCGAGAAAGTGTCCGGCGATCAGATCGCGCTGTTCCTTCAGAGTCTTGTGGCCTTTCGGAAGCAGCACCACCAGCTCTTTGTACGGGCGCTCCAGAGCTGCCCGCCAGACGCTGTCTGCACGCGGGTTGTCGAGTAGCGTGGCGATGGCCTCGATGCGCGTCTCCGTGCGCGTATCGTGGCGCACGGTGGTGCCGCGCTCGGCACCCGCCAGGAACACCGTGTCGGGGAGGTGTTCACGCGCCGCGAGCAAATAATCAAGGCCGAGCAAGGGCGCGTATTCGAGCAGCAATTGCCAGCTTTCGTACCATGTTCTGTCACCTCTTTCGCCCTTTGAAGTGGCGCCGGACGGGAGCTTCAGCTCGTCGTTCATGGCGCGCTCCAGGCGCCTTCGCGCGTGCGCCAAGGTTGTGCTGGCGGGGTCGAGTTCGGCGAGCACCAGAAGATCTTCGCGATGCGCCGCCAGATCGCTCAAGGTTTTCAGTTCCGGCAGATGTTGCGTCAGGCGTGCCTCCACATCGGCCACCCGCTTTTGATTGGCGGCCCGGGTGAGTGCCGATTGCACCTGATAGCGCAGGTCAACCAGCGCCGGGTCGTCGGGCGCGTACTCGAGCCCGGCGCGCACCAGGGCGGCGGCGCGCTCATAATCGCCCTCGCGCCGCGCCATGTCGGCAAGCTCGCCATAGCGAAGTCGCAATCGGTCGTCGTTTAACAGGCGGTGCGTGGGCGCCATGCGCCGTACGGCGTATAGGATATCCCCTATGTAGGGCCGCGATGGATCGGCAACGAGAAGCCCTGCATCCAGATAGCGATTAAAACGATCACCGAGGCGGTCAAGCGCGTTGTCGCGGCGAGCTTCGAGTTCGGTGCGGATTTTCAATGCCGCCGCGGAGTCCGGATATACGGCCTCCAGGGCATCGACCTGCAGACGGGCATCGGCGAAATCGTAGAGGCCGCGGGCGGGATCGAAGGCGGCGAAAATGCGCTCTTCAAAATGCTCGACGATGGCCCGGCGGGCGCGTTCGTCATCGAGGATGTCGCGTTGCATTTCAACCGGGAAGGTGCGCACGAAGGACAACCACACGTCGAGGCGTTCGTCGCCCGCCTGCCCGATGTGCGCGATGATGGCGCGCCGGGTGCGCTCGTCTTCCATGATCTCACGCAGTTCGCGCTCGCCGAGGGTGGCGGCCTGAGAAAGCGCGCCGCGGATATTTTCCATGCCCGGGCGCTCGAGTGCGGCGATGACGTTCTCGTGCCGGCGTTGATCGCGAAATTCCAGTATTGGCTTGTAGGCCAGCGCCCCGATCAACAGCACCACGGATACGGCAATGGTCACGGTATAGGCCGCGGTGCTGTGCCGGCGTCGAATGCTGTCGAGAAACTGCTCGACGGTCGGTGTACGTTGCTGGCGGTGCAGGGCAAGCCCTCTCGCGAGGCCGCGATTCTGGCGTGTTGAAAGCTTGGCGACGGATGCCGGGCGCAGGCCCAGTTCCTTTGCTTTCGGCGCGCTTTTTTTGGCGTAGGGATGACGTCCGGTGAAAAGCTGGTAGGCAAGAATGGCCAGGGCGAAAATATCATCGCGTGGATCCGGGTCTTCACCTTCGAACATTTCCAAGGTGGCATAGGTGGGTGTGAGGGCACCGAGCTCGGCCGGATCGAACAGTGTTGTTTCACCTTCTTCGGCTTCGCTCTTGGATTTCGACGCGCGCGCGATGCCAAAATCCAGCAACTTGACGGTTTCGTCACTGGTAATGAAGCAGTTGCCGGGCTTCAGATCCGAGTGCACCAGGCCATTGTCGTGGGCATAGGCGAGCCCGGCCGCCAGCTGTTCGATGATGCCCATGGCTTCGTCCGCAGGCAGGCCATCGGGCGGCAGGGCGCGTATGAACGCGTCCATGGGCTGGCCCTCCATGACTTCCATGGTCATGAACACGGTTTGGGTGCGTTCGTCACGATCGAAATCGTAAACAGTGGCAATGTTCGGGTGTGCCAGGCGCTGCTGCTTCGATGTTTCGCGCTGCAGCGCGATGAAGGCTTCAGGGTGGCGTTTGAAGTCGGCCTGCAAGAGCTTGATGGCAACGTAGGGATTGCGGTCCTTGGCCTCTTCCTTGAGAAGATCCTTGCCTTTCCAGACGGCCCCCATGCCGCCTTCGCCCAGCTTGTCGATGAGCTCGAAGCGCCCGCGCAGCACCTCGCCTTTCTGAAACTCGCGCTCCGGGACGCCGGGGTCGCCGTATAAGCCCGGCCATAGGGTGCCGGTGGGTTCTTCGCCGGTGCCGGCGACACCTATATCGGTAATGGTGGGGTCCGGGCGTTCCTCGCTGTCGGTTGGCTCCGCAGGTTGTGGATCCTGGCCTATGCTGCGCTGGCGCCTGGCGACTTCTTCGTCGCTGTAACCGGCCGCGGGATTGAGTTCCGTTGGACCTTCCAATTCGGTGAAGCCGCGGTACATGGCGGTGGTGCTGTCATCGACGGGGGCGTTGCCAGACTGGCCCAGCATGGTCTCGCTGTCGCTCGACAGGGCGGTGAGTTGGCGGCGCAGAACCCAATAGGCCGGCTCCGGTAATCCGGAAGTGCGCGCCGACTCCAGGACGATAAGCGCTTCGACGGTGGCGCCGTTGGAACCCGCCGCCAGGCTTTGCACGCTGGCCTGCACGATTTCGAGATCCGCTTTACCGCCCTGGTAGGCGGAAAGCAGGCGCTCGAACTCCGTCACCGATCGCTAACCTCGAGTGGACGAATGCGGATTGTTGCGCACCGTCGCGGCTTCTTCCTCGGCCGTCGCGGTGTCGCTGTTTTCGCCGGGGTCGTCGCTATTGCCCCGGCGGTGAATGGCGATGCTGATCACGGTGACATTGTCGCGGGCGCCGACGCTGAGTGCGCGCTCCACCAGCTGTTGGCTCAGCCGACTCGATCCATTGTTCTGTACCATCGCCGATATTTCTTCCTCGGCGATCTCTTTTTCGAGGCCGTCGCTGCATAGAATGAAAACATCACCCGGCTGAATGGCGACGATCTCCACATCCACGAACAAATTGTCGGCCGCACCGACGGCGCGGGTAACCAGATTGCCGTGGGGATGATCCACCGCCTGCTCGGGGGTGAGCACGCCGCGTTCCACCAGTTCCTCCACCAAGGCGTGATCCTGGCTGATTTGCTCGAGCCTGCCGTGGCGGCAGCGGTACAAGCGGCTGTCGCCTGCCCACAGGCACACCGCATGTTGCCCGCGGATCACCAGGGCCACCACGGTGCTGCCAATGGTATGGGTCTCTTCGCGGATCGCATACTCGCGCAGCCGTGTGTTGGTTTCCAGCAGCTGTTCCTCCACCGCTTCCACGAATTGACTGAGCGACGTCGGCAGTTCCAGTGCATCCATGGCCGCCACCACCATCTGGCTGGCCACGTCGCCGGCGAAGTGCCCGCCCATGCCGTCCGCCACCAGCCACAAACCGAGATCCGGGCGCTCCAGGTAGGCGTCTTCATTCAGCTCACGCACCGAGCCGACGTCGGTACAGGCGTTGGAGGTCCAATAAAGATTTGCGTGATCAGTCATGGCAGTCGATGCGGTCGCGTTGTTCGGCTACAGGGCCTCGGGCGTCGTTGGCCGACGCGAACAGCCGTGCGCCGCCGCGGCTCCATTAGTAGCATAGGCCCCGGAAACGGCCGGGCGGCGATTCCCAGTTCGGCCTCGATTGCTAAAGCTGAGCAAGGCCGGCAAAGCTAAGTGTAATCCTGTTGCCGGTGGTGCGCATCGGCGCCCACCGACGGCGTCGTGGCCTCAGGGTCGCGTCGGCGCCGTTTCGACTCCGGAGGCGTCGCCATGGGGAGCCGCTACTGCTCCGTCCTGGAGATGGTGCAAGGCATGCACCACAATTGAAGCTCCACATGGAATTGTTCTTTTAACTGGTTGAGATATCTGGGGAGATGTACGGGCTGACGACAGCAAACCCTGGCCCCCGAAGTGCTCGCCGCGTCCGCGTGCCGAGCCCGGGCGCCATGCTGTGCCTTTGCCTGGCGGGATTATGGGCCCCGGTGCTGTGGGCGCAATTCGACGGCGCAACACCGGGCGGGGCCTTTCCCTTGCTGCCGTCATCGCCTCCCGAGCTGCCGGACCCCGCGGATCTCGCGCCTTTTCCGGTTCCGCCCGCCGTGGAGCGGCCCCTGGATCCGGCCGCCGGTGAGCGGCTGTTCGTCGCCCGCTTCGTCCTCGAGGGTGCCCGGGACCATCCCGAGCAGGGTATCACCCAGGCCGATCTGGCGGAGTTGGTGGAGTCGCTGCGCCGCGAGCACCTCGGGCTGGTGGACGTGGACGACAACGGTTTCACCGAAGCCGAGCGGCAACGCATCAGCGATGTCATGCGCAGCCTGGTGGACGCGAAGAACCCGGATAAGCACATGGCGGAGCTCGAGAAGTTAATCCAGAACCTGCGCAAGCAGCGTTTGCGCCGTCTGGCGGGTATGACCATCGGGCAAATTCAGGAAGTCGCTGCCGCCGTGACCGAACGCTACCGCAGCGCCGGATTCATCCTCGCCCAGGCCATCATTCCTGCCCAGGAGGTGGATGATGGCGTCGTGAAGGTGGAAATCTTCGAAGGCAAGCTGGGAGCTGTCACCTTTCAGGGCAACGCGATGTATGCGGACGCGGTGCTGGCTGCACCATTCAAAGAACTCATTGATTCGCCGGTTAGCGCGGCGGGCATCGAGTCGGCGATCCTGACCACCAGCGACTATCCGGGCATCAGCGTGTTCGGTGTGTTTCAACCGGGCACCGAGGTGGGTGAAACGGATCTCGTGGTGCGGGTGCAGGACGAGCAGCGCTGGCAGGCAAATTTGCGCACCGACAATTACGGCACGGCCTATACGGGGCAGTACCGGGCCTTTGCGGATTTCCAATGGAATAATCCTACCGGTGTCGGCGACCGTTTCTATGCCGCGTATCTGCGCCAGTTCGATCCCACCAACGGGCGATTCTGGCAATTGGAGTACGAACGGCCCATCGGACCGCCGGGCCTGAGCATTGGCGCCAGCGCGCAACGAAATCCCTTCAGCGTAGGCGCGGATCTGGCAGCGGCGGATTTGTCCGGCGAGTCGGAAATCTACCAGCTGTATGGACGCCAGTCCTTCGTTCGCTCCCGCCAGAGAAACATCTCCGGTATTCTCAGCTGGCAGCACAGCAACGCGACAACGAGTCAGGCCGACGTCGAGATCGCCCAGGACGTTTTATCGGTGGTGGACCTCAGGTTCGACTTCGACAGTATCGACAGCCGCGCCCGGGGACTCAATCTGGGCACCTTCGGTTTCACCATCGGGCTCGGTGATCTGCTCGGCGGCCACGGGGCCGACAAGGTGACGCAACAAGCGGTGCCGCCGAGCCGGCGCGGCGCCAACGGTGAATTCGCCGACAACAACTTTTTCAAGAGCTATGGCAGCTATTCGCGCTTGCAGACGTTGAGCGAGAATACCTCGTTGCTGCTGCGCAGCGAAGGGCAATGGAGTGGCGACTTGCTCACCTCGCTCCAGCAGTTCAGCATCGGCGGACCCGCGAGCGTGCGTGCTTATCCGGTGGCCACGGCGCTGTTCGACAGCGGCGTTTTCAGCTCCTTGGAACTGACGGTGAATGCCCCCGGCTTCTCGCAGGCACCGGCATTCGGAGGGTTAACCTGGGGCCAGGTGTTGAAGGTGTCATTCTTCAGCGACTTCGCTTACGGTAGGCTCAACGACCCGTTGGCCACCGATGTCGCCAGCGCGAGCTTTTATGGCTATGGCGCCGGGCTTGCCTTCGGTATCCCCGGTGAGTTCCAGGGGCGCTTACAATACGCGCGGCCCTTCGCCGGCTCTGCCTTTGCCAGCGACGCCGACGACGAGCGCTGGTGGTTCGAACTGACTTATCAGTTCTGACCGTTACCAGGCCCTGAAATTGTGACCTCGTTCACGGTTCCAGGTGCATGGCCCGGGTTACCAATGCTTATGCCGGATTGAACACCATGGGGTAGCTGCGCACGACGTCCTGAGGGAGGAGGGAGGTGCGCGGTCTATCTTGCAAAACCGATGTTGTGCAGGCAGCGGGCGGCATGCGCACATCCCAGGGTACGCCGAATGTTGTCGAAGAGACCGAAGCCTCGCGCCCGCCGTGGGCGGCCGGCGCTGATGTATGCAGCGCGCGCCAGTGCCGTGGCGAGTGTGTTGCTCTCGGCGCTTCTCTCTCCCCAGGCTACGTGGGCCGGGCCTACCGGCGGACAGGTCGTGGCAGGCAGCGGCTCCATCCAGAGACCGAATGCCGCCACTACCGTCATTCAGCAGCAAACCCCCTCTCTGGCCATCGACTGGAGCGGCTTCGACGTCGCCGGACACGAGCTGGTTAAATTTCAGCAACCGTCCTCCTCGTCGGCGGTTCTCAACCGTGTGTTCAATGAGTTGCCGAGCCAGATTCATGGCCGCATCCAGGCCAATGGCCAGGTGTTCATCATGAATCCAAATGGCGTGGTATTCGGTCCCGGCGCGCGGGTCGAAGTGGGTGGATTGATGGCCTCGAGCCTGGACATCGATATCGACGATTTCATGAACGGCCGCTATCGATTCAACGCACCGGAGGGCAGCCATCCCGGCATGGTCGTCAATCGCGGCATGATCGAAGCGGCCACCGGGGGCAGTGTTGCGCTGCTCGGCGCAGGGGTCAGCAATGAAGGCGTCATCATCGCCGAACTCGGCCATGTATTGATGGGCGCGGGCCGCCAGGCGTTGGTGGATTTCGACGGCGATGGCCTCATTCGTTTCCAGGTCGATGGCGCACTACTGGAAAACTTGGCCGAGGGGAACGCGAATCAGGACGAGGCGTCCGGCGGCGCGGTGGTCAACAGCGGCGAGATTTACGCCGACGGTGGCCAGGTGCTGATGAGCGCCACAGTGGCGCGGGGCGTTTTCGATCGCGCCGTCAACAACACGGGCATTATTCGCGCCGCCGGCATTGATCGTTCCGGCGGTGCGGTGAGATTAACGGCCACCGGCGCCAGCGTCGAAAACGCAGGCCACATCGATGTGTCGGCGCCGGGTGCGGGCGTTGCCGGGACGGTAGTGCTGAGCTCCGACATTAATGTGATGCAAAGCGGCCAGATCCGTGCCGACGCCGCCGGGGGCGCCGGCGGAAGCATCATGCTGGAAAGCGCCGGGCTCACACTGCTCGATGCCGCGAGCCACATCTCGGCCCGTGCCACCCGCGGGCGCGGCGGCGAGGTGCGGGTGCTGGGCGAATCGGTGGCAATGCGCGATGCCGCGACCATCGACGTGTCCGGCGGTTTTGGCGGCGGTACGGTGCTGGTGGGCGGCGGCTATCAGGGCGCCGACCCCTCCATGGCCAATGCGCGCATAACCGGCATTGCCCCTGGCGCGCGAATCAACGCCGACGCCACCGCAGCGGGCGATGGCGGTACGGTGGTCGTATGGTCCGAGGACACAACGAACTATTTCGGTTCTATCAGCGCCCGCGGTGGCCCGGCCGGCGGTAACGGCGGGTTTGCGGAAGTATCCGGCAAGCGCTATCTCGCATACCGTGGCGATGCCGATCTGACGGCATCCAACGGTGAACGCGGTGTGTTGCTCCTGGATCCTCAGAGTATCGAAATTGTCGGCGGGTCCGGCGACGGCGATCTCGACGGTTTTGACACGAAATTCGCGGGCATTGGTGCCAACAGCGCGGCGGCCACAATACTGTTCTCCAACGCGGGCCCCAGCGTTGTTTATCAGTCTGAAATAGAAGCCCAGAGCGCCACCGCCAATATTACCTTACAGGCGACGCGGTCGATTTCCACCCGCGGTACGTTCACCAACGGGGCACTGAGCCTGGCGCCGGACAGCAGTTTGCTGATCGAAACCCGCAACGCCGGCAGTAAGGAGACGGGTCTCATCAATCTCGTCGGCAGCACCCACGGCCCGGGACTGAATATCGTGACCTCGGGCACCGGCACTATCAGCGTACACTCCGGCGCCGGCGGTGATCGCAGTACGCCGATCCGGTTGCCGAATTTGATCTCCGCCAGCGACATTCACATCTCCGCCGGCGGCGGGCTCGGCTCCTCGGTGCTGGTTTTCGGCACCCTGTCCGGCGCCAACATCAGCGTCGATGCCACCGGGGCGGTGACGGTGCTTGGCGGCGCGCGCCTGGTGGCCGGCGGTGACGGCAC
>Ga0055476_10000231_pt1 | contig 14164 bp, 12 predicted proteins | sample Muzzi_CordC_D2_FD_57682 | JGI IMG/M metagenome (GOLD analysis project Ga0055476, IMG submission 57682) | Wetland microbial communities from San Francisco Bay, California, USA, that impact long-term carbon sequestration - Muzzi_CordC_D2 | ecosystem: Environmental > Aquatic > Marine > Wetlands ... | reverse complement strand
CGGGCCGCCGGCGCCTCCGGGCTCGACGGACATCGCTCCCGATCCGCCGGACGGCGTCGTCGCGATCGCGGACTTCTCGGTCTTGGCGGCTTCCCTGAACGGACCTCCGGGACCGTCGGGCACGACTTCCGGAACGACGGCCTGCCCGTAAGGAACGGGTCGAGCCACGAACGCTTCACACGTTGAAACACTTGATTGGACCAATCAAACCCAAAGCAGGAGAAACAAATGCGGACTCTGAAACTCACCATGATGGTGGCCCTGGCGCTCGCGCTGGGTGCTGCCAACGCAAACGCATCATCGGTCGACATCATCTGGCAGGGCTCGAACAGCGGTACGACCGTCGCAACGGGCGGCGCTCATACCGCTAACATCGTGCTCACCATCGGCGGCGGCGACACCGGACTCGGCGGCGGCGGCGCAGGCCTCACCCTGTCGGCCGACTCGACCGGCGGCGCGACGATGACGGCCGGCACCCAGGTCGTGCTCGCGGGCTGGCTCAACCTCGCCTCCACGGCTGGGACTCCGTCCGACCCGCACTGGGGCGAGATGCTCTCGCAGGGCGACCTGTTCGGTTCGGGCGCCTCGCTCGCACCGGGCAGCTCGACGATCATCGGAACGATCACCGTGACCGACGACGGCACGGCGGGTACGGTTCTGATGGGTGTCACCGGTGCCGGTAACGACATCGTGAACCCGGGTGCGGTCAGCCTCCTCGGCGAGTTCACGTTCGGCGGCGGCAACATCACCGTCATTCCGGAGCCGACCACGGCGAGCTTGCTCGGCCTCGGTCTCCTCGGCCTCTCGGTCGCGGGTCGGAATCGCAAGAACTAGAGCAGCCCTGCTGATCTAGCGAAGATGAAGGCGCCCCGAGCTTCGGCTCGGGGCGCCTTTCTCTTTTTGCAGACCGTTTGCGCGAAAAGGATCTGGACCGCGCCGCGCGAATGAACGAAACTCGGCCGCGCGGCGTCCAACGGAGAATTCGCGGGACGCCGGACGCTGCAGCTCACGCGACGCCACTTCTTCGACGGAGATCTCTTGCCGATGCCGCACGCCGACAACCTGAGCCGCGCCCTGCTGGCGCTGATCCTCCTCTGCCTCGTCGTGGGCATTCTCCGCGGCGACGGTGGCTCGAGCCCGGCGGCGACGGGCAATGCGCCCGAGGTCGCTGCGCGATCGAGCGGAGGCGAGCGTTACATCCTCCGAGTCATCGGGCTGCAGCGAAAGCCGCCGCTGATGCTGCGAACCGACACCGCGACCGGTGAAGCCTGGATGATGGGCGTCCAGGGCCCGGGCGTGTGGAAGGCACTGCGCGAAGGACCGGACGGAGTGCCTGCCGCGGGCGCCGTCGCGGCCGGGCGTTTCGAGATCTACGCGGTGAAGCTGCGCCGAGGAGCGCCGAATCTGGTGCGCGTGGACCACCTCACGGGGCGGATCTGGCGCACGGGCTCGACCAGCGGCGGCGCCTGGGTCGCGGTGCCGAACCCGGGCGAGCCGTCGCCCGCGGCCGCCGGGTCGAGCCGGCCGCCGCCCGCGGCCGCCGATGACGACATCGATTCCGCGGCCCCGGAAGGCGGCGACGCGGTCGAGGCTGCGGACGACGATCTCGCAGACGACACCGAGTAGTCGAGCCGTGGCTCGGAGATCGGGCTCGACGGCGACTACCGCGCGCGCGTGAGGCCCCGCAGCACCAGCTCCACCAGGTCTTCGAAGCAGCGATCGACCGGTCGAGCGCGCAGCCGGCGCTCGTAGGGCGACTGCTCGCTCTTGATCGCGCCGTTCGCGAGCGTCCAGAGCATGTTGGCGACGGCCCAGCAATCGTGCGGCGCGAACTCGCCCTCCTGCACGCCGCGCTCGAGTGTGCGCGCGACCACGCCCAGGCTGCGCTCCCAGAGCGTCGTGACCGATTCGACCACGGACTCGGGCAACGGCCCGATCAGCTCCTGGTTCTCGACCGCCCAGAAGATCTGGAAGTAGTCCGGGTGTTCGACGTAGTGGCGCAGATAGAAGCGGCCGAGCCGGCGGATCTGGTCGGGCGCGGACAACGAGGAGTCGATCGCGCGCGCGAGCTTGTCCTCGAACTGCTCGCCGTCGTGGGCGAGCACGGCGACGTAGAGCTCGGCCTTGTTCTCGAAATAGCGGTACAGTGTTCCCTTCGCGACGCCCGCGCAGATCGCCACCTCGTCGAGGTTCGCGTCCTTGAAGCCGTCGCGGAAGAAGATCGTCTTCGCGGCCTCGAGGATCCGCCGCTGCGATTCGGCCTTCTTGCGCTCGCGCCGAGTGCCGCCGGGCGATCCCGCTTCGCGGGACCTGGGCTCGCTCCGCTCGTCGGGCGGGTCGAAGGGAGTTGCGAAGGGTCTAGTCGCGGGCACGGCGCAGCTCCGCGATCAGGTACGGCCGCATCGCCTCCGGCTCGATCAGGGTTTCCAGCGAGCCGACGTCGCGCGCGCGCTCGACGCTGTGGATGGCGTCGAACTCCGCGGCGATTTCGCTCTGCTTGTCGAGCAGCACCTCTTCCCAGATCCGCTCGAAGGCCTCGCGTGCTTCGACGCTCGACCGGCCCTGCGCGGCGCGACGGCGCTGGACCACACGCGGATCGATGGCGGTGCGGGCGCGCACCTCGCGCGAGAACACCACGGCTGCGGCCGGGCCACCGCCGATCACCGACGCGAAGGAGCCCGTGAGCGCGGCCGGACGCAGCCGTTCGTTGAGCGCGCCCGAGAAGACCACGTAGGCGCCGCCGTGATAACGCGACACCACCAGGAACACGAGCGGCCCGTCGAAGTTCACGACCGCCCGTGCGATCTCGGCGCCGTACTCGAGCTGGAGCTTGCGCATCGATTCGGGCGAGCCGTCGAAGCCGGACAGGTTCGCGAGGATCACGGCGGGACGGTTGCCGCTCGCGGCGTTGAGCGCGCGCGCGACCTTCTTCGACGACTGCGGAAACAGCGTGCCGCCGGTCCAGACCGCGGGCCCGTCGGCGTCGTGGTCGCCGTCGCGCGGCAGATTGCGGCTCTCGATGCCGATCAGGCTGATGGGTTGGCCTCCGAGATGGGCGTCCCAGACGATCGCGGTCTCGGCCCCTTCCCAGCTGCGCCAGCGCTCGAGCTGGCCGCCGTCCTGGTCGATCACGGCTCGCATCAGCTGGCGCATCGCGAACGGTCGCTTGCGATCCGCGTTGCGGCTGTCGAAGATCTCGCCGATGGTGTCGAATTCGTGGCCGTCGCTGCGCTCGCAGCGGTAGCTGGTGACCTTCCGATCGTCCGGGTCCGCGCTTTCGGCGACGCGCGGGCCGGCCTCACCCGGCGCGACGTAGCTGTAGCGGTAGTGGTCGTAAAGCAGCCGGTAGGCGGCGACGAGGTTGTCGGCGTAGTACTGGGCTTCGCCGTTCGGTCCCATCACGCGTTCGAAGCCGCCGATCGCGGATTCGTCCTCCGCGGATACCGAACCCGACGCTTCGAGCGCGGCCCGGCCCGTGAGCACCATCGATGCGCCCGGTGTCATGATCAGCACGCCGCGCGTGTGTTGGAGCATGGTCGCGAGCGCGTTGAAGTAGCTCTGGGCGCCGACGTTCACGCCCTGGACGAGAATGTGGATGGCGCCGCCGGCCTGCGTGAAGGTGACGATGCGACGCACCACGCGCGCGGTCGCGTCGAGATTCTCGGTGCCGCTGTCCATTGCAATGCGCGCGCCGCTCGACACCGGCAGCCACTCGACCGGCAGCTGCTCGGCTTCGGCGAGGTCGAGTGCGGCGGTGATGCGGTCGCATTCGGGTGCGGCGAGCGACCCCATGCCTTGCGTCGGATCGGACAGGATCAGCACCCGGCGCATGCCCTCCGGGTGTTTCGCAGTCGGGGTGTCGATGATTCCGAAGACGATTGCACTCGGGTTCAGCCCCGGCATTCGGCCCGCCGCACTGACCGCCACCGGCGGGTCACAAGCGTCGCGCAGCTCGAATTCTTCGAAGCTGCCCGGCGGAAGCTCGGCGCCGGTATCCGCCGCGCCGTTCTCGAGCATGCGGATGATCTCGTACGGATAGACGAGCTTGCGACGTCGGGCTGCGACCACCTTGCGCTCGTACGCCTGCGCGGGCAGCAGCGCCGCGTGGTGCGGCGCGCGCCACGACATCTCCATGTGGCTGCCGGTCGGGTCCGCGATCACGATCTCGATCGGCCGGGCGGGTCGTTCCGGCGCCGCGGCGTCGAGCACGCTCAGCCGCGCAATCACCTTCTCGAGCCCGAGGTGACGCGTGGCGGGGTAGAGGCGGCGGGTCAGACGGTCGACGGCGTCGGGGTCGAGCAGCAGCGGCGGCGCGACGAACAACGCGAGGCGGTTCCAGTGCAGCCGCCGTCGCGGGTCGCGCAGGCTCAGCGCGTTGCGCAGCGTGCGCGAGGCATCGAGGAAGGCGCGCTCGAAGGCGGGCAGGTGCAACGTCATCTCGCTGCCCGCATCGGGCGAGCGGCCGCGCACGTCGGCGAGCACGAAGATCCGCTCGTCGCCCGAGTTGTCGCGGCTGCGCAGGTGGAAGCAGAAGATGTCGTCGGGCGCATCGAGGCGCTCGAGCTCGAAGCCCTGCAGCCGGTCGAGACCGATGCGAGCGGCGGTCTCGGGATGCAGCGCGTGCAGATCGCGGCGTTCTTCGAGCCCCGTCTCGCCGCTGACGAAGCTCGAATGCGCGGTGCGCCCGTCCTTCGTCACGGTCGTGAAGGTGAGCCGGCGTGCGGGCAGGCCCTCGCGCAGGAAGGGTTCCGCGGCCGCGTGCAGTGTCTCGAAGCTCCAGTCCGCGTCGACCGGGATCAGCAACTCGATGGCGTGGACGCCGCCGGACGGTGCCTCGCGGCTCACGATCGCGCTCTTGTCCGCGGCGCGCGCGGCGCGGGCGAGGCGCTCGAAGGTCGGACCGAGGTCGTCCGGCCCGGCGAGGCTGCCGAGGATGATGCGGCCGTCGACGAGGTCGAGGCGCTCCACCAGGATTCCACCGATCACGCCCGAGGTGTGGGAGCTCGGGGTGCTGTCCGCATACAGGCGGCACAAGAAGGCGGCGACCGCGACGGCCCGGCGTCGCGGGTCGTCGTCGTCGAGCCAGCGCCCGACGCGGTGGAACACCCCGAGGGGTGCGTTGACGAGGTGCGTGAGGACATCCATCGGCGGGAGCGTGACCTCGGACTCCGCACCCGCGAGCCAGGCGTCGACATCCTTGCTGGTCCGCTCGGCCTCGCGTTCGATTTCCGGACGCTGGAAGATCGCGTAGCTGGTTTCGATCGCGAAGTCGGCGAGTGCGTCGTGGATCAGACCGCGCATGCCCGCGATGCGTTCGAGCGCGTTGGCGAGCCGCGCATCGTCGTCGAGGCGGATACCGCGCCCGGCCAGCGCGTGGATGCGTCGAACACTCGCGAGCACCAGCCGGTGGCGCAGCTCGGGGGCGAGCTGCGACGCGAGGATGCGCAGCGTCGCGCGCTCGAGCCCCTCGCCGTACTCGAGCCCGGTCGCTTCGTAGTGGGCCAGCGCGGCGCGCAGCAGCGTCCGGAACTCGTTGCTGAGGCTCTCGCCCCCGTCCTCGAGACGCCGCACGTAATTGCGCAGCTGCGCGTAGTTCGACGGTATGGGGTCCCCCCCGCGCACTCTCCGGGGCGCGCGGATGAACAGCTGCTCGATGTCGATGAACAGCGACAGCTCGTGGCGGGCTTCGGCGAGCTCCTCGCAGAACGATTCGGAGAGCTCGTCGGGGAGCGGCGCTTCGAGGAAGGCCGCGAGCTTCTCGCCGCGCTCGGGGTTCACGTCGTAACCCATCACGAGTCGGCGGACCTCGTCGCGTGCGGCCGCGATCGCGGCCCGACGCAGCTCGGGTCGCGCCGCTTCGGCTGCGAGCAGGTCGGGGAGCGGCGCGCCGTCGCTCGCGCCGGGCCGGAAGAAGAGGTCGAGTGGGTCCGGGCCGAGCGGCAGCTCGAGGCGCTCGCCCGGGAATTCCGCCGTGCCGCCGTCTTCGGCGACATCGATCACGAGCAGCAGCTCGCCCGACGCGACCTGCTGCCCGCTGCGAACCGCGATCTCCTTGACCACGCCTGCGACCTCGGCCTGGAAGCCGATCTCCATCTTCATCGCTTCGAGGAGTCCGAGGGTCTGCCCCGGTACCACGCGATCGCCGACTTCGACATCGAGCGAGACCACCATCGCGGGCGTGCCCGCGCGGACCTGTCCGGCGAGCTCGCTGCTGAAGCGATACGGGTGGGCCTCGACTTCGATCCGCACGCCGCGGTCGGAGAGGTCGTGGAGCACGCGCAGCGAGCGCCCGCCGATTTCGAGGCTCGCGGCGTACGTGCCCTTGCTGCGCAGCTTCACGGTCGTCACGCGGCCGTCGAGGTGCACCCGGTAGCGCCAGGCGCCGACGGCGAAGACGGCGATCCGGTAGCTCTCGCCGCCGCGCGAAAGGTCGATGCGTTGGCCCGTCGAGGCCGGGATCGAGGTCGGGGTCAGGCTCGTGGGATCGGCGAAGAAGGCGCAGCGCGCGACGTCGCGCACGCGCCGGTAGAACAGGATGGCGGCCGCGACCAGCGCCTCGACCGCGTAGGCGTCGGAGCCGGTCCGCAGCTCGGGCGAACCGTCGAGCCATTCCGTGTCGTAGTCGGCCGCGCGGTAGCGTTGCGTGTCGAGCAGATCGATCAGGTAACCCTTGTTGCTCGCTCCGCCGACGACGACGAGCTCGAAATCCGTGAGCGCACACGCGAGTCGCGCGCGCGCCTCGTCGCGGGTGTCGCCGCATGCGATCACCTTCGCGATCAGCGAGTCGAAGTCGGGCGGCACTCTACAGCCCGCGGCGATGCCGGAGTCGACTCGCACGCGCGGCCCGAGCGCGGGATCGAAGATCTCGATGTCGCCCGGCGCGGGCAGGAAGTCGGCCTCGGGGTCTTCCGCGCAGACGCGGGCTTCGATGGCGACGCCCGGCCGAGGCTCCGGCCGCGGCGGCAGCTCCTCGCCGCGCGCGATGCGGATCTGGAGCTGGACGAGGTCGATGCCCGTGATCTCCTCGGTGATGCCGTGCTCGACCTGCAGGCGCGGGTTGACTTCGAGGAAGTAGAACGCGCCGTCCGCGACCAGGAATTCGACGGTGCCCACGCCCACGTAACCGACCTTCGCGACCAGCCGTACGGCAGCCTGCTCGAGCCCGTCGATCAGCGCGGGATCGAGGCCGGGCGGCGGCGCCTCTTCGATCACCTTCTGGTGGCGCCGCTGCACCGAACAATCGCGGCAGCCGTACGCGACTGCGTTGCCGCGCGTATCGGCCGCGATCTGCACCTCGATGTGACGGCCGGCGCGCAAGCGTCGCTCGAGGAAGACGGTCGGGTCGCCGAAGGCCGCGAGGCCCTCCGCGGTCGCGCTCTCGAACGCGACCGCGATCTCGCCGGCGCAGTCGACCGCGCGAATGCCGCGCCCACCGCCTCCGGCCGAGGCCTTGATCATCAGCGGGTAGCCGATCCGCTCGGCGCAGGCCTCGGCGGCGGCCCGGTCCGCGACGGCGCCGCCGCTCCACGGAATCACCGGCACGCCGGACTGCTCGGCGATCTGCTTCGCGGCGACCTTGTCGCCGAGCCGGCGCATCACCTCGGCGGACGGTCCGAGGAATGCGATTCCGGCCGCTTCGACCTTCGCGACGAACTCCGGATCTTCGGCGACGAAGCCCCAGCCCGGCCAGACCGCGTCCACTCGGGCCGCGGTGAGCGTCGCGATCAGACCGTCGTGATCGAGATAGGCCGCGACGGCGTTGCCCCCTCCCGTCGTCGTGAGCTGGAGCGAGTGGTCGGCGTGGCGCACGAACGGCGCTTCACGGTCGACGCCGGTGTAGAGCGCGATCGCTTCGAGCTCGGAGCCCTCGAGCGCGCGGAGCGCCTTGACGGCGCGAATGCAGCGCATCGCGGCCTCGCCGCGATTGACGATGGCGAGTCGCCGGATGCGTGACGGCGACCGGCTCATCGCGCGACTGCCACGGTTTCGCCGGCCGGTCGGCACGCGTAGGCGACGAATCGCCCGTGGTGGGACAGCGACAACATCGCGACCGCGTGTCCGTCGCGGTGCTGCAAGCACGGGATCCGCGAGCTGCTGCGCACCACGAGGTCGCCGGGATCGGTCGCGAGCCGTGGGGCGAGGTCGCGGATCGCGAGCCGCCGCACCGCGCGACTCGGCGAATCGGCCGACGTGTCGTCGGGATACGGACCGACTCCGGTGAACATCGCCGCCACCAGGCCGCTCGGCGCCACGGCGACCGCGTGAATGCAATCGCCGCGGCGATGCACTCGAACGGGATAGTCGACCGAGCCGTGCCGTACGCTGCCGTGCAGCTCGCCGTCCCGGCCGGCGTGGAACCCGCCCGCGAACGTCGCCGCGAACTTCACCGGTGAGAAGACGGTGTCGGGGTCGGCGCGCTTCGCGACCTTGTAGGCGCTTTCCTTCGCGGCCCAATGGGCCCAGCGTCGCGCCTCGTCGTCGTCGTCGTCCGCGATCGCCCGGCGCTCGCAGGTGCTGAACACGCGCGTGTCGAAGCGCGCGTGGCGGGAACGCCGGCGCGTGACGGCCATGTCGACCACGTCATTCCCGACCATCGAAGTACTCCGTCTCCATTTCGGAAAGTCTTCGGACCACTTGCCGCACCAGCTCGCGAGATCCACGCAGGCCCGCGGCGTCGGTCTTGGGCTCGATCTCACTCACCGCTGCGTAGAAGCGGTCGCCCCGCTCGGGCACGGCGGAGAACGCGCTCTGATGCGCCCCGCGCAGGTAGACGCACAGCACGCGGCAGTCGGGGACCGATCGGATCACCCGCCCGACTCCGGTGGCTGCGTTTTCCACCTCGACGCGCCCACTGCGGCTGCGTCCGCCTTCCGGGAAGATCAGCACCGACTCGTGCTTGCGCAGCAGATGGGCCACGCGGGACAGCACGCCGGCCACATCGCGGCGACGCCCGCCGCGGTGGATCGGGACGCACTTCAGCACGTAGACGGCGGCCTTCTGCCACGAGTTCGCAGCGAAATTCAGGCGTTCGGGGACGTTCCACGGCAGCGCCGAGAAGTGCACGATGAACCACAGGGGATTCCCGAGCGCCCACGTGATCAGGAACGAATCGACCATCGTCAGGTGGTTGGCACAGACGAGAAGCGGCGCACTGCCACGTGCGCGGATCTCGCGGGCTGCCCGGCGGACCTCCGCGAGATTGTCGATGCGATAGCCACCGATGAATCGCAATGCGATCCAGATCAGCATGAGCGAGAAAGGTGAGAGCAGGCGGGAGATTTCCCGCTGAACCACCAGGTACGCGCGCGCCGGCAGCTCGAGATCGGCAGACGCTTCGCCCGGCGTGCGTTGCACTACTCGAGCTTCGACTCGATCAGCTCGATCGCGTTTCCGACCGTCTCGACGCTGTCGACGTCGTCGTCGGCGATCTCGATGTCGAATGCGTCCTCGAACTCGAGCACGACGTCGACCAGGCGCGCCGAGTTCACCTTGAGATCGTCGAGGATGTGGGTGCTGGCGCTCACGTTGTCGAGCGCCGCCTGGTTCTTGACGTACGGAGTCAGGATCTTCACGACCTTCTCGAAGACTTCGGTTCCCATGATGTGCTCCTCCTGGATGGGGCGTTGGCTTTCAGTCCTGCCACTTGCGGAATACGAGGCAACAGTTGACGTCTCCGAACCCGAAGCCGGCCTTGATGACGACGTCGAGATCGGGGATTTCGAGCAGCGCGTGCGGGATCGAAGCCGCGTAGGGTTCGATCTCGGGATGCACGTCTTCGCAGTTGATCGACGGGTGCACGAAGCCGCCGGTGAGCATCAGCACCGAGGCGACGGACTCGATCGCACCCGCTGCGCCCAGGCCGTGGCCGATCATCGACTTGGTCGACGTGATCGGCGGCAGTGTCTCCGGGCTGCAGTCGAGCGCCTTCGCCCAGGAGCCCACCTCCTTGGGGTCCGCGCCGGTGGCGGTCAGGTGGCCGTTGATCGCGCCGACGGCCGAGCCCTCGAGGCCCGCGTCGGCGAGCGCACCGCGGATGCAACGCTCCACGCTCTCGGGATTCGGTGCGGTCATGCTGCCGCCGCCGCGGTGGCCGCCGCAGTTGACGAAGCTGCCCAGCAGCTCGGCGTGGATCCGAGCGCCGCGCTGCTGCGCGCTGTCGAGGCTCTCGAGCATCAGTGCGCCGGCTCCCGCAGCGGGAACGAAGCCGGCCGCCGAGGCGCTCATCGGCCGCGAGGCCCGCTCGGGCGCGTCGTTGAACTTTCGACACAGCACCCGCATCGCGTCGAAGCCGGCCCAGATGTAGTGGCTCGCTCCTTCGGCACCACCGCACAGCATCCTGTGCGCGAGTCCGTTGCGAATCCGCTCGGCGCCCATGGAGATGGCTTCGCTGCCGGTGCTGCAGGCGCTGGAGTTGGTCGTGACCTGGTTGCCGAGTGCGAGCAGGCCGGACAATCGCGCCGAGATGCCGCTCGCCATCACCTGTTCGACCGCGGTGCTGCCGAGTCGTCGCACCTTCTTCGCGTCGGTGAGAGGGACGACCTTGGCAGCGATCGTGTCCATGCCGCCGATGCCGGTTCCGAAGACGGTGCCGGTATCCCAGTCGACCCGCTCGTCGCTGCGCTCGGGCCGCTCGAGGCCCGCGTCCTGCCAGGCCTCGAGCGCGGCGATCGACGCCACGCGGTGCCCGGAGTTCATCGCGAGCAGGTCGTCCTCGTCGAACAGGGCTTCCGCGAGCTCGTCGATCCCCTGCGGCACTCCGGCAACGTGGGAGCCGAACCCCTGCTCGACCATGTTCGCGTTGACGCGGATTCCGCTCCGGCCCTTGCGGATCGCGAGTTCGAAATCGCGCACGTTGTTGCCGTTTGCAGCAAGCACGCCGAGACCCGTGATGACCACGCGCCGCGGGACCCGTGCGCGCTCGGCTCGACTCATCGCATCACTCCCATGCCGGACACGTTCCCCGAACAGACGACGGTGCCGTCGTCTAGCTTCATCTCCGCCTCGGCGCGCAGCTTGCGCCGGCGCCAGAAGACCTTCCTGCATTCGACGGTCACGCGGTCGCCGGGTTTCACGATCCCACCGAAATCCACACTCGCGTCGGTGAACAGCGTCATCATCTTCTCGGGGTCGTAGCCGCCCGGCTCGCGCGAAACCAGGTAGATCCCGAGTGCGACGATGCCCGCTTGCGCCATCGATTCGATCAGGATCACGCCCGGTGTCACCGGGTTCCCCGGAAAGTGCCCGCGATAGAAGTCGGACTCGGGCCGGAACCGGTAACGCGAAACGATGTGATCCTCGTCGAGCTCGAGTATCTCGTCGATGAAACGGAACGGCTCCTGCTGTGGGATCGCCGCGAGCACCTCTTCGGATGTCATCGCCATCGGGCTCATCGCTCCATCTTGCCGCCGCGCGAAAACTCCGACGGATTCGGGTAGTCGCTGTACGCGATTCGCTCGAAGGTGCCGACCTTTGCGCGCTTGACGCTGTAGATCGCTTCGTCGTCGACGAGCAGCGTGGCGTCGCCGATCACCATCGAGGCTCCCGAGCGCTCGAGGACGGTATAGCGTCGCACGTCGATCTCATAGCGGATCACCCGGTCGTGCGGCCGGATCTGGCCGTAGAATTCGACCTCGCCGCAGCCGAGGGCCCGACCCGAGCCGCTGCCCCCGCACCAACCGCAGAAGAAGCCGAGCAGCTGCCAGACGCCGTCGACGCCGAGACATCCGGGTTGCACCGGGTCGCCGAGGAAATGGCACTGGAAGAACCAGTCGTCGATGTGTACGTCGCGTTCCGCGACGATCCGACCTCGCGGGCCGTCGCGGCGGATCTCGAGGATGCGGTCGACCATCAGCATCGGCGGCGCGGGCAGCCGAAGCGTCCACTCGGGCGGTGCGTCGGTCACGAGCGTGCCGTGCGACATCCCCAGAAGCTCCCGCTTGTCGAAGCTCTTGCGGGACTTGAAGTCCTCGAAATTCACGGCTTGCTCCCGAATCGCAGTAGATAGCTCGACCATGTCAGTCCGGAGCCGACGCCGACGAGCGCGATGTCGTCGAGATCGGTCCACTTGTCCCAGTACATCGACACGACCGAGGCCGAGCTGGCGCAACCGGTATTTCCGAACCACTCGACGTTCGTATGGTGGCGATCGCCGGGAATCTCGCACTTCCGGCAGACGGTCTCGAGCATGCGCTGGTTGGCCTGATGGCCGATGAAGTGGAATCGTCGCGCGTCGCATTCGAACTCGTTCTTGAGCGCCATCAGGCAGTGGCGCATGCGTTTGATCCCGAAGGTCTGCACGGTGCGGCCGGTCTGCTCGAAATGTCCGCCCCGCGCCACCGTGATCTTGTCCCAGCCGGCGGGACTCGAGTCGAGGGTGTTGCCGAGCACCGTCGCCCGTCCGGCATGGCGCGTCGAGACGACCGCGGCCGCGGCGCCGTCGCCCCACAGCACCGCCGTGGAGCGATCGTTGTAATCGACCGTCTTGGTGAGTGATTCCGGTACGACGAGCAGCACGTAGTCCGGGAGTTTCTCGGGCTGCATCAGTGAGAGCATGTAGAGCTGGGTGTAGAAGCTCGTGCAGGCCGAATTGATGTCGAAGGCGGGAACTTCCATCTCGAGCGCGTTCGCGATCGTGCAGGCCTCCGACGGGATCTGCCAATCCGGGCCCGAACCGCCCGCGATCACCATGCCGATGTCCTCACGCGAAATTCCCGCGCGCTCGAGTGCGGCGTCGGCGGCACGTTGCCCCATGTCCGCGTTCGAGTGCGAAGCCGCTTCCATCGCCGCGAGCGGGTTCGCGTTGCGGGTTTCGCGGATGTAGTCGAGGGGCAGCACCGTGCGCCGCGAGCGGATTCCGACGCGTTCGATGATCCACTGATCCGTCGTGCCGATGTCGAGCTCCTCCAGGAAACGATTGGTGATCTCGTTGCCCGGGTTGAAGTGCGCAATCGAATGCACGTGGAGACTCATCGGATCGCCCCCGAGATGTGTTCGCCGCCGTCGACGCGAATCACCTCGCCGTTCACCCAGGCGGCATCGGGCGTACTGAGCAGGTAGATCATGTTGGCGACATCGCGCGGGGTGGTCAGTCGACCGAAGGGATTGCGCTGACGTGCGGCCGCCTTCAGGTGGTTGCTGCCCGGAATGGCCGCCAGAGCGGGGGTGTCGGTGACGCCGGCCTGGATCACGTTCGAGCGTACGCCGTGCGGCGCCAGCTCGACCGCCATCGAGCGCGAGATCGACTCGAGCGCGACCTTGGCCGCAGCGACCGCGGCGTAGCCCTTCCAGGCGACTTCGTTGCCTTCGCTCGTGAGCCCGAAGACGCGGGCGTCGTCCGCGAACAGCCCGCGCGCGAGCAGGGTCTGCGCCCAGCCGAGCAGCGACGTCCCCATGCTGAAGATGGTGCGCTCCAGATCTTCGTCCTCGATGAAGGACTGCTGGGGATACTCGGGCAGGCTGGCGAGCGACTGCAGCGCGTCGGCGCCCTCGCTGAAGAGCTCGTCGACCGCCGCCGAGAGATCGTCAACCGAGATCCCGAGGCGTTCCGCCAGCCGATCGCGCCCCGGCATCGGTTCGACCTTCTCGGGTGCGATCAGCTTGAGATTGCCGAACGCGATCGAGTGCAACAGGACCTTGACCCGGCCTTCGGGACCCGCCTCGGCGACCAGGGAAGCGAGGATCTCGTCGCGCTTGTCGGCGGACAGCGCGTCGGCGTTGAAGCTCAGGAAGTGCGCCCCGCTGTTGCGGATCTTCTCGAACTCGGGCTCGATGCGTGCCATCGCGCCGCGCCGGTCGCGGTGCACCACGCAGACGCTCATGCCGTTCTCGGCGAGCTTCTGTGCGCTGGCGAGCCCGAAGCCGCTCGAGCCCCCGAGGATCAGCGCCCAGTCGCCGCGGTCGAAGGCAGTGGTCAAGTCCGTCGTCTCCCGATCCGCGGCGCGGGTCGTCATCCCGCTTGGCGGTCTTCGTGCATCCGTTCGAGGTTACCGATGCCGGGGAGGATCCGGAGCGTCATCCACACTCCATCCGATCCGAGTCCGGCGATCGACGATTCGCGATCACCGCAAAGCTCGCAGCCGGATCGACCCCCGCCCCCACAGAAAAATGACTCTCGGTCAGATTTGATTCGTACTAGATTATGACTTTAAGTCAGCTTCTGTCAACC
>Ga0055476_10000230_pt1 | contig 14166 bp, 9 predicted proteins | sample Muzzi_CordC_D2_FD_57682 | JGI IMG/M metagenome (GOLD analysis project Ga0055476, IMG submission 57682) | Wetland microbial communities from San Francisco Bay, California, USA, that impact long-term carbon sequestration - Muzzi_CordC_D2 | ecosystem: Environmental > Aquatic > Marine > Wetlands ... | reverse complement strand
TGGCTTTACTTTTAGAGTCTATTTGAGCGCCTCCTTTGTATATAATTTTTCTGATAAGATGAAATTCTGTACTTTATCCGGGACAAGGTATTTGATGGATTTTTTTGATTCCACAAAGGACCTGATATCGGTAGATGAAATCTCAATTCCCTTGATTTCTATAAATACTATTTGCCTTTCATTATTGGTATATGAAATCACGTTTTCAATACTATTATAATATCGAAATTCGTCTTTGAGCGCAAGTGGTACCTTACAAGAATCGAGCTCCGAAAAACCGGGTCTGGTTATTACTGCGAAATTGCTGAGTTCAAACAAGGTCAAATAATTTTTCCAGGTTTCAATTTCGTTAAATTGCTCGTTGCCCAAGATGAAATACAACTCAACGTCATTCTCAGTCTCAATGAAATATTTAAGGGTGTGAATAGTGTATGACGGAGTATCTCTTTCTAGCTCAAATTCTGATACATCGAAATATGTGTTTCCTTCAATGGCAAGACTTATCATCTGAAGCCGTTTTTGGGCATCAGTAATCAGGGATTCTGTTTTATGAGGAGGGACTCCGGAGGGTATAAAATAAACTTTATCAAGCTCAAGAATTTCCCTTATTTCCTCAGCGGCTCTAAGATGTCCAAAATGAATAGGATCAAATGTGCCTCCGAAAAGGCCTATCTTTTTTTGTGCTTTAGCATTCATGATATATAGAAAATATTAACATGCCAGGGGATTGATAACTAACTAGCTAGAGGTAGCCCTCTATCATAACTTCATCTTTTATTTTAGTTACTTTCATGTTTTTTATCGAAAGAGATTGTTTGATTGTTGGAATTCCAAGCTCCCCTATCATACTGATTCCTTCAGAGCCGACAATCTTAGGGGAATAAAAGAAAACTACTTTATCTACAATTCCGCTACTAAGAGCTGACGCGGCAACTTTACTACCCCCTTCAATTAAGACACTCATCATTTCAAGTTTTCCCAGTTTCCTGACCAATTCTTTCAGGTTGAGCAGACCGTTCTTGTCCTCTTTAATGTGCAGGACAGAAGCTCCAACATCCTCTAATTGTTCGATTATTTTTGTTTTTTTTGTATTTGAGGTGGCTATTATAGGGTGTTCATGAATTTTAAGAAGATTTGAATCCAGAGGGGTTCTCAGGTTTCGGTCTAATATAATCGGAATGGGATCAGCGGTTTTTCTAGACAGCCTGACGTTTAAGCTCGGGTTATCTTTTAATACGGTTTCTATTCCAACCAAAATTCCATCCGATTGATTTCTTAGCTGATGTGCGAATTTTCTCTGATTGGGGCTGCCGATCCATTTTGAGTCGCCTGTGTGCGCGGCAATCTTGCCGTCCAATGTAGCAGCCAGTTTTAATGTTACAAATGGTCTTTTGATGGTTATGTATTTTGTAAAGGCCTCGTTTAGTTGCTTCGCCTTTTCTTCAAGCAGGCCTACTTCTACCTCAATACCGTTTTCCCTGAGCATTTTGACCCCGTTTCCCGACACCCTGGGATTAGGATCGAGCATGGCAACGTAGACCCTGGATATTTTCTTTTCAATTATTGCTTTTACACAAGGAGGTGTTCTTTTGTTTTCATGGCAGCAGGGTTCAAGCGTTACATAGAGAGTCGCGCCTTTGGTAGTATTTTTCTTTTTTGCGGCGTCCGAAAAAGCCTCAATCTCGGCATGGGGAAGCCCTGCTTTTTTATGATAACCCTGTCCAATAATCTTGTCTTTCTTTACTATAACGGCTCCGACAAGCGGGTTTGGGCTGGTCATGCCCTCAGCTTTTTTGGCAAGCTTAAGAGCAAGTGACATATATTTGGAGTTAGTATCCATTACCCTTAATGAACTGTTTCGTCTCCAGAATAAAATAGAGCTTCAACAAATTCCTCGGCGTTAAACTCTCTTAAATCGCTCAGGCTCTCTCCGATACCTATATATTTCACAGGAATATTAAGCTCGTCCGCAATGGCTATAATAACTCCGCCTTTTGCGGTTCCATCAAGCTTGGTAAGCACAATTCCTGTAATGCCAATTGCCTCGTTAAACTGCTTTGCCTGCTGCACAGCGTTTTGCCCTGTAGTGGCGTCTAGCACAAGAAGAATTTCATGGGGCGCGCCTTCAAGTTCCCGTCCCACTATGCGCTTCATTTTTGTGAGCTCGTCCATTAAATTGCCTTTTGTGTGGAGCCTTCCCGCTGTATCTATGATCAGTATATCCGTTCCTCTTGCCTGAGCGGCCTTAACCGCGTCAAAAGCTACCGAAGAAGGGTCTCCTCCGCTCTGTCCCTTAAGAAAGTCGGTTCCGACCCTCTTGGACCAGACTTCAAGCTGTTCTACAGCGGCCGCTCTGAAAGTATCTCCCGCTGCAACCATTACCTTCTTATCATCAGTCTTGAGCCTGCTTGCGAGTTTTCCGATTGAGGTTGTTTTCCCAACTCCGTTTACTCCCGCGACCATTATGACAAATGGACTTGCGTTAGGTGTAATTGGAGCACCCTCAGCGGTTTTTAGGATTTCCAGTATCTCTTCCTTGAGTGTGGAAGTTATGCTCTCCGGGCTTGTCAATGATTGCTTGGAAAGTTTGGTTTCAATATGCTCCCTGAGTTTCATTGTTGTGTTTACTCCAAGGTCTGCCATAATGAGGGTTTCTTCAAATTCATCCCATAGGTCGGCATCAATTTCCTTTTTAGAGACAATACCGCCAAGACCTCCGAGAAGACCTGCCTGTGTTTTGGACAACCCCCGACGAAGCCTTGCAAATAGACCTTCTTTTGTCTCCTCTACTTTTTCAAGAGGTTCAATTTCCTCTTCAGGCTCTTCCTCAATTTCCTCAATCGCTATCTCCTCAGGTTCAGGAGCGGCTTCAGTTTCTGCGATTTCTTCAACCGGCGCGGGGGCTTGTGCTTGAAATTCCTTTCCGGTTGTATCTTCAAGGACTTCCTCAATCTCGGACTCTTGATGAATCTGAGGTTCTTCTGCAATTTCCTGAGGTGGTTCGATTTCCTGATCTTCAGCAACTTCCTCAATTTGCTCAGCCGCTTTTCCGCCAAACAGGAATGCGATAATGAACGAGATAGCCGCAATTATTAGGAAAATGACAGCTACAGCAACAAGATCGTTGTATGGGCTTGGTATCGTGTTTAATATTGAAAGTATTTCTTCCATTACAGTTTAAATCCTCCTTCCGCTCTGCTCAGAACTATAACTTCGCTATTTGTCTGATTACTTAGAATAACATAAGCACTTTATAAAGCACTTTGAGTAAATTTAGTGGTAAATATACTTTTAAGGGTGTGCTTTTCAACAAGAGAGAGGATTTCTATTCGAACAGCATATGATAATCATCGTGTAAATGTTCTAAAACAAATAATGTTTTTTCGTTACTTGCTAAGGTTAAATCTTGTTGGATATACTAATTAAAATGTCAGACGGATTTGTTCATCTCCACCTTCATTCACAATATTCACTTTTAGACGGCGCCATAAAATTCGAAGACCTGTTCCCTCAGGCCAAGGAATTTGGAATGCAGGCCGTCGCGCTTACTGATCACGGCAACCTTTTTGGCGCGTACGATTTTTACAAGAAAGCTAAAGAAACTGGTGTTAAACCTATCATCGGGTGTGAAATATATGTCACTCCCAAGATCAATCCCGACAACCCGTCTGAAGGAAAAACCCACCATTTAACCGTTCTTTCCATGGACCAAAAAGGATATCAGAACCTTTCAAGGCTGGTTACGACTGCGTACTTTGACGGTTTTTACAGAAGACCGCGTGTGGACCATGAGCTGTTGGATAAACACAACGAGGGCTTAATCGTACTGAGTGGATGTCTTAACAGCGAGCTTTCAAAGGCGATATTCAGTAAGGACATGAAGGCGGCTCTCGATGTCGCGGCAATGTACAGAGAGATATTCGGCGACAGGTATTACCTTGAGGTTCAGGCAACGGGATTGCCAGAGCAAAAGAGGGTAAACAAGAAGGTTAGAGAAATAGGGGACAAACTGCATATACCGCTTGTTGCTACAAATGACTGTCATTTTCTAAGGCGAGAAGATACAAAACCTCACGACGCCCTATTATGCATACAGACAGGCTCTTCCATTCAGGAAGAAAACAGGTTCAGATTTCAGGGGGATCAGTACTACCTAAAATCAGAAGGCGAAATGCTGGGGGATTTAGCGGGTTTTGAAGATGCGATTCAAAGAACGGGAGAAATTGCCAAGCGCTGCAATTTCGAATTTGAGCAGACCGGCTACAAACTGCCCGAATTTGAAGTTGAGGGGGATCAGTCTCTTGACGAATACATGGTTTCACTATCCAGGCAGAAACTGAAGGAGAAGATTGAACTTGGGCTGATACCCGAAGATAAATTTGATGAGTATTCAGAAAGGCTGGAATCCGAGCTTAAAATTATTCTAGAAATGGGTTTCCCCGGCTATTTTCTGGTTGTAGCTGATTTTATAAACTACGCCAAATCACACGGGATTCCTGTTGGACCGGGAAGGGGAAGCGCGGCCGGAAGCCTGGTCGCTTACGTGCTTGGAATAACCGAAGTCGACCCGATTCCGTATGATCTTATTTTTGAGAGATTTCTTAACCCTGAGCGTATCAGCATGCCTGATATAGATATAGATTTTTGCGGAGAAGGGAGGGACGAGGTAATCAGGTACGTCACTGAAAAATACGGAGCAGATAAAGTAGCTCAGATCGGCACATTCGGAACCATGTCAGCCAAGGCGGTTGTAAAGGATGTAGGCCGTGTTTTGGGAATTCCTTACGCTGATGTAGATAGGGTTTCAAAGCTTATTCCGTCTTTTAGGGGAAAAGTCTTCAGCATAGAAAGAGCTTTAAAAGAGGTAAAGGAGCTGAGAGACCTGATAAAAAACTCTCCACAGCTTCAGGAAATGATTGAGCTTGCAAAGCCTCTTGAAAATATGGTCAGACATTCTTCCACCCATGCGGCGGGGATTGTAATTGCTAACGAGCCGCTTGCGGATCATATCCCCTTATATAAAGGCTCCAAGGATGAAATTGTAACACAGTTCGACATGAACTCGATTGAAGAGCTGGGTTTTGTAAAATTTGATTTTCTTGGTTTAAAAACTCTAACCGTAATTGATAAGGCACTAAAACTAATAAGAGATAATTATCCGGAGGACAAGTGGATACGGATAGACAGGATCCCGCTTGATGATGAGAAAGTATACGAGCTTCTGACAACAGGGCGCACCCGCGGGATTTTCCAAATTGAGTCGTCCGGTATGAAAGACGTTCTCAATAAACTCCGCCCCACACAGTTTGAAGACCTGATCGCGCTTCTCGCTCTATACCGCCCGGGGCCTCTTGATAGCGGCATGGTAGATGATTTTATCAAGCGTAAACACGGCAAGGCAAAAATAAAATACCCTCTTCCTGATTTGCAGGAAATTCTAACAGATACTTACGGGTTGTTTGTGTATCAGGAGCAGATAATGCAAACTGCGAGCGTTGTCGCGGAGTACAGCCTCGGAGAGGCGGACCTTCTAAGGCGCGCCATGGGTAAGAAGAAGCCAGAGGAAATGAAGGCCCAGCGGGACAGGTTTTTAGAAGGTGCTAAGAAAAAAGGCATAAATGATAAAAAAGCAAAAGAGCTTTTCGATACAATGGAAAAATTTGCCGAGTACTCATTTAACAAAAGTCACAGCACAGCCTATGCGCTTATTACTTATCAGACCGCTTATTTAAAAGCGCATTTCCCGGCCGAGTTTATGGCGGCTCTTCTTTCGGTTGATTCCGGGAACACAGACAAAGTTATTTCCAGTATTACTGAGTGTAAACAAATGGACATTCCTGTACTTGCCCCTGACGTTAATGAAAGCATGTCAGGTTTTACGGCATCAGGTGGAAAAATAAGGTTTGGCCTATCGGGAATTAAAAATGTTGGCAGCAGCACTGTCCAGGCTATAATTGACGCAAGAGAAGATGGAGGCAAGTTTGAGTCGATCTTTGATTTCTGCGAGCGAGTGGAATCGAAAAAATTAAACCGGAGAACATTTGAAAGTCTCATTAAAAGCGGGGCGTTCGATTCTCTCGGACAGCACCGCGCATGTTTAATTGAATCTGTAGAGACACTACTTAGTTTTACCTCATTAAAGCAGAAGAGCTCAGCCGAAGGGCAGCATTCCCTATTTGCTTTAAATGATTCTGTCACAATGCCGACCTTGTCCGATGTGGACCAATGGCATGAAAAAGATGTTCTGGCTAATGAAATGGAAGTGCTTGGATTTTATGTTACGAGCCATCCAATGGCTAAGTACACATCAGAGATGAATAATAAAATTTCAAGCCTCGATACAGAAGCGCTTCTTGAAATTAAAGAAAAAAGGGAAGTCACTATAGCAGGTGTTGTGAGGTCCCTGGTCATCAAAACGACTAAAAGCGGATCAGGTATTTTCGCAAACCTGGTTCTTGAAGATATGAAAGGGTCGGTTGAAGTTGTTATTTTCGACAAGCTGTTAAGAAAGACTCGGCACATTCTTGAAGAAAAGGCAGAGCCTATTATTCTCAAGGGAATGGCTGAGCCAAACGAAGACCAGGTAAAACTGAGAGCACTGGACATTCTTTCACTTAGAGGCATGCGAAACGGCTCCACAGTCCATATCAATTTTGACAAAATATCCTCTACCAGAGACCGCTTTGAACAGTTGAGAGATATACTGGATAAATATCCAGGAAGCTGTGAGGTTCATGTTCATATCAACACTGATGACGGTGAGTCTGTAGTTGAGGTTGGGGATTACAGGGTTGATGTTGAGGATAATTTTATTGCAGAGGTTGAACAGCTCCTTGGCGAGCGCTCTGTGAGATTTATCTAGAAACTTACGAAGGGTAATGTTCTTCTATTACGTTCTTAACCTTGTCCGGATCATTTGTGATTACGAACACTTCCTGCACCGAGGTACCGCTTCTTCCAATTAGCTTAGCTCCGCTAACAGTGCTGTACTGATAACTTACTATAAGATTTTCACCCGGGGTTTTACCGACTTTTATGCGTCCGGGAATAATTCCTTCAACAGAATCCAGTGAGGAAACATTGAGTTCCAGAAATTTTTTGAGCCCCTTGATTATACTATGCTCTTGTTTGATTTTATTCTTTCGATATTTCATATAAGTTTATAACTAATAAATTCCGTAAAACTACTATACAATTATTTGAAATAATTTGCTATGGAATACGCAATGTTATAATCAAATCTTAACCCGATGAAAAAAATTACAGAGCTTAATTTTAATAATACATACAGGACTCTTCCGGAGGATTTTTATCATCTCATAAAACCCACACCGTTTAATAATCCTCATTTAGTTGCGTTTAATTCAGACGCAGGAGATTTAATCAACCTCGATTCTGGTGAATCACGAATGGATGAGTTCCTAGAGTTGATTTCAGGCAAAAAGCATATTCCGGGATCAGACCCGCTCGCAATGGCATACACCGGACACCAGTTCGGCGTCTACAACCCGGATATCGGAGACGGCAGGGCGATACTATTGGGAGAAGTTAAAAACGACAAAGGGGAGATATGGGATTTACATTTAAAGGGCTCAGGCAGAACCCGTTACTCAAGGGTATTTGACGGAAGGGCTGTCCTTCGCTCCTGCACTAGAGAGTATCTCTGCAGCGAGGCGATGCACGGCTTGGGTATCCCAACGACAAGGGCTATGTGCATTATCGGCAGTGACGAAAAGGTCGAACGCGAGACAACCGAAACCGGAGCCATGCTGGTAAGAATGGCTCAAACGCATGTCAGGTTCGGATCATTTGAGGTTTTTCACTATACTGATAGGCCAGAGTACGTAAAACTGTTAGCTGATTATGTTATTGAACATCATTTCCCGGAGTTTCGTGAATTACAGGACAGATATGATCTGCTGTTCGGTGAGGTTGTCCTCAGAACGGCAAGATTAATCGCTCAATGGCAGTCTGTAGGGTTTACGCACGGGGTTATGAACACGGATAATATGTCAATTACCGGGCTGACTATTGATTACGGTCCTTACGGGTTTATGGAGAGTTATAATCCCGAACATATTCCCAACCATTCAGACCATTTCGGGCGGTATTCGTATCAAAACCAGCCTGCAATCGCTCACTGGAATTTAAACAAGCTCGCAGTCGCTATGAGTTCTATTTTAAACGGTGAAAGAACTCAGAACTCACTGGACGACTTCAGAAACATCTATTCAGCCGAGTATGTCGGGATGATGAGTAAAAAACTCGGGCTGAACGAACGACTGCCGGACGATGTGGGATTAATTAAGAGATTGTTGGGGATTTTAACCTCTGAAGCGGTTGATTATACGATTTTCTTTAGAACATTGGGTTCGTTGAATTCAGTGGAAGATGCTCAGATTACATCTATGTTTGAAGACCAAGATTCTTTTTCAAACTGGCAGTCTTCCTATAAGCTTCGACTTAGAGCCGAAGGAAGTGATGACAAAATTCGAAAGATGGAAATGGATAGGGTAAATCCCAAATTTATTTTACGGAACTATCTGGCTGAAAACGCTATCAGAAAAGCGGTTGATAAAGGTGATTATTCTGAAATTGAGCGGCTCCATAGGATTTTGCGAAAGCCGTTTGAGGAACAGAAAGAATTTCGGGATTACGCGGAAGCCTCGCCCGACTGGGGAAAAAACATAGTCATCAGTTGTTCTTCCTAATAAGCTTAATTTTCAAGATAGCTAGCTATTATCTTTTTATCGCCTACGCTTCTGAAAAAGACAGTCACCTTCGCTTCGTTACCGGAGCCTTCTACTTTTTTTATTATCCCTTCTCCGAAGGATGAGTGTGAAACCTTTTGCCCGACTCTGTAGCGACCAGTATTCTCGTATTTTCTTTTTGGTTTAGAGTAGTTTTTGCCTGAATATTTCTTTGCACTGTTTCTACTATCCGAATAGTTAATCTTCCGGGTTTCCAGGTTTATAAGCTCCTGTGGCAGCTCTGAAATAAATCTCGAGGGAATTGAACCTTGCTGTTTGCCGAAGACCATTCTTCTCTCGGCGCTCGCGAGATGGAGCTTTTCCTTGGCCCTGGTAATACCCACATAAAACAGTCTTCTTTCCTCTTCGACCTGGCCGTTCATTGTTGAATTAAAATGAGGGAGCAAATTCTCTTCCATACCTGCTATAAACACGACGGGAAATTCGAGTCCCTTTGCGGAATGAAGAGTCATTAGGGTTACCTGATCGCTATTTTCACTGAATTTATCCAGATCGCTTGCAAGGGAGATACTATCCAAGAAATCATTAAGCTGAGGTTCTTCTCTTTCTTTCTGGAATTCTACAGCGAGGTTTAAAATTTCCCCGATGTTCTCTCTTCTCTCTTCTTCTTTCTCAAGCATATCCAGATATCTTGTCTTGTGAAGAATATGATTAATCAGGGCAACTACATCGTTTTTATCCGGAAACTCTATTAGCTCGGTAAGGAGATTATTCAGTCTCTGAAGTTTTGTAATAACACTGCCGGAAAGCACTTTTTCTGTAAGCGCAAGCTGGATTGCTTCATAAAACGAAATGCCTTTTTCCTGCGCTATTACCTCAATATTATTAATTGTTACACTGCCGATTCCTCTTGGCGGTACATTAATGATTCTCTTCAGGCTTATATCGTCCGACGGGTTTACTATTACCTTGAGAAACGCTAGGATATCTTTTATTTCTTTCCGCTTATAAAACTCAGTACCGCCCACCATCTTGTAGGGGATACTCTTTTGAAGAAGTTCCTCTTCTATTAATCTGGATTGCGAGTTGGTTCTAAAAAATATGGCAATATCTTTGTAATTATATTCGGTGGATTTTTTTAGTGCGGCGATTTGCGAAGATATATGCTTGGCTTCGTCTTTATCATCGCTTGCTTCGTAGTAGCTTATAAGCTCTCCGGTATCATTTTCGGTGTGGAGGTTTTTTTCGTGCCGGTTCTTATTATGAGTTATTAGCCTGTTCGCAGCTTCGAGGATATTTTTTGTGGATCTGTAGTTCTGCTCGAGTTTTACAATTTTAGCGTCTGAGAAATCTTTCTCGAAGTTGAGAATATTTTTTATGTCCGCCCCACGCCAGCCGTAAATCGACTGATTATCGTCACCAACAACAAATATATTCCGGTGTTTTCTTGAAAGCATTTCTACTATTTTATATTGCACATGGTTTGTGTCCTGGTACTCATCAACAAGAACATGCTGGAACTGATTTTGATAGCTGTCTAAAACCTCGGGATTTTTCTCTAATAGCTTTACGGCTAAATGAAGCAGATCGCCAAAATCAAGCGCGTTTGATTTTCTAAGTTCTTCCTCATATAAGGCATATATTCTCTGAACATTCTTATCGTATTCGTTTAATTCCGGGTCATGTGGGCCAATTCCCTTATTTTTAGCCCCGTCAATCTGAGACCTTGCTGATTTGGGGCTTATCAGCCTTTCCCCTATGTTGAGTCTTCCCATGCAGTCTTTGATCAGCTTCAGCTGGTCCGAGTCGTCATAAATACTAAAATCACGGCTATAACCTTCAAGCTTGTTAATGTCTCTTTTAAGGATTCTGAGACAAGTGGAATGAAATGTTCCGATCCAGATATTCCTGGATTCACTGCCTGCAATCTTTGTCACTCTTTGTTTCATCTCGTTTGCGGCTTTATTTGTAAATGTTACGGCCAGGATGTTATAGGGCCTAACCTTGCGCTCGGAAATAAGATGTGAGATTCTCTCTGTGATTATCCGTGTTTTTCCCGAACCGGCGCCAGCAAGCACGAGCAGCGGCCCGCCCTCGTGCCTGACTGCCTGCTCCTGTGATTCATTCAGAATATTTTTACGGATAGATGTCATAATCTTATTATAAATTGCTTCTGTAAAGATATTAAATCAGGGGATGTACAATTCAAACCGGTACTAATTATTTCCGCTATTTTTGAATCGAGCAAGTCTATTATAGCAGCGCTTTATACGCTAGAGCTTTGAATGCACTTCGAACTCCATAATTTTATCATAGCCGGATACAGTTTTATGTTGCTTTTACAGAGAAGATTTCTGATCAAGCATGCCTAAAATCTAAGCACAATTACAGATTTGTTAAATCTGATTCTGGAGAATTTTAACCATTTCCAACATATTATCCATTAATAACAATAGATTAGCTATAGTGATATTGGATTTGTTTTACTTGGCACCGTAATTGCATAGTTTTATGTATCTCAATTTATCTAATATTCAATATGAACCAGACAAATCCTGAGTTATTGTCAGATTACGCGTTCATTATTCTTTAACCTCATGTGAAAAGAGTGCATTAAGAATACATTTGTCTAATAAAGATAAATTCTATTGGAGGATGTCATGAAGAAATTTATTAGAGTTGCAATGTTTATCTTACTTTTTACCTGCCTGGGTCTATTCAATATCGGAGGATGTGGGGGAGGTGGAGGAGGTAATGGCGGAGGCAATGGTGGGGGTGGGATAATCATTCTCGGACAATGTCCTATGCCGGCATTGAATACCAATTTTGGAAATTTCAATTATTTCTTTGCTGACGTTACAGGTGAGACAATTGGGGAGATATTTGTATACAGCAATGGTAATCAAGTAACTATTGATGTAACGACTCCGGGACTAGATGGCGTACTTATATTCTTCGCAGATGTTTTGGGACCCGAAGATTGCTCAATCACAGGGGTTACTGCTGAAGGTAGCGATGTGGTCTTACAAGCATCGGGCACTTGCCAGAGAGTGGCAGGAGGCCTGCAATTTGCTCTTGATGGAGTTACATTCGGAGAGATAGTAGTACCTAACCTGCTTGGGGATTGTCAGTCTTTTAATTAAGTATTCATAAGATGACAAATGCAATTTTGCTTGCAACAATTTAATAGAATTTTAGTAAAGTTGTAAACTTTGCTACAGCATACTCGAATTGATATCAACTTTTTTCATATAAAATTAGATTTGCGATGTAAAATTTATGATAAATAGAGTTCAGGTATCTCATAATTATAAGGAAGTTGAATATTTTCAAAGATTGAGAGCTTCATTTTTATCGTTATTCATAATCATATTATTAGTATTGTTGTCATGTAACGAGATAACAACTGAAAATGGGCAAAAATCATCTCAAAAATTGTCCTCAAAGCTCTCTCAGGTGTTAAACAAACTTGAATCACCTGAGGAAGACACCCAAAAACAGGCATTTTTACCCGCCCGTGTAGATGAAGACGGAAGAGTGCAGATTTATGTAAATCTGAATGATTTTAATCAAGAAAATCTTAACCAGCTTAAAGGACATGGATTAGAAATCGAAATTTATGATGAACAACAAAAAATTGTACAGGGATGGGCTCTGCCAGTAGACATAAGAACAATGTGCCAGTTTGATTTCGTCAAATCGATAGATTTGCCGAATTATGTATATAAACAATAGCGGAAATGTATTACAAAGGAGGGATAGATTGTGAGAATAATGCTAGTTATGGGGTTAGTTTGTACTTTAGTTTTATGTTTATCTTTCGAAACTCATTCAGATGATTTCAAGAAAAAAAATTCTAAAATCTCTTCTGCACTTTCATACGCAATTGATTCAAATGTATCAGATCCAGAAAGTGTCGCATCAAAGAGCTTAATATCTACGGCAAGGAAAGTAGATGAAGAGGGGACGATTAGCGTCTATATAAAGCTTTATGATTTTTCGATAGAAAATATTGAGAAACTCAAAGAGAACAATGTTGTAGTTGAAATATATGATGAGTCTCAGAATCTGGTTCAAGGAAAAGTTGCCGCTGAAAATGTGGAATTTATCTCCAACTTATCGTATGTAAAATTTGTTGATCTGCCAAATTATGTATTCACAAACTCTGGATCAGTGCAAAGTGAAGGAGATGCTGTGTTAAAAGCTGATGAAACAAGATCCGCTTTTGGTGTTGATGGAACAGGTATTAAAGTTGCTGTAGTTTCTGACGGCATCGACGGCCTTACGGAATCTATAGCAAGTGGAGACATTCCTCCAGCTGGTATTATGGTTCCAAGCACTCCGTTGGCAGAGGGTGGCGTAAGTATTAATGATCCATGCCCGGAATTTATAGCAGTAACAAGCACCCCAATTGACCGGGAGGACATTACCGACGGTCCGGAGGGATTAGCAATGTTAGAAATAATCCATGACTTGGCTCCTGGTGCAGAATTATTTTTTGGTCCTGGTTTGGGTACGGATTTAGAAACAGCCCGGGCTAAGATATGTCTTAGTGAGGTTGTAGATATAATCGCTGACGATGTAGGCGCCTATAACGCTGGTTCTTATGATGGTACAAGCCCAATTTCATTGCAAAGTACAGCATCGGTAGAAGCAGGAGTTGCTAATTTCATCTCAGTTGGAAATGAAGCTGAAATACATTATCAGGGTTTGTTTTCAGATACCACAAATGATGGGATTCATGAGTTTGACGTCAGTCTTGGAATAAATGATGGTGAACCTAGCGAATCATATCTGATTGAAATCCCTGAATTTGAAGATGCCGCTATATTCTTACAATGGGATGACCCTTTTGGAAGCTCTGATAATGATTACGAAATGATCGTTGATTGTCTTGATGGTGTCCCATTTATATCGGAAAATGAACAAAATGGAGACGATGAACCTATAGAGGAAATTTTTCTAGTTAATCCAAACGACTTTCCAATAATTTGCTCGATTACAATTTACGATTATCTGAAATTTAATGGACTGGGAAATGCTGAGCCGAAGATATTTGATTTGTTTCATCCAGGGGCAGAAGCAGTTTCTACAGAATTTGTCGTTACTGAAAGCAGTGTGCCCAATAACTCAGATGCAGACCTGGTATGCTCCGTCGGATCGGTTGGTATAGGTCCTGGAGATCTTTTAGGGCAGTCGCTAGATGAAATCAGAACTTATAGTTCAAGAGGTCCAACAAACGACGGCAGGTTGAAACCTGAAATAGTTGCTACAGATGGTGTAGCAATTACAGGTAATGGTGATTTCGATGTGCCGTTTTTCGGTACATCGGCAGCAGCTCCTCATGCAGCGGGAGTCGCAGCCTTGGTTTTACAAGCTGATAATAGCTTGGCACCTGCTGCATTGACTTCAGCATTGCAGCAAACAAGAGTCCTATCACCACCTCAAATTGCCG
>Ga0055476_10000229_pt1 | contig 14184 bp, 10 predicted proteins | sample Muzzi_CordC_D2_FD_57682 | JGI IMG/M metagenome (GOLD analysis project Ga0055476, IMG submission 57682) | Wetland microbial communities from San Francisco Bay, California, USA, that impact long-term carbon sequestration - Muzzi_CordC_D2 | ecosystem: Environmental > Aquatic > Marine > Wetlands ... | reverse complement strand
AAGACAGCCGGCGGATACGGCGCCTACATAACCCAGTCCGAAGATACTGATTTTCATACCAACCTCTTGTCAGAAATATAATAATTTATTGTCACCCACGCGGTGATCATCTGCCGGGGTACGTCGCTGTTAATTAGCCTGGCTTCCGATTATTCAATCACGATCCTGGTTGTGCTCTGCAGCGCCGCGGAAAATACGGCTTCACCCCGTAACGTATTGGCAGGGACCTTCTCCTCGAGCGCGGGAGAAAACCACCCGGATACGGGATTTGTGCTGCCTCTGGCAAGCGCACATTCCCACAATGGATCCATATAAAATACCAGGCGCCGGTCGCTTCCAGGCCGGCTGGCAACCCAGCAATTCGCAGCAGGACCCGGGGTGATATCCACATCCGGGGCAAAATGATAATGGATTTCGGCAAAGTCTGTGTGGTCATCAGCGCCCGTGAGTTCATCCAGCACCTCGAGCAGACCGGCGGCCGGCAACAGCCGCAGTTCCCGGCAATGCCTGACGCCCTGTCCCTGGTACCCGTCGTGACACCCCCTAACAACTTGAATACCATCACTTTCTGATGCCTTTTCAATCCAGGCGTGCGCCTTGCGCAGCCACAGGAAGGGCCCGCCCATTTGTGACTGGTCGTGCCGGTTGATGCGGATGGTATTGTGCGCCGCGGTACCGCGGAAGTAGCTGCGCCACTCCGGATCGCTGTGATAGGCGTAGGTCCCGGGATCTACCAGCCACCAGTCGCCGTCGAGCGCCAGGCAGAAACTCAGGGCATCCGCGTGGCCATGCGCGGCAATGCCCAGATAGCCCAGGTCACCGGCATCGAAAACCAGATGGCAGCCCGCACCGCCCATGACCGCATACCCGCCTTGCGGATAGGTGACCGGATAGCAACGCTCCCGACCCGGGTGGTAACCTGACCCGGAACCGGGGCCCGCCAGCGCGTGGTACCAGAAGGCCTTCTCGCCGTCACCGGAGCCGGGCTCACCCAACACACCACGCACCGCTTCGAGCACCTCCCGATAGGGTTTAACGGGCCAGGCCGGGGCAAAGCGGACCACACAACCGTCATCGGCATCACCGATTCCCGGAGGTTCCCCGCCCATGGGACTGACATCCTCGAGGAACTGTGCCATCGCCAGAATCCGCACGGTAAAGGCTTCGCTAAACGGCCGGCCAGTGCGCTGGCCCACCAGCCAGGCCATGAGAAAATACTCCAGCACCCACAAGTGGTAATAACAGGCCTGTTCCTTGTCCACGCCATCGTCATAGACCTGGTATCCTGATTCGCGCTCGAGCATTTCACGGGCAACTTCCGCCCAGGCATTCCCCTTGTCACCCAGGTCGAACACCTGGCAGGCAACCCACAGGCCGGTCAGTTCCCCGATCAGATGATTGTTCGCCGAGGAGTGACCGGATAGATAATGACGGACAAAAAATGCCTGCTGATAGATCACCACACCCAGACGCTCCGGGTCCGGCACGGCGGCAAACAGCCCGGCCTCACCATCCCGCAACGCCAGCAGGCTGTGTACCACGGCCCAGGAAATCAGCCGGAGTGAGACCTCGAGCGCACTGCACCAGTGAATCCCGATACCATAGGGGTTCCGCGCCATCCAGCCATCGACCTGGTCAACGACCGCCTGCCGGTAACGGTTGTCACCACTCACGGCATAGGCCACGGCCAGCGGCACCAGGTGCTGGTGCCGCCCCAGTTCCCAGAGAAATTTGACATTCCCGACGATCCGGTCGTCCCGGTAGTTCAACGCCTTGCCGAAGGTGCGCGGTGCTCCGGTCCCGGTAACCGGGTCACGGTGCCAGGCGACGGGCATCCCGACATCCAGCGGTTCATGACCGAAGAAATCGATGCGGCCTGCCATATAACTCTCAAGCCGGGCTGCGTCGAGTTGAAAACGCTGTTGCCACGCGCGAACCGGTGTGCCATCTACCCCGAACAGGGACATCCGGGCTTTTACGGTTACGCCGGGGCGCGGCTGCCAGCCGGCCGCCACGCATCCCTGCTCCACGCGCCGGGTCAGCGACCGCCGCAGGCGGGATGCGAGTTCGGGCAGCGACATCACCCGTACCCGGTTTAGCAGCCAGCGGACCCGGTTCATGCCGCCATAGCATACTCACGATGCCAGATCTCGAGATTGAGCAGGCACCACAGCAGCTTTTCATGGTTCTGGCGACCCCGCACGTGGTCGGACAGTATTTTTTCCAGCACGCCCCGGTTGTAATAGGCAAGCGTGCGGGCATCCGGTCCGGTCAGGTGATTGTACAGGTAGTCCTGCATCGGTCCCCGGAACCACTCGTTGACCGGCACCCGGAATCCCACCTTCGGGCGCTCGAGGATCGAGCCGGGCAACAGCCGTATCATGGCCTCACGCAGGATCCATTTCGTGGTCCGGCCGCGCACCCGCAGTGTATCCGGCAGGGAGGAGACAAAGGCCGCCAGTTCATGGTCCATAAACGGCATGCGCGCTTCCAGCGAGGCGGCCATGGTCATGCGGTCACCGCGCTCCAGCAGGTTATCCGGCAGCCAGCTGGTCTGATCGAAACACAGGATTTTGCGCAGCGGGCTGCCGGCGCTGCAGGGGACCGACCGGCCGACCGGGTCCGGGGCCGCAGGGCGCAGTACCGCCAGAGCGGCGCGTTCTGCGAAGGACATCGCGCCAAACCAGCGCGCCATGCGATCTTCCCGGTCCTCCAGTCCCATGGTGTTGATGGCGGTCTTCACCCGCCGGAAACGGTACGGCAATGCCTGCACCAGCGGTTCGATCAGACCAGTCCGGAGGAACCCGGGCAGATACTGGTAGCGGTGCACATAGCGTTCATAGACGTGCTTGGGGTACCCGCCCAGAAACTCGTCACTGCCCTCTCCGGTCAGTACCATCTTGACGGTTTTGCGGGCCTCCCGGGACAACAGGTAGATGGGGATATCGGACGGCTCGGCCACCGGCGCATCCCGGTAGCGAACCAGGGCCGGCAGTTCATCCATGAGATGCTGCTGTGAAACCGTTAGTTCATGATGTTCCGTACGGAACTGGTCCGCGATGGCCTTCGCATAACCCAGTTCACTGTATTCGGACTCTGCAAACCCGACCGAGAAAGTTTTTACCGGCAGCGAACTGTGTCTTGACATCAGTGCAACGACCGCCGACGAATCGATCCCTCCGGACAGGAAGGCACCGAAGGGAACGTCGCTGACCATCCGCGCCTCGACTGCATCGTCCAGCCGGGCAAGAAAATCACCAACGGGATCCTCGGGAGGCTCACCGGCCACGGCCGGGAGGCAATCCGGCGGCGTGTACCAGGACCGGTGACTGAATCGCCCCTTTTCCCATACACCGTAACAGCCGGGCATGAGCTTTTCGATACCCGCGAACAGCGTCCGCGGTCCCGGTACGTAGCGGTAGGCGAAATAGTTCCAGACCGCCGTCCGATCAACCTGCCGTTTTAGCCCCGGGAATTGCAGCAGTGACTTAATTTCCGAGGCGAAAACAAAATCTCCGTTTGCAAACGCATAATACAAGGGTTTCTTTCCATAGCGATCACGCGCAACAAACAGGCGTTCCCGACTGGCATCCCAGATGGCGAAGGCAAACATGCCACGAAAGCGCTCGACGCAGGCCTCGCCATATTCTTCATAGGCATGCACGATGGTTTCCGTATCCGAGGCGGTCCTGAAGTGATGTCCGCACGCAATCAATACATCACGCAGACCCTGGAAGTTGTAGATCTCGCCGTTGAAGACGATCTGCACACTGTCGTCTTCATTGCCGATCGGCTGGTGCCCGGTATCCAGGTCGATAATCGACAAGCGGCGATGCGCAAGTCCTACAGAATATTTTCCGTCACATGCTTTTGCTTCATAAAACCCCTCATCATCCGGACCGCGATGTGCAATGACATCAGCCATGGAATGTAACAAGCTTGATCCGTAATCCACGCCGCTAGAGAGGACAAATCCGGCTATACCACACATCAGGTAAAACTGACTTTGTAATAAAGTTCCCAGAATCCGGGTTTCCTGACAGCCAAGAGCAGCCAAGACAACATATAAGTAGACCTCCGGATGTATTTATCCCGGCTTGATTGCATAGACAACCCGGTGCCAGCCCCAGTGCCTGCCAAGATAATTCACCAAAAAGCCAGGCAATAGATTACCCAAAACTCCCCAGTGCCTGGCGTCGAAGAAAAACACTTCGTTCTTCCTGATCTGATAGCCGGACAACACCTTTTCGATTTCCAGCTTTCCATATACAAGCGAATATGGATTATCCGGGCCATCGGTATTCCTGCTCAACCACTCTTCCGCAGTCAGTTTCCCTGACGCAAAGATCTCAGCGTGACGTCTGAGCTTTACTTCAGGAAAACCCAGCAAGCCAAACAGTCTGATCACGCCGGGAATACACAACATTCGCACAAACAACTTTCGTAGAATGAGTATCTCCAACCTGTAATTGATAGAACTCCGGTTATAAACCATGATCAGCAGCTCGCCACCGGGTTTGAGCACCCGGGTTATTTCGGATACGGCACTTTCGACATCGGGAATGTGGTGCAACACACCAAATGAGTAAACGACATCAAAACTATTATCCGGGAAAACCAGTTCGGTGGCGCTGCATTGTGTGACATTTCCAGGGAGTCCATACACTTCCAGCGCCCTTGACGTTGCGTCTACCGATCCCTGGTCAACATTAATACCCTGATAAACGCTTCCTCTTCTGATCAAATTACGTGCATCAGTACCTACCCCGGTACCCACTTCGAGAACCTGTTTCCCATCCCATGACAACCAGTCCATAATAAGATTGATATGACCTTGGCGAGAGTATCGATCCTGCTCTATTTCCTCATAGTAGGACTTATCCCCATGCGCCTGTGAACTTACATCCGAATCACAGGGCTTTTCGTTCCAGAATTCCTGAACAGCCTCCTGTTTTTGCTCGCATTCGGTCATGTATTCTGCTCAAGTCTTGCGTTTATTATGACATTCATTAGGGCAATTTATCGCAAAATTAGCCATTGCATGTGCTCACGGGTATTCATTTAATGTAAATAGTCATTGCCGCAGCCCAACAATAAAGCAGACCATAATCCTGAGACTCAACATAGCCCAATCGTCGGGTCCTTGATCACGTGGCTCATTGAGGATCAGTGCCTTACCGCAAAAAAATAGGGGGTCTGGCAAATAGACTGGATTGCTGATGCACAATACAAACAGCTATTCACGTATTCCGTTTCAGCTTGCAGGCTTTCTCGCATAGACCACTCTATGCCAGCCCCAATGAATCCCAAGATAATTGACTATAAACTTGGGCAGGATATGCCCAATGAAACCCCAGTGACGGAAATCAAAAAAATATATCTTTTGACTGATTGTATCAAAGCGTGCAAACAGCCTGTCTGCTTCCTTCTCATCCTGAACGCAAATATACGGGTTCTCTGGCCCATCTGTATTGCGACTCAGCCACTCCTCGTCTGCCATTTTTCTTGAGCTTCGATACAGCTTCAAGTGCCCATCAAGCTTGTCACGTGGCAAACCGAGAAACGAGAGCAGCGGAATAACGCCAGGTATAACCAGAAGATGCCGAAATGCTTTTCTTAGAAACATAATTTCAACATGATAGTTGATAGATGATTTGTTGTAGAGCAACCCCAGCACCACTCCCCCGGGTTTGAGTACCCGGTAAATCTCCTCCACTGCCTTATCAAGGTCAGGAATACAAGGCATGGCACCAAATGAATATACGATATCGAAACTTTCATCTTCATATTTCATTGAAGTAGCATCACATCTCTCAACTTTCCCTGCGAGTGAGAAAACATCCAGCGCCTTCCGGGTCAGATCCACCGATCCCTGATCAATATTGATACCGGTATAGTCCGCTCCTTTTCCAATCATGATGCGGGCATCTGTACCTACTCCCGTCCCAATCTCAAGCACCTTCCTCCCCTGCCAGTCAATCTCATCGATAATATCCAGAATGTGACCCTGATATTTATACCTGTCTTCCTCTATTTCTTTGAAATAGGCAGCCGTTCCGTAGCTTTCACTACTTCTGTCCGAGTCACAGGGTTTGTTATCCCAGAAACCTTCCACTTCTTTTCTTGTACTAGCCGGAGTCTTCATAAATGCCTACCTTAACCTCGAAATCCTGTATTGCGCTCACCAACTTCCCTGGCTCAACATAGTGCTTATGGTATCGTAGTGTCAGCCTGCATATCCGCATGCAATTTATGCCACTGATTATAAAGAATATTTAATATTTTTTATAGAATTAAATACATGGTACAAAGGTGCTACTTGGGTTTCAGGCTCAGGCTCCATCCCAGTCAGCGTTAACCATTTCCAGATAACGCGAACGAAGGGCCTCTGCAGCACTTGAGGCAAGAAAGTGCTGTTGCGCATACTGATAATTGAATCGTGCCACAGCCGCCATACGGCCACTACTGGATAACAACGACGTTATGCCATCCGCAATCTCGGCAGGTTCCCTAGTGTGTAGCAGAATGCCCATTACACCATCTTCGAAAAAGTCCGCCAGTCCCCCTGTAGGGCATGTGATTACGGGCATCCCGAATGCCATGGCTTCCAGAACTGCATTTGGCATTCCCTCTGCCTCTCCTGTAGGAAAACAAAACAGGTGATGCGATTCAAGAATACTTACTTTTTCATCCGCGCGGACATACCCGGAAATCTCAACCGAGCTCCCGTGGCTTCCCATACCGGCAACCTTCTTCCTGACTTCTTCCATAATCGATCCATCCCCTGCGATCGTTAGGGAAACCCGGGTACCACTCCTCAATAACAACCCAACCGCTTCAATAAGTTCCAGCACCCCTTTTACTCGTTCGAGACGTGCCATAAAGAGGATTCTGAAAACACCGGCTTTTTCGAAGCTTTCAATCTTTTTGTCAATTGAAAAGTTTCCGAGTAGTTCGTTTGCAACAGCTGTCGTGGCCATATATATTGGCGCCCGTATACCCCATTCCTGTAATCGCGTTGAAAATTCTTTCGCCAGCACTACGAATGCATCTGCCTGTCGATATGTAACATAGAAAAAATATTTCAAATACACTGATACCGTTGTCTCAAATTCCTGTTTCCAGCCACGGAAAAAAACCAGCACACGTCTCCGACGTATTTTGGCAAGTAGAATAAACAAACCGTCACGCAGAAAACTTTTCAACAATAGAGATGGGTTCAAATGGACAACATCCGGTTTAAGTGAATCCAGCATTCGCCAGAATCGAAACTGGTCAATTATCAGATGCCTGAAGGAACTTTTCCCGTGAGTGCTGCCAATTTCCAGGTAATGGGCAGAAATCTCACCTCCCGATAGTCTCGGGAATACTGCATTATAATAGTTTGCCACACCGCCTGGATCTTTACGATCCGGGCCTACCACGAGCACCTTCATACGCGACTCTTTCGCTGGCCGTCACACATCACGCAGTGTGCCAGTAAAAATATCTAGTGAGCCGGGCTTTATCGTCCTGATCAATTTGGCCGGCACACCGCCGACCACACTGTTTTCCGGAACATCACGAATCACGACTGCATTGGCACCAATAATGGAGTTACTTCCAACAACAATGTCACCAAGTATTCTCACACCAGGGCCTATCCAGACATCATTCCCTACAATTGGCGCCCCGGAACCAAAAGTACCTCCCATTGTGACACCCTGGCCAATCAGTACTCGCTCACCGATACGGCAATCCGGATGCAGAACAGTGCCGATACCTCCATGCGCGAAAAAAGAACCTTTACCAATACTACACCGTGGCGGAATAACACTGTTATAGAGAAGGAACATCAGAAAACGCAGCAGGGCAGGAAGCAACGGGATATGCATCCGGTACAGGAGATTTGCAACACGATAAATATGGATTGCGTTCATGCGCTTCAAATAATCGTTTACAAGAGTTTACGGCAAACGATGGTTAAGATAGTCGTCTCCTGATCCTCGCGCGAATAACCGGACCAGTCCTCATGAACAATTAGCCCGGAGATATCACATAGCTCCCGGTCGACCTCCAGGATATCAAAACCTGCATTAATGAAGAACGACTGGTAGTCCGCGCCCTGCAATACATTGTGGTATTGCACAACATTCTCGAACAGGTACTTCCGCCTCGAAAACGAGTAGCACAGGTAATTCTTCTTTGAAACCTTGCTGTCATAATGCGCAAGATGGTCATCGATACCTATCTGGTGTATACAATATCCACCGGGCTTGAGCATACGGTACATATCCCCAATGGACTGCTCGATAAAACTACTACTGATATGCTCCATAACATGGAAACTGACAATCGCATCGTAGCTGTCGCCTGGATAGGCAGCCAGAGATCCATTGCTTTCTATTGTGTAGCTTGCATTCAAACGACGGTACAGCTCTTCAAAGGAATCGGCCATCAGAATCGATGTCAAACGCTCGTGTTGCATGGTCGTGATACCGGTATCTTTCTCCCAACGTGCCGCCAGCTTGCCAAATGAACTTTTCAACGCATCCAGCTGACGATTATCCCACACATCATAAAGTTCCAGGCTGACCTCGCCCTCGACATGCAGCGCCAGGTACAGACCGAACCAGTGAATCCAGCCGGTCCCCAGCTCAACCAGTGCTGCGCCGTCCTTCAGCACACCGTACTTGCGAGCCAGTTCGACCAGCAGATCACCGCGCTCTACATATTTATCAATACTCTGCTGACGGCGCTTTTTCTGCCCAAATCGGTTACCCAGTCTGCGGTAACCGGAACGCGTCAGGCTGTTCAGGGAAAATATTTTCAATGCCACTGCGGCAGCCAGATATCTGATCATGATCCAGTCCTGCTACTATTTGTATAGTCGCTCCATCCACCGAATAAAGACATCATTGTAACTTCGCCCCCGCCGCATCTCCCTTCCACTGGAGTAACAATAATACTATCCAGAGGAAATGCCCCAGATCGTGCTTACCTGCTCCGTTCAGCCGCGCAAACCTCATCAGTGCTTCACTGTTTAATCCGTACCTGTGCATGTCATCTGCATCCGTATATTTTCCGATCATGTCCTCGTTCAGCCAGGCGCGCAAAGGCGGCACAAAACCCTTCTTGGGCGCATTCAGTATCTCTTTCGGCAGCAGTTTACCTGTTGAAGCCCGCAGCAAGTACTTCCTTTGCAATCCCGGCATTTTTACGTCCCGCGACACACCTGCCATCAACTCGACCAGCCGGTGGTCAAGAAACGGGGCCCGGCATTCCAGTGAACTCGACATGCTGACCCGGTCCACCTTGGTCAGCATACGTTCCGGTAGCAGAATCCGGAAATGAAAATACATCAACTTGTAAAACGGGTCTGTAAAGGTACAAGTCCTGAACACTTCATCAAGGTAATCGGCAACCGGCCGTATATTTTTCCTGTCCTGCAGGATTTCATCCAGGAAGGTCATATCAGCCCAGGCGGATTTCACCATCAAACGGTCCTGAAATGAGAACCCGGTGGCCTTCAACACACCAGACAGGCGCTGCAACTGATAATGCAGGCCACCTCTAGTTATGCTGGCACCCGCAGACAGAGTGCCCTCAACTGCACACCGCAGGAATGACGGGATTTTATAATACAAACCACCCAGTTTTTCCGCCTGGTAGGCCGAATAACCGGACAGCACTTCATCCCCGCCATCGCCGGTCAGAACCATTTTGACGTGGTCGGCCGCATACTGGCACACGTGTGCCGATGGTATGGCTGAAGAATCGCCGAAGGGTTCATCATAAATTTGCAACGTACGGACCAGGGCTTCATCAAAAGAATCCACACCAATAACCCTTTCATGGTGGTTTGTTCCGAACTTCCGCGCTACCAGACGTGCCGGTCCGCGTTCGTCAAACGCCCTTTCCTCGAAGCCAATGGTAAAGGTATTGACATCATCGGAATGCCGTCTCATCAATGCGACAATACTGGAAGAATCCAGCCCGCCACTCAGAAATGCGCCGAACGGCACATCACTGCGCATCCGTAACCGGACCGAGTCATTCAATAGAGAGCTAAATTCTTCGAGAATGTTGTGACGGTCTGTACGCATCTCCGAGTCAGGTATCTGAGGAAACTCCCAGTAGCGATGCTGGCTCACTCCCTCTTCCGTTACCTGCATGTACTGACCGGCCTCCAGCTTGCGGATACCCTTGAAGAATGAATAGGGCGCAGGCACATAGCCCAGCACCAGGTATATTTCCAGTTGTTCGTGATCAAGTTCGGCCGGATAACCATAGGCAAATAACGCCTTCGGCTCGGATGCAAACAGTAATTCGCCATCGCGCTCAGAGTAAAATAGCGGTTTTTCACCTGTCCGGTCGCGTGACAGGAATAATTTGCGTTCACGCGCATCCCAGATCGCCAGTGCCCACATGCCATTGAAGCGCGTCAGGCATTGCTCGCCCCATGCTTGATAAGCATGCAGAATGACCTCGGTATCGGAATCGGTATGAAAAGTACAACCCTGTCCCTTTAACTGCTGGCGAAGCTCCATGTAATTGTAGATTTCACCATTGAACGAGACGGCGACGCTACCATCACTACTCAACATGGGTTGCTGCCCCTGAGATGGGTCAATGATGGCAAGACGCCGGTGCCCCAGCGCAACCGGACCATCGATATAAAGTCCTTCGCCATCCGGGCCGCGATGCGCCAGTGAATCGATCATGCGCTGCAAGGCCGGTCGGTCTGCCGGCACGCCTGACCATTGACAGACTCCTGCGATTCCACACATGATAATATTTTCCCAGTTTTCGTTATTCTGGAGATGCGCAATCACGCAATAAGCAGGATGTGATTACTGGTTTATTTTTTGCCGCGCCCAGCAAAGTGCGCCTGAAAAGTCCTGTCATTGCCAACCCTGGTCTTCACATAGGTCATCCATACCCCGGTACTTATACTGCAACCGGTCCCGGATATGTCGCCCTCTAATGTATTTCCCATCACATCATATATCCCGACCTCCTTGCAAGGCCGGTTTACCTGAAGGATACCGTCATTTCCCTGCCAGTTGTATGCGAGCACGGTGGTCAACTCACCGTCAGAAAATACCCAGGCCAGGTCACCGTTTTCTGCTTCGATGGTTTTCCGGTAATCCGCGCATCCCAACAGTTCGGTCAGTGCCGCATAGGCAGCGACATGAGGCATCGGCTCCCAGCCGGCATCGAACATGGCTCGAATGCGTTTTGGCAACTCCTCAGGGGCGTGAGAGCTGGCATCAAAAGAAAACCAGTACATACGCTCCACACCTTCTGCAATAGCTGATGCATATAATGCCGGTAAACGTCGCGTCGGCTCCAGCCAGTCTCCTTCCCGATGCAGGGGGTCGTCCATCTCATCGGGCAGTCTCCGATCTACTCTTCCAGCGTGTCGCGAACGCCACGGTGTACCACGCTCGGTATCCCAAATCGGTAAACTGCCACGGTCATCCAGATCGATGACTTCGCGCAACCTGTCAACAAATCCGGTATCCGGATTGCGCTGATCGAAGTCCGGCCCGAGATAATTCAAGATGTGTCCACTGTGGAAGGACAACACATCAATAATATCCAGGCCACCAACGTCCGAAACCCGGCGCAGAAAACCGGGCTGTGTTCGCAGGTTACGCCGCCCCTTGTCATCTGGCCCGGTACTGCTTGAATATCCCGCAATGCTTGCCGAAGTGTCCACAACATCTCGGACCTCCGCCGTGATCTGGCCGATGCGTATGATGTCACTAACCGTAAACTTGTGGCCGGGCTCGTTCCAGATACTGTAGGTGATGCCACGACCCGTGAGATGGGTAAACACCTCGTGCAGATAATCTGCATAGCTATCAAGATTGAGATAGTGACCTCCCTCCAATGACTGTAATTGCTTCTTCCTGCCGGCATTGCGCGTACCGCCAACCAGATTCACGCTGTTCACTGACGGCTTGTCCGTGCGTAGCCAGCCGGGTAGGGCCCCGATTTTGTCAGAACCCAGCAGTACAAAAGGCTCAAGCCCGGCGGAATACATCAGCGCCAATGCGCCGTCGAGTTGCGAAAAATCATAGTGCATGCCGTCATCAGACAACATCTGCGGTGCGGCCAGTGAAAAGATTCGTGCTGTGTCCGCACCCATCTGACGCGCCAGCGAGTAGACATCTGAAATCGGTACCTGGCCATCGCTGCGCGTATGGCTGCCATGGTGCTCCATGGTCAGGCCATAACGTATACAGTCTTCTGACCGTGCCACCTTATCACCCAGCACGACATAGCCGCGGCTGGCCAGCAACCGTTCGCCGTAAACCACCTGCACATCAAAAAACCCGCGCCGTTGCGTGAACAGCGTAATCTTCGTTGAGGGACCTTTACTCAGGTCGAGCGAATCCTGCGCAAGCACTTCACCACTCAGACCATCCGTAATCCGGTATGCAAGATGCCTTAATGCCTGGTCCGCCGAAGAGAAGATAAACTGGCCCGGTTGATCCTGTTTGTAAATGCCTGGCAACTGGTCGGGAATCAATTCACCGCTGAACACCACTGGCAGTGCATCTGCATTACCATCAACGTCAATCCTGAACTCCTCAACGCTAAACGCATCACGACTGGATACTTCCAGACGCGCGATGTGCGGCAACACGGCCTTCTTACCCCGTGAATCTGCGCCGGCGAATTCAACCGATAGTTGCTGCCTGCCAGGTTCCAGCACCACCTGTTTTCGCGCCACTATCTTACCGACTGCAAAAACGGTAAGCGTGGTCTTTATTTTACCGACACCATTCAAGCGTACCCGGGTTATGTAGCCCTGACCCGCTGCCAGTTCGTACGGCACAGTCGATAACCGGTAACCACCACAGCGGGTTGCCGGGAATAACAAGGCACGCCCACTAACCGTCTCGCGCCTGACCTCATCTGGCGCTATACAATCTGGCGAGTCATAACGCGGCCAGCGATCAATCCGGACCTTGGACAACCCTATTCCCTTTGTTCTGGTGGGTAAGGCTGGCGCGGCGGACAAAACACCGGTCAGTGCAAGCAGCAAACAGGCAAATACAGACTTCAACAGGATGTGATTCATGACCATGAACCATCCGTAACGGGAAAAAGTGTGTCTATCATGGTTTCTTCACCGGGATCAGCAAAACGGGTGTCATTGCATGCTGCAGCACATCACGGCTGGTGCTGCCCAGCAAGGTGGAAATAATGGTGCCATGCCCATGCGTTCCCATGACAAGCAACCGCGCATCAAGTCGCCGCACCTCGCATAATAGCGTTTCGGCTGTCTCTCCCTGGATAAGCAGGGGTACCGTTTCAACACCTACTTTTACCAATCGTGCTGCAAATTTTTCCAGCTGTTTCTTTTCATGGCGGAGGTCGTCTGCACGGGACTGGCGCTCATGCGGGGGCCCGGCATCCAGGCCAATGAACTCCGGGTCTGGTGCTGCCACGTGAACTAGATACACACGCGCCCTGAAACAACAGGCCACTTCCGCTGCAGTCTCCAGAATAGTTGTAGTAATTGCCGAAAAATCTATTGCAACGACTATGTTTTCCATGACACTAGAACTGAAAGTAGATAAACGGCGATGTGTTGACCGGCGCAAAAAGAATAATCAGCATAAGAAAGAATCCAATAACAAATGCCGGCATTACGTTCTGTGGTTGTGTGGTCGGGAAGCCAGCCAGTAGCCTGGCTTGCAGCAGATACATCACATGCCAGGCGATCACACACGCGAGCACCACCAGTGTCATTGTATGTGGCCAGATAATCCCCTCGCCATCGGGCAGAAGATTTTTTAACAGTATCATAGTCGTGGAGAAGTCCGCGCATCTGAACGGAATCCACAACAAGCCTACCACCAGCAGTGTCAGCAGCCAGGCAAACATGCGATACAGGAGGTGTTCCTTCAACCCGCCCCAGTGAGCCGTCCGGGTTGTCCAGAGTTTGTGCACAGCCAGTGCGAGGCCATGCATTCCGCCCCACACCACGAAATTCCAGCTGGCGCCGTGCCAGAGGCCACCCAACAGCATGGTAATCAGAAGGTTGGCGTAGGTTCGCGCATTACCCTTGCGGTTACCACCGAGCGGTATATACAGGTAGTCGCGCAGCCAGAAAGACAGTGTCATATGCCAACGTCGCCAGAATTCGGTAATCGATGTCGCGATATAAGGCATGTCAAAATTCTT